>Ga0335075_10000367_pt1 | contig 81542 bp, 53 predicted proteins | sample Lox_Sample_24_FD_206723 | JGI IMG/M metagenome (GOLD analysis project Ga0335075, IMG submission 206723) | Soil microbial communities from Loxahatchee National Wildlife Refuge, Florida, United States - Lox_Sample_2.4 | ecosystem: Environmental > Terrestrial > Soil > Wetlands | place: USA... | reverse complement strand
TGAGAATTCGAGTCAGTTCGCTCTGTTGTTGCGCAGTCAAAGTCAATTCGAGTTTTGGACGAGCCATGCCGAAGGTTGGCATGAAATCAAATAGTTAGCAAAGCCTTCTCTGCGACACTACACTAGGGTAGGGGAATCATTCCTCTAACCAACGGCAGGTGGCGCTGCCACCCACCGACCCCAAAAAATGAAATGAAAAAATTTCTGCCCCTAAATCCCCGCGCCAGCATTGAACCTTTTTGGGGTTCCAAATCTAGTTCTTGTACTGCTCCATACATCTGAGAAAATCGAATTGCATGGAAATCGAAAACATCGAACATCGAACATCGAACTCCCGACATCGAATAGATGGTTCGCGGCTTTTCCTTCGGCGTTCGGCGTTGGATGTTCGATGTTCGATGTTTTCCGGAAGGTTCATAGCCGAATTGTCCCCACGTTCCCGATTGATGGGGGGACAATTCGCTGAAACGCCTTCAAAAACCCATATTTTCCACATATCTTTTTCGCCGATGGCGTTGGCCAGGCCGCCGTTTTCGGTGATTTGGCCCATTTTCGGCGATAAAACCGTGTTTAAAATCCGTTTTTTGACCATCGAAAAGGGACAATTCTTTTTTTCCGCGGCGGGATATTGGCCTGTATTACGAAACGAACCGCCTCGTAGGCCGCGTGCCCTCACACGACAGGCGCCCCGCCGAAATCAATGCAAATAGTCCAAATGACGCTTGACAGTTCTGTGACGGTTTTTGTATAAGCATAAAAGTTCAACAGGCACCGAACAGGCAATTTTTCTTGATGTGGAAAAATTCGAAGCCAGGCCTGTTCAGATTCGGAGTTTTTGAAGTTCTTTTTTAACCTGAGGATAACCGAGTCAGAGGCGCGCGCATGAAACAAACATATCCCTTCAATGGGACCAATCAATCAGTCAGTGGCGGCAAATTTCAATTCTTTCCGGGCTCATACGAGTCTGGCTGGCAACGCCAGTTTTATCGTTCAGTGATTGCCGCCGTTTCCGGGTCGCTGTTCATGGTCACAGGGGAACATGCCGCGGCTCAAACCGTCGACTCCACGGCGCAAACGACAGATCAGATGGTCGCCGAAAGGGCTCAATCTTCGCCGCCCGTTGTATTCGGCGGTCTTGATATGGAGCCGGGCGTGCAAGTCCAATATGTGCAATGGCCGGCGCAGCCTCTGGAGCCGGCGGGACCGCCGATTGTCCAGCCTTCAGCCCCTCCAGTCACTCCGCCGCCGCCGCCGGAAAATTCGTCCACAAACGTCGGCGTTGCTCCGAGTGTTTCCGCCAATCCACCTGAGGCTTCGGATACGAGCGCAACCCTTACGCTCCCGCCGTTGCCTGTCCAGCCTACGGTATACAAGAATGAAGTCAGCGCGTCGGCGGATTTCATGTACGGCACGGGTACGATTACTGTGCCGCTTGGATACGCCTTACGTGGCACTGGTTTTCCTGTTTCTGCGGTTTCTGCAAACCGTTCGACTGTGTATTACGGCGGTACGGTTTCCTATTCCTATGGGCGCTCCTGGTATCTCGATTTTTCCGGGGAAAACGGCAGGTCCACCGGCAGCACGAGCCTTACGCTCCCGGGCTTGATCGGCCCTGCAGTCCCCGCGAGCTTCGATGTTAACGACACCTGGTTTCAGATTTATCTGCGCTACAATTTTCAGAATTTTCTCGCTGGCACTCGTTTCCGAGCGTATTTGCGCGGTGGCGTCAGCCTGGTCGGGGCAACGTTGACTACCGTCAACGATCCTTTTTCTTCCTATCACTCAGGAGCGTTTTACTCGGAGAACGACAAAACTTTCGATGTTTTGGGCAACTTGGGCTTCGGCCTGACCTATTCGCTTTATTCGACCGTCCGTTTGAAAGTCGGTCTGCAACTCGAAGGTGAGGGCTTCGGTGGCAACCGTTCGCAGGATATTACCGAGACCTTCGTTCCAAGGAATGTGACGGGCAACGCGACAATTGATAATACAGTTTACGGCGCCCTCGGTCGGTTCACGTTGCACGCAGACTATCGTTTGGGCCAATCCGGACGTTGGAAATTGACCGGTGACGCAGGCATCATGACAAAATACAGTTTCATCAGCTATCCGGATGGTCCCGGCCTCAAAGACGAATTATTGTGGGGCCCTTACGTCAAAGTCGGTGCAAGTTTTGTTTTCTAATATCAACCTGATCATTTTATGAATCGCAAATTGCAGTTATGGGGGACTTTAATCGTGGTTTTTGCGCTCCAGGCAATAGGCGCCTGGGGGCAAAGCTACGAGTTTGCAGCTGTCTCCAGCAATGTCACGGCTGGAGTTAACCTCAGCGCTGTGGCTGCCGCCACAAACGGAAATATTTTTGTTTGCGTGGGAGGACCAAATTCACCTGTCCTGTCGGTCAACACCAACAACTTTACAGCCTTTGCCAACAGCAATGTCGGCGGAGGATATCTCCTCGCTACCAATGCTTGGAATAGTTCGCCAAAAAGCAATTCACTCGATTGTGTGACTGCCCAGCTCAACGGCTTTGCCGCGTCTGGCGTGTCCAATTTAGTTTATGTTTCCTACGATGGCGTGAATTGGACAAATTCGGGGGCGGTCCTGCCGCCGGGAAACCAGTCCGTTGCGATTACGGGAATCGCTTACAATCCGGTGTCCGCCACCTTTGCGGCCGTTCAGACCTATAGCGTTGCATCGTGGACTACGAATCCTATTTCAACGAATGCCTGGCAGACAGCGACTCTGCTCCCTCCGTCCTCGTTCGTGGAGTCATTTCTCGCCATCGCCTCGTTTGATTCCAGCAACATGGCGATGTGTGGAATTCTGGGAGATGTCCGCGTTTCCACAAATGGAGGACAAACCTGGATCGCCAACCAGCAGCCCGACTCCATTATGCCAAATTTAGTCGCAGTTGCTTCCGATGGTGGGACAAATCTGGTATGCGCGGGCGACAACAGCTTGATCGAAGTTTGCACCAATGGCGGTTTCAACGGCCTCAATGCGCCCTGGATGATTCAAACCAATTTCAATTTTAGTGCGCCCGGGAGTCCCACTAATTTTAATGCCGTCGCCTACAGTCCCGTGGCCAACGCGTTTTTAGCTGCCGGTACAGTCGGCGCCAATGGATTGATAATCATGGCCCCGGAGACAGCCTCAGCCGGAAATTGGACCTGGACGGGCCAAACAAACCTGTGGACGTTGCAGAACGGCTCTTTGACCCAGACAAACGCAAATGTTCTGGCTGGCGTCACGCTAAACGGCGCGGCCGTCGCAAACAGCGGCTTCTTTCAGGGCATAGCGATGGTGGTCGGAAATAACGGAGCGGTCCTTATTGGCGGATTGCCGCCGCCGGCCCCGAACAACTCATCTGGCAATTACGTTACCAACATTCTGTCTCAGCCGCAGGTTAATGGCCCTCTGGGCAATCCTGGAAACATCGTTGCGGATCCAAATCACCCGGTCAATGTATTAGCGATGGATTGGTATTCCGAGGCAACTGGTGGAGTTCAGTTGGAAACTAATTCTCCTGTATTCCTGCCACCGGGGTCCATTTATAATGCTTGTGGCACATACACCAATTGGGCTGCGGAGCGGGACCTGCGGACCGGATTTAGCAGTACGAACCGCACGCCATTTGTCTTTTACATCGTTCCAGGCCCGCCCACGGACCCGGTGAACGCGACAAACTGCGATTTGTCCAATATCACCGGACAGTACGGCATGTGTGTCATGACGAACCTGTCGGTCACAGTTGTAACCAATGCCGCAAATATGCCAGGGACGAATTTGGTCAATTGGTATGATGGAAATTCAAACCTGCTGGCGGCCAATACATTCACCCCTGACAGCGACATCGTGACCTACACGCCGACGAATTTGGCCCCCAATATTTATACGTTCTATGCCCAGACAACCAACCCGGCGACGGGCCTTGCCAGCGCGACCTGGACGAAACTCACTTTTCAGTTGAATGCGCTCCCGCAATGGACGAATGCTTTGCCGGAGGCCTATACAAACACAGTCACAAATCCGCAGACATATCCGGTGATCACAGTTCCGGCCATCAGCAATCTGGCTCAAATAACCAGCATTGAACCTGCCGCGTCTGTCACGATTGATTGGTACACAAACGGAAGCCCATACATATCCACGTACGAAAGTCTCGACGCGTTTGCTACCGGGCTGACCTTCAACCCAACAAACCAACTTTGTGGAGTTTATACGTATTATGCGCGAGCACGAGTTGTCGACCCGGACTTTACCGCTTGCGCCTGCCAAAGCACCAACCTGATTCCTGTAACGTTCACACTGCTTCCGCCCGCGCCAATTGACGGACTAGTCGGGTGGACCAATGTCCTGGGCCAGGCCAATGCGCCAATCTGGGTGGATGTCCAGACCAATGCCAACAACTCCGCAACGAACTTTATCGTGAATTGGTATTCCGCGCCCCAAGGCTCCAATAGTGCGATTCTCATAGACAACGGCAGTGAGACCAGATCGAGCAATCGTTTCTTCCACACTCCCACAAATTCAACCTGCGGCATCTTCACCAATTGGGCTGAAACCGTGGCTACCAACACCGGGTCCGGCGGTTCCCTGGTGAGCACCAACCGGTTCCCGGTAGTGTTCGCCATCGTTCCCGCGGCGCCCACGGCAATCGGAACAACCGACGCGACCAATTGCATTGAAGTGCCGAACCCGACGTTCACGGTCGCGGTGGCAAGCGGGCAAACAGCCAGTTGGTACGCTGTGCCCTCCACCGGAACGCCGTTGACGAATGCGTTGAGCTTTACTCCGACCAATTCATCGCCTGGCGCTTGGGAGTTCTCAGCCTGGGCGGTGGATTCCGGCTCGGGACTGGCCAGCACCGGCTCTGTTCTTGCCACATTGAGCCTGTCCAATTGCTCGAGTCCGCCGGTCCTCAGTTTCAATCCTGCCGCTGGTACCGGCACGATTCAATGGCAGGGCAATTTGACACTTCTGTCCACGACCAATTTGGCGCCGCCGGTTGTATGGACGAACATTGCCACCGGCTCGAATTTCGCGACGCCCAATACATTTACGTTTACGACAAATGCGCCGGTGCAATTCTTCCGTCTCACCAACTAAAACAGGCTTGTGACATTTTTGGTTTTGTGTCAGGCTGTGGATAACAGGATTCCTGAATGAGCCAGTTCACCACAACTCTGACCGATGACGAGTTGGATAGAGTCAACCAATGCGCGGGCCGGCTGCGGTTGATTCAAAGCGATTCGGCGGCGCTTTCGCCCGAAAGACGGCGTGAATATCTGCACGATGAGATTTCGCAGAGTTTCAAAGATGTAGGTCCCACAAACCGGAAACGACTCCTGGAAGCTTTACTGGCGCGGTTTCCATCGGGAGGCCGAATGCCGGCGGACACTGCCCAGGTTGCGCCTGCCGCCGCCGCTCCACCCGCCCCTGAAACGCCTCAATCATTGCTGGAGCGGTTTTTGAAGCTTTCCGCCGGGTTGCCACAGCAACAAAAGGAGGCCTTTGCAAAACAATTATCGGAGGCTGGTTTTGTTGCGGCTGGCGGCAAATCTTCCGCAGCAGGCATGGAAGTCAGCGATACCATGCGGCAACGTTTGGGGCTTCAGCCGGGCCGCGAGCCGAATCCCCAGCGCCTTATGGAGGTAACGGCTTTGCTGCTTCAGACCCTTCACGATTTGGACCGCGCCGCAATGTTGACGCTAAAGGAATTGAATCCCCGGTCCGCGCTTTTAAACCGCCAAAAAGGCGTTTGGGCCACACCGAGCCAGTATATTTCGGGCGATGCCCAGGAAATTGAACCATTCTTTCGCATGGTGTCGGCCCTTCTGGGAGGATTGCTCGCGGCCATGCTTGGGGGTGGAAGAGATTTCGGACGGCAATTCGTCGAAAAATATTCTCCCGCCGGCATTGAACAGGTTGTCGAAGGCGAAGGCGGCGGCTCCTTGATTCCGGGCATTGGACGAAGCAAAGCCGACCGTTGCTGGGACAAATATAAAACTTTATCGAAAGACATTGCCACGCCTGATCTGATAGACAAGTGGGTCAGAGATTGCCTGGGCAAATTCGTTGAAGCCCGGACGCGGATTGGGTGATTTTCAATTTAAAATATGAATGTCCACTGGCATGAAGGGCTGTTTCTACAGCCGCACCATTTGCAAACAATGCAACGCGCGATGCAATCGGAAATTCGCGCTTTGCGTTCCCTGTTGTTTCCTTTTGGCTACGGTGTCGTGGAGGCGAAATTATCCTACGACGATCTGGCGAACGGACGGCTCCGCTTTGACCGGCTTCACGTCATCATGCCGGGTGGACAGGAAGTGCGCTTTCCTGAAGAAGCCCAATTGCCCAGCCTGGACATTCGAGCAGAGGCGTCGCGCGGCGCCGGACAACTGGAAATATTCCTGAGCGTGCCGCTTTGGGCGAAAAATCGCGCCAACGCCTTTCGATTTGGAGAACCGCCGGACCCGCGCGTCAAATTGTTATACATTCCCAGCGAAGCCAGGGAAGTGGCGGACGAAAATTCCGGCGAAAATCCGCAGTCACTGCACCTGCGCAAGATCAATGCGCGGTTGATGCTCAAGAGCGAGGACATGTCCGACGTGGAAACCATCCCATTGTTGCGCATTGTGCGCTCGGTGGGAGAAGACGCCGGAAAGCCCCGTCCGGATCCGGAATTTGTTCCTCCTTCGGTGCTGCTGCGTTCCGCGCCGGCCTTGCACGATCTGGTGCGGGAATTGACGGCACAGGTCAACGCCAGCCGGGAGCAAACGCGGATCAAGATTTCCACCGGCGGCCTTGGCCTTGAAGTCAAATGGGAAATTACAACGCGCCTGGCCACTCTCAACCGATTTTGCGCCGCCTGGTCCGCCGTAGTTGAAGAGGGAAACGTGCCTCCGTTTGTAATTTACCAGGAACTTCGGGGCCTGCTGGGCGAGCTTTTGGCGTTGCACCCGGCTGATAAACTGTTTGAGTGCCAGCCCTATAATCATTCAGATCCGTTGCCGCCCTTCCGGGAGTTGGACCGAAAAATCCGCGAGGAAATCCGGGTCGCTCGCGCCGCCGAGCCGCTAAAAGTCACGTTTGCAGGAACTCCCGGCCTTTTGCGCGTTTCGCTCGAGCCACAACACTTCGAAAAGCCGACCGGCTATTATTTGGGCGTCAAGACGCGGGCGGACCGCACCAAACTGGCGTTGTACCTGAACGACGGAAATAAATTCAAATTGATGCCCCGCAGCATGGAGCAGGTCGCGATCTTCGGCGTTGAATTAAAGGAAGAAAACTATCCGCCGCTCGAATTGCCCGGCCAAAGCGATCTGCACTTTTTCCGATTGATGCCCACCTCCAACCAGCGCCGTTGGGACCAGGTCAAGCAGGACAAAGGGATTTCCCTGGTATGGAACAACGCAGAATTTGATCTTTCCGACGCAGCGTTCACTCTCTATATGACCTTGTCGTCGAATTCTGGCTCATGAAACTATTAGAATTATATGAAGGCTTGTTTCAATATATTTGCCGGCTGAACCGCGCGGCGAAAGGGCAAACCCACCCGGATTATTCGAGGGTTCGCTCCGAAATTAAGAGCCTTTTCGATGACATTAGCCGCAGTGCGGCGTCGGACCCCGCCCTTTCCAGCCAGGTCAAGCAGCTTGAGGCGCCCATGATTTTTTTCGTGGATAACATGATCGCCACCAGCCGCCTGAATTTTGCGCCGCAATGGGCCATGAATCGCCTCGCGGCTGAACGGAACGAACTGGCCGGCGACGAACGCTTCTTTGTGGATTTCCTGGAGAAAGACCTCGTCAATACCCACCCGGAGGTGGCGGAGCGTCTTTCCGTTTATTATGTCTGTTTGGGCCTCGGTTTCACCGGCATGTACCAGGGCCAGCCCGAACAGATCCGCCGTTACCTGGACCAAATCTTTCCGCGTGTTCGCCAATGGACCGATTCCGAGAAGTCCAAAATCACCGAACAGGCTTACACCTGCACGGACACCCGGCAATTGACCGAGCCGCCGAATGATAAAATATCGCTGTTGGTGGTGGCCTTCGTTTTCCTGGTTTTATGCGTTTTCGCTATTTGCTACGGATTGTATTACAAGGCGTCCTCCGACCTCACTGACTCGGTGAACCAAATTGTCCGGCAGGCGAATCCTTGAGAAAAATATGGACGACGATTCAAAGCAAAAGAATATCCTGGTTTACGGCATGGGCGCTCTCGGTTTGGGGGCAGTGGTCGCCGCCATAACAATTCCAAAAATCGGCATCTGGGTCGCGTTGGCCATCATTCTCTTTGCCCTCATCATTTTCGGCTGTTACTTCCTGATTCAACGCGCGCGGAAGAAAAAAAAGAGCAAGGACTTCGAAGGCGCCATCGAATCCCAGACCGCGGCCTCGCCCCGGGCCATCAGCGACCCGAACCGGCGCGCTGCGCTGGATAAATTGCGTCAAAAATTCCAAAAAGGCCTCCAGGAATTCAAAAGCCGCGGCAAGGACATTTACAAACTGCCCTGGTACGTCATCATCGGCGAACCGGGCTCAGGCAAAAGCGAAGCCATCCGCCATTCCGGAGTTGATTTCCCTCCCGGGATGCAGGATGAACTTCAGGGCTCCGGCGGCACCGTCAACATGGATTGGTGGTTTACCAACCGTAGTATCATTCTCGATACGGCCGGTTCCATGATATTCAACGAGACAGAGGCCGGCGAAAATCCGGAATGGCTCGAATTCTTGCGATTGCTCAGAAAGGCGCGTCCTCACAGCCCGATCAATGGATTGTTTCTTGTGCTTTCAGTGGAAAGCCTCATCAAAGACTCGGCGGATAAAATTGCAAAAAAGGCGAGCCGTCTTTCCCAGCGGCTCGAGACGATCAAGAAAACGCTCGATGTGCGCTTCCCGGTTTATCTTCTGGTGACCAAGTGCGATTTGTTGACGGGCTTCAGGGAGTTTTCGGACACTGTAAGCGACCCAATATTGCAGCATCAGATGTTCGGCTGGTCCAATCCGGACCCGTTGGATACGCCATTCAAACCCGAGTTTGTGGAGCAGCACCTCAAGTCTGTTGCGGACCGGATTAAGCGCAGGCGGCTTTCGCTGTTGCGCGAAGAATCCGGTTCCTCGCAATTCGGCGACACCCAGTTTTTTACCTCGCCCTTCCAGCAATCGGGCGGGGCGTCAAAACGGCGATTGGATTCCGCGGATTCGCTTTTTGCCCTGCCTGACAGCATGATGAGGCTGGCTCCGAGGCTGCGCCGCTATTTGGAAACCGTTTTTGTGGAAGGTGAATGGTCGGCCAAGCCGGTATTCCTGCGTGGCATTTATTTCACGTCGTCCATGCGCGAAGGGCGGGCATTGGACGAGGCCATGGCCCTGGCCACGGGCGTGCCGCTGGACCAATTGCCGGGGGACCGCGACTGGGACAAAAACCGGTCCTATTTCATGCGGGACATGTTTTTGGAAAAAGTATTCCGCGAGTCCGGGCTTGTCACGCGGGCTACGAACACCCTTGCGCTGCTCCGCAAGCGCCGGCTTCTAATCATGGGTGTCACCGGCGGAGCCCTGGCGTTGCTTCTCATCCTGTCCGGGTTGGCGTATCACAGCCTCAACCGGAGCGTCATGAAAGAATCCAGTTTGTGGCGCATTGGCGCCATTAACGCGAAAAACGGGGAATGGTCTTCTCCCATTGTTTTGCCCGGAACGGACAATCCGTATTTCTTTACCTACGAAGGGGATGCTCCGCTCCCCGGCGCCAACGGAATGACCGAGGTCCAGTATCAAACCCGCCTTAAGGATATGGTGGAAAAGCCCCTCGCCATCAGTTGGGTATTCAAACCAATCACGTGGTTATCCTCAGGAAAAGACTTAAACAGAAAGAAAGCCCAGGAAACCATTTTCCTCAATGGCGTTTTGAAACCGCTGGTCACCGGGACCCGGAACAAAATAATGCACGTGGATTTGTCGCCGGATGATCCAGCGGCCGTTGCGCGTTATCGCGAAGCGTTGCTGTCCCTGATTCAGTTGCAGGCGGACAGTCTTGCATCCGGCAGTGGTTCGATGAAAGGCGTAAATCCCCAGGACGCCGCCAGGTATTTGAATTCCTTTATTTCCTATCTCGCGGATTCCAATCAGGTGGCCGATCCGGATTTGGTCGCAATTTTTCAATGGGATTACTCCCAAAGCGGCGGCCATGGACAATGGCCGCCATCGGTGCTCCTGCCGCTCAATGGCGGCAATTCTCTGGCGAGCAATCCCGCGATACAAAAAGGATTGGATGATTTGAATCAAGCCAATCAAAAGACGCAGAAGAGCATTTCAGAAGAAACCGCAATCCTGAATAATTTCGTGGACGCGCTCTACGATTATGAACAAAAGGAATCGGAATGGCTGGCAGAGGGCCAGAATGCCTCAATGGCGGACATAGAAGACGGCGGGACTTTGAATGGAGCCAAAAGAAAAGTGGACCAGTACATTTCGCAACTCGAAATGGAAACCAACTTCACCGATTTGCCCCTGACCAATCTGGAAGCTCATTATTCGATCCTGAGAAATGCGGCGGAAGAATCCTCGTCCGGAGCATTCAATGAAATCAGGCAGAGCGTCCCCCCTGCCAGCGTGACCGCCGGCCTCTTTGGCGATATTTTCTCAAAGTTGGCCCAGTTCCGCCAAAAGGCGGCCTGGACGATTGATGAGAGCTATGGCGAAAAGAAGAGCGAGATATCGACGCTGGACCGCGACCAATTGGTATCGTTGCCAAACCTCGGTGTCGCTCACGAGGTCCGATGGTCTCTCTATACAAATGCCTGCGCCCTGGCCAATGAAAGCATTCCGGAAAAGGATGAAATTCTGGGAGACCATTGGAACCGATTTTCCGGGTTCAAGGCCAGTTACGATTCCTTCAACGCCGAGTTGGCGAAATACAACGGCCCCCTGAAGGACCAGGTATTGGCCCTCTGCCGCCATATTGTCAGTCAGGGTCTTGTGCAGGGCGTGACTGGCATGCAAGGCAAAATCGGCTTCCCGGTTTTCTTAAATGACAGCCAGGATCAGCCTATGAGCGCAGATGACGTCAAGGCGTTGAAAAATATTATCGCTTCCATGTCGGCCACGCTCTCGGACCCGTCCTGGACCTCGCTCTTAAGCGATTCGGACCAGCAACATGTCACCGAAGCCCTGAACAACTGTAAACTTTATAATCAAATCCTGCCCGCCCTCGTGAATGACGATGGCAGTTTGGCGGGCATTAAAGTCTATTTTGTTCCGTCGGCATCGGACACGACCATCGTCAACATCTTCAGGGCGGTGCAGGTTGCTGTGGGAGACAACCAGTCGAAATGGACGGATTTGTCAAAGCACATGGGAGATGCCCAGCCCCTTTTGTTGGACCAGGGTTTGATTGCTGATGGCCTTTCCATTTCATTTCGGCGATTAATTAGCGCCAAAGACACCGAAAAAACACCCATCCAGTTCGACAACTGGGGGCTGGTCAATTTGATTACAAATGGCCAGGCGAGCCGCCTTGAGGATGGTTCCGGCTGGACGGTGCAGCTTGCGTTGAATGACGGGCAGGGGAACAACGGCAACGTTACGTTCCGGATTGTTCCGGATCGTACCCTGCCAAAAGTTCAAGACTGGCCGAAACGATGAATCCAAGAACCGAGAACGTGACTGAATGGTTTAAACGGTTGTCAACCGGGGGTAAACCATCCGGCACGCCGTCGGTCAGTCTTGCGGCGTTCGGCAAACATCCGGGATGGGAGGACCACATTCCCGGCATCGGTGTGGACACCGAAGCGCTGGCCAATTTAAAACAATCGCTCTATTTCGACGGCATTCGTGGCCAAGTTGATGCCGGCGCGTGGGAAAAAATGGAGCAAATTAAACGAATCGAAGGGTTTGACCATCTGTTTCTATGGTTGCGCCCGGGCCGGGTGTTCCTCGGAATGATGTGGTCTTCGAGCGACCGGATTGGCCGCGCGAAATACCCGATGATACTTTGCGCCGAGGGGGACGGGTTTACTCCGGCATTCATGCTGGCCAACGCCAAACCCGAAATGGAACGCTTGCGGGATGCGTGCAAAACTCTCGCATCCGCGGAAGAAGTCACCGCCGAATGCCGCATGGCATTGGATCGGCTTAGAGGAACCTGTGAAAGGGCCCAGGGCGGATGGACCGAACCCTTTTTGGATACTCAGGAAAGGCAACGTTTTTTGGACTGTGCCGAATTGGCCCCGGACCGGACCGGATTTTTACGGATATTGCACGAGTATTTGACGGAGCAGGGGATCGCATCCGAAAAAAAGACTAAACATCTAAGAGTGCCGGCCATTACCAGTGTGCAGACGGATGGTTTCACGCCGTGGGTCGAATTTTTCAAGTGCATTGTCCCCGCAAAAACCCCTGTGCTCTTCGTCAAGCGCAACGGTGAGGCATGGTTGGACGTCGTTGTCGGCGAACCGGCCAGCCACGATTTCTTCTGCCTGCAGGCCGCAACCGATGCATTGCCCCTGGCGACACAAATTCCCTATGATATTTCGCCGGACACGATATCGACACTCGATGCTGTGGCTTCACGGCTTGGACTGGGCCCCGATCCTGTCAGGCAATCCAGACCCCAGGCTCCGGTGGCCCCGGTCGCTGCGCCGGGCATTCCCGCCGAGTCCAAAAGCGGCGCTGGGCTATTTTTACTAATCGGCATCGTTGTTATTGTGATCGTTGCAGGCGTTGTGCTATGGCTTTTGAAGGCCAAAACCCCGCCGGCAAAAAACGCTGCCGCTCCTGCCAACAAAACGCAAACCGCGAGCCCAACCGCGGCCCAGGGAGTGAGATATGAATCGGCGATTCAATCCGCAACCGACGCCTTCACAAAGGGGAATTACGATGAAGCCATTCGCCAGGCGGACATCGCGCTGGATTGTGAGCCGGGCGACCAGGTGGCAACTCAAATCAAGGCAGACTCGGTAAAAAAAAAGAAAGACGCGGAATCGCAAGCCAGCACTTATTCCGGGGCCATGAGCGCGGCGCGTAATGCCCTCGCGGCCGGCAATTATGACGAGGCCGTCAGGCAGGTCAAGAACGCACTGGCATTTAACCCCGGCGACAGCGCGGCAATGACGTTGGATGCTACCATCGAGGCGCGTCAGGACGCAGACACCAAATTGCGACAGGAACATTATGACGCCGCAATGGCCAGCGGACGCGCAGCCCTGGCAAGTAAGAATTACTCCGAAGTCAGCCGACAGGCCGGCATCGCATTGAACTTTAAGGCGGGCGACAGTGACGCGAAGGATTTAATGGCCCAGGCGCAAAATGCGCAATCGGCCCAGCAGCGAAATCAGAAATACGACCTCGCCATGCAATCGGCGCGGCAGGCGTTCGGTAGTAAGAATTATCCAGAAGCCATTCAAAAAGCAAATGACGCTCTGATGGCCAGGCCGGATGATGCTGACGCGACCGCGTTAAAATCCAAAGCACAGGTCGCGCAGGCCTCAGGCCAGGCATACCAGACAGCGATGCAGGCGGCCCAAACTGCTTTCAACAATAAAAACTACGCCGCCGCCGTTCAGCGGGCGGCGAATGCTCTGCAAGCCAGGCCCGGGGACGTGGCGGCGACCACATTGAGGGATAACGCGATCTCCGCCGGGAATATCCAGAAAAATGGCCAGCAATATGAGTCTGAAATTAACGCCCTGCAGGCCGCTTGGAACCGGAATGATTTTGACGCGGTCATTCAACACGCAAACCTTGCCCTGCAACTCGCGCCGAATGAACCGGACATCAAATCCAAGCTGCGCGATTCGGTTTACAACAAGCTCGAAATTTACGCCGTTTGGTTCGGCGTGATAAAGCCGCAAGACGCGACGTTTCAATTGGCCAAAAGAGCGTCTCCTTTGGCCCAGGGCAACATGCCCCCGAGCCAGGCAAATGCCTTCAAAAATCAGATAGATGCCTGGTTAAAGTTACTCGGTCGCTATCAGTTGGGTGACGATGCCCATACGAAACTGGCCCAGGCCATCGAGCAAAATATCGACCACTATTGAAGGTTGTTTAGCTGTTGATTCCCACCGTGGCGCCCTGGATGGTGGTTTGTCCGCTGGCCTGCATGCCCAACGATGCTGCCGAGTTGATCTTGATGCCGGTTGAGTCAATGGTAATCGAATTGCCTCCCACCGTGAGCGTTATTTTCGTTTGGCCGGTGATAGAAATTGTGTCCGCCTGCAGCGAATAAGTTTCGGAAGTTTGTTCAGTGTGGCCGGAATTAAAGGTCTCCGTGACATCGTTAGTGACGGTGATCGACAGACCGGAGTTGAAAGTGTGGGTGACGTCCTTGGTGACGGTTTGTGACAGAGCGCCCTGATAAGTCTGGGTCACGTCACTACTGACGGTCACAGATTGAGTGCCTTTGAACGTCTCGGTCAGGTTGCCGTCCACTTCTTTGGTGTCCGTGCCCTTGATTGTCAGCGATCGGTTGTTGGTGATGGTCTCCGTCCGGTTGTTCTTAATGTTAATGAGCATGTCCTTTTCGGCCTGGATGGAGATTTGTTCCGAGCCTTGCTTGTCTTCGAACCACAATGAATTGAAATTAGAGGCGCTGCCGCCCGTCGACGACCGGCTGATGATGCCGCTCTGAGTTTGGTTGGCAGGCAGTGTTTGTGGGGGCATTTGATCCGCGTTATAAACGCACCCGGTGATAATGGGAAAGTCCGGGTCTCCCTCCAGAAATTCAACAACGACTTCCTGGCCAATCCGGGGGATATAGACAGCACCCCATTGTTTGCCCGCCCAAATTTGCGCCACTCGAATCATGCACGAAGTGTCCGTGCTATGTGAGCCTGTCTGCGCGTTGTCATCCTGGTCGGGCCGGTCCCAATGGAACTGCACGCAAACACGCCCGTATTCATCGGTGTAGATTTCCTGGCCGCTGGGGCCCGTGACAATGGCGGTTTGCGGGCCGCGAATCAGCGGTTTGGGGGTCGTGCGGGGTGTCCGATACTGTTGCGTTGCCGGTATCGCGGTGAAACCGCAGGAAAAAAATTCGCTTCCGCCGCCGCCGCTCGCATACGTGCCCGTGGTCGCCTGCAGGGTTGTGCCGATGACGAGATATTGGCGGCCTTGATCTGAACGCGGATGTCCCTTCAGCGTGAACTTATAACCGGTGGCAATGCCGCGCACTGAGGCCTGGCCGCTAAGGATTTCATACTGGGCCTGCAATTCCTGGATCCGCAGCTTGGCATACGCTTCCCCGTCAGACGCTGTTCCAAACCCGCCGGGATAATCGAAGACTGTCAAACTGGCGTTTTCGTGCGAGCGCGTAATATTGGCATTGCCCGTGACAGCCGCCTTGGGCGTTGTGAAATTGAAATCGTTCATCACGTACATGCCCGATTGGAGTTCCTTCTCGATAATCCAGTCGGTCACAGCTTCTTTTTGCTCGTCCTTGCCGGAGCTTGCGCGATAAGTCAGGGTGTCATAGCCGGGGTACGTGTCGTGCTGGGACGGGGAGTCTATCAGAGTCAGGATGTGCTTTCCGTCCTGATGCTCGAAATAGTAGTAAATACCTTCCTGTTCCATCAGCCGGCTCACAAAATTAAAATCCGTCTCACGATACTGCACGCAGTATTCCTTCGGGTTATACGTGGCAGAGAGCTTAAGTGCGTAATCCGTAAATCCCCCGTCCCCGAATATTTTTTCAATGATGTCGGGCACGCTCACGTTTTGAAAAATCCGGCAATTGGACGAGCGTGTCAGCAGCCACAGCCAGGGCGACAGCGTTGCGCGGTAGATGGGAATAGTCCCCTGCTGCTCCTGGACAAACCGGCTCACAATGCCATTGAAGTAGCGATCATTCCCGTTCGGCATCGTCAACGTCACCGTCGCTGACGTCCCCACAATGTTTTCGAAAGTGATCGCGCTGTCCGTGCTGTCCATTTCCACTTCTATCTGAAACAGCCGGCCCATATGCTCGGTCACTGAAACAGTTCGGAGCAGCAGTTTGTCGGTGCCCAATTCGGTGTCGATGGACAATAATCGATTTTGTTGTGTCGGGTTCGCCATAATGTTTTACCTTTCGTAAGGCTGTTTGTTAATCGAAAGCGTACGCGAAATTCCCGTTCGCCACGTTCACATGAATTTTCTGTGCGGGCGTGCCGTTCGCCAGGCGGTTGAGAAATTCGCGCCCGATTTCCGGCAGGATCGTGTTTGTAATCATCGCGTCTACCATGCGCGCCCCGCGCTCGAGTTCGGTGCACCGCTGGGCGATCAAGTCCGGCACGCTGTTATCGTACGTGAACGGCACTTTATGGTTCGCCTTGACGCGTTTTTCGACCTTCGACAGGTTCAATTTGATGATTCGGTGCAGCACTTCCTTGCTGATCGGATAGTACGGCACCACCACCAGGCGGTTGAGGAGCGCATCCGGAAAGACCTTCGTCAACGGTCCGCGCATGGCCTTTTCCAGGCTTTCCGCGTCGGGCATTAATTCGGGGTCCTTGCACATATTGATAATGACCTCCTGGGCCGCATTGCTGGTCAGGATGATAATCGTATTTTTGAAATCGATGTAGCGGCCCTCGGCGTCCTCCATCCAGCCCTTGTCAAAAACCTGGAAAAACATCTCGTGCACGTCGTGGTGCGCCTTTTCCACTTCGTCGAGCAACACCACACTGTAGGGCCGGCGGCGCACCGCTTCGGTGAGCACACCGCCTTCGCCGTAGCCGACGTAACCCGGCGGCGAGCCTTTGAGCGTGCTGACCGTGTGCGCTTCCTGAAATTCGCTCATGTTGATGGAAATCATGTTCTGTTCACCGCCGTAGAGCGCCTCGGCCAAAGTGAGCGCCGTTTCGGTCTTGCCCGTGCCGCTTGGGCCCACCAGCATGAATACACCTACCGGCCGGTTCGGATTGTCCAGGCGGGCGCGGCTCGTTTGGATGCGGCGCGCCACCAATTCCAGGGCGTGGCGCTGGCCAATCACGCGGTTCTCCAGGATGTTCGCCAGGCCCAATACACGTTCGATTTCGTTTTTCACCATGCTGCCCACGGGGATGCCCGTCCAATCGGCCACGACGCTGGCAATGGCGCTGGCGTCCACACTCGGGAAAATCAGCGGTGATTCACCCTGGAACTGTTTCAATTTTTCCTGAAGCTGTTTCAATTCGCCCAGTAATTTCTCGCGTTCTTCGGGTGTGATGGCCTGTTTCGGGTCGGCGGGTTCCATCTTATTGGGCGCCGCTTCGATCGTTGAACCCGCCGCGCGCAGTTTGGCGCGCAGTTCCAGAACTTTGCCGACGAGTTCCTTTTCCTCGGCCCAGTGTTTTTCCAAACCGGCCAGCGTTTCCTTCTCTTTGTCCAGCGTCTCTTTAATTTCAGACAAACGGGCCTTGTGATCCAGGCCGCTGGCGGTTTCACGGTTGAGAATTTCAGATTCGGTATTCAGCCCCTGGATGCGGCGGCGGCAATCGTCCACTTCCGGTGGAACGGCGTGCTGGCTCACGGCCACACGCGCGGCGGCTGTATCAATGAGGCTTACCGCCTTGTCCGGCAACTGCCGGCCGGCGATGTACCGGTGCGACAGACGCACCGCGGCGTCAATGGCCTCATCAAGCACCTGGACCTTGTGGTGCTTTTCAAAAGGCACCATCACCGCGCGCAACATGCGCACGCATTTTTCTTCGCCCGGTTCGTCGACCTTCACAACCTGGAATCGACGGGTAAGGGCGGGATCTTTCTCAATGTGCCGTTTGTATTCGTCCCATGTTGTGGCGCCGATCGTGCGCAACGTGCCGCGCGCCAGCGCGGGTTTGAGCAGGTTGGCGGCATCACCGGCTCCGCCACCGCCCGCGCCCATCAGGGTATGAGTTTCGTCAATGAAAAGAATGATCGGCTTTGGTGATGCCTGCACTTCATCGATGACACCGCGCAGACGCTGTTCAAACTCGCCCTTCATGCTCGCGCCCGCCTGGAGCAAACCCACGTCCAGCGCGCGAACGGTCACTTCGCGCAGGGTGGGCGGGACATCTCCAGCCAGGATGCGATGCACCAGCCCCTCGACCACCGCGGTCTTCCCAACGCCGGCTTCTCCGGTCAGGATGGGATTGTTCTGGCGCCGCCTCATGAGGATGTCCACGCATTGCCGGATTTCCTCGTCGCGGCCAATAATCGGATCAATTTCTCCCTTTTGCGCTTTCTCGTTGAGGTTGGTCGTAAACCGTTTGAGGGCCTCTTGCTTGCCCATCTCAGCGGGCGGAATTGCGCCACTGGTTTCACCCGGAGCCGCGCCGGCGCTCAAACCCGAGCCGTCACTGGCGCGCAACGCGTCTTCGGGCGACCCGGCGACGATTTGCGCAAAATTGTCGGTGAGAGCTTCGAGTTTGATTTTTGCGAGTTCTTTCGAGACCGCCAGGAACTTGTGCTTAAGTTCGCTGTTGAGGTAACCGACCACCAGATGGCCGCTGCGCACTTGAAATTCGCCAAACATGAGCGTCCCAAAAACCCAGGCCCGCTCAATCGCGTTGGGAATGTCCGGAGAAAAATCGGCGATGGCGGTGGCCCCGCGGGGGAGCTTATCAAGCGCGGCGATCAGGTCGGTTGCCAGGCGCGAGCCATCGATCTGGAAATGGCGAAAGATGCGGTGCAGGTCGCTGTCCTGGTTCTGGAGCAGCTGCTGGAGCCAATGGATGCTTTCCACGTAGGGGTTTCCGCGCATCTTGCAGAAGATGGTGGCGCCTTCGATGGATTTGTAGCCAACGCTGTTTAATTTTCCAAAAAGGGTGGTTCGTTTTATCTCAGCCATATTTTATTCCGGGTTATACTGTTTTAGTTAAACTGACGGGCCTGCACAAGTCTTTTGCAACCGCATTTGGACCGCTGCCAATCGTTCTCGTCCTCGTCCTCGTCCTCGAAAGCCACGATCCCTTCGATGTTGGGCGTGCAATCTTCGATGCCAGCAATCGGCGGACAATTCTTCCTCTCCCAGCGGGAGAGGGTCGGGGTGAGAATTCGCCCAAGGAAAACTTCGCGCATTGAACCCCTGAACCGGGATAATTGTTCGCCGTGTCAAACCATCGGACGATGATTCTCCCTCTCCCAGCGGGAGAGGGCTGGGGTGAGGGAGAATCGTTCGAATGAGAATGTTGCGGTTCATGGGGAGGGAGAATCGCTCGAACGTGATGTCATGTGATTCATGGAAAAGTTAGGAGCCAACTAGAACCAGGTCATCCGCGTCGTGCGTGAACGGTTGGGTTTTTATCCACGATGTCCAACCCAGCCGGCCGGCCAGGCCCAGTTGCGTGCTGGGCACTTCTCCCGCTTCCAGCAGCAATTGTGCGTCCCAAAAATAATGATGGCCGCAGTAGTTGAATATCCATTTGCGAAGCCGTGCAAACGAGGATCCGTTGGGCAGCAGCCGCTCGTAGTCTTTGTACTTCATCGGCCCCAGGCGGACGCGGAATTTGAGCTGGGCGTCGAAAATACGCAGACCCACGATGGCATTGGTTCCAACAGTTCCAGACTCTGGCGACTTGCCCAATTCGCAAATAGCGTCAGCCGGCAGATCCATCCAGTGGCCGACAAAGCTTTCAACCTGGGCCGGAACTTCAAAGTATTCTTTCAAAATCGATTCGAGTCCCTCCGCCGAGCGCGTCTGGCAGGAGAGTCGTCCTGCGAAGTGCAATTTTGCCCAGTCCGGGATTGAACCGCCGTTCTCCTGCACTTCCCCGCCCAGGCCGAACATGCTGCCAATGAACAATGAGAATCGCTGGTCGTCCCGCCGGTCCAGGTCGAGCGACTTCTGGTTGGTCGCCCACGCCCGGTAGAAAAATGAAATCAGGCGATGATGGAATATGTCCAAAAACTCCGCCAGGGTCCGGTCCCCATAGTGTAATATCCTCTCGTGCGCATACTCCGTCAGGTGCGGGGGCAGGGGAGCGTTGGGGCCAAAGAGCCCCAGGAAACGGACGAATAACTTGGCGCGGCCATCCGCTCCATGTAGTTCGACGCTCTCCAGCGTGGATGGCGCGAAAGCCAGCGAGGGCTTCTGCCCGAACCGTACTGCGTCCTGTGCCGGCGACAGCGAGCAACCGACACGCGGCAGGTCGGGCCGCTGGTTTTCCAGCAGCCGTACGGCGTGAAAAAAATCATAGGCAAACGGGCTTTTCGCCAGTTCGTCCACTAGATTATCGGTCGTTTTCCGATCTGGGCCGGCCATCGCATGATTTCTCCGCGTTGTTGTGTTCGCACAACGGTTTCTGTGAAGGAATTGATCGTAACGTATTTGGCAAAAAATTGTTCCAACACCGCGCCAAGCAAAAAGGCGCCGGTTCCCTCGAAGGCGATTTCATCAAACGTCAGCGTGATTTCCAGTCCCCGGGCAAAGGCAATCGACCCGGTGCTCGGTACGCGCCGGACAATGGCCCGCGATTGAACTCTTGTCAGCCCTTCGATCTGCCGCAGCGTCTGCCGGTCGTTGGCGTCGGCGTAGAGCCGGAGAATTTCCCGCAGGGAGGCCACGCCATCGCCGCTTTTTGAATCAACGAGCGAAAAGTAATTCAGCGAAAGATGGCTGATGAGACGCCATGAAAACCGGCCTTCCGCCCACGAGGGCCGCGGCACCGTGGGATTGCTCAGGCATCGGATGGAAGCGACCGGCGCATTAATCTCCATCGTGAAGTCTGTTGCCCCGAGGCCCGTGGCCATTTGGATCGGCAGATGCCGGTTGGTGCACAGCGCCCGGATGCCCAATTGCCGCAGGTCTGTCCGATAGGGCGCCGAGCCGGCGTCCACCAGGGACAGATAAACCTCAGTCCCGGCGTACGTGGACCGGCCCCCGAATTGTTTTTCTTTCGCGGTCAGCATGCGCGGGACGCGATTGAGAGTGAAAAACGCGCCCCCATCCGTGTCCGTGTCCCGGGCCAGATAAAATGGGCGAAATTCCTGTTCCTGCCCCGTTTCCGTTCCATAACCTGTTACCGATTGGATTTCAAAGACTTCAAAGTCCAACGGCCGGTTATGGTCCGCCACCACGTGGAACTCGCTGAACTTGTCGGACATCTCGATGCGGTCCAACTGCTTCGGAAATAGATTAATGATCGGGCTGCAGAAGAGTTCAAACGACGACGCGGTGACGCGGTTTTCCAGGCGAGTGTCCACTTCCCGCAACGGTACAATCAGGTCGAACTGCTGGCCGGTTATCTGTGCCAGGGCTTCGCCAAATCCGTCGAAACCTACAAATAAAAACCGTTGCGAAAAGGCGAAATATTCGCGCAGCAGGCGGTAACCTTCAAACGTGCGCGGGCTGGCCGGCAGCACGGATTCTGAGTCCGCGAATCCGACCCTGTGCACACTTTCCGCCGGCAGCATTGCCAGCGTCTTGCCCCGCTCAGCGGGCGATTGCACCACAAGCCCGGTCTTGTGCGCCAGGATTTGTTCGTAAATCATCGCGGGCAACTCGTCTGCTCCCCGCAGATAGACGTTCAGGGGCGCGGCCGCAATCTCCGCGATGGGCAGCGGCGCCGTGGCGGCGAGCCGCAAACGGAAAGCCGCTTTTGCCTTCAACTCCGCGGGCAATTCCAATTCCGCGACGTCCCGGGTGAAATAGCGCACCTCGGCGATTTTCAATGGGAGCAGGCGAATCGCATGCGCTGTCTGAAACGTGCAAGCCGTCCGTTCACCCTTGCCCAGGTTGCTGCGCAGGAGGGTGCCGCGCGGCACGGAAGCCCCGGCCGCAAGCCCCGGGTCGTCGTGTTCAGGCTCAAACCGCGCCACTGCCATGGACGGAATCGGCGAAAGGTAATGGGGATAAATGGTTTCCAGCATCCCTTGGCTGAACCGTGGAAATTCGGCGTCCAGCTTCAGATGGATACGCGCGGCGAGATATGCAAAACCTTCAAGCAGGCGCTCTACGTACGGGTCGGGACAAATTTCCTTGGCATCCTTATCCAGCGCCAGGCGGCCCGCTATCTTCGGAAATTCGTGCGCAAATTCCCCCGCCATTTCACGCAAATGGCGCAGTTCGGTGTTGTAATGATCCAGGAGACGCTCATCCATGTCCGCCGTCTCCCAAACTACACTGTCCGTTTTCCAAATCGATGCTGGTCTTGATAAATAGCTTTTCCGACACCGGATTGGCCCATAGCTCGCCAATGATCTCCATCGTGACCAGGTGCCGGTCAACGGTCGCCTTGACGGTCAGTGTGTGATCGATGATGCGTGGTTCAAACAAACGGACGGCCTCGGCCAGCTCTCGCTCAAGTTCATCCATGTTCGGCGCCAGCATCCCGCACAAGTGGCGGGTCCCGAAGTTGAGCACCGAACGGTACGCTTCCGGGTAATTGCTTAAATGAAATTCCTTTTTGCCTTCACCCGGCAGGTGCGCGCTGGCGCTGAACAACCACTCCAGGTCACGCAACACCCCGCGTTTATACTTTGACTGGGAAATCACGCGCTGAGCCCGGCTCTCCTCGGCCTTGTCCGGTTCGTCGTCCGTCAGCCGATCCAGCAGGCACGGCTGCAACTTTTCAAGCGGGGTTAATTCGGCCATACTGTCGATCGGGTTACAGTCTATTTTTAAGCCGCCGGCTCGAATTCGATTTTGCGGCATTCCAGCAAGGGATATTCTTCGCTGTCTGTGTTCAAAATTCGCTGGCCCTGGCCAAGGCTCCAGCCTTCCGGGCAATCAATCCATTCTGTCTTTCGGGCAAGGCGCAGTTTGTCGTCATTTGTCTTTTCCGTCCCCGGATAACGCACCGGCACGTGCCCGGACATTTCGCCTCCGTTGGTCCAAACAAATTGCACCGGCATCCAAACCAGGTCCCTGAGATCGGCGGGCGTTTCGAGATGGATGAGTTTGACCCGGCAGTAGGGAATCCAATAATAATGGCCCTCGACAATCGCCTCCAACATCGGTCCGAGCCTCGAATCGGCGTCGGCAATCCATTCAAAAGGCTTTTCGTTCACTTTTCCAGCCGATGCCGGGGCCGCATCAAAAGCCTTTTCACGCAGCTCGCGCGCCGGGCCGAATTTTTCCTGCCCCACCAATTCATTGGCCTGGACGATCCAGCTCATCCACGGTTCCGGTTCGCCAAAGACAATCGGGGTATGTTTGCCGGCAAAGACCTGTTCGCGCAATAGTTCGCACTGCACGACGGGTTGAAAAATCTTCGCCATCATCCGGTGGTCCGGGTCCATGTTGGCGAGAACGTCGAGTTGGTTCAGCGCCCGTTTCCACTGGCCCAGCACGCTGAGGGCCTGAAAAAGAAAAACGCGGAGGCGTGGATCCGCCGCGTTTTTGCGTACTGCGTCCTGGAGACTGGCTAAAGACTCCTCCACGCGTCCAGCCTGGAGGAGTTCTTCAGCGTTCATGAAATATAATTCCTGTCTTGCGTGCCGTTTATGGACGCCGGTTAGTCACTGGTGTTTTGGGCGATGTCCCAGGTCATCGTCTTGTCGGTGCCAGCTGTGCCATCGTCCTTTTGCGGAGTGTAATCCACGGTCACTTTGGAAAAATTCAGGGTCACGTTTTCGGTCAACCGGTCCTCGCCACCCGATCCGCCAGTGGAGACCGACGTGACCATGACTTCGGTCATGGTAATCTTGATGTATTCCAATGGGGTCTTGCCCGCTTTGCGAACTGTCAGCAAGGCGCTGGGATAATGTTGGCCGTTGCAGCAGGCCAGCAACAGCGACGGTGAACCGGAGTCCACATACTTCGTAAAGCTCAGGTCCTGGACGTTGCATTTGCCTGAGCCGCCGCCGCCGCCCACGTGCGTCGAGCCTGAGTTGCTGACTCCCCACGACCAGGCCAAAACGTCAATTTCGCCACTGTGCGTCTTGTCCTTTGCCTCGCCCGGGACGGCTTTGTTGTTAATATTCAGAAACATGTCAACTGCCATAATATCTCTCCTTAGGTTGGTTGTTGCGTTTTAGTGTTGTTGTTTGAACTTATTCCCTGCAATCGTATTAGCTGCCTCCCTTCGCCGACGGCAGCTTGGAAACCAGGCGCAAGGATACCGTCAGACCTTCGAGTTGATAATGCGGCCGCAGGAAAAACTTCGATGTGTAATATCCGGGATTGCCGGGCACTTCTTCCACCTTCACTTCTGCGTCGGCCAATGGCCGGCGGGCTTTGTCGCTTTCTGAAGCGGTGCTGCTGTCCACGCAATACTGCTTGATCCAGCTATTAAGCCAGCGTTGCATGTCCTCGCGTTCCTTGAATCCGCCGATTTTGTCGCGGACCATGCACTTGAGATAATGCGCGAAACGGCAGGTGGCAAACAGGTAAGGCAGGCGCGCCGCCAGGTTGGCGTTGGCCGTGGCGTCCGGATCATCATAAGCCGCCGGTTTTTGCAACGATTGCGCACCGACAAACACCGCATAATCCGTGTTTTTCCAGTGGGACAGCGGCATCATGCCATTCTTCGCCAACTCGGCTTCGCGCCGGTCGGTAATGGCAATTTCAGTCGGACACTTCATGTCCACTCCGCCGTCGTCCGTCGGAAAGCTATGAACCGGCAATCCTTCGACCATGCCGCCGCTTTCAGCGCCGCGGATACGGGCACACCAGCCATATTCCTTGAACGAACGCGTAATATTCGTTCCCATGGCATAAGCGGAATTGGACCAGGTATATTTGTTGTGGTCCGCGCCTTCGGTGTCTTCCTCAAAAGCGAAGTCTTCGACCGGATTGGTCTTGGATCCGTAAGGGATGCGCGACAGGAATCGCGGCATCGTCAATCCCAGGTACCGGGCATCTTCCGAATCCCGCAACGAACGCCAGGCTGCATATTCCGCAGTCTGGAAAATCTTCGTCAGGTCGCGCGGATTGCTCAATTCCTGCCAGGTGTCCATCCCCATCAGGCTTGGCGCAGAGGCCGTGATGAACGGAGCGTGCGCCGCCGAAGCGATTTGCGCCATGCCGCCCAGGATTTCAACGTCCGGGGCCGAGTGATCGAAATAATAATCGCCAATCAGGCAGCCGTAAGGCTGGCCGCCCGGCGTGCCGAACTCGTCCTCGTACAGCTTCTTGAACAGCGGGCTTTGGTCCCACGCCGTGCCCTTGAATTTTTTGATCGTGCTGCCGACCTCCTTCTTCGAAATGTTCATCACGCGGATTTTGAGCGTCTCATCCGTTTCGGTGTTGCTCACCAGGTGATGAAGCCCGCGCCAGGAGCCTTCGAGCGCCCGGAAATCGTCATGATGGATAATTTTGTTGATCTGTTCCGACAACTTTTTGTCAATCTCGGCGATGATGGATTCGATCGTCTTGATGGCGTCGCCCGAAACCAACGTGGTCGCGCCCAGGGCCTGTTCGGCCAGCGTTCGCACGGCCGTCTGCACCGCGGATTTCCGTTCGTCAGTTTTCGGCTTAAACTCCTTGGATAAGAGCGCGTCAAACTCGCTTAATTCCGCTGGCGCTCCGCCGGCGGGTTGTGTTTGTGTTTGTGCTTCAGCCATAAATCAATCCTCCGTTATTTGTTTTCCTGGCCTTCAGGCTTCGGGGCGGCGGCCAACGATTTCAACAATCCCTGGTCGTTTAGCAGTTTGTTAATCAATTCTTCCGCGCCGCTCTTGCCGTCCATATAGGTGAGCAAATTCGCCAGCTCGGTCCGCGCGGTGAGCAGCTTGTTCAACGAATCCACCTTTTTGGCCACTGCGGCCGGTGAAAAGTCATCCATGCTTTGGAACGTCAGTTCCACGTTCATGTTCCCTTCGCCCGTCAGGGTGTTGGGGACCTGGAAGGCGACGCGCGGTTTGCAGGACTTCATCCGCTCGTCAAAGTTGTCCACGTCAATTTCCAAAAACTTGCGGTCGGCAACAGGCGCCAGCGGATCGGCCGGCTTGCCCGACAGATCGGCCATGACACCCATGACGAAGGGAAGTTCGATTTTTTTCTGCGCGCCGTACAATTCGACATCATATTCGATTTGGACACGGGGTGCGCGATTCCTTTGGATGAATTTTTGACTGCTCGCTTTGGCCATAGGCTTTTGATTGTTTGGGCAAACGCTTGCCCGTTAGTGTTAAAATTCGGACCTGAATTGAGCCTGAACCGGGACTTTCAATTCGTACTGTAACAGCAAGTTTCTCGCATTTGCCGGTTTGTTGTCAACACCTGTTTTTCTCAATTTCCACACCAGCGCCACATCAGTGCGCTCCAGCTAATTCGCCCCGGAGACGGCTGGGTGTCCACCCTTCAGGGTGTCCGTTTAACATCGACGGACCGAACACGTTAAATCAAACATCGAACACCGAACATCGAATATCGAACATCGGTTCCGCAAGCCCGCATTTATTCGAGGACGAGAACGAGGACGATTCCCCTTTACCCGATGGCACTCATGGCACTCGCGGCGCTCACGGCACTATTCTTTTGGTTTTTCCCCCGTAACTTTCTGAATTTCCCCAAGCGAATCGGGCGTTAAATCCCCAATGAGCGCCATGAAATCCATCTCCGCCCAACGCTGGGCGCGTTGCAGGATAAAAGGCACCGGACTGGACGGTTCGTTTTTCTTATAATATTCACAAATTTTGTCCAGCATCTTAACCACATCCTTGCGCGATTGGACTTCTCCGGTAATGCCCCTGGGAGCCGCCGGGGCTGTGCCTGGCGTCGCGCCGCCTGCCGCGCCTTCCGCCGGCGCGCCGTCACCAGCCGCCTCGACTGCTACATATGGAGCGAGCCGTTTTTGCATCTCTATCAGTTGCTTTGGCAATTCCGTCAGGTCCGGCGCCCGGTTCGCGCCCACCTGGGCGGTCAGGATCGTATCTATCTCTTTTATCAGCGCAATGGAGTCCGCCACCGACTGGTTTATTTTCTGAAGCGTTTCCGGATTCGTATCACGGAACGCCGCTTCAATTTGCGCGGCTGTAATAGACGGCTGTCCGTCTCCGGCCGCTTTTCCGGATTCGACGTTCATGATGTCCGCCAGGCTGAATCGGCCAATTTGCCGGGAATCCGTCAGAGGCGCTTCGCGCAATCGTTCGAGAAACCGCATTGGATCGCCATACGTGGCCATTGGAGTGGCCAGCGCGGCGATGAGGTTGACCCGCTGTGTCGGGTCGTTGTTATCCGTCGGGTCCAGCAAGGGATAAAATGTCTCCCAATATCCCGCGACCATTCCTTTGATGGTCAACAGGCTTTCCCGAAATGCCGGCAAGCCGTCCATCTTTAGCGACGCCAAAGAAAGAGTGGTGGCCACGCGCAGGTCCTTGGAACGGGCCCACAATTCCAGGCAAAGATCGTTCAACGCTTTCCAGTCGGGCGGTTCCGCCGCTGAGAATTGCGTTTCGGGCTTGCCCTTCATCAGCGTTTCCAATTGCTGAATGCCGGGGTCATAAGAAAGGTCCTCGCCGCAGGGTTTTTCGCCGGAGATCGGTTTCAGTAATTCTTCTGCATTGATCATAATTGTGCCTTTGCCTGTGTTGCTTTGAGAGTGCCGGATTTTTCAAGTCTGTCCAGCTACATTTACATGATCGTCCTCGCCTGCCCGGCGTAGCCCTGGCGAAGACGGGTCCTCGAACCATCAGACATTGGATTATTGGATTGCGGTTTGGTGTCCACGCTTTCGCGCGCTCCGGAACACATCCTGTCCATCTCGTCCATCCTGTCAAAAATCTTTTGCGTTCTTTGCGGTTAATGCTCCCGTCGTCCCTCTGCGGCCGGGCGCATCTTGACACTGTTCTTGGTAGGGATGGCGCGCTGCGCCGTCCGCGCCGCGTAATAGCGGCGCAACCGAACATAGTCGGATGCCCCATTGCGAGTATTAAGGACAGTGTCAAGATGCACCTCTGCGGCCTTCGCGCGAAAATCTTTCGTGTCTTTCGTGTCATTCGTGGTCTACTATCCACGCGCTATGCACGAGCCCCCCGTTTCCGTTTCTGATTACGACAGGTTCGCTTATCCCAGGGCGGTGTATTCGCACACCCATCCGGACCGCCTGGCTACCATCGCTATCCTGCACGGATTACAGCCTGCCCCGGTTGCGAACGCGCGGGTACTGGAACTCGGTTGCGGCGACGGCAACAATTTAATTTCCATCGCCTGCACATTGCCCGTCGGCGAATTTCTTGGGGTTGACCTGGCTGGAGAGCCGATCCGCCGCGGTCAGGAGGCGATTTCAGCGATTGGCTTGAAAAATATTTCGTTGCGGCAAATGAATATTCTCGAAATGCCCGCGGACGTCGGCACGTTTGATTACATTATCGCGCATGGAGTGTATTCATGGGTCCCGGAAGCGGTGCGCGAAAAAGTTCTGGGGATTTGCCGCGAACATCTCGCGGAGAACGGCGTCGCTTATATCAGTTACAACGCCTATCCGGGTTGTCATCTGCGGGACGTGGCGCGGGGCATCATGCTGTTTCATGCGCGTCAGTTTTCCGAGCCGTCGGACCAGGTCCAGCAGGGGCGCGCCCTGATTAAATTTCTCGCCCAGGGCCGAACGGAACCCCGCCTTTGGCAGGTGGTGCTTCAGGCGCAGCTTCAGCGGCTTGAAAAGCGCGCCGACGGGAGCTTGTTTCACGACGATTTCAGTCCTGTGTGCCAGGCGTTCTATTTTCATGAGTTTGTTGAGGCTGCCGGGCGGCATCAACTCGAATTTCTCGCCGAGGCGGATGTAAAAGATGCGCGGCCCGACGGCCTCACGGACGAGGCTGTCGGCGTTCTGCAGAAAATGGGACAAATGAATCGTATCGCGTACGAGCAGTACATTGACTTTATCGGCGGGTGCTCGTTCCGTCGAACGTTGCTGTGCCGCCAGGGCCGCGCCGTGGACCGCGAAATGAAACCTGAGCGCGTTTGCAACCTGTTTGTGGCCGCGAACGTGGCCGCGGTGAACCCCGATGCAAATACGCCAGTGCCGGGCCCGGAAGATTTTAAGCGCGGCGAGACAGTCATCGCGGCGAGCATGCCCGTGCTGAAATCAGCGTTGAAGTTTTTAGGCGAGGCCTGGCCGCGGCGCGTGCCCTTCGCGGAGTTGTTGGAGAATGCGTGTAGTGTACACGCTTTAGCGTGCTCCGGAACAGCCCCGCGCGCAGACCCTGGTGGAGATGGAACGCCGGGGCACGCGGAAGCGTGTGCATCAGGCGGGCCAACGCCCGAGCACGCTAAAGCGTGTACACCGAACGAGCCCCACGGGACTGATGAAGGGAGCGCGCTAAAGCCTGTACACCAAACCCGGGCGGATTTAGCCGAATTTCTGCTGAGCTGCTTTGCCATTGGTTTTGTTGATCTGCATTCTTGTCCCTCGCCGTTTGTCACGAAAGTTTCGGAACGTCCGATGGCCAGCCCGCTGGTCCGCTGGCAGGTTCGCCAGGGACCCGAAGTCTCCACGCTCCGTCATTGGCCGCTGAGAATCACAGATGCGATGGGGCGCCACTTATTGGGGCTGTTGGATGGCACGCGCGACCATGCAGCGCTGCTCAAAGAACTGGGCGAAAGCGTCAAAGCCGGCTCGACGCCAATTTACTGCGACGGTAAAGCCGTCACTGAATCCGAAAAAGCGGTCGAGTTGGTGGCCCAGCGGCTGGGGCCGAGTCTTGAGAATTTGGCAAAACTGGGATTGTTGGCGGGATGAAAGGAAAGTGCCATGAGCGCCATCGGGTAAAGGGTAATCGTCCTCGTCCTCGTCCTCGTCCTCGAATAAATGCGGTGTGCGGAACCGACGTTCGATATTCGATGTTCGGTGTTCGGTGTTCGGTGTTCGATGTTCGATGTTCGATGTTAATCCAGTCCGGCTCTAGCCTTGCGCGTATTTATTGTACGCTGCCGCAAGTTTCTCCTCGGCCACCTTATTCAAATCGTAAATGGTCTTGCATTTGCCCGGATCGGCAAAGTCGATCATGATGATATTCGGAAAATACGCTTTCATTCGCGTGACTCCCTTGTATGTCAGGGTCTTGATTTGGTCCCTTTGGAGCTGTGTGGAAATGGAAGCCTCGAGGCCCTCGCGCCACAACTGGCCCATCCGGGCCACGCCGGTCCCTCCCCACATGGTGTTCTCGTTTCTCTTTCGGATGCTTGAAGTGAAGCCCGTCGAAGTCCAATACATCATTCCAAGAACGTTCGCCGCAAAATCATCCTCCTGTCTGGCCATGGCGAGGAGCATTTTCTTCTGAATGTCCTGGTTGTCCTTCATCTTCATGTTGTTGGTTTGATAAATTTTCTTCCAATCCGTCCCGCCCTTGCCGTAATACTGCAGGCCGGGGTATTCGGGATCGTAAACACCCACGCCGTCTTTTCCTTTGAGACTCCTGAATCCGAGAATCCCGTCTTTCGCGCCGTACCCTTTCATTTCTTTCAGCGCGCCGTCGTTGAAAACGCAAACGACTTTTTTCTTAAGATCATTCAGCGTCAGCTTTGAAAACTCGATGCCTATTGGCTTGTAGATGGCGGTGCCCAGCAACTTGGTGCAATAATCAGCGACGAGCGGATAGTTGCTGCATTTGTCAAATTTGAATATCAGGAATTCGCCGGTCTTCTCCACGAAATCCTTGCCCTGTTTGAGCATTGTCGACAATTTCTGCCCGAACTCTCCCATGATATCGCTGTTGGTCTTGACATCCTGCGTTTTTCCGGTGTGTGAGCTGGTAAACTGGCTCGTGGACTTGCCGCGGGCCACGCCGTGATAGCCGACCAGCGAGGCGCCCCCGTCTTTGAACTTTCGGGCCAGGATTCGCAGATCGAACAGCCGCACGCCGGCGGCAGCCTGGCCGCCAATATCGAGGTCCTGCGTTTGCGCGCTCGATGATCCGCTGGTGATGGAAGCGTCATGGCTCCCTGCAAAAACGATTTCCTGTAGTCTTTTGGACCCGCCTAAGTCTCTATAGCGTATATCACTCATGGATGGAGAAGAACATTAAGGATTAAGGAGCGGCAAAGCCGGCGACTATTCGCTGACTCAAGCGAAAACCAGACTGACTTTTCCAACGCTCTCATTGCCTGTACCGTGAGTGGCAAAAATCTTGAAAACCAGGGTTCAGGTCAAGCCCATTTTATTTTTTGCAGGCACTCGATGAACCCTGGATGGTGGAACACGGCGCGCTGCGCCGTGTAGCGCCGCGTGCAGCGGCGCAACGAGTGTGGTCAGTCGTTGTACTGCGTATGGCTCCGCGGGCGACGGCGTAGCGCGTCATCCCTAAAATCAGTTACTTGGAAGAGGCGCCTCCTCTAGCTGCGCGGAAACCGGCTTTGAATCCGCGCTGGAATGCCTGGTTAAGCAGAACGGCGTATTGTTCTGCGCTCGCGAGGTTGACCTTGCCGCAGTCGAGCACGACCTTTCCAGATTCGTCCACGACCTGGGCATGACCATCAGCTGACTGTGTCCGGTAGGGTGGTTCGGTTTCGTCCATTTTTTAAATTTAGTAAAAATGATGCGGCCGGCAAATCAATTGCTTCGAGTATGTTAAGCGTTGTCAATTTTGATTTAAAGCATGGCTTGACGAAGCTGATTCCGTCTGTCATGAATGTGATGAACACAGGCGGCTTCTTTGCGTTCCTTCTCGGCTATGATTTCATCAAGCTTGGGGCATTGTCGAAGGCAATGTGTAAGGCCCGTACATCAGGACGGCGCCGTCGGCGACCATCCCAAGGTTGAGTCTTTTATTCGCGTCCAGTTTCTGTCCGGGACCCCAGCCCGCTCCGGCATTCCGAGTGGAGCGGGTCTCGACGTTTCCAGATCCGATTTGCCGGCTCTCGAATGTTGAGACGTTGGTTCTTGTTGCAACGGTCGTTCCATAGACCTGAATGTGCGGTTGCGAGCCATCCACGTTGAACACAACCCCTCCTGGCAGGGTCCGTAGCTTCGAAATGCTCATGCCTGCCGATGGAATTAGTTGCACCTGAATATTCGCGGCATGTTCCAATCTGCCTGCCGCCCCGGTCGACGTGGTCGCCGCGTGATCCAGGCACACTTCCAGTCCGAACGTAACGCCATCGACGGTGAATATGTTTCCACCCATCCGTTCATCCTGGAACTTGGGTTGCCCATTGTTGGCGGCATTATATCCACTGTCCTGCTTTACCCGCAGCACATTGAGCTCGGTGCCTTTGACGGTCACCTTATCTTTTATGTTCTGGTTCTTGTCCTTGATAAAATCAATGTGCGATATCAGTTCCTTGAAAATCAGATGCACCTCTTTCTCCTTCCGAACGAGAGCGACATTGTCAATTCTGGCGCCGAGGACTTTTTCTCTCGTCTTCGTGTGTGCGGGGTTCCTTGTGCAGACCGTCATCCATCTATTGGTGCCCGGATGGCTTATTGGTTTATTGGTCTTCTTGTCTCTTACGTATTCTAACGGGCCCCCGCAATCGCACACCGTTTGGGTGTCTTGTGCCGCCGCGATGGCCGTTCCAAAAACAAACAGCCAATGCTTATAGACATCCTTGTCAACTTCCTCACCCATCAAGTCCATCAATCCCTTCTTGCCTCCCAGGCCACTGCTTTTCTCCTGGTTGCCGATAATAACCTCATGAAGGTAGGCGCCGTTCTTCCCGCGAAAGTAAAACTCAGGCGCCATGAAGACCTTCAAAATTCTGTTATTGGCGTTATAGTCCCGGGCCACATGGTAGGCTGACTGGATCGCTTCCTTAAGCTTGTCGCACTTTTCCTTCATGTCAGTCCAGTCATCGGGCTTTCCGTCGTACTTCGGGAACGACGTTTGTACGCGATAGCCCAGGCACAGCACGGAGTCGTAGCGGGCGTTGGTGACATTGCAGCCCCTGATGAAACCGGCGATCTTCTGTTTTGCGTCGGTGCAGATCTTTCTTACGCTTCTGGGCATGTCCTTGCGCTGCTCAATTTTAGCCAGGTCACGCAGTAGATCGTTCAAGAGGTTCCCCTCCGCCATCGGTGACCAGGCCTTGCCCAGCAGGTTGAGATCCTCATATAGCTTGTTCATGTCATCCACGAGGTCCTGCGGACGCTTTGCGGCGACATAAAGCTTGCTGATCTCGCTGCCTAGTTTCATGCAATAACCGCCGATCTTGGAATAATTTTGGCTGTTCATCGGTCCTTTCTCATTAGCATGGTTTGACTGAATCGGAATATTACGAACACAACACAGGCCCCACGTTATGTCAAATGTTTTTAACAGATCCCGGGCCGTGAGTATGGACGCCACACACTAACCACGTTCTCACCACCACCAAATCAGAGGTTGCCCATTTTGCCTGTATCAGGAGATCTTGACGGGCACCAGATGGCTCATGGAGGCGATGCGGGACGTTCCTCCGGGAAAGATCTTGGTCAGCTGCACGGGTCTGGCGTAGCTCACGGTACGCACCGGTTTAAACCAACTGACGTAATCGCATTTTACAGTGGCATTTTCCTGGAGGTAGAAAGCCCAGTTCACGCCAGTGCGCACGCCGAACACGCAGCCCCAGGGAAAGACCGTGGTCACTTGGAATGATTTCTTCTTGTTCAATTTCTCTTTTAGCTGGCGCTCGTACGCTTCGGCCCTCGGCGTGCTCTGGTTGTTCACCGTGCCGGGGGTTTTCACGTAGTCGGTTTTGTTGACTTCACCGCCTATCTTTCCCCGGCCCTGCGCAGACTGGGAATCCTTGATATGGTTGGCCAGGGTCTGGCGCCAGAAGCGCGCCGCGTCATTGGCATCCGAGCGGCCGGTGCCGCCGCCTGCATGGTACACGGTTGGCGCGTCGGGATTGCCCTGGACGAAGACGCTGCATCCGTTGATGGCGGCAGTGAAAAAAATGTCGGGATCGGGAGCGTGCGCGCCCTTGTTCGGAATGCGCAGCTTTACGATGGCGCCGCCCGCGTCCCAGGGCAGAAAGTACACTGGCCCTGCCTCACCAAAGGTGCTGTATTGGGTTTTTAGCCTGACCACGCCGAGCCCCTCGTTATTGCCGACCGCCCGCATATCGTTGAAAAGTTCGATGTAGCCGATCTTCTTTGACCGCATCACGCGGGAGTATTTGACAGAAGTCACTTCGGTCCCTGGACCAATGCCCTTGTACCCGGAGGTATCAAGTACGGCTGCCTGCTTGCCCTTATAGCCTCCTATGTCGTCCGGCGGGCAGATTGAGTTTTCCTTGGCGAACTCCAATGGCGAAGCGAAAAAGTCGGATGTCAGGCTCATGGTATCAGTCTTTGTTTCGGCAATAAATTGATACTCCTGACAAATGGAGGCAAGCGGTTTTTTTGATGGTGGCCTGATTCGGTTTGGTGTCCACCCTTCAGGGTGCTCCGGGCTCGCCATCCAGTCTCCAAGCCGCTCTGGAGCACGCTAAACCGTGTACACCAAACCAATCTAATACACTGCCGAATTTTTTGGTCTCTAACAACGAGGGTCCCATAGGCTGCGGCGACTGAATTCAAAACCCCGCCCAATCGAAGCCGCAACACAAAACAATTGCCGCCACTATGGCGCTGGCTAAACTTCGGCCATGGATGCCTACGATCACCCAACGTTTCAAATGGCGTGCCGGCAGTTTGACCAGGTCGCCGATCACCTCCAAATCCACGAATCCGAGCGCCCGCGCCTGAAATTCCCCAAGCGAGCCATGATTGTCTCGCTGCCGGTCAGTCTCGAGGACGGTTCCACCCACGTCTATAGCGGATTCCGCGTGCAGCATCATTTGACCCTCGGCCCGACCAAGGGCGGGTTGCGCTATCATCCCGAAGTCACCCTGGGCGAAGTCGCCGCGCTGGCCATGTGGATGAGTTGGAAATGCGCCCTGGCCGGCTTGCCATACGGCGGCGCAAAAGGGGGCATCGCCTGTGACCCGCATCGCATGTCTCCCCACGAAGTCGAGCGGCTCACCCGGCGCTATACCCAGGAAATGATTCCGTTCATCGGACCGCAAGTGGACATCATGGCCCCGGACATGGGCACGGACGAACAAACCATGGCCTGGGTCATGGACACCTATTCCATGCACGCCGGTTATTCCGTCCCGAGCATCGTCACGGGCAAACCCGTCACGCTCGGCGGTTCGCTCGGCCGTCGTGAAGCAACTGGACGCGGCGTCGCGTATCTTGTGGCGCGCGCCGCCGATACCATCGGCATGGATATCAAGAGCGCAACGGTGGCAGTTCAGGGCTTCGGCAATGTAGGTTCCATCGCCGCTCAATCGCTGGAAAATTATGGCGCAAAAATCATTGCCGTGAGCGACGTTTCCGGCGGCGTTGTGAATCCCCGTGGCCTTGACCTGCAAAAACTAATGCGGCACGTCGCCGAAAAGCGCATGGTAAAAGGCTTTACGGAAGGCGATGCCATCTCCAACGAGGACTTGTTGCTCACGCCGTGCGATATTCTCGTGCCCGCCGCGCTCGAACGTCAAATCACCGAAAAGAATGCGGCCAAAATCAAGTGCCGCATCCTTGCCGAAGCGGCAAACGGCCCGACCACGCCGGACGCCGACGCCATCCTCGCGCAACGCGATGAGATTTGTATATTGCCGGACATCCTGTGCAATTCCGGCGGCGTGATTGTTTCCTACTTCGAGTGGGTGCAGGACCTGCAAAGTTTCTTCTGGAGCGAATCCGAGGTCATGCAAAAGCTCTATCAAATTCTGGACCAGGCCTACGATCGCATTTTGAAAAGCAGCCGCGACCGGAAAATATCGATGCGCACCGCAGCGCTGGCCGCGGGCATCCAGCGCGTGCGCGAGGCGAAGACCATACGCGGGCTGTTTCCGTAAATTCCCGAATACGGAATGCGGAATGATGTCCCGTTTCCCGGTCCGTCACCTCACCGTGAACCGTGGTGTGGTGGTGGAACACGGCGCGCTGCGCCGTGTAGCGCCGCGTGCAGCGGCGCAACAAGCGGGTCCATGGTCCCTATGCACGATTCGGAATCATGGACCCCGGCCATGAACCGAGAGTGGTGGAGGATGGTGCCTCTTCGCAAGTGGCGCTGCCATCGCCGTCCCAGCCCGCGCAGAGCGCGCGGAACATACGCGGTAAAACGGTTGACCACACTTGTTGCGCCGCTACACGGCGCGGCGGGCCGTGTTCCACCACGCTATGATTCATCGAAAGGGCTGTCGTTGGCAGACCACGCACCACGTGTCGTCGCTCACCCACACATTTCCAAAAATTCCTTCTCTCCGATAATCTTTACGCCCAATTTCTGCGCTTTGTCCAGTTTCGAACCAGCCTCTTCGCCGGCCAGCACAAAATCCGTGTTGCCGCTCACGCTGCCGGTCACTTTGCCTCCCAGGGCCTCGATTTTTGCGGCGGCTTCTTCGCGGGTCATGCCCGGCAAGGTGCCGGTCAGGACAAATGTCTTGCCCGCGAACGGCAACTCCGCCGCGGCCGCTGCCTTGTGCGCGGAAACCTTTTCACTGGCTGGTTGAATGCCAAGTTCCTTCATTCGGTGCACAATCCGTTTGCCATTCGCGCCGGCAAAGAAATCCAAAATGCTCCTGGCTACAACCGGGCCGACCTTCGTAATGATTCCCGATTCCTTTTCGGCTTTGCTTTTTGAGGGTGCGGCGAACTTCGAATCAATCAGCCGCGCGGAGATTTCGCCAATCTCGTGTTTGAGTTTTTCATGCCGCGCCGGGTCTTCCTTTCGGACTGCGGACAGTTGGGAGGTCTTTTCATGATAATCCAAAACGCCCTTCAGCAATGGCGACTGCGCAACATCTTCGATCGTATCATGGAAAACGGCCAGGTCCCGCGCGGTGGTTTTGCCCACGTCAGGAATCGCCAGCCCAAACAGCCAGCGCGACAGCGGAAATGTTTTCGCCCGTTCAATGGCGTGGATCGCTTTGGTCGCGTTTTTCTCGCCAAAAATGCGCGGCGCATCGTCAGTGCCGAGATTCAGCGTCGCCAATTGTTCCACCTTGAGCAAAAACAAATCCAGCGGTTCGCGCACCAGTCCGCGTTCCACGAGTTTGTCCGCGACAATGCCGCCGACGCTTTCGATATCGAGCGCGCCGCGCATGGTAAAGAATTCGACCCGTCTTGTGGCCTGCGCGGGGCATTGCAGATTTTCGCAGCGCCAGACAACGTACTTCGGGTCCCTCGAAATCGGACCGCCGCAAATGGGGCATTTGTTGTGGATATGCTTCGCAAAATCAAACGGCTGCGCATCGTGAGGCCGCTTCGCCGCAACTACACCCACCACCGCCGGAATCACTTCGCCGGCCTTTTCAATGATAACTGTGTCACCGATGCGGATGTCCTTGCGTTTGATTTCGTCCTCGTTATGGAGCGTGGCGCGGCCGATGGTGCTGCCGGCCAGGAAAACCGGTTCGAGATCGGCCACCGGCGTGAGCGCCCCGGTGCGTCCGACCTGGATGAGAATGTTGTTCAATTTGGTCTGCGCTTGTTCGGGTGCGTATTTGTAGGCGATGGCCCAGCGCGGGGCCTTCGACGTAAATCCCGCGCGCTCGCGTTGCTCAAACGAATTTAATTTGATGACCGCGCCGTCCGTTTCATAGGGAAATTGGTGCCGGATTTTGTCGAGATCATTGATGGCATCAATCAATTCTTCCAACGAATGACAGTGCCATATTTTTTCAGGCGTTTTATAACCGAGCGTCCTGAGCCATTCCAAAACCTCGGTATGCGTCGCCGGATAATCGCCGCCGCTTTCAACTTTGCCCAGCCCATACACAACGACGTCCAGCGGGCGTTTGGCGACAATGCGCGGGTCGAGTTGCTTGAGCGAGCCGGCGGCGGCATTGCGGGGATTGGCGAACGTTTCTTCGCCCGCCGCCGCGCGCTCGGCGTTCAATTTCTGAAAGCCGGTCTTCGTCAAATAAACTTCACCACGCACTTCCAACAACGGCGGAATGCCGTGCTGTGATTCTTCGAACAGGCTCGATTGTCCGGACTTCGCGGCCTTTTTTTCGGCTTTTCCGATTTTGCGCAAGCGCATCGGCACGCTGCGAATCGTTTTCAAATTCGCTGTAATGTCATCGCCCGTTGTGCCGTCTCCGCGCGTCGCGCCAATCGATAGTTGTCCATTTTCGTAGCGCAAGCTCATGGCCACGCCATCGACTTTGGGTTCGACCGCCCAATCCAGCGTCTCGCCGGGCAAAAGTTTTTGCACACGCTTCACAAAATCGCGGACCTCGTCCTGGGAATAGGTGTTGTCCAGGCTCAACATCGGCAGCAGATGCCGGACCTGCCGAAACTCCTTAAGCGGCTCGCCGGACACTCGCCGGCTCGGCGAATCCGGCGTGGCCAATTCCGGGTACGCCTTTTCCAGATCCAAAAGCTCATGATAAAGACGATCATATTCGCGGTCTGAAATGAGAGGTTTGGCCTCGACGTGATAGGCGTGATCGTGCCGTCTCAGTTCCTCGGCCAATTGTGCGTGTCGTTTTTGGGCTTCGGCTTGCGTCATGCGCAAATGATGAACAAAGAAATGAAGAGATGCAATTTGGGATTGGAATCAGCGTCGAGCATTTTTTTCGAAAAATCCTGCAACCGAACTATTTAAATTTAACTGTCGGCCGGTCCGTGGCTTCCTCCTCGATGCCTCGCTCCAGAAAAGTCAGAAGTTTGATCCGCATTCGGATCGCGTTTTGTCATTATGGAACGTTGTCCGCCAGTCTGAAATAGGCATATTTATGCCTAACGGCCCGTTCGGAAATAATTGTGACCGCTAAAATTGCCTAAAACGCTTGACAATCATTGCGTAATCGTCCATCTTGATCTCGGTTCAAAGGTTCTTTGTAATATGGTTCTTAAGTTTCAGAGTGCACAGTTCCGAGTTCTGAAGTTTTAAGGTTCCGACGGTTCCTATGCTTCATAGGTTCCTCAGTTTCATGGTGAAACATAAACGTTTACCACAAGACTGTTATGGAACATAAAACTATAACTGTGCTTGCGATGGTTCTTGTCGGCGCAGCCGTTTATGCGGTTCCAGGATTGGCTTTGCCAATTTTGAAAACCCTAACAGGTGCAGCCATAGTATCAATCATCGCAGACTTGCACGAGAGTAAGAAAAGGAAAAAGTAATTTACTCAATTCAAGTGGCGTGGCATGATGTCACGCCACTTTCTTTTATGGCAAAAATAATTGCGGATTTGACGAAAGCAAACCCAAACACTGAGGCGAGCCTGATTCAGGCACTCGACGATTTTTTGGGCCCGCTTGTTCCTTCCCAAACAGTTGCCGTATGCCATCTAGACCAACAGTACGCGTTACAATCTTTTGGAAATAGAGTTGCGATCTCGCCAATCCGAGGCCCAAGGCATTGGCAAGCGGTGGTAAATGAGATCCTTGACAAATATATTAGAAAGGAGTTGAACTCCGGCGCTAACGACGGTCCCATTTCGATTGTTAGCTTTCATCCTGCAGTACTCGATCTCGGGAAGTCAATTCCCCCCGGCACAAAGAGCGCATTTTAGGTTTTTGCATTGGCAGAACGTGAAGTCAAAAAACGACGGCATTGTTTCTGTGCCAAATAAATTATCCGAGTTTCCTCGCTCGGAGAAGGAAATCCTTGAGGCCGTCGAAAAGGCGCTAACGCTGTCGGGCCGTCCTTTACGACAAACCGAACTCCGTTCGCATCTTGAGCACGTTGATCCAGCCTTTCGAAAGGACCAAAATCTCACTGTTCCGGGCTTTATCGCTCGAATTGTCCGGATGGCCGAAGACCGTGGGGTCATATACGTAGACCGAGCGTTTGGCCAGTCGAATCCCGCAATAAGCCTGCGTCGAACTCCATCTTCGAAAGGCGCGCATGCACACCCGGTAGAGATTGACCCTACGCACTCTGGGGAAACGTCGGTCGCGGAAAGCATAAGTACAGAAACGAAAGCGAAAATACAGCGTCGCTCTGACCGCTTCTTCGAGATTTTGCGGCAGTTAGATCTTGGACCGTTTTCTGTGATTCGGCCGAAGCTTTATGATGCAATTGAAAATTTCGCTAATGAAAAAAGGCTCAGTTGCAATCTGTTAATTAGGAGGGCGGTGACCCAGGTAAGGGAGGCGGTTGGCGACGAATACCCGTGGTATCCCGTCACGAAGTTTCTTTTCTATGTTCTTGGGCGGAAGCCGGTTCTGCTTTCCGAAGACAATCGGAAGCTGAATCCGAATTCTCTAGAAGATGTTGTCACTGTGGTCTGCGGAGTAAGCGCCGACTGGCGTCAAGAGCTGGACGCTGTGCTTTTAGAGACAATTATTGCGGAAGATAAGCACATCGAAGCCTACGACATTCAGGAACTGGCACCCGTATTATTCAACAGTCGAGACGAAGACGCTCAATCAAGGACGGAAACACTTTTGAGCCGTCTTCAAAAAGACGGAAGAATTCGCTGGGATGGCAACAAGACGATTCAAGTTGTAGCAGCAATTAGTGATCGCGCGAACGACGATACGATCAGACCTCCAAACCGAGTCGTCTGAAAAAGGCCAAATTGCGAGCTTGAGCATCTTCTAATACTGCCTTTGCTTCCTTCGCGTTCTTCGCGTTCTTCGCGCGACATTCCCTCCGTTTGACGTTTACACCTCCGATTTTGTCAAATTTCCCAATAAAAACCCGCAATTCGACCTGATTTCTGCCCTCGTTTACAAATTTACTTACATATACACAAAAAATGTGCGTGGGCCTCCAACCTGCGGATTTTGGCTGGCACATGGCGCCGCCAGTCGAGAAACACGCATCGAGACGTGCTTTGACCCGCAGCCGAGACGGCTACGGGTACGCTGTGCCGTTCCTTCCTCACGCCCCGTTTCCTGCAAACCTCTAAATTCCCCAATAAAACGCACATTTCAGGCCCCGTTTCCCCGTTTCGTTCCCTACACACAAAAATTGTGAAACGGCTACGGTGGCAGCGCCGCTTGCAATCTCGCGGCGTAGCAGTCAGCCAATAACATCGAACATCGAACATGCCGAACGCCGAATGGAAATGGAAGCGGCCGAATGAGAAATTTTTTGACGGGGCGGGGGAGCCGTTTTATTTTACGCCGTCAAGGACCCTTATTGTGCGAGGAAAACTGGCCAGTTTTTTCCGGTCGGAAAAACAATGGTTGCGGCGAGCACCGTTGCCGAGGACTTACACCGATTATCTCGGGCGCAAGCTCTTCACGGTTTTGCTCACCGCCCAGGGGATTGGCGCTTTTGCGCTCATTACGCTGGCCGTCATCGTCAGGAAGTTCAACGTGGCTTCGGCGGTCATCCATCCGATGACGCGGCGCGAAATCGTGCGGGCCGGCGTCCGGTTGTTGCCGATGTATTTGTTCGTGGCGGTTGCGCTGGGATTTTTGGCGATTGGACAGACGGTGGCCGTGGCCGCGCGATTGGGGGCCTTTGATTACATCGGGACCGTGATGGTGACGGTCATCGTGAGGGAATTGGGGCCGCTGGTGTCGGCGGTGCTGGCGCTGGCGCGCGTGGGCACGGCCAATGTGATTGAATTGGGCACCGGCCGCGCTTTGGGGAGCGTCGAGGCGCTCGAAGCGGCGGGGATTGACCCGATTCACTATTTGGTCGTTCCCAAGGTGATTGGCATGACGCTGGGAGTTTTTTCGTTGACGGTCTATTTGATTATTACGGCGCTGGCCAGCGGCTACTTGTTCGTCTTTTTGCAAAATGCCCCTTTAACGCCCACTAAATATTTCGCCGAACTCGCCATCTCGCTGGGCTGGCAGGATTTTGTGCTGCTGGCCGTCAAATCGTGCGCATTCGGTTTTTTCATCGGCATTGTCACTTGTTATCACGGCCTGGCGCAGCCGCTCCGGCTTGAAGACGTGTCGCGCGTGACGGTGCGCGCCACCACGGAGTGCATCTTCGTGTGCGTCCTGATTGATGCCCTGTTTTTCGTCCTTTACCTCCGCGCATGAACGAAACTCCTGTCACAGGCGAGACATCCGCAATGCCGATTGAAATGCGCGGCGTGGCCGTGGGCGCCGGCGAGGAACCGGATTTTATTGTGCTTAATGACGTGAATTGGTCCGTGGCAGCGGGCGAATTTTGGGTCATCGGCGCGCCGCATCATTCCGGTAAAAGCGATCTTTTGATGACCACGGCCGGGCTGATGCCGCCGGTCGGGGGCAGTTATAAATTTTACGGGAAAAAGACGCGCATTTTTGACGAGTCGCGGCTGGCGGACCGTTTGCGGATGGGCATTGTTTTCGAACAATCGCAATTGTTTCACTACCTGACCGTCGGGGAAAGCATCGCGCTGCCGTTGCAGTACCATCAAAACTTGAAAGAGGACGAAGCGATGGCCGCCATTGATGATCTGCTTCATGCCACCGATTTGAAACCGCTTGCCGACGCCCTGCCGTCGAATTTGCCCCAAAACTGGCAAAAGCGCGCGGGATTGGCGCGCGCGCTGGCGTTGCGGCCGGACATTTTGCTGGCGGACAATCCTCTTGGCGCGCTTGACTCGCGGCATTCCCGCTGGTGGCGGCGGTTCCTGGATGAACTGTCGCGCGGACACAAATGGCTCAACGAAAAGCCGCTGACGATTGTGGCCACGACGGACGATTTCCGTCCGTGGCGCGGAAGCCGTTTGAAATTTGCGCTATTGAAGGAAAAGAATTTTGTGCCGCTGGGTTCATGGAACGACCTTCTGTCGTCAGACGAGCCGCTGGTGAAAGAATTGCTGACCGCGCCGGTGCTGGCGGTGGAGGAGGAGGAGAGTTAAAAGATTATGCCTTTACAGGATTTAACGCCGCAATTGCGGACACGTTTGAGCCGAATGGAACGCGGGGTGGGGTGGTTCGTCTTTCTAGCGACGCTGCTGCTGCTGCTGGGCTTTGGTTATTACCTTTACAATCTGGCGTCTCAACGCGGCTGGTTTGTGACGAAGGCAAATTTTCACATTTATATTGCCACATCCACTGGTCTTAACGTAGGTGACCCGGTCACGATTATGGGATTTTCGGTGGGACGCATCACGAAGATCGTTCCCTGGAAGCCGGGTACGCGCCACAACGTGCAGGTGAATTTCCAAATCTTTGATCCGTACTTTCGCTATATCTGGTCCGAAGGCTCCGTAGTCAAGGTCAACCCGGCCGGTTTTTTGAACCAGCGTCAAATTGAAGTGACACGCGGCACAAACGGGTACGCGATATGTGTCACACAGCCGATTACGGTTTTTACCAATTTGGACGAGTTGAAGTCGGAGGTGGATTCCGAGCCCGGCCAATGGCAATTGGCGCAGGAAATATTCGATGCTCATTCGAATCTCTTGTTTCACGCCTATACCTGGCTGACCGATAGCAACCTGGAGCGTATCGCAGCGCTGGATCTTCCGTCGGTGACCGCCTACAACAACCGCCAGAGGGACAAAAACTACGTGGTGGCCTGGTGGCATCCGCGCGAGCATGCCTATATGGAATTCACGACAAATGAGGAAACGGCCTGGCTGCCTGTTGATGAAACGCCGCCCGTAGCTGACCGGCTCCAGGCCATGATTGGCGAGGTGCAGAACGCGTTGCCAAACTTTTTGGCGTTGACCAATCAAATCACCAAAATCCTGAACAATAGCGCGCAGGTGACGTCCAATTTGAATCAAACGGTTGCTCAAACCCATCCCCTCCTGAACAACGCCAATTTATTTGTCGCCCGCCTGGACACGAACCTGAACATTTCTATATCGCAAACTCACCCGCTGCTCACCAATGCCAACACCCTGGTCGCCAATGCGAACACTCTCGTCGGAAATCTGGACACGAATGTCACAGCAACGCTCATCAATCTGGCAACCATCACGAGCAATCTAAACGTCCAGGTCGAGGCCAATTCCAACATGTTGGGCAGCATGGCAAAGACGATTCACGACTACGACACCTTTGTTCAGGGACTGAAACGGTTTTGGCTGCTGCGCCATCTGTACAAGAACGAAAATAAGACGAATTCCGCTGCGAAAAATCCGCCCGCGCAGCCGGTGCTTTCGCCGAAGGAACGGACGTCGCCGTAAGGAATTTTCACACAGGGTGAATTTTTCATCTGACTTCAAGCTTCTTCCTTCAAAAACCATTCTGCAAACACCTGGATTCCCCGTTCAAACTTTGTTTTGGGGTCGTAGCCGAGATGTTGGCGGGCTTTAGAAATATCGGCGAAGGTTAACGGCACGTCGCCCGGTTGCATGGGGTGGCGATCTATGATGGCCTTTTTGCCGAGCGCGCGCTCAAGCAATTCAATCATCCGGCTCAGTGAAATGGTTTCCGATTCGCCTAAATTGAAGATTTGATAGCCGAACTCCTTCGTTGTGCAGCCGATGACCCCGGCCACAGTGTCGGTCACGAATGTGTAATCGCGCGTCGCGGAGCCGTCGCCGAAAACGGGGATGGCTTTTCCCGCGCAAATCAATTTGGCAAATTTATACAGGGCCAGGTCGGGACGCTGGCGCGGACCGTAGACGGTAAAAAAGCGCAGCATCGTGATGTCCATATTGTAAATGTGATGCCAGACATGTCCCAGCGCTTCGCAAGCCAGCTTGCTGGCGGCGTAAGGCGATATGGTGGACGTAATCGGGTCGGACTCTGAGAACGGCGCTTTGGAATTGAGGCCGTACACCGATGAGGAGGACGCCGCGATGATTTTTCTGACGCCATTGAGCCGGGCGGCTTCCAGTACGTTCACAGTGCCTTCCACGTTGACGCACTGATAGAGGGCCGGTTTCTCTAAACTCGGGCGAACGCCCGCGCGGGCCGCCAGGTGAATCACCTGGTCAAATTTGACGGAAGAAAATATTTCGTCCAGCGCCGCGCGGTCCGTGATATCGCCATGAACAAACTCGAAAGGCATGGCCATGGCCTGGAGTTCACGGAGATTGCGGCGTTTGAGGGCCGGGTCATAAAAATCGTTCAGGTCATCGAAGGCCCAGACATGGTGTCCGTCGCGCAGGAGACGTTCGCAGACGTGGGAGCCGATGAAACCGGCGCCGCCGGTGACAAGAAAGTTCATGCGGAACGCTAGCAATCCTGGGTTAAACTGTCGAGGGTCACGTATGGTTGTTGGTTTTAGCTTCGACCCGGTTCTCATCTCTATCGGAACGTGTTGTGTGTTGCGTCAAGAATGGAGTGGTGGAACACGGCGCGCTGCGCCGTGTAGCGCCGCGTGCAGCGGCGCAACAAGTGTGGTCAGCCAGCTGCTTGACGGCAACCGCAATACGCGGCTCCAGCGAGGCCTGTCCGTTGCAAATCAGAAAATAAAATTGAATTGTTTTTCGAGACGATACGGTTATGCTACCGGACATTTTATGCCATTAACACATACACGGGAACTGTTTGCGAAGGCGTTGAAAGGCAAGTACGCGCTGGGCGCGTTCAACGTCAACAACATGGAACTGCTTCAGGCCATCATCGAGGCGTGCGAGGAAGAAAAAGCGCCGGTGATGCTTCAAATTTCAAAGGGCGCCCGCCAATATGCCAACCCGGTTTATCTGAAAAAACTCATTGAGGCCGCGGTCAGTCTTTCGACTATTCCCATGGCCGTGCACCTGGACCACGGCGATTCGTTCGAACTTTGCAAAGAGTGTATCGATGAAGGCTTTACGAGCGTGATGATTGACGCCAGCCATGAACCGTTCGAAAAGAACGTCGAGATTACGAAAAAGGTGGTGGACTACGCCCACAAACACAATTGCGTGGTGGAATCTGAACTGGGCCATTTAGTGGGCGCGCAATTTGACGAGGGTGAAGAGGGCGGGGCGCATTCGGCGAGCGGACATTACACGGTTCCGGATGAGGCTGTGAAATTTGTCCAGGAAACCGGCTGCGATTCGTTGGCTGTGGCCATTGGCAACTCGCACGGGGCCTATAAATTTAAAGGCACCCAGCACCTGGATTTGGAGCGCCTGAAATTAATCAAAAAATCTCTCATGGACGCCGGACTCGGTGACTATCCGCTGGTGTTGCACGGGGCTTCCAGCGTGCCGAAAGATTTGGCCGAAGAAATCAACAAGTACGGCGGCAAGCTTGGCGCCGATACCGCCGGCGTGCCCGAGGCGGACATTGAAATCGCCCGCCGCACCGGTTGCACCAAGGTAAATATCGATACGGATTTGCGTTTGGCAATGACTGCTGCAATTCGCAAGGTGTTTAGCGAAAATCCGAAGGAATTTGATCCGCGAAAATATATCGGCCCCGCAAGGACCAAGGTCAAAGAACTGGTCCGGCACAAGATCAAGAATGTGCTTTGCTGCGCGGGACACGCGTTCGACTAGTAAAGTTTCGCGGGCGATTTTGGCACAGGTTGTGGGACAATTCTGCACGATTGGCACTCCATTTCGTGCCGGGTTGTCCCTGATTTTTTTGCGATTTCCCTTATTTCCTCATGGTTTCACCTGCTGGCATGGCCAAAGCTTCGAAGTATTCCGCGGTTAAAAAACAAAACCATTTAAAAAAGGAAATGATTATGAAACTGACGAGAGTATCAACGTGGCCGACCCTGGGTCGATTGACGGACTTGCGCGATGAGATTGACCGATTCTTTGAATCGCCGCTCACCCGCACGTCTGAATTCCTTGGCTGGACGCCCGCGTTTGACGTGTATGAGGAAAAGGAAAATTACGTGGTCAAAGCCGAACTGCCTGGAATGAAACGGGAGGACATCAATGTCTCCATCCAGGGCGGCGAGCTGGTTATTTCGGGCGAGCGCAAGACCGAGACCAAAGAGCAGGGATCTGAGGTTTATCGGGCTGAACGGTACTTTGGCAAATTCCAGCGCTCTGTTTCGTTGCCCGCGACCGTCTCCTCGAAGGACGTCCGCGCCGAATACAAGGACGGCGTGTTGACAGTGACCCTTCCGAAGAGCGAAGAGGCGAAGCCGAAGCAAATCGAAGTCAAGGTAAGTTAAGTGGCGGCGCCATCTGCGAATTGCAGCGCCATTTGCCAGCGACTCCCGCGAATACCTGTTCGCGGGAGTTTTTTGTTTTGCTTTTTAGATTCGGGCATGGCTTATTGTGCGGCTCACGGCGCGTGGTAGGTTACCCAAGTGGCCAACGGGGGCAGACTGTAAATCTGCTGGCTTACGCCTTCGATGGTTCGAATCCATCACCTACCACCATTTCTTTTTCCGGATTGCGGATTGCGTTGCGGCCGAGAACTTAATCCGGTTTTAAAATTTTTAGGGCCTGAAAGCTTCTGTTAGCACTTCACGTTTTGGCTTTGCGCCTTCGTGTCTTTGTTGTTCAAATTCAAAGCTCAAAATCTAGCCAAACGTGTTCCCGCTCCAGCCCCAGTTTTGGGCTTCGACGTCCGTGAAATTGATGTAGATACGCGCTGGCGATATGCCGACAGATTGATTTAGCAATTCGCTAATCTTTTGTGAGAGTTGACGGTTCACTTGAGCATTCAGACCGCCGATGCTCCGGATGTCCACGAACGCCGCGTCGCCGGGTTTTCCCGACATCAGGATGGATATCTGGTTGACTGTGACCATCACGTATTGTTCCGGCTTGCCGAGGGTTTCGCAAACGATGCGCGACAGTGCAGACAGCAGTGACACCCGTTTTTCGCCCGTGAGATTGATTGTGGTTTCCAGTTTCAAAAGCGGCATAACTCCAAACAGTGCCCCAAATAAGCGACAATGCAACCAAAGGAATTCCAGGATTGCGTTCAATCCTCAAAAATTGTTGCCAGTTGTTGCCACCTGTTGCTGGTTTGTTGCCACTTTTGTTGCCGGTTTTTGACATTTAAGTCATTGGCAATCAACAATGTTGCCAGTGTTGCCAGTTTACAGACCTCATATCACAGATCATGCAGCGCCATTCCGCAATCTGTATTCGACAATCCGCAATGGCTAGCCCTTGTGCTGCAGGCGGTATTGGGATGGGGAGGATTCCATGACAGTTTTGAAGGCGTGGGAAAAGTAGAGGGCGTCCTGGTAGCCGACCTGGCGGGCGATTTCTTTGACGCTGAGTGCGGTGGTGTCGAGAAGTTGGCAGGCTTTGTGGATGCGCAGGCGAATAAAATAATCCATTGGCGCGTAACCAGTCTGGCGCCGGAACAATGAGCGATAATGCGGCTCGGACAGGTTGGCCAGGGCGGCAAACGAAGCGATAGTGGCGGGTTGATCCAGGTGTTGCTTCATATAGGTGATGCTTTGTGTGACTTTTTGGGCTGCGGTGACGTTGTGGTCGGAGCCGGAGTGATACGTCCAAATGACGATCCCAACCAGATGAGTTAGAATTTGCGATGCATAGAGCAGGCGCGAGGCGGCGTATCCGTGTTCCATGGCTTCCAGCAGTTCTTCAAACAAAACGAGTAACCGCGGACTTTCTCCCAGCCAAAGAACAGGTTGTATTTTCAGGGCTTCAATTTCGTCGAGCAACGGGCCGCAGTTGTCGCCTTTGACGTGCACCCAAAAAATGGTCCAGGGATGATGATCATTGGAGCCGTAGGAGTGAGAGGCGCCGGGTTTGACGACGAGCAATTCGCCGGGACGAATTTTGTGATGGGTTCCGCCGATATCGCACCAGCCATGGCCTTTGACACAATAAATCAGGATGGCCTGGTCCACGCCGACGTCGCGTTTGATGAAATGGCCGGCGGCCTTTGGAAAAAAACCGGCGTCGGTAGGCAACAGATTGCGCAAAAGATTTTGCTTCAGGGCGGCTGTGACCACCGCCCGGGGCAAAACGACGATGCGCTGCCCGGAAAACCCTTCGGCTTTGTGAGTCATTATTGAAAAATTTAGGCACGAATTTTCGAAGTTGTCACGAATAGCTTTTGGGCGCGGACCTCAGACGCGAATGTGTTAATGTACAACCATAGATGATCGAAACTTGCGTATGAATGTCATTTTTCAGCTTGTCTGGAAGGTTCTGCTATGGTATTTATTTGGCAAACATCCATTAGCGTGCGTCACATTATTTTGTATAGCAAAAATGTCGTTGAAGAACCCAGTTACCCTCGGAGAGTGAATATTGTTGGAACTACAGCCCTTACCCTATGAACTCAAAACCCCTAAATACCCGGAGTGTGTGTGCGGCAGCAATCATGGTCTTGCTGGCGCTGATGCCAGGGATCGTGCGAGCGCAGCAATCGGCTTATTTTAACGCTATCAACAATCTCAGCCCGGTTGGCTATTGGCCGATGCACGAAATGGAGACGCCCGCGTCGGGGGACATCGAAACCAACTACGGCTCGGAGGGGTTGCTGGGCACCGGTTATTATCCCGATTGGTCGAGCGCGAATGGGAACATCATCGTCCGCCAGGCTCCGGGTGCGCTCGTTGACGACCCGGACACGTCGGTATTTTTCGCAAAAGAAATAACCAGCGGCAGCAGCGTATCGTTCGTGAATGCATTGGTGGTTCCGCATACCTCGCCCCAGTCCACGCTGAATCCGCCATTCTCCATTGAATGTTGGTATTATCCGACTAATACGGCAGCCCAGGATGTTTGCGGACAAAACGGTTTTGAGGGATTGAACGCCGGCAGCGAGGGCGCCGGCGCCGGTGCGATTTGCGGCCTTCGGTTCACCTTCGGGGGAGGCAGTCAAAATTTCGTCATCTATGGTTTTGATAACAGCACGACGTTGAATTCGTTGGTCAGTTCATCTGCTGAAACGGTTTCCAATTGGTATTATGTGGTGCTGACCTGTGATGTGAACACAAATTTCGCGCTGTTCGTCAACGGCAACCCGGTCAGCACCGCCGCGGGAGTGGGCAAGTATAGTCCGGATTATTGGACACCGCTGACCATTGGCAGTGGACGGGGTGGTACCCGCGCGATAGCGGGTTTTTTGGATGAGTTCGCCGTTTATACAAATGTCATTCCCGACATCAGCACACACTACCTCGACGGCACCAACGGGCCTGATGGCGCCTATTTCCATGCTGTTACCAATGATAATCCGGTCATTTATTTGCGTATGGACGCGGCGAATTACACCGCGCCGGCGATTGGCACGTGGCCGGTGCTGTATAACTATGGCACAACCAACGGTGTCGCGGTCGGGAACGGCGTCTATACGCCAGGCACCCTTCCAGGCATCCTGACAAATTCGCCAGTCAACCTAAACGGCGTGCCATTCGGCGGCGTGTCCAACTCGCTCGCCGGATTGAGCGGTGTCAGCAGCTTCGGCGATGCGGGTTATGCGCCGGCATTCAACCCGACCGGCTCCAATGCCAATTTCACCGTGACCGCGCTGTTCCGGGGCAATCCCTGCGATAGTCGCGTCCAGTCGATTGTCGGGCGCGGCACCAATTCCTGGCAGTTGGGCATGACGACGACCGGGACCCTTGTATTTAACGCTGGAAACGGCAACAAAGCGGCCGGTGGAACCGGTGCGTCCGCCGGTGACATTAGCACGAGAGGAGTCTATAACGACGGCAACTGGCATGAGGTCGTAGCGGTGAACCAGACGAACGTGATTTCAATTTATGTGGATGGAACGCTCGATACCAATGGAACGCCCAGCGGAATTGCGACGACGAACCTCATTGCGGGAAACACGCAACACGTGATGATAGGCTCCGATCCGATTTATACGAATAACCCGGCCGGCGTGGGCCGGAATTTCGCCGGGCAAATTTGCGAGGTTGCGTTCTTCACCAACGCGCTTACTGCCACCCAGGTGCAGACGCTGTACAATGCCAGCGGTGTGGCGCCCACAATCAGGGTTCAACCTCAGTCGTATTCGGTCAATGCGGGCACGGTCTTTACCAACATGGCTGTGTTGGTCAACGGCAGCGACCCGCTGAGTTTTCAATGGTACACCAATGGCGTGGCCCTGGTCGGCCAGACCGCTTCCAATCTATTCCTGAATCCAGTCACGGCAAACGAAGCGAACTCGGATTACTACGTCATTGTAACGAACAGTTACGGCTCGGTGACCAGCGCGGTTGCGAGCCTGACGGTCTATTCCTCGCCTTTATTCACAGAATCGTTGCCTGAGACCTACACTAATTCGAATGACACGAATTATATGGTTTTGTACACCGGGGTAAATCCTGCTTTCAAGGTGATGGCTGCCGGCGCGCAACCGATTGTTTATTATTGGTACACGAACGGCGTCAATGTTGCCGCCGGCCAGAACAGCACGAACTTCGCGCTGGCGAACGTACAGGTGGGGACCATCAACGTCGCTTGCGTCGCGAGCAATTTCGTGGGAACCAATACGATTGTTTGGAGCGCATCGGTGATTGCCGACCCGCTCAACGGGTCAAGCTCTGGCCCGGCGCCATATCCGCAACAAGTCCTTGCGGGCAATCCGATCGGCTACTGGCGCATGAACGATTATGGCCTGGATGGGGACAATATTAATGGGGACGACGGTTATGTGGCGCACGACTACGCGGGCGGCAATGACGGCGTTTATACCAACGTCTATCTCAACAATGGCGGTTATAGCTCGACGGACCCGTCGGACACGTCCGTCCAATTGGGCGATTTCGGAAACTCCTTCCCCAATACTGCCAACAATTTGGCGTATGGGATTGAAGGGATCGATTTCGCGACAGCCAACGGGTCGAATGCGGAATTTACGGTGGAAGCGTGGGCTCAGGGAGTGGAAGACCAGCAATCGGACCCGGGGGCGATCGTTACCCAGGGCAAGTACGGCGTCAGCGATGCATTCAATCTGGGGTTGGACAGCAATTCGGCGCACCACTATCAGTTTTACGTTCGCAGTGCGGCTGGAACGGAGTATGCGGCGGATTCGTCAATTGCTCCGGATGGCAACTGGCATCATTTGGCGGGCGTGTGCGATGAGGCCAATGGAGTCATTTCGCTCTACGTTGACGGGCATTTGCAATCGACGAATGCCATTCCCAAGGCGTCCGGCTTGTTTGAAGCCAACGCTCCCGTTTCCATCGGGGCTGGAACGGCGGACGGCGCTAACTACGCGTACCAATTCCTTGGAAACCTCAACGACATTGCGGTTTTCGATTACGCTTTAACTGCAAGCAACGTGGCGTCGCAGTTTGTTTCACTGGGTTCTGCGCCCGTGGTATCGCCGGCGCCGCAGGCCACCGCGGATGTCAATGGAGGAGGGACATTGGTCATTCCGGCCATTGCAGTGGGCACGCCGAAATCGGGTTATTATTGGACCGATGAAAACGCCGGCACGAATGTGGCGGCGGGGACATCCACCGGAGCCTACTTGAACGCAACTCTGACCGTCAGCAACGTTCCCGGAAGCTGGAGCGGCGACACACTCCAATTGACGGTGACCAATGCCTATGGACAGAACACGTATTCGGTGGTGCTTACAATCAATACCAACGCGCCCATTATTACGTTGCAATTGCCGTCGCCGGTCACCGTGGTGCAAGGGAACTCCTACACCTACTCGGTTGGCGCGGACGGAGTAACGCCCCTGGCGTATCAATGGTATAACGGTTCGTCAGCAGTTTCGGGTGCCACAAATGCCAGTTACACGGTGACCGCGGGCGCTCCGGGCAACACCACTTATTCGGTGACCGTTTCAAACCAGTTTGGCGGACTCGCCAGCGCGGATTCGCAGTTTATCAGCATCAGCAGCACCCGGCCAACGTTGACCAGCGGGTTTGAAACGAATTTGATGCTGCTCAAACCTGCGGGTTATTGGCCGATGCACGAAGTCCAGTCGCCTGCGGCCGGAGACATTGAAGTCAATTACGGCAGCCTGGGTCTGTTGGGCGAAGCGTTTTATCCCGATTGGACCCTCGACAGCTCGACCAACGCCTTTGCCCGGCAATTCGGCGGAGCACTGGTTTATGATCCCGACTCGGCGTTGCATTTCACGACCTTAATCAGTTCTGGTTCCGGTGCAGGCACATGGACCAACGAACTGTATGTTCCACACACCTCGCCCCTGGCTACCTTGATCCCGCCGTTCACGGTGGAATGCTGGTTTTATCCGACTAACTCCGGTGGCGGGAGCAGCGCTCAAAGCGTTTGGGGCCAACACGGCTTTGAAGCCCTCAACGATGGTTACGCAGGCAATGGCGACGGCCCCTACAAGGGCATCCAGTTAAATTACAACGGAAGCTTCCAGGTCTATGTCTATTCCAATGGAACCCAGTTGGTGACGGCCAGTTCAACCAATGCGGCGATCAATCAATGGCATCACGTGGTAGCAGTCTGTGACATCGATACGAACATCACTTTCTATCTGGACGGCGTAGCGAGCACCCCGGTGGCAGCGGCTGGCCAATACATGCCTGACTATTGGACGCCGCTGACGATTGGCGGGACGCGCGGCGGCACGCGCGCGTGCGCCGGCACGATTGATGAATTTGCCGTTTACACGAATGTGATCACCGACGTTAGCACGCACTACCAGGACGCTTTTAGCGGCGGTCCTGGCAAATATTTCAGCGACGTCCAGAACGACCGTCCGTTGATTTACTTGCGTATGGACGCGCCATCTTATACGGAGCCGCCGACGAATACATGGCCGGTTTTGTTCAACTATGGCAGCGCCGGGACGAATGGAATTTACACGCCCGGCACCGCGCCCGGGGTCGTTTCCGGACCGGCCTTAGCGGGACTGGCTGGCGCGAACGTCGCGCAGTTGAGCGGAGTGAGCAGCTTTGCGGATGCCGGCTATGCCGCGTCGTTTAACCCGACCGGTTCCAACGCCAATTTTTCGGTGGCGGCCACGTTCCGCGGCAACCCGTGTGACAATCGGGTGCAGACCATCGTGGGCCATGGCAACAATTCCTGGCAGTTGAGCGTCACCACGAACGGTTGCGTAGTGTTTAACGCCGGTAACGGCAACTCTACGACGGACGGGACGGGGCAGAGTGCCGGCGATATCCGAACGATGGGTGTCTATAATGACGGCAACTGGCATCAGGTGGCAGCGGTCAACCAGGGGAATGTGATTTCGATTTACGTGGATGGAAAGTTGGACACCAACGGAACGCCCAGCGGCATCACTGCCACAAACGTCATCCCTGGAAATTTGAGCGACCTGATAATTGGTTCGGATCCAAGTAATATCATTAATCCGGAGGGTGTGGGCCGTCAATTTGCCGGACAGATCTGTGACGTGGCATTGTTCACCAACGCGCTGAACGCGGGCGAAGTCAGCGCGCTATATGCCGCCGCCACCAATCCAAGCGCGGTTCCGGCATTTGTCGCTCCTGAGCCTCCGCTGAGCGTGATTGTGGCGCCCGGCGCAGCGCTGAACCTGACGGCCGGGGCGGCGGGGACCTCGAACGTCGGTTATACGTGGCAGATTAATACCAACGGCGGCGGCTCAAGCGTGTTGTCGACTGGAGCGGGTGCCGCCCCGCTCAACGCAAATTTGAGCGTGGGCAGCGTTCCCAGCGCGTGGAATGGCGGGCAATTGGAATTGACGGTGACCAATGCTTATGGGACGAACAGCGCCTATGTCAACCTTGCGGTCGTGAATCCAGTGAGCACCGTTCCGCCGGTAATTGGGTTCGCGTTCGCGAACGGTAATTTGACGCTGAGCTGGCCGCCCGATCACCTGGGCTGGATGCTTGAAGCGCAAACAAACAGCCTTACGGTGGGCCTCAGTAACGACTGGACTCAAGTGGCGGGATCGGCCGGTCTTACGAATATCACTATTCCGATTAATTTGAGCAATGGAACGGTGTTTTACCGGTTGATCTATCCGTAATGAAGCGTTGAAGCGGACCAGGAAATATGCGAACGAAACGAGTTAGTTTTTTGCCGGCACATGCGACCCGTCATGGGTTCACGCTCATTGAGCTGCTGGTGGTGATCGCCATTATCGCCATTCTGGCGGCGATTTTGTTGCCGGTGCTCAGCCAGGCGCAGCGCAAGGCGAAGGATGCCAATTGCCTGAGCAATCTTAAACAATTGGGTACGGCTGAAATCCTTTATCTGACGGACGACAATGGAATTCCTTTTCCATATCCACAGAACGGCGCTAATAACAACGGCACTGAAATATGGGTCAATACACTCGGCCCATATTTTAGTGAAAATCTCAACGGCAACGGGGGGAATAACGGTCCGCAGCAAGTGATCCTTTGTCCAATGGCCAAAATTCCTCCACCAAGCAATAGCGACGTCAACGGCCAATTCAACCAGGCATGGTCATATCCGGAGACGGGTAGTACCGGAACTACCAACATCTACGGTGGCTACATGTTCAACGGCTGGTTTTACGGCTTGCAGAAGGGCACAGAAAACGGCGGAGCTAGCAGCTTCGCAAGCCAAGGGATAGACAACACCACCACCTACATGAAAGACAATGAAGTGAGGCATCCGGCTCAAACGCCGCTTTTTTGCGACGGCGTTTGGCCTGACGGTTGGCCGGAACCGGCAGACAGCTATTACAGCGATTTACAGACCGGGAACATCGGTGGCGCTGATGCCGGTACCGGCGTCGGAGGCGGGCCGCAGGGAATGCAACGAATTTTCATCGCGCGGCATGGCCCGCAATATGTGCCCAATCCCCCGACTTCGGTCAATAAATTACAACTCTGGCCGGGAGGCATTAACATGGCTCTCTTTGACGGACATGTGGAGAATACGTCGTTAAATTTTCTTTGGAATTATTACTGGAGTTATGACCCGGGTTGGCCGGCTCCCAGGGGTGGATCGTAGTCAAATTGCCCAGGGTCTTTGGTTTTTTAGATTCGCGATTGCGATTGTATCGCAACCTCGAAATGCGAATTTCGCGGGCTCATAAGGGCGGACAATCATCGAATTTCACATGTCAATCATCGTTTTCTCCATTCTCCGCATGACGCCAGGGTAATATTGTGGTTTAAACTACAATACAGATGAAGTATGCGAAATGGTGACACGGTGCCAAGTCCAGTGAAAAATCCGTCGCGCCAAGCCGGGCATGATGTCCCCCAGTCCGAAATTCGCGTGCCGAATTCGCCGGCGACGGTATTTGTCAGGGAAGAAAATTTGGTTCTCCCAACGTATCTTCCTGCTGCGCCGGACAAGAACCCGATGTTCATGGAGAAGCGAGTGTACCAGGGGAGCAGCGGGCGGGTCTATCCGCTGCCCTGCACTGATCGGATATCTGAGACCAAAGTGGAACGTCAGTGGAAAGTCATTTGGCTGGAGAACGAGTATTTGCGGGTGATGATTTTGCCGGAGATAGGCGGGCGGATTCATGCGATTTTGGATAAGACCAACGGGTACGATTTGATTTATAATCAAAAGGTCATTAAACCGGCGCTGGTGGGATTGGCCGGGCCGTGGGCTTCCGGCGGCATTGAATTCAATTGGCCGCAGCATCATCGTCCGGCGACGTTTCTGCCGACGGACTACGAGATTGAAGAACACGCCGATGGCTCGAAGACTGTCTGGTGCAGTGACCATGACCCGATGTGCCGGATGAAAGGGATGCATGGCGTTTGCCTGTATCCGGGCAAAGCGGTGGTCGAGTTGAAAGTGCGGGCCTACAATCGCACGGCGCTGACCCAGACATTTTTGTGGTGGGCCAATGTGGCCACACGGGTGCATGAGGCGTATCAAAGCTTTTTCCCCCCGGACGTTTATTATGTGGCCGACCATGCCCGGCGTTCGATGAGCCGGTATCCGTTGTGCGAAGGAATCTATTACGGCGTAGACTACGGCCGGCGCGGGCGCAAAGGAATTCCCGCCAATGAAGTTCCCACGCAATTCGTCCCCCCGCACTGCCCGGCCCAATCTCCTATCTCCAATCTGCCATCTCCAATTCCCCGCTACGGGCCCAACGACCTGTCCTTCTACGCGAACATTTCCACGCCTTGCAGTTACATGTGCATGGGCAGCAAGGAGGACTTTTTTGGCGGCTACGATTACAAGGCGCAGGCGGGAATAGTCCACATCGCCAATCATCATATTTCCCCAGGCAAGAAACAGTGGACCTGGGGCAATCATCCATTTGGCTATGCCTGGGACCGGAACCTGACGGACGCCGACGAGAACGGCGAGTTCGCGCCCTATATCGAAATCATGGCCGGGGTCTATACGGACAACCAGCCCGATTTTAGTTTTTTGCAGCCGGGTGAAACCCGGACCTGGAGCCAGTATTGGTATCCGATACAAAAGATTGGGCCGGCGCAGCAAGCCAACGTGAAGGCAGCGGTAAGCTTGAAATTGGAGAACGGAACAATCCGTGTGGGCGTTGCGGTCACACAGACTTATTGGGGCGCGACGATTGAACTATTAAGCAAAGGGGTAACGATTCATTCGATCAGGCGCGATCTGAAACCGGGCGAACCGCTGGTTGAAACGATTGAAAAGCCGAAAAAGGGTCGGACGGCCGTGGCGGTCCGGGTGCGGACCAATTCCGGGAATGAGATTATTTTTTATGAGATGCGGCAGCCGGTAAAGGCGCCGGTGCCGCCCGCGGCCACCGAGCCTGCGCCGCCGGAAAAGATTCGTAGCACCGATGAATTGTACATTACCGGCCTGCATCTGGAGCAATACCGTCATGCGACGCGTTGTCCGACACTCTATTGGCGCGAGGCATTGCAGCGTGACCCGTTGGATTGCCGTTGCAACAACGCCATGGGGCTCTGGCATCTGCGGCGGGGTGAGTTGATGCGCGCCGAGGAACATTTCCGAAAGGCCATAGAACGTCTTACCCGCCGTAACGCCAATCCTTACGATGGCGAAGCTTTTTACAATTTGGGTTTATGTTTGCGGTATCAACTGGACAGCGATGCAATTAAATCGTCCTCGTCCTCGTCCTCGCTTGCCGCGCCGAAGCCGGGCGAAGGCGGGTCCTCGATCGACGAACAGCTTTTCGAAGGCGCTTATTCGGCCTTTTACAAGGCGACATGGGACCAACGTTGCGCGCGGGCAGGATTTCACGCGCTGGCAGAGATGGATTGCCGCAAAGGCGATTGGAACCTGGCCCTGGAGCATTTGGACCGTTCGCTGCGACTGGACACGGACAACCTGCGCGCACGGGATTTAAAGGTGATGGTACTGCGGAAATTGGAGCGTTATGAGGAAGCCGACATGTTGCTTCAGGCAACGCTGGCATTGGATCGCCTGGATTGGTGGGCACGATCCTTCGAAACATCCGTGAATTCGGCGATTGACGGTATTCCGCATTCCGCATTCCGCATTCCGCATTCTGAAGGGCCCGATCTGCAAACGAAAATGGATATTGCGCATGATATGGCGCGGGCAGGATTGTATGCGGAGGCGATTGAGTTTTTAAGGACAGCGCTCACTGACACCCAGGCGGAGCGGGATTTGCCAGATCAGAACTGGGGCGCCAGGCCGATGGCGTTTTATATGTTGGGCTGGCTTTCTGAAAGGAACGGGGACAAAGACGGCGCTTTAGATTATTACAAGCAGGCGGCGATGGAACCGACGGACTACTGCTTTCCATCGCGGGTGGAGGAAATCTGGATTTTGCAATCGGCGATTAAGGTTAATCCGGCCGATGCGCGGGCGCCATATTATTTAGGCAATTTACTTTACGACCGTCGCCGTCATCAGGAAGGCATCGAATTATGGGAAAAGGCGGCCCGGCAGGAGCCTGCATTTTCGATTGTCTGGCGCAACCTGGGCATCGGCTATTTCAACATATTGCGGAAGCCCGCCAAGGCCCGCGCGGCGTATGACAAGGCGTTCAGGACCAATCCAGCGGATGCGAGGCTGCTGTTTGAACGCGACCAGCTTTGGAAACGATTGGGCGAGGAACCGGTGCGCCGGCTGGCTGAGCTGGAAAAGTATCCGCGGTTGACCGGGCAGCGGGACGACTTGAGCGTGGAACTGTGCGCGCTGTACAACGAGACCGGCCAGCCCGAAAAGGCCTTGGAAATCGTGTCGCAGCGGAAGTTTCAACCATGGGAGGGGGGCGAAGGCCTGGCGCTGGGCCAGCATGTGCGAACGCATTTGGCCTTGGGACGGAAGGCGTTGGCGGGCGGAGACTTTGAGCGGGCGCGGAACCATTTTGAGCAGGCATTGCAATCGCCGGAGAACTTAAGCGAAGCGGTGCATATATTGGCCAATTACACCGATGTTTATTACTGGCTCGGCGTGGCGTGGGAAGGCCTGGGGAATAAGGCGAAGGCACGCGAGCAGTGGCGGATTGTGGCCGCATTTAAAGGGGATTTTCAGGAAATGAGCGTGCGGCTGTTTTCAGAAAAGACATATTATACCGCGCTGGCGCTCGAGAAGCTGGGGCGCAAGGCGCAGGCGATAAAGCTGTTAAAGTCTTTGCTGGCTTATGCGAAACGGCTGGCCAGGACGGAGGCCAAAATCGATTACTTTGCTACGTCATTGCCGACGATGTTGTTATTTGAGGATGACCTGCAGTTCCGCCAGGAGACGACGGCGCTATTTCTGGAAGCGCAGGCGCGGCTGGGACTGGGGCAGGGGACCAATGCAAAACGGTTACTGCACGAAGTCCTGCGTCGCGACCGTAACCACCCATTTGCCGCCGGTTTCGTTTCCTGAATTTTTTAGAAAAATAACCGCAACTTTTTGTGGCCTCGGTTGTCTAACCCTTCGTAACTCATTGAGTATTAGGTTAGGCCCGCTCTTGACATGGCGTTTTGTCCAGACAAACTCAGCCGAACACTTGATGACGCCTGTGCTTCCTGACTGATTCAAATATGGACGGCAGTGAGATTGATTTTAAGCAGGGGGGGCGTATTTCCCCTGCCATATCAGAAGTTGTGAACGAGCCAATTGCTTCTGCAAAAGCTGCAAGCGGCGCGGAGCGTCTGGCTATTTCTCCAGAAGCGTTGCGCGCTTTGCCCGCTGATTTCGTCAAGCGCCACACCATCCTGCCCCTGCAGATTGAACAGGGCACAATCCGAATTGCCACAGCGTCGCCGTGCGATTTGCGAGTAGTGGATGATATCCGGTTGCTGACCGGGCTGGAGGTTGAAGAGCAAGCGGCCCCGGCCGAGCAAATTCGCGCTCAAATCGAAGAGTCATACCAGGTCACGGTCGAGAAAATGATCGAAAAGCTCGGCCCGGAGCGGGCCGGCAACGGCGAAGGCAAAAATCTGCACGACATCGAGGTCATGGCCAATGAGCCCACGGTCGTGAACCTGGTCAATTTGATTATTTCGACGGCGCTTCAGGAAGGGGCCAGCGACATTCATTTCGTGCCGTTTGAAGATTCGCTTCAATTGCGTTATCGCGTGGACGGTTTATTGCAGGAACAACCGCCCCCGCCCCGGCAAATGCACGCCGCGCTGGTCTCGCGCATCAAGATCATGGCGGACATGAACATTGCCGAACGGTTTATGCCGCAGGACGGCCATATCCAAATTCAGCATCGCGGGCAGCGTGTGGATATCCGTGTGGGCACCATGCCCACGATTTACGGCGAAAGCCTGGTCATGCGGCTTCTGGAGAAAAGCACAAAGGCCCTTACGGTCCAGGAACTGGGGCTGGACCGTGAGCGTTCGGCGATTCTTTCGCGGTTGGTCGAAAAGCCGCATGGATTGTTTTTGGCGACTGGACCGACCGGCAGCGGCAAAACGACGACGCTCTATTCAGTCCTCAGCAGTATCTACACACCTGAGTTGAAGATTCTCACCATCGAAGACCCCGTCGAGTATGAGCTTGCCGGGGTCGCCCAAATTCCGGTGCGGCCCGGCCGCAATTTCACGTTCGCCACCGGCCTGCGGGCCATTCTTCGGCAGGACCCGGACGTGGTGATGGTCGGGGAAATCCGGGATTCGGAAACGGCTGAAATCGCCATTCGCGCCGCGCTGACGGGGCACCAGGTATTTAGCACGTTGCACACAAACGACGCCGCCGGGGCGGTCACGCGATTAATCGATATGGGTGTCGAGGCATTTCTGATTTCATCATCGCTGGAGGGCGTTCTGGCGCAGCGGTTGGTGCGCAGAATCTGCCCCAATTGCCGTAGCGAAAATCCACCCAACCCGTCCTTGCGCGCGCAAATTCAGAATTTAAGCGGCCGGCCGGTGGAAGGCGTATTTTATCACGGCAGAGGTTGTGAGGATTGCCGTGGGACGGGTTATCGCGGACGCATTGGCATTTTCGAACTGCTGGCTATCAATCCGGAATTGCAGGAGTTAATATTGCAAAAACGCTCCAGCGCCGAGTTAAAGGCGGCCGCGCGCAAAACAATGATCACCATGCACCAGGACGCGCTCCAAAAAGCTGCGGCCGGTGTAACCACGCTCGAAGAAATTATCCGCGTTTCCTCCGGCGATTCCGTGGAATGAACCATTTCCGTTACCAGGCCATCGAGACCACGGGCGCGCCGGTGGCCGGGACAATCCAGGCCGAGGATCGCAAGACCGCGCTCCGGCTTTTGGGAGAGCGCGGCTTGTTTCCTTCCACCCTGGAACTCTGTGCTGCAAAAGGAGACGGCGGGACTCCTGCTGCCGCGAAAGCAAATCTCGATTTAGCTATCGGCAAAGGCGTTGGTCGCAAGCAAATTACAGCTTTTACGCATGAAATGAGCGCCTTGTTGGCCGCCGGTATTCCGATCCCGCAGGCGCTGGAAGGATTGGGCGAGTACGAAAAGAATCCGGTTTTGCGCGCGACACTCCTGGAGATTTCAGATGCTGTGCGAAAGGGAACGTCACTGTCGGCGGCCTTGGACGGCCATCCCAAATTATTCACCAAACTTTACGTCAACATGGTGCGCGTTGGCGAAGAGGGCGGAGTATTGCCCATGGTTATGGCGGACCTGGCGAGTTTGCTCGAACATGAGGATGAAGTCCGCAGCGAAGTCGTTGCGGCGATTTCCTACCCGGTTTTTGTTTTGTGCTTCGGGCTTATTAGCGTGACCATCCTGTTGACGGTTGTGTTGCCACGCCTTTTCACCATGCTTCAAGAGACTCTCACTGTTCTGCCTCTGCCAACGTTGATTCTTCTGAGAACCAGCGGCTTTGTGCACCATTACTGGCCGTGGTTGCTTGCTGGATTGGCAGCGGTGGCAGGCGGCCTGTACTGGTACATCCGCCGGCCCGAAGGCGCCGAAGCGTGGGACCGGCTTAAATTGCGGCTGCCCTTGATCGGTTCGTTGTTGCGCTCGGCTGCCCTGGGCAGGTTCGCGCGGACACTCGGCACGCTGGTTAAAAGCGGTGTGTCACTGCTGCCGGCGCTGAAGATCGTGGAAAATACCATCGGCAACCGGGTGCTCGCCCAACAAATCGCCCGCGTGGCCGAAGAAACCCGCGGCGGCGATTCGCTGGCCGCGCCATTGCGCAAGCTGGGCATTTTTCCGCGGTCAATCGTTCAAATGATCGATGTGGGCGAAGAAACCGGCAAACTCGATGAAATGCTGCTGAAGGTCGCCGCTGTCGAAGAACGATACATGCGCGCCCGGACCAAAACGCTGATTTCCCTGCTTGCGCCGGTGCTCATTGTGGTGGTGGGTGGAATCGTGTGTTTTGTTGTTCTTGCGGTTCTCTTGCCTATCTTCAAACTGAGCCGGGCAATCCAATGATTAATCTATGAAAGGAAAATTCTATGCAAATAAATAAAAGCTCTCAACGGACATGCGGCCGATCCGCTTCAACGTTTCAACGCTCTTGCCGCGCCGTAGCGTTGCGAAGGCGGGTCAACGCTTCGACGCCGCGAAGCGCCTTCACCCTCGTCGAGTTGTTGATCGTATGCATCATCCTGGCTGTTCTCGCTGCGACGATCATTCCGCAATTCTTCGGCGCGACAAAAGACGCCAAGGTCAGCGCCGCGAAAAGCGACGTTAGCGAACTGGGGTCCGCCCTCGAACGCTTTTACATCAATATGGACCGTTATCCCACATCAGATGAAGGATTGGCCGTTTTAACACAGCCGCCATCCGATGCTGGAACCAAATGGCGCGGTCCTTATATCAAGCGGCTTCGCGTAGACCCATGGGGAAATGCATACCAGTATCAGTGTCCCGGAACCCATAACCCCTCCAGTTACGATATCTGGTCGAAGGGAGCGGGATCGAGCGATGCAGGAGCGGATAAAGACGGCGGCGAAATTGGAAACTGGTAATCCATGTATTTTCGGCTCCCAAATCGGAAGCAGTTGAACGCCTTCACGCTGATTGAATTGATGGTGGTCTGCGTGCTATTGGTGATTTTAGCGTCGGTGATTTTGCCGGAAATGCGAGGGTCATACCAGGGTTCCCTGCTGCGCGCCACGGCCCGAAAATTGTTGGACACCTTTGATTTGGCTTACAACCAGGCAGTCAGCCAGGACCAGGTGGATAGAGTCCGCCTGGATACTCGAAACAACAAATACGCGGTCGAAAAGCGCGTCGAGGACCAGGGACAGGAAAATTTCGAGCCTCTGAAAGATGTTCCAGACGCGGAGGGCGATTTGGACAGCCGAATTTCCTTTGAAGTACGGGATGCTTCCGAAGGTTCGACCAATGCAGCCACCGAGGCGCCAACGGCTGAGACGGTGACTCGTGATGCGCCGAATCCGGCGCCGGACAATGTGATTTCTTTTTTTCCGGATGGCACAGCCGATAATCGAGAGGTGATTTTACGCGACCGGGAAGGCTTCGGCCTGGCATTGCGCGTAAATCCGATTACCGCGCGGGTCAAAATTGTTGAATTGCCCCGCCAATGAACCCAGCGCCGTCCCAAGCGGGATTTTCCCTGATCGAAGTCATACTGGCGGTCCTCATTCTGGGCATCGCGTTGGTCGGCCTGACGGAGGGAGTGACTTCGGCTCTGACCTCCAGCAAGACATCCGAAACCCAAACCACCGCAGCCATGCTTGCAGCCGGCCAGATCGAGACCCTTCGGGCCGAGGGCATTTACGAGGACGGAGAAACAGAAGGAGATTTCGGGGATGAATTTCCTCAGTATCACTGGACGCAAACCATCGCTGCCGAGTCCGACATTTCCGGACTGCACGATGTGGACGTGACCGTCGAAGATAACCGGACCGGCAAAACCCTCTACGATTTGCGGACCATGTTATTTGAATTGCCCCAGGGCACTAACGACGTCAGCCACTCCCGACGCCCCGGCCATAGGAGGGAGCAATGAACCTGGCAGGAAACATCGAACATCGAACGCTCAACATCGAACGCCGAAAGGACCATGAACCTTCCATACCGCGCTTGCCGTCCTGGAGTGCGGTGGCAAGTCCGCGCGACACCGCTTTTGGACGTCGTTGGACTTTCAAATGGCAATTGACGCTCCGAAGTGGCACGACTTTCGAAAGCGGTGTCACAGCCATGGTACTCCAAGACGGCAAGCGAGTTCTCACGAACCTTCTCGGTTCTGGACGGTTCATGGGGAGGAGGAATTGTTTCAGCGATGGCTTCACCCTGATTGAAGTCATGATCAGCGCCGCGCTTATGGCCATGATCATGGTATGCGCGTATCTCTGCCTGAGCGCCTGTCTTGCGAGCCAAAGAATGATCGATCCGCGTGTGGACGCGCTTCAAAACGCGCGCGTGGCCATGGCGCTCATGACGGCCGATTTGCGCAACGCCTGCCCGCTGTCTTCACAAAATTCCTTTCTGGGAACGCAACGGATGCTGGGACAGGTGGAAGCGGATAATCTGGACTTCGCCACGCACAACTATACGCCCCGCCGGCCGCGCGAAAGCGACTTTTGCGAGGTCAGTTATTTTGTGGACAGGGACGAGCAGACCGGCCAGTTCTGTTTGTTTCGCCGGCGGAATCCGACCCTGGCGCCCGACCCGCTCTCGGGCGGCAGCCGCGAGGAAATTGCCGACGGCGTGTTGGGAGTAAGCTTCGAATATTTTGACGGAACCGATTGGTATGACACGTGGGGAAACACCGAAGATTCCGAAACTCCCGGCGCGACCCAGCGGGCGGCGGATCAGGGAATGCCCGAAGCTGTGCGCATTACGTTGATGCTCGACTCAGACCCCAACCCGAAGCCTGTGACAGGCGACGAAACGAATCCGGGCCAGCCGTTGGTTTTCGAAACAACGGTGCGGCTCGCCCTGGCCGACCGATGGCAGTCGAGCAGGTCTTCCAGTGAGACTACTTCTGCGCAATGAACGACACGATAAATCTCGAAACACTGCGTCGCAAAGCATCCGTCCTCGTTGCGTTGCTCTGGATCGTTGCTCTCTTATCGGTAGTGGTCGTCAGCGCCATGCATACCACCTGGATGGATCTTGTGCTCGTCAAGAGCTACGGCGACCGGGTTCAGGCGCATTATCTCGCGCTGGCGGGGATCGAAAGGGCGGAAGCATTGCTGTATAAGGACGCGCAGGACCGCAGCCGCAGCGACGTTAATCACCACAGTGCCATGTACGACGACTCGCAGGATTTTAAGAACAGTTCGTTCGGGCGCGGCGAATTCACAATCTTTCGCCGCGGCCGGCAGGATGAAGGCGGCGGGATTATCTATGGGGTCAGCGATGAAGAAAGCCGGCTCAACGTCAACGTGGCTTCCTCCAATGAATTGATGCAACTTCCCGATATGACGTTGGACGTGGCCTCGTCCATCATCGATTGGCGGTCTCCGACCAATGTCGTCATGCCCGGCGGCGCTGAGGCGCCGTACTATGAATCCCTTCAGCCGCCCTATGAACCTCGAAATGCTTCCTATCAAACCGTGCGCGAGCTTCTGATGGTCAAAGGCGTTACGCCGCAACTTCTGCTCGGCGACGATATTCATCAGGACGGCTTTCTTCCGGCCGCGCCCATTGTCGGCGACGATTTTGCGGACACCGGAAATCGCGCCAGTGATGTGGACTCGGGCTGGGCGGGACTCCTTACCGTGGATTCTTATGTCAATAATGTAGATGCGACGGGCCAGAGACGAGTGAACATTCAAACCGCCGACCAGGCTGCGTTGTCAGCCGTGCCAGGAATTACTCCGGACATTGCCCAGGCCATTATCAGCTATCGCGGCCAGCATCAGTTCCAAAGCATTGCTGATCTTTTGGATGTCACAGCGCCGCAGCAGGGCAATCAGGGCCAGGGCGCCGGCAACAGTTCGGGTTCCGATAACTCAACGCAGTCACAAAGCGGACAATCGGGAGATCAATCCTCGTCCGGGCAGACCGTGATTAGCGATGATCTGCTGATGGACATTGGGGATGAGGTGACAGCGGAATCCAGGCGCAACCAAACCGGCCTTATCAACATCAACACTGCCAGCCTCGATGTGCTGGCCTGCCTGCCCGGCGTTGACCGGCAATTGGCCCAGGCGATTATCTCTTATCGCCAGTCCAGCGGTTTTTTCCCAAACATCGCCTGGCTCCTGAAAGTGCCGGGAATGACCGAGGACATTTTCAAGCAAGTGGCGCCGTTGGTGAGCGCCCGCTCTGAAACTTACCGCATTGTCTGCGAAGGGCGGGTGACTTCCACCGGCGCGCGCCAGCGTATCCAGGTGATTGTCCACATTGGGCTTAAAGACGTCACACTGCTTTCCTGGCGGGAGGATGATTTATGAAGATGGCAGGACGATTTATGAAGATACCGGGCCGCGATTTTATGAAGGACCTTTCATTTCTCACGCCGGCTCCGGTCTATATCGAGATTGGCGTGGATACGTTTCAGGCGCTCCAGGACAACGACGGATTGGTATTGCCGCTCGAACGTCTGAACAACGGCCAGATCACCGGTCCGTGCCGAGAGAATCTGGCCATGCGCCTGAAAGCGCTTGTGAAACGGGACAAGTGGCAATTACGCCCTAACGCCCTGTGCGCCATCAGTGGCAGCGGCGTCCTGGTGCGGCGGTTGGCCCTGCCGCCGGCGGCCAGGGCAGACTGGCAGCAATTGTTATTGCTCCAGATTGAACGAGAGTTTCCGCTCGGCCCGGACGAATTGGCGTGGGGATGTCTGCCGCTTCCGGAGGCGCCCGCGAATGGCGGTCCCGCCCGGCAGGAGTTTCTGGTGGCGGCTGTGCGGAAGGAGGTTTTTGACGACTATTCCAGCGTGCTGGCTAATTGTGGCGTCCGTCCGATATTCACGCTGGCCGCGCTGGCCCGAAGTCGCTTTTGCCCGCAGCAAACCGGAACATTCTCAATCCTGGACCTGGACCGCGAGCATTCCGAGTGGATCACTTTTGAAAATAATATTCCGGCCGTCCTGCGGATTTTTCCGTGGGGCACTGAAAATTTTACGGCAACAGATGTTGCGCTGGACGGAATGGTGCGATCCATCCGGGGCCAGGCGGGCCGAACAGTTTTCGTGACTGGAACAGGCGATCATCGGCAACTGGCCGACAAGCTCGCGCAAAAATTGGGCGATGGTATCGAATGCCGGCGGATTGAGGCCGGAACGGGTCCGGGCCAAAGCGCGGCCATTCTTGGACTCAAGCAATGGGCCGGAGCCAACGGCGGTATGCCGCCGCTGACCTTGCGGGCCAAACAAAAGCCAATACGCGGCGCGGCCGCCATAACCAGCGTCACCGGCAAATTTCTGTTGTCCGATCCGTTGCTGCGCGAGCGGACCGTACTCGCGCTCATTTTGCTTATTTCGCTTTTAGTGTTGCCTTACGCCCAGGCATTTTTGCTGAAGCCGTTTTTGGCCCACAAGATTGATGTGATTCAATCACAACGCGACCGTTTGAATACGATAGATCGCGAAGTGAGTTTTCTTCAATATTTGAAGGAAAATTCGCCGCCGTATCTGGATGCCTTGTATCTTTTCGCCAAAGCTGCGCCGCAGGGAACGACTCTCGACTCAGTGAACATGAACGAGCGCGGCGAAGTTTCGCTGAGCGGTTCGTTCGGAGGGAGCTACCAGCAGGTCTTTGATTTCCGCAACAAATTAATTGATTCAGGCTTTTTTTCCAATGTGACTGTCGAGGAACAAAGTCCCGCGCCGTCCTTCCCGCCAAAGCTCAGCGTGCGGATCACGGCACAATGGAAACCCGCCCAGGCGCGGGCGCTGCTTAACATCGGGCCAACGAACGTCGCAGTCGCCCAGGCCACAGGACCGGGCGCGCCGGCAAAAGGAACAACGCCGGCGGCGCACACGGACAAATCATCAAATTAATGACCCAATGCGCAACCTGACACCACGCGAACAACGCACGATCCGCTACGGCGGTATCGGCCTTGGAATTTATCTCATTCTGTTTTTCGGATTCCACGTCTGGAGGATGATCGACCAAAAGCGCGCAGATTATAAAGATATGGTTGCGCAGGCGCGCAGCCTCAAGAGTGAAATCGAAGCGTATCAAACCAGGGTGTTGGTCGCGGAGAAGTTGATGAAGGAATATCACCTGGATCCGGCTAAACTGTCCGAAGCATCCGTGGTCGCCGGGGCCAGCGCTGCCATTCAAACTGAGGCAGGCGCGGACGGCATCGGACTGGGGACAATCCGCGAATCACCGGCCCAGGTTGGCGGTCTGGAACTCGCCTCCATACACATCGAAGGCAGCGGCCAGATTCCGTCCATGTTAAAATTGCTGGACCGTCTCCAACGTCTGGGTTATCCGCTCATCATTGACTCGGTTCAAATGACTTCGGACTCGATGCAGCCAGGCCGCATCAAGTTCGACATGACGATTACCGTTTTGGATTTTGACCAATGGAAAAACAAGGAGGCTTCCCATGCGTGAAAAGCCTGAAGTCATTGTGAAATACATCTGCATGGGGCTCGGTGCGTTGTTGTTCATTCAGTTTGTCCGAATAATCCTGGGCGCAAACCCGCTGGCCCACGTCGTCGTGCCCGAGTTGCCGTCGCTGGCGGATGATTCTGCCTCGACGAACCAGGCAACGATTGCTTCCTCCAACGTGACTCCGCCTGTTCACAAAAGTCCGGTTCAGAACAGCACAAATTCAGCCGCTTCGACTACTAACATCGTCACAGCCGGAACAAATTCGACCGTTTCGAAAACAAACATTGCTACAGCGAGAACAAATGGGTCCATTTCGACAAACATCGCCGCGCGCGCCGGCGCCAGGATGAATGTAAATGCGGCTCTCCTTTCCGGAACAAATACAATTGCCGTTCATTCCGGACACAGGCACCGGCGGGGGAACCCGTTTGGGGGTATGGGCGGTATGGGCTTCATGCCCGGGCAGCAAAAAACGACGGTGAGCCCGGCCATCCAGGCCAGCATCGACCAGATTACGGACAGCGAAATCCTGGGTCCTGTCATACATCCATTGCCGATGGCATTGATGGGCATTGCCGGTGACGAAGCCTTCTTGCGCAGCCCCGACGGTCAGACCGGCCTGGTGAAGGAGGGCGACGAGCTCGGCAGTATCAAACTCATTAAAATCGGCACCAACCGCGTCTTGATCGAGGAAAACGGGCAACAGCAGGAATTGACCATCTTCGACGGCATGGGCGGACAAACCCTTTTGAACAAATCACTGCAATCGACAAATGAAAACAACAACCCTTAAAACTGCAGGCACGCTACTCTTCGCCATACTTTTGGCGCTCCTTTTCCACGCAGCCTCCGTCCACGCGCAAATGATGGGACCGAACGGCCCGTTCTTTCCCCGCCATTCAGGGCCTCCGCCGGATAACGGTTCGTCCCATGATAATTCCTCCGGCTCAGGCCAAAAAAATGACGGCACATGGATTCCCTCCGAGCCGCTGGATTCGGGCGCCGTGGGCACGAATGGTATCCAGCTAAACCTGCAAAACGCCAATGTTGACATGGTCGTTCAATGGCTCGCGGAGACCACGGGCAAGGCTGTCCTCAAAAGCCCGAGTGTTCAATGCCAGGTCACCATTGCCAGCCCCAAAAAAATCAGCAAACGCCAGGCGGTCAATCTCGTGTACAGCGCCCTGGCCTTGCAAGGATATACGGTCATGGAAGACAGTGGTTCCATCCTCATCGTGCCCAAGGGCGAAGAATTGAACATGAGCCCACAACTTGTGGGCGGCCCGGTAAATGCCATTCCAGAAGGTCGAGAGCGCCTGATGAAAGTGTTCCCGCTGAAACACGTCCAGGCGGCCATGCTGGTGGACAAGATTCGGCCGGCTCTTTCTGATTCCGCCACCATTGAGGTGGACGACGCCGACAACGAATTGATCATCACCGATTTCAATGACAACCTCCGCGTAGTGGGAGATTTGATTGGCGCCCTCGATGCCAACAGGCCCGAAGACGTCACCATCCGCATCCTGCCCTTGAAACACATGAGCGCTACGGAACTGGCAAAGGAACTCGCGCCCATCTACGAGAAAATAACCGGAAACAATTCCCAGGAAATTATTGATGTGGCCGCCGATGACCGCTCCAATTCCCTGCTGATATTGTCCAGCGCATCCACATTCCAGACATTGGAGAACATCATCAACTCGCTCGATACAGAAGGAGCGCAGGATAAAATCATCAAGACGTTTGTCCTCAAAAACGCGGATGCCGAAGACGTGGCCACGCAACTGACGACGCTAACTCAGGGCCAGCAGAACAATAATAGTCCTTTTTTTTACTTCTTTGGTGAGTCGCCGCCGGCCAATCCAAAAGCCGTGAACATTGTCGCAGACCATCGTCGCAACGCCATCATCGTCCAGGCGCCGCCGGTGGAAATGGCCAGCATTGCCAACATTATTGACGACCTTGACGCTCCGGTGCCGGATGCGAACCTTGCGCCGCTCATCTACCATCTCAAGTATGCGAATGCTTCCGACGTCGAGGACGTTCTGAACGATTTGTTCGTGCAGCGCCAGTCCAACCGGAGCTATTTCGATTACTTCTTCGGCGGCAACAACCAATCCCAGAACCAGGCGGTAGGCCGCCTGTATGGCAAAGTGCGCATCGCCAGCGATCCGTATTCGAATACGATTATCGTCTCCGCCGATTCCCAGGAAGACCTTCAGGCCCTTGAAAACGTCATCGATCAGTTGGACGAGCCTTCTGAAGCGGGTGAAAGCACGCTGCATGTCGGCCTGAAATTCGCCCGGGCGGCCAATGTGGCCAATGATATCAATGTTCTCTTCGCGGAACAGGGTTCGCCTCCCTTGAACGCTCAAACACCCGGGAACCAGCAAAACAATAACAACAACAATAATAATAATAACTCTCAGAATCAGCAGCAGTCCGGCACCGATCCGCTGGAAAACAGCTTCAATCTGGCCGCGGAATCCACTGTGCAGCCGTATTATCCCTGGCTCGGCGGCCAGTCGGACAATCAGAATGGGTTCGGTGGTGCTCGCACCACACCGCTCGAAGTGAGCGATCTGGTTGGCCGCGTCCGGGCGGTGGCGGATGAAGGCAATAACGCGGTAATCATTTCGGCCAATCTCCATTTCTTTCCCGAAATCATGAAATTACTCACCCAAATGGACGCGCCGACCGAACAGGTTTCAATTGAAGCGCGCATCGTCGAAGTATCGAGCGATTATCTGAAGCAACTGGGCGTGCAATATTCGCCCAACGGCAGCATCTTTACGGCCAATGACTATGACAATTCCATTCTCATAGGCGCGAATGCGGCATACCAACAGGGTTTTGGCGGAAAGAGTACAGTCAACACACCGCCCCTTCCGTTCACATCCGTGCCCACCTCATCCTCCTCGACTCCCCCAAGCCTCACTCAGATGCTGACGGAATTGCGTTCGGGCGTGATCGCCAACAACGTCAGCTTGGATTTCCTGATTCAATTTCTCCACGAAACCACCGACGCAACGGTATTAGGCGACCCGCAAATTACCGTCAATGACAACGTGATGGGCCGCCTCTTTGTCGGAACTGAGGTGCCTGTTCCGGCAAACACCCAGGTGGCGGGCGTCAGCGGTACGCTGAATACCGCCATTACTTACAAAGACGTCGGCATCGTGCTTGAGGTCACGCCGCACATTAACGACGATGGCGACGTTCAATTGGCAATCCATGCCGAGTCCTCCTCGATTGTTCCCGGCCAGACCGTCCTCGGCGGCGCCGTTTTCAGCACGCGCAATTTTCGCACCGACCTGACCGCCAAAACCGGCGAGACACTCGTCATGGGCGGCATCATTCAAAGAAGCCAGACCAGCACACTCCGTAAAACGCCGATTCTCGGCGACATTCCCGTTTTGAAATGGCTCGTTAACAAAAAGGACACGGACAACTCGGACGACGAATTATTGGTCTTCCTGCGTCCCCATGTGATTAGGGCGCCAGGGGACGCGAAAAAACTGTTGCACGAAATTAATCAGCGCAACCCGGCGATGAAAGAATGGCAGGGCGAAGAAATTCCCTCGCAAAATTGAATTGGCAGGGCTTTTTCTGGTCGATAAAATATTGCGCGAATCATGCTTCGCATCAAGTCGCTGTTAACTTCCCTGGGAACAACCACCCTTTTAACATTTTGGCAAATACTTTTTGCCGTGCCCACTGTCTCGGGCGCGGACGGTTCGCCGGCCCCTGAAATTCAACAAGTCGCGCCCGGCATCTGGCGTATTCGTTTCGGAGATCCTGAACAGTTCACACCAACGCATTTTCAGACCGCGCCGATGGACCTCGCGGGTTTGAAAGAAATGACGGCGGGCGGGCAAATGCCGTTGAATCCGGATAAGATTCTCTGCCAGGTTTCCGACCGTGGCTGCTCCGTGTGTCTGCCGATGGCGCGCAACGAAAGCATTTACGGATTCGGTCTGCACACCGAATTGTTTGACATGACCCAATCCAAAAACGGCGCGACCGGCCGGCGCGTGGTTCTTGCGCCCACGGATATGCCGGAAAACGACCTGGGCGAATCGCATGCGCCCGTTCCTTTTTACGTGTCCTCGGAAGGTTACGGTGTCTTTGTGGACACGGCCCGTTTTGCCACGTTTTATACCGGCAATGTTTCTCCGATTGGCGCCGGGCCGGAAACGGGCGGTAACGGAGCGCAAACGAGCGTGGACGATCTGTATCGCGCCAGGGCGCAACGCGTCAAAACGATGCTTGTGGATGTGCCGGCCGCAAAGGGCCTGGATGTGTATGTCTTTGCCGGGCCGACCATGCTCGATGCGGTCGAGCGGTACAACTTGTTCTCCGGCGGCGGAGCGATGCCGCCGCTGTGGGGATTGGGCGTGCAATATCGCGGCTACGTCCGATACGGCGCGGCTCAATCGCTGGCGCTGGCGGCGCGTATTCGTGACGCGCATATCCCGTGCGATGTCTGGGGAGTCGAGCCCGGATGGCAGTCGCATGCTTATTCCTGCACATTCGTCTGGGACACAAACACGTTTCCTGACCCGGACGATTTCATCCAAAAGATGCACGCGATGGGATTTCGTTTGAATATGTGGGAACACGCCTTCACACATCCATCCTCGCCAATCCACGACGAACTCAAACCCTGGTCTGGAAATTACCTGGTTTGGGGCGGGTTGGTCCCGGACTTTGCAAGTCCCGAGGCCCGGAAGATTTTTCTCAAGCAAAACGACGCCTCATTATTTGACCGGGGAATCGAAAGCGTGAAATTGGACGAATGTGATTTCCAGCCCGAATCAGCCTCGCCCTGGTCGTTCCCGTTGGTGACGCAGTTTCCATCCGGCCTGGATGGCGAACAGATGCATTCATTGTTTGGCGTTCTCTACCAACAAACCATGCTCGAGCCTTACAATCAAAAAGGCTTGCGCACCTGGGGCCTGGTCCGAAATTCGCAGGCTCTGGCCGGCCCGTTGCCTTATGTTGTGTACAGCGATTCCTATGATCACCGGTGCTATGTGCGCGGGCTCGTCAATGAGGGTTTCAGCGGTTTGTTGTGGGCGCCGGAGGTGCGTATCGCGGATTCGCTCGAGGATTTTTATCGCCGGATTGAAACCGTTATTTTTTCTCCTGATGCCATGATTGATTCATGGTTCATTAAGAATCCGCCGTGGGACCAAATCAATCGGAACAAAAACAATAAGAACGAACTCATGCCCGACAGGGACGCCGTTGCCGGCACGGTCAGGAATCTGTTGCAGTTAAGAATGAGTTTCATTCCCTATCTCTATTCGGCATTCAATGAATATCATGCCACCGGCAAACCGCCGATTCGCGCCATGGTCCTGGATTGGCCGAAAGACTGGCGGGTGCGGCAAATCGATGATCAATTTATGTTTGGCGATTCTGTGCTTGTCGCGCCGATGTTTGCCGGCGATTCGTCCCGACAGGTTTATCTCCCGGCAGGCGATTGGTTCAATTTCTGGACACACGAAAAGATCAGCGGCCCCGCGACCATTGAAGCCACAAACGGAATTGAACAAATCCCGTTGTTTGTCAAAGGCGGAACCCTGTTGCCCCTGGCTGACCCCGTTGAACACATCAAGCCGGATACCTGTTTTGATATTACGGTAAACATCGTCGGCGATCAGCCTGCGGATTTTACCCTTTACGAAGACGACGGCGTTACAGACGGCTACGCAAACGGGGAGCAAAATAAAATTGTGTTGAACGCAAGCGGCGCAAGCCCGTCAGTGTCGCAGAGCGGAAATTATCATGGACCCGCGCGATACAAAATCGTGAACTGGAAGCAGTTCTAAAATGGGTGCGTCACCGTCTCAAATTTTTAACCGCACCGAGCGCAGAGAGCTTAAAAGAGAGGACAAACAGAACCGTGCGCGTGAGCAAGCGGGTTTGACCCACCTGCCTCCCTCGTGGGCGGGGTTCTGCTAAATGCTTTAGGATAAACCAGGGTAAACGAAATGCTAAACTAAATTGCCTGGCTCGAAAACGAGGCCAGTTTTTACGCAACTGATTGCAATGAAAATTATTCTCACACTTTGGTTTTTGGCGCTAGCATTTGTGGCGGTCGGGGCGCCTACAAAGCAGGAAATTGAGCGCATGACCGATTTGGAACTAATAGATCTCCTGACCAATGATGATAGCTCTGCCCGCTGCGCTTCTCTTTTGATATTGGGTCTGCGCTTCAATAATCCAGAGTCTCCTGTAACTATGAGCCCATTTTTGTATCAGCCGTGTTATCCCAAAGGAGTGACCTTGCCAAAAGGGCTTCTCGAAAAGACTGTGTCGTTGGCAAAAACTGATGATGACGTGCATGTCCGACTTGTTGCTGTAATGGCATTGGGAATGTTTAAATTTCGCACAAATACGACACCAATTTTGACTGCGTTATTAGACGATCCGACCTGCATAATCAGGATTCGGGCTGCCCAGGGGCTAATCGATTTTTCGGACGATTATCATGAGCCGATTTCCGACACAGTTATTTCAACGCTTATTAGCTGCCTGGATTCGACCAATCCGCCGGACGATGTCTGGCAAGCTGAAGAATCGCTTGGTGACCTCGGAGCGCGGGCGAAGCAATCTCTGCCCTTTTTGGTGAAACTGAAGCACAGCAAGTCACCAGAGGTGCGGGAATATGCCAGTGAGGCAATCCGGAAGATTAAGAAAGAACTGAAAAGGCAGAAAAATTGAAAATTGAAACCACGTCGTGTATTCAAATAAATGTGCACGAACGAAAAGGCCCGGCAAAATGCCGGGCCTTTTTGTATTTTGTGCCTCTGAGTTACGGCACGTAGATCAACCGATAAAACACGGTCCCATTGGCTGGGTTAACAGTCATCGTCTCCTGGTTGGTTGCAGTGGAGCCCGTGACATTTACCCAATTGGTGCCCAGCCCCGCGCCCAGGCTGTTGGTCTGAGCCTGCAGCGTCCAGCCCTGGTGATCCATGGGCCAGGTCAACGTGACCTGATCGTTTGCCACAGTGAATACAATATTGGTCGGATTCGGGTTGACGGTAGATGTTACCACCAAATCCAGCGTGTTGCTGCTGCTGATAATCAATGAGGACAGAGTGTTCGCCTGAAAACCGTTGCCACCAACACTGTAGGACGATGGCGCCGTTCCGGCCACGGCGCCGTTTGGACCGTCGCCGATGAGAGTGTATGTGCCGGCGGCCAGGGCTGCGCCTGTGTTATTGACCTTCAGCGTCGTGCCGGATGAAAGTGTGAATGTGCCGTTGGTAATATTGATCGATGGCTTGCTGCCCGTATAGGTCAGGGAAAGCGTTCCGGAACCGGAGTCGAAATTGCCGCTAATTGTGGCCGTTGAAGCGCTGTTGCTCAGCACCTGGCTCGAACCCAGCGTGAAGGGCGATGCAAGCGCGGACACATCCAGGGTGCCTGCGCTGCCAATGGTAATATAAGGACTTGCAATCGTTGCGGAATCAGCCAGGACCAAGTCGCCCTTGGTAATCGTCGTGTTGCCGGTGTAAGTAAAATTGCCCGAATTGGTGATGACCGATCCGGAGCCGTTCTCCACGAGGCTGCCGGCGCCTTCGACGTCGTTGGTAAATGCAATGGACGACGTGCCATCAAACGTAATCGTGTTTCCTGAGGGAATTGTGATCGGGCTGTCCAGCAAGGCGTTGTTGACATTATCAATCTGGATGTTGCCGGCAACATTCGTCAAATTCAGATCCTGAATCTGGGCGACGTTCACGTCCAGGGTCCCGTTGCTGATGGTCAAACCACCCGTGAAACCCTGCTGGCCGCCAATTTTGACAGTGCCGGGTCCGTCGCAGACCAGACCTCCGGGGCCGGTAAAGTTGTTCGCCGCGGCGGCATAGTCTGGACACGTCATAGTAGTGCCCGCAATCGGCTCCAGCGTGAGATAGCCAGGGCCGGGAGTATTCGTCAATACAAAACCATTTGTCATGGCCACTGAGAAACCGCAGCTCTTATAGGAAATCACCGTGCCGCCGGAAAAAATTGCGCTTCTTGTGTAGTCGGCGCCGTTTTGGGCAAAGCCAGCCGTGCCAAAGAGGTTCACCGTGCCGCCGCTCATGTTCAATTGGACAAGATTGGTAGGGCTGCTGCCACTGCCGCTGCCAAACGCTATAGACTGGCAATTAACCGTGCCGCCGGTGATGTTCAATATGTTGGTGCCGCATTGACATCCAATATGGATAGTGGAATTCGAGACGTTCAACGTGCCGGACATCATGTTCAATATGCCGGAACCCTTTCCCGACTGGCCGTTGAAACCATAACCAATGATCAAAGCTCCTTGCGCCTGCTTCGTGGTGCCATACGAATTATTCGTTGTATCTATGCTCACGTTCGCGCCATTAATGTTCAAAACGCCGGAACCCACGCCGCCGATAAAGAGGCCCCCGTTTGTCTCGGTGCCGCCCACCTCCGCGGGACCCACCGCGAAATCTATAGTGCCGCCGTTCAAATTCACGGTGGCCAATGTGTTTGACGCGAAGCCGATCAGGTCATCGCCCGAGCCGCAGATGACGGTCAGCGAGCCGCCTGTCATGGTGAAGGTATTGGTCCCTGATGCCTTGGAATAAAGTGTCTCAAATGAGTTTCCGCCAATGGAAAAATTGTTGCCGCCCGTATCGGACATCATCAGGGAGCCGCCGGACATGATAAACGTGTTGCTGCCACCGCCGGACGTAGAACTGGCCGGCGGTCCCATCCAGAACTGGTCAATCGTATTGGTGTCGCCGGTGCTGTAAAGGCACGTTCCGCTATCGTCGATGACGGCCTGGTTTGCGGCGCCGGGCACGGCTCCGCCGTTCCAGGCTCCGGCATCGCCAAAATCTTCCGGGTTGCCGACGCCGGCGCTCCAGACCACTTGTTGGGCTTGAAGGGAATTGCCGGCGAAAAAAAAGACGGCCGATGCCACGGCCAAAGTCATTGGCCGAATCAATAGCCGGGAAATTTGGGTTTGAACGAAACGATGATTCAGAGTTTTCATATTGGACTATCTAAGGTCACAGACGATCGCGATGCCTTCCTCGCGATCAATTTTTTAGTTGTCAGGATTTTCCCATCCAAAATATGCCCTGTCAAAACTTTTTTTGTTACGAAAATAAGTCGATTCTGTGTCGCTGTTTAGTGTCCACCCTTTCTGGACTCTGGACTCCGGCTCCCACATTCATTATATTTTCTTTAACAAATTAATGAAGTTCAATTTCCGGCACGCAATCGTATCCTTCTTTCTCCTTTCTCTGTTCCTGAATCCGGTCATGGCCGCGTCTCCGGTCGTTATCACGATTGACCCCAACGGCCCGCGCACTCCAATCCCTCCAGATTTCAGCGGGTTCAGTTTTGAAACGGGGCGATTGCACAAGAACAAGACCACCGGCGCATATTTTTTTGATTCCTCCAACACCCAACTCCTCACGGTTTTCCACAATCTAGGGATAGAGAGTCTTCGTATCGGCGGGAATACAGTGGATCGCGGCTATGTTCCGTCCACAGCGGACATCGACGCGCTGTTTCGTTTTGTAAAGGCGGCAAACGTGAAAGTTGTCTATTCCCTTCGGCTGGCAAACGGCGATGCCGCTCAGGACGCGTCTATCGCCGCGTATGTCTGGAGTCACTATCGTCCCTGGTTGATTGCCCTCGCAATCGGGAATGAACCCAATTCCTATAATGGCCTGGATCCGCAGATGACAAACGCGCCGCTGTTTATCGCCAAGTGGAACAGGTTCGCTTCGGCGGTCATTGCCGCGACTCCCGGCGTCAAACTCGGAGGACTTGATAACGGCAACGGCGCAACGACCTGGGTTTCCGCTTTTGAAAAGGCAGAACAGGACAACAGAAATGTTGATTGTATCTTTTCTCATTACGAACCCGGTGGCGCTTCCAAAGGCAAATCAGCACAACAAGTGATTGATGAGATGCTCTCACCCGATTGCGATAATCGGAGATGCCAGTCGTGCTACGAAAAAATTGGAAAGACCGCGGAGGCGCTGGGATGGCAATATCGATTCACCGAAGCCAACAGCCACGTCGCCAGCCCGGCATCTCGCGGTATGAATCACTCATTCGCCACTGCATTATTTGCGCTGGATTTTCTGCATTGGTGGGCGGCTCATGGCTGCGCCGGAGTCAATTTCCATACAGGATTTAACGGCTACAACGGCGGCTTTTACACGGATACGAACGGCAATTATGGAATGTTCCCGATTTGCGATGGCATCGCGGCCTTTAATCTTGGCGGTCACGGCATCACCGATTCCCTCGCTATCAAAAAATCCCGGAACTTGAATCTTACCGCGTATGCCGTCACGGAACCGGACAATTTATTCGTTACGATTATTAACAGGGAGCATGGTAAAGACGCGCGGGATGCCATCGTGAAAATCAATGCGCGCGGCCAGTCTGCGGACGTCATGTATTTGAAAGCGCCGGGTAATGACATTGCGGCCAGTTCCGGAATCACCCTTGGCGGCGCGGCCATTGGCGCCAAAAGCCCGTGGCAGGGAAAATGGGAACCGCTCGCTTCCAAAAACCAGGACGGCTACGTTGTGAGCGTACCCGCGCCCTCAGCCGCAATCATCCGTATCACCAGCCCGGTTCATGATTGAGGAAGGGGACGGCGTTCTTCGCAAGTGGCGCTGCGACCGCCATCCGCGCCTTTAGCGGCGCAATTGAGCGTAGTCGGGCGGCTGGGTAGGGCAGAGCTGCCGCTCTGCCATGCCACGGCGCCACGCGGTCGGATGGAATGGCTCCCAAGTCCTGTGAACACACCAACCTGCCAATCCATTAATCCACAATCCATTCCACATTCCCGGCGGCCGCCCGCATTCGGCATTGATATAAGCCAAGCCGCTTTGATACGCTCCGCAAATGGAAAGTAAACGATTGGAACTGAAAGTAGGCCTGTTCGTTTTTATCGGACTGGTGCTGCTGGCTGTGCTCCTCATTGCGTTCAGCAAGGGCACGAGCGTCTTTCGTGGCACCTACACCGTCTATTTAGTCGCTCCAAACGTTGGCGGCCTGAAGCTGCAGGCCTCTGTTTTGCTGGCCGGTGTGCAGGTGGGAAGCGTCTCGGATATCAAACTGGCGCCCGACGGCCGGAGCGTGACCATCACCCTCGATATCTATAAGGACACCACCATTTACAAGGACGCGGATTTTGTGATCGAACAGGCGAATTTTTTGGCCGACCAATATGTCGCAGTCCTTCCCACGGCAAACGAGGGACCGATTATCACCAACAATCAAGTCGTCGAGTGCGAACCCCCGTTCGATATGCAGGCGGTGCTTCGTTCGGCCACCGGCTTTATCAAACGAGTCAACGACACAGTCTCAAATGTTGAAACGTCCGTCGCGCTGATACAACACACCGTTTTAAATCAGCAGACACTCACGAACCTGTCCATCTCCGTCGCCAATCTCCGCACCGCCTCCGAACATGCCGACGGCGTTGTCGGCGGCCTTGATACAATAGTGGCCACCAACAAAGAACAGATCAACGCCGCAGTCAGCAATGTCGTTGTTTTCTCCCAGGAATTGGCCCAGATGGCCTCCAATGCGGACAGCATCATTGCCACCAATGGCGTCACCATTTCCGGAGCCATGACAAATCTCGAAATGGCTACGGCCACATTGCGGGACATTGCCGATGACATGCACCAGGGCAAAGGCCTGGCGGGAACAGTTTTGGAAAACCCGGAACTGGCGTCAAACGTCCAGGAAACCGTGAATAATCTTACCATCACCACAAGTAATTTGAACCAATTCGGTCTCTGGCATATCCTTTGGCATCATGAATCTCAACCCCGCACGAACGCTCTGTCACAGGCGAATCGCGATTAGAATGAATCAGCCATGAGTCAACTCTGGGCCATCCGCCTTCTATTTTTAGCCCTCTGCAGTGTGGCTGGTTACGAGGTCAGCCAGGTTCGCCCGGAGTACGTGGGAATGAGCTATAGCGGCCTGATCGGTGTGGGAATCGGCTTCGGCTTCGGAGGCCTGCTTATTGCGATAGATGAAATGCTCAAAAGCTTTTCGCTCCGGGCATTTTCAGCCGTAACCTTTGGCCTGTTATTGGGACTGTTCGTGGCCGTGCTGATTGATTCCTCCGGCTTGTTTGACCACGCTGACCAGACCCAGCGATGGCTCATTCGCCTCGGGCTTTTTCTCGGTTTCGGTTACATCGGCATCATCCTGGCCGTCCGGAGCAATAAAGAGGATTTTTCCCTCATTATCCCTTACGTCCGCTTTCGGCCGCAGAACCAGCCCGACAGTTTGATTCTCCTGGACACCAGCGTCATCATTGACGGGCGCATCGCCGACTTGATCGAGGCGCATTTTCTTGAGGGAATGATTGTCGTCCCGCGATTTGTACTCAGGGAAATCCAGCAAATCGCCGACTCCAGCGATGCCATCAAGCGGGCGCGCGGCAAGCGCGGCCTGGAAATGCTCAACCGCATTCAACGCAACACGGGCGCCGAAGTCCGCATTCACGAAGGTGATTTTCCGGATGAAAAAGAAGTGGATGCCAAACTCGTGCGCCTGGCCCGCAATTTGAACGCCCGGCTTTACACCAACGACTATAACCTGTCCAAAGTCGCCGAGTTGCAAAAAGTCAGTTGCGTAAACCTCCACGAAGTGGCGAAGTGCCTTAAAGTCATCCTGCTGCCCGGCGAAATTCTGCGCCTCAAAATCGTGCGCGAAGGCAAGGACAAAGGGCAGGGGATCGGCTACATGCCCGACGGCACCATGGTCGTCGTCCACAACGCGCAGGCGCACCTGGGCGAACAAGTCGAAGCCGAAGTCCAATCACTCCTGCAAACCGGCGCCGGCATCATCGTCTTCGCCGACATGAAATCAAAACTCGCGGCGTGAAAACCAATCCGTTGGCAGTGGTGGCGCCCCAGCGATGTGGGCCAACGGCCCAATTCATACCAGCCTCGGGCAACGCTCGAGGCCATATGGGCCAGGGGATCAGCACCAACTGCGCGGCTTATAAAGCGGGCTTTCAGCCCTTTGGAGTTCTTTACATTCCATTCCCCTGGGGCGTTGCCCCAGGCTGGTATAGAATGCGCCCTTGGCGCGGAAGTGCGCTGCTGCTCAACCGATTCAACGTTTTAACCTCAAAAATGCGCCTCGCGCGCAGAGTTTTGATGAATTGCCAATATAAGCGCAGTTTTTGCAGTCAGGTTACTTACGAAATCGTTCATTTTGACTTTGCCCGGTTCGGCAAGTGCAGTTTT
>Ga0335075_10000366_pt1 | contig 81548 bp, 81 predicted proteins | sample Lox_Sample_24_FD_206723 | JGI IMG/M metagenome (GOLD analysis project Ga0335075, IMG submission 206723) | Soil microbial communities from Loxahatchee National Wildlife Refuge, Florida, United States - Lox_Sample_2.4 | ecosystem: Environmental > Terrestrial > Soil > Wetlands | place: USA... | reverse complement strand
TCCATCCGCAACAAAACCGCCACCACGACCTCACGGCCCTGATCGTAGATCGCCTCCGCCTCAGCGCGCTCCACACGAACGTATTCGACGCCGCCGGATTATGTCCCCCAACCCACTGAACGGGTACTCCTTTCATCCATAATCGTCTCGGCTGTCGGCGCCGGCGAAAGGCAAGAAACGGCTTGTGGGCCTATTCATGGACCTAAACTCGGCGCGGTCGTCTGCACGAGACGACACGAGCGGGCACAGATCGGGCTCGTCGGCGAAGCGCATGAGCTCCCAGATCGCTTGGCGCTCGTGGTCGGTGAGGCGACGGTGGCGGGTCTGCTGGTAGACCTCGATCGTGAACGCGGCGGACTTGTGGCCGATCTGGTCTGAGATCCAGTGAGGGTCTCGTCCTGCCTGGGCGGCGAGCATCGCCCACGTGCGGCGCAGCGAGTGCGGGGTGATCCTGGGGAGCGGTGCGTTGGCGGGCGCGATCGGCTGTTGCTAGACGGCGCGGCGAGGGCTGCGATCAGCGCAACGTGTCGCCTTGAGGGTCGACGAGCGTCCCGGCCGGGTCGTCGTAACGGCTCGGTGGCCAGCGGCCGGCTCGGAGTTGCTCCTCGTCTCGCTCGGTGACCGGCAGCTCGGCGGGGTCGACCGCGACGCGCCCCCAGTACGCGGCCAGCTTGACCTTCAGGTGGCGGCGCGCCTCGGGCCTTAGCTGCGCCACGCGGCGCGGCGGGCCGGCGAGCAGCTCGTCTGAGACGAGGCTCGGACGAAACAGGCAGGCCACCGACTCCTCCTCGAGCACCGGCGGCAGCGGCGGCAGGTACATGTAGGGGTGGATCGTGTCGCGACTGCGCAAAAGCTCAGCATTCCCGCCGAGCCCATGCGTGTGTTCGATGACGAGCGCGAGCGGCACGACCGGCACCAGCGTGCGAAACGGGTGTGCGGTCGCACCCTCGGCGTGTTGGTCGGCCATGTCGCAGGTCGGGGTGATCAGCAGCCCGTAGCCGAGCGCGACCGGCCCGATGAAGTGCTTCACCGCGTCCTGCTCGTCGTCGAGGAACAGCGTGGTCGGCTGGTCGGTGAACGGGATCGCCTCGAACAGGTCGCCGGCGAACAGCGCCGTCGACCACGGCGCCGTCCAGTAATCGGTGTCGTATGGGCGGTGCTCGCCGGGTCCCATGCTCGCGACCGAAACCCTACGGCCCCAGACGCGCGCAGGCGACGTGGTCAGTCGATCGCGCGCGCGCGGGTCACGGCGACGACGTCATCGGCCCCGCCCGGCGTGGGGAAGCCGCTGAACATCTGCGCCCGCACCGCTGCGATGTCCTCAGCGCGGAAGCGCCGCACGCCGCTCGGCAGCCTGACAGCGCGCAGCAGGCCGCGTTCCTCCCAGCGCCGCAGCGTGTTCTCGCTGACCCCGAGCTCCCGGGCGGCCGCACGAACCTGCATCAGCTCAGCCATCTCGATGCTCCTTTCGCTCGGCTACAACGATAGGCGACATGGAAGATAGTATCAAGATTGCGTACATGGTGGAGATGGCAGACTTTAGCCTATTGTCGGTCGCCGACGCGTGTTCCTTGAACCAGGCGTCGGGGGATTCGTGCCTGGCTCGCTGGTATCTCGAAAGCTCTAGGGCCCGACCGCGGGCGGGCGTGCTGTGGGGTTTGTCCGGGTGACTACGTAGCTTGACGTTTCGACTGGGCCACCGCCGCAAGGGCCCACCTGGTAGTCCCGGCTCAAAGCGTGGAGGATCTGGGTGTGTGGTGAGGACCACAGAGTCATCGTCGTGTAGTCCCTGTCCGTTCCGGCGTTTTCGTCGGGTCGGTGTGGGCATGGAACGGACGTAGGCTGAAAGATCGCGGTGTAACGTCCGCGCCCATCACGCACGATTTCCGCCACGACTACTTGGTAGTAACTGGCGGTGTAGAGGAAGGTCTTGCAGGTGCCGGCATCGCAGCGGCGTCGGAAGTCCCAAGGACGCACCAGCCGTTCCCCCGCACATGCATCTATGGCGTTGGTGGTCAGGATCGTCTCACTCGCGGTCCATGCGCCAGCTGGGAAATTGACCTGGGGTGGCGCGACCTGACAGGTGCCGAGCCGCTGCCGCCGCGTCGCGGTGGCTGCAAATGGGCCCGGTTGGGTGTTGCTGGATCGATCCGGAGCTTGCGATCCGCGATGCTTCGCGCGGCTGTAGAGCAGCCACAGGAGCCGCGCCTGCGCTTCCGCCGGTAGGGGCTGCGGGGCGCCCTCTGTCGTCAGGTTGATTTCCGCCGCCCCGTCGATGAAGTCGTACTCGTCAACGTACACTGGGACCTGTTTGCGCAGTGTCGACACAATGATACTGGTACGGATCTGGACCCCGATGCTGTGGGGAACCCGCAAACCGGTCAGCCGCGTGGCGCTGACCGGCCCGTACCGGAGCTTCGCAGTCGTTTTGCGCGTCAGCGTCTGCGGCAGGTAGGTCTGCAGGCAGGTGAGCAGGCGCGGCTGCAGCGCAGCACGGTAGTTGCGCAGTGCCACCGCTTCGCTCGGTTGGACCACGACCGACGACCTGATGTGCTCGAAGCCCTCGGCATCCTGGAAGGCCGCGGAGTGGATTCTCGCGACCTCGAGGCCAGGCGCGGTTTCCCCGACGCATTGGGCGAAAGCCCCTTCATGTGGTCCGGGCTTGGTCGGACCTTCTGGCTGCGTGACACGCAGATCAGGAAGATCGACGGGTTGAAGGTTGACCGCGTGGGCATATGCGACCGCCTGCGCCACTGTGGTGGACGGCGTGTTCGTAGCGCTCGAGCCGTTGGTGCCGTCCCCGCTCGGCTGGACATGTGTCGGCCCGGCGGGGGCGCTCGCGGCGCTCGATGGCCGGTTGGAAGGCTGGCGCACGGTGACGGTCGCCGTGCCCGCTGCACCGCCGCAGCCGCTGATCGCGAAGATCGCGGCGCCGGCCGCGAGCAACGCGCTGGCCGACGACGGCAACTTGGGGCCCATGGCGGAGGAATCGGCAGGTCGGAGCGGATACCTGAGACTCGGACCCGAAGGTCAGACGAGTTCGCGCGAACATGCTCCCCAGCGAGGGCAGTGAGAGCCTTGCGTCAACCGAGTCCGACTGCCCGCGCTGCCATCACTGCATGGTTTGCGCACAGACAAGTTTCGCCCACTTTTCTTGTCGGCAATCAAACCACGATGGCCCGTCGGTGTTGAGCTGCGTCGCTGGTAGTCAGAGTTCGCGGGGCCTTATGGCTATGCCGAGTCGGGCGACTCCCCTCAACAGACGCTCGTCCACGCTCACGAGCTGACAATCGAGTATTTGCGCGAGTGCGACGTACTGAGCGTCGTATGTCTTCGCCCAGCCCAACTCGTCAGCGACGCGCCAGGCGGACTCGATCAGGCCCGCCGGTCTGCCGATCTTCACCGGCGCTTTGAGCAGACGTCCGAGCATGGTCTTCGCCCGAGGCTTGGTGATCTCTTTTCGCCACGACATCTCGTGCAGCACCGAACTCGCCTCGATGAGCATCAGCTGAGGCGCAACCAGCTGATGCCCACAAAGGCTTGCGGAGCCCACCGGGGTATGGCACGCAGCGACAGCCACCGAAGCATCGACTACGTGCATGGCCCGTCAATGGCCGCTACGCGAGCGATGCAGCGCGGCAACCCAATTGGGCGCGGGCGATCCGTCGTCGCCGACCTTCCACTCCTCCGGCAACTCGGCCATCGGGTACAGCTCGTCCTCGATCGTCCGCAGATCCCCGGCCTCGATCGTGTGGCGCCTGCCGACGCGACGCGCTGGCAGGCGCCCTGAACGGATCCAGCGGCGGATCGTCTCGGGGTTCCTGCCAACCCGATCGGCGGCCTCAGCTACGGTCAGCATGTAGACGATGGTACGCCCAGCTTCGGACCCCGCGCCTCGCGTAGAGGGGCAACAGCGGAGTGCGTGGTCAGACTGCCCCTAGGGCCGGCGCCGCCATCGGCGCGTGGTTGCGCACAGACAAGTTTCGCCCACTGAACTGTTGTGTGCGCAAACCGTGGGTGTGGCGACGCGGTTGGTGGGCAGGATTTCGGCGCGGCTGTTGACGCGCAGGTCGGCGACGAGGATGCGTAGCGGCGCCTTGGCTTGGGCGGTGTCGCCCGTGGCGACGATGCGGCCGGGTTCGTCGGCGACCGCTTCAAGGGTGGCCGTATCCGGCGTTGTGGACGTGTCTGCGGCGAGTTCGTGTGCGAGTGCTTGGTCTTGGGCTTGGGGGGCATCTAGGCGCGCATCCAGGCGGACAGGCGTTGCTTGAAGCGGGAGGGGTCCAGGGCGCTGTTCTCGAAGGCGTCTTGGTAGCTCCGCCGCGAGTGCGCCGGGACGTTGCTCCTGGCCTCGATCCAGTCGGGGAGAGCCGAGTCGATCTAACCAGCGAGGGTGAGAAGCGCCAGAATCCGAAGCTCAGCTCGCTGATCGTCTGCCCGTCGCTTGCACGCTTGCCCTTCTGCCTCACGCGGTCACGGGCGCCTGCGATGTCCAGGCGCGCTCTACTACTCAGCCCCCCCGCGGGATCATCCAGCCAGGACCCCTGACTGGTCACCGGTGGCCGCTCTCCATACTACTGATATCCGACCACATCGGAGTAGGATAGCCGACCAATCCGGAATATATATCCGACCAAATTGGATCGGCATCCCACGCAGACCCGGAACAGCTATGTGCTGCTCGCATTCCGGCTCACTTTGTGGAGCGCGCCTCGGCACCGCTCCAAGCCGACGCCGGGGCTGAGGAAGCGTCTGAGCGCGCGCCGCGATGCGGGGAGAGGATGGCCAGCGTCGAACTCGAGTGCGGAGATCTCGCGGGTCATCGCGGCGAGCAGTTGTGCTGTGGCTTTTGTGTCGCTCCAGCCCATGGCCTTGAGGTCCGGGACGCTTGCCTCGGCGAGGCGTTCGCGTCTGGCTGAGATTGAGTCTTTGCCGGTGGGGTCTGAGCGGGTCTCCAGCGAGAGTGCCTTGACGCCTCTGTTCTCGAGGGAGACGTCGAGGTATGCCTCGAGAGCGCGGAAGAGGCGTTCAGCACCGGGGGGCAGCCCGGTGCTGGCCTGCTCGGCGGAGGCCTGGACGCGTTCGTGGAAGCGTGCGTGCATCGCGTCGACGAAGGACGCGCGGTCCTTGAAGTGCACGTAGAAGGTGCCCTTTGCCACGCCGGCCCGGGCGACGACCATGTTGACGCTCACACCGGCGAGTCCGTGCTCCTCAGCGAGGGCTGCGCCCGCGTCCAGCAGCGACGCACGGGTCTGTGGCGCCCCTGAGGTTAGAGCCGCTTCTGTCATCGGCGGTGAGTGTATGTCCAAGGCGTCACTCAAGAGTTATGACCGACCGGTCAGTCGCGTGATAGGCTGGGCCCTATGCCCACCATCTCCACCTCTCTCGGCCAGGTTGCCTACGACTCAAGAGGAGACGGCGACCCAGTCGTGTTCCTTGCGAGCGGCGGGCATGATTCCCACGATTTCGACGGACTTCGCGATCTGCTCCCAGACCGGTTCCGCAGCATCGCCATTGATTGGCCTGGGCACGGCGAGTCGCCGGGCTGGCCGGAGTCTCCCGGCGAGGTGGAGCTCACCCGGATGGTGGCGGAGGTTCTCGATGCCCTGTGCCCCGGCGGCGCGGTGCTGGTCGGCAACTCGATCGGCGGCAACGTCTCAGCCCGGCTGGCGATCACCCGGCCCAATCTCGTCAAGGGACTGATGATCATCGACAGCTCGGGGTTCGAGCGGCCTCTTCAGCTCGCCGGGCGGCTGTTCTGCTCGTTGATGAGCCGTCCCACTTTCCTACGCGGGATCTACCCCATGTTCTCGTTGGCCTATATGCGCGCGAGGACCGATGCCGATCATCGCGCCCGCGCGTCCGCGATCGCCCTGACCCGAAGGCCAGTCGGCGCTCAGGCGTTGAGCGCGATGTGGCATAGCTTCACGCTGCCGTCACACGACCTCCGCGCCCAGGCAGGGCAGATCACCGCGCCCACAGTTCTCGTCTGGGGACGCCACGACCCGATCGTGGCCCCCAAGTGCGGAGAAGCGGCTCACAAGCTGATCGCCGGCTCAAGGCTCGTCCTCGTCGACAGCGGCCACGCTCCGCAGACCACCGACCCGGCCGCTGTCGCGGCAGAGCTCGTCCCACTCGCAGACTCCGCATTCGAGCTCGCACGCTCGAATGACGACACCGAGCCTGCCTCTCCCCTCGGAAGGGACGGCCGGTAATGAGGGCCGCGGTGATCGACCGCACCATCCAGACTCGATAATGAGCGCTACGCAGTGACCGGCTGGGGCGTCGGCCGGCGCTTTCCCTGAATCGCCACCGACGCTCGAGAACAGGACCTATGCTGTGGCATCGTCGAGGCGGTCCGTGGGGCGGCGTTGTCGACGGCCTGGTGGCCCGCGCTGTCAGTGATGCTCGACGCCAGCGACGCGCCCGGCGAGACGGTCCCGTGCCTGCTGCCAGATCAATGTGGGGTCCAGGCGCTCCGCGCTCCACTTGCTGGTGATGAGGTGGCCCGCCGGCCGGAAGTCGCGCATCACGCGGAGGTGCTCTGGTGCCCGCACGAAGAGCTCTAGGTCCTCCGGCGATCGCCAGATCGACACTGAGATCTGGCGGCGCCCGTCGGGTGTGCTCGCGAACCATAGCCCGAGTGCGCCCTCGGTATGCGGCCAGCCTCGTCGAAAGCGCATTCCCTCCCGGGCGACTCGCGGGACGTCGCGGTAGCGATGGATGAGGTAGTCGTTCATGCTGACATGTACCGGGCCGGCTGGGGGCTGTGTGGCGCCAGCCTTCCAGAGCTTTATGAGCGGCTTGGTCACTTGCTGTGCGGATCCGGGCTGTGGGTGAACTCGCGGATCGCATCGACGAGATCGATCGACGCGGCCGTCGAGCGATCGGCGTTCTGTCGCTGGCGAACTGCGTCTGGGTAGGGCACGGCGGCTCCTCGAGTCCGATGTGGGCGTATCTTAGACTATACATCCGTATCGTCGGGAGCGCCTACGGACCTAGTCCCTCGCCTTTCGCCCTCGCGTTGACAAGCGGCCACTGGGCGCCGGCTTCGTTAGCGCTAGCCGGTACAGGTCGGTCGTCGCCGTGTTCCAACGCTGGAGCTGCTCGGTGGCGAAGAAGGGCTGCGGCAACTGTCGGCTGATGGCAGGCTCGAACAGCACACACGCGAGGTTGAATACAAGTACATGGATCGCGGCCCACTCGCGGTCCACGTCGACGCGCAGCCTGCCCGCCTCAGCGAGCGGCTGGAGCCACTTCTGCTGCGCGAACTCCAGCAAGGTCTGGAATATCTCGGTGGCGTCGGGGTCGCCTTCGCTGAGCGCCCGCGCCAGATAGCGCAGCCCGAGCTCGTTGTCCCCCACCCACGCGGTCACGGTGTCGCCCATCGCCGTCCAGGCCTCCGGAGTGTCCTCGGAGACGAGGTTCGCGAAAGTCTCCTCGGCGACGCCGATCACGTACTCGTTTACCGCGGCGCGAAGCCCAGCCTTCGTGCCGAAGTGATGCTGCACCAGGCCAGGCGAGACACCCGCCGCGGAAGCGACATCGCGGATAGACGTCGCCGCGATGCCCTTAGCGGCAAATCCCCGCAGCGCAGCGTTCCGGATCCGAGCCTGAGCGCTTAGATCCAATTCACGCACAGGCATCTCGGCATAAGAGGAATCCACGATGTATGGCTGAGAATACAGACGTATGGCGACCACGACGTACGCCGGAACGGACGACCCTCTCGAGGCTGATGGGATGCGGCCCCAGACAGCGCGTGAGCTCCAGCCCCTCCACGGGACCACGGGAGCCTGATCCAGATCGCACGGAAGAACTAGAACTAGCCCACGATCAGCGGCCCGTCACCATCGAAGGGTCCCGTCGCACCCGCGTGGCCCGCGACCCGGATGCCGCGTATACGAGGTTCCACAGCCGTCGCAGGCCTGACCACATCTGCGGTCCGCAGCGCACGTGTCGGTGCAGCGCGCCTTTAAAACGCGGTGCGCTCGCGGCACGGGTCCTCAGTCTGAATGCTAGGCGATCCTCGCGAGCGCCGGGTTGGCGACAGGGCGGTCCGGCGGCACGCACGCCATTCCCTCGCTGAACCCGGCGGAGCCGATCCCGAAGGCGGCGTTGAAGCGGTCGAGGTTGACTAGCGTCAGCAGTGCGGTGATCTCGACGAGCTGCTCGTCGCTGAAGTGCTCCTTCATACGGGCGAACAGCTCGTCGGTGACGTCAACCGGCGTGCGCATCACGGCGACGCCGTAGTCGAGCGCCAGCTTCTCGCGTTCGCTGAACAGCTCGCTCTGGCGGTAGCGCGGCAAGGCCAGCAGCTCCTCGTCGGAGAGGCCGGAGTTGCGGCAGATCTGCGAGCCGAGGTCGACGCAGAACTCGCATCCGATCATCTGCGCGCCCTTCAGCTCGACCAGGTTCTTCAGCCGCTCATCCACGGATTTCCCCTTGCGCACCGCCTGGTTGAACTTGCCCATTCCCATCATCATCTTCGGCTGATAGGCCCAGATCTCCATCGGCTCCATCCCGCTCCCGGTTTGCGGTGCACGGCCGGCCAGCTTCTTCATCATTCTCGGTCCGAGCCTGTAGACGAGCCGGACCATGGGGCCGGCCTTGCGCTTCGGTACTCCCTGTACGCGTGCCATCGGGCACCTCCTGTCACATAGGTTGGGGTTCGCGGGTCTATCGACTATGACCCGCGAGACCGGGAGGGTGTGACAGCGATGAACGAACTAGAGCTCGCAGAAAGCTTTGACCGTCAGCGGCCCCAGCTGCGCGGCGTCGCCTACCGCATCCTCGGCTCGGTCAGCGAGGCCGACGACGCCGTGCAGGAGGCGTGGCTCCGGCTCGCGCGTACCAACGCCGAGGGGATCGACAGCCTCGAGCGGTGGCTGAACACGGTCATCGCCAGGATCTGCCTGAACGTGCTTCGTTCCCGCCGCAGCCGCGGCGAGCAGCCGCTCGACAGCTGGCGGCCGGAGCCGATCATCGACGACCCGGCGACCGGGACCGATCCTGAGCACGAGGTGTTGCTGGCCGAGTCGGTCGGGATCGCACTGCAGGTCGTTCTGGACACCCTTAACCCGGCGGAGCGGCTTGCGTTTGTGCTGCACGACATGTTCGCGGTGCCGTTCGATGAGATCGCCGCGCTGCTCGACCGCTCACCGCTGGCGACCCGCCAGCTCGCCAGCCGCGCCCGCCGCCGCGTCCGGGAGGCGGCGCCGGCACCGGACCCGGACCTGACCCGCCAGCAGGCCGTCGTCGATGCCTACTTCGCCGCCGCCCGGGACGGCGACCTGGAGGCACTGGCAGCGGTGCTCGACCCCGACGTGGTGCTGCGCGCCCACCGCCGCGACGGCGACCCGATAGAGCTGCACGGCGCCACGCGAGTGGCCGCCGGCGCGATGAGCGCGCGGCGTTTCGCACCTTACGTCCGCCCAGCGCTCATCAACGGCGCCGCCGGCGTGGTCGCGTTCGACGGCGAGCGGCCATTCGCCGTACTCGCCTTTACAGTCATCGGCGAGCGCGCAGTAGCTATCGACGTATTCAACGATCCCGAGCTCGTCACCAAGCTCGACATACACGGAATCACTGCGTGAGCGGCACCTCACAGCACCACAGGAACCAACACGACGCTGCCCGATCGCGGGCGCCCGCGATATCCAGACGCGCGCGGCTGCTCAACCCCTGCGCGGGATCGTCCAGTCACGAGCCCGGCCGTTCGAGCCGGCGATGGCGCGCGGCGAGCCGCTGATCGAGCACGTTTCGCAGAGCCACCTCCAGGTGGCCGATCGGCTCCCAGAAAGCGGCGGCGATCGCCGAGTTCCAGTGGTACATCTCAACCGTCGCAGCGAAATCGCCGCCGCAGTGGTCGATATACGTGCTCAGCGCTCAGCGTTGAAAAGGCGCTCAAGATCCTGCGGCGGGAGTTGCGGGTCGGAGGTAGGCATCGCAGATCGTCCGCGCTAGCATAAGACGCGAGGACCCCGGAACGGTCCCTGTGCAGTCCCCCTCGGGGGACAGGCCAAACCGCCGGGGTTTGGCCGCTGACCGACGCAGCGCAGGCGTGCTTCGGGACGAGCGAGTGGCCGGCTGACCGGCCTATCCCGCAAGCCAGCATCGAGTTCGAGGTGGCCGATGCCAACGCCGTGACCGCGGCGGGGGAGGAGCTCAGAGCGGCCGGCTACGAGTTGCTGCACCCCGCGCGCGAGGAGCCGTGGGGCCAGACGGTCACACGGACGCTCTCGCCCGAGGGACTCATCGTCGGGATCTCCTACGCGCCCTGGCTGCACGAATGAGCCGTCCTCGCTCTCCGCATGCGGGCCGCTAGGACGGCTGCTCAGCAACCTCGCCCGCGGTTATTCGCCGCTATTCGCGCTGTCAAGCGGCATCCGCCCGCCGGGGAGCCGCGCGCAGTGGTCCGCATTGTGTCGGGTTGGCTCCACTTCCAGAGCGTGTGCAAACGCGTGATTTTCAGTGAGGCGGAGCTGGTCCTGTCGCCGCCGACTCGAACGTGTACTCAAGTTTTGCTCAAGTGGCCCAGCGGATCGCCCATCGCGTCGTGCTCCTCACCGGCTCGACTCAGAGCGAGTAGCCCCACTGGCGCGAGTGTCTGGTCCATCTCAATGATCGGCAGTCGGCGAGGATCGCGTCGCCGACCCCGGCGTGCGTCGTTGGGCTGTCACCGGCTGTTGTACTCGTCGCGTCTGCGCAGCCAGACCTGGAACGCGTCGCCCTCGTCGCGGCCGTTCGGCGCACGGTCGAGGATCGCGTAGTAGCTCATCAGGAACTCGACCCCGCGAGCCCCGCTTGAATAGGTGTGGTAGACGACGCCGTCGTCGAGGGCGAACGCGCTGAAGCCGGGGCTCTCGGTCAGATAGCCGAACACGTCGGTGCCGGTTTCGCGCGCGTTGTGCTCGACGATCGGCGGCAGCGACGCGAGGATCGGCGCAATCGCCTCGCGCGCCTGCTCTGCGCTGCTGGAGAACCCGAGGTCGAGGTTGAACTCGCTGTTGGCCGAGGAGGCCCACGGCAGACTCCAGCCCATGCGCCGCTTGTAGCTCTGCAGCCGCTCGAGCGGCGCCTGCGAGACGAACACGAGTGTCACGTCGCGCGCGTTCAGATGCGCGATGACCCCGTCGACGGCGTCCGCGATCGAGGAGTTCGTCGGGCAGCCGTTCTCATAGCTCGGGCCGAACATGAAGTGGTAGACGAGCAGCTGACTGCGCCCGTCGAACAGCTCCGCCAGCGTGCGCGGGCCCTCCTCGGTCTCGAGCCGGTACTCCTTCTCGAAGCGAACCCACGGCAGCTCGCGCCGGCGCCGTGCGAGCTCATCGCCCAGCCGCGTGTGCTCCTTCTCTCGCGCCAGTAGCTCCGCGCTCGCGGCGAGCCACTCCTGACGCGTTCCTGTTGTGTGCGCGATCATCGCTTCTCTCCTATCTCGTCGTTTGCGAGCAGCCTGCCGTGGCTCACGCCACCGATCTCAGGCGGCAGACCGGTGGCGTGAGCCCTTTCTCATGCCGCGACGGGCTCCGCCGCCAGCAGCGCCGCGTTCTGGCGCTCGAACGCCTTCGCGAAGCCATTGCGCCAGGCGCCGGCCATCGACGCCGACATGGGGTCGGGGAAGATCTCCTCCTCCCCGTTCTCCACGCCGTCGAAGATAGCGGCGGCGACGGACCGCGGAGGGCTCTTCGGGATCTCAAGGAAGCGCACCATGTCGGTGTCAACAGGGCCGGGCATGACCGCGTGCACGCTCACGCCCCGTCCCGCCAGGAGCGCGCGCAGCGACTGCGTCAGCGAGAACTCGGCCGCCTTCGAGGCCGAGTAGGCCGGAAGCACGGGCACCGCGGCGAACGCCCCCAGCGACACGACGTTGACGAGCGCGCCGCGAGCCTCGCTGAGCAGCGGCACGAATGCGTTGGTTACGCCATATGTGCCGTACAGGTTTACGGCGAGGTGGGCTTCGAACGCGGCACGGTCGCTGAGATCATCGGGCAGCGAGATGCCGGCGTTGTTGATGAGGACGTCCAGCGACTGCACCTGCTCGACCGCCGCCCGGATCTGCTCAGGATCGGTCACGTCCAGCATCACGGGCGTGACGCGCCGGTCGGCGTGCACGATCGGCTGGCGCGTCCCCGCATACACCCGGCTTGCGCCCCGCTCCAACGCCTCCTCGACCAGCGCCCCGCCGATGCCGCGGTTGGCCCCGGTCACCAGGATTGTCTTCTCAGCGATTGTCATGTGGTGCTCCTTAGAGCTCGTGTGTTCGACGATCTGGATCGCCCTTTCGAGAACAGAGATACGAGCGGACACGCGAATCCATCGCTGCGCACGAAAAAGTTGGCGTCCGCGTTGCCGATGCGCTAGCGGTGAGCGATGGATTTCGCCGCCCACTCGTATCTCAATGGGAAACGCTCCAACCGGAGACACAAGTAAGGAGAACGGAGATGGGAACGATCGTCATCAGTGAGAACGTCTCGCTCGACGGAGTGGTCCAAGACCCGACCGGTCAGGAGGGCTCCCGGCACGGCGGCTGGTTCGACGAGTTCGGCGGCAACGACCTCGAAGCGTGGGGAAAGGTCGCGTTCCAGGAGGCGCTGCGTGCCGAGGCCCTGCTGTTCGGTCGGCGCAGCTATGAGTATTTCGCCGCACGCTGGCCATCCCGTCCTGGCGAGTGGGCGGACAGGTTGAGAGACCTGCCCAAGTACGTCGTGTCCTCGACCCCTCTCACAGGTCCAGACTGGAAGAACTCGACGGTCATCAGTGGCGATGTGGTTAGCGAGATCTCCAAGCTGAAGCAGCAGCTGGACGGGGAGATCGTCGTCTACGCGAGCCGTCAGCTCGTGCGCACGCTGATCAACCACGATCTGGTCGACGAGCTGCGGCTGACGGTCTTCCCGGTGGTGCTCGGAGGCGGCGATCGCCTCTTCGACGAGATCAGCGAGAAGACGCCCTTGCGGCTCCTCGACGCGGGCACCATCGGCGAGGACCTCGCGTTCGTCAACTATGAGGTCGTCCGCCGATGAGTAAATATGGCCCGTGCTTGACGGCCCACCGTGGTCGGATGAAAATGGTTGTTCCATCCTCATCGCCGCCTGGCACATGCTCACCGAAGACATCCCCTACCACGACCTCGGCGAGGAGTACTTCATCCGCCGCCAAACCGAGCACACCGAACGCTACCGCCGCCGGCTCATCACCCAACTCGAACGGCTCGGCCACAACATCACCCTCGAACCCCAACCCCAACCCGCATGACGGATTTTCAACCCAGCGACACACGCGATAAGCGAGCAGGCGAGCTCGTGCATCTCGAGCTGCACACTCACGACCTATCGGGCGCGAGCACGTTCTATCGCGAGCTGCTCGGTTGGCGGACAGAGCGACTGCACGGTCGGTCGGGCACCTATCACGCGCTGGCCCTTGGCGGCGCACTCGATGGCGGGATCGTCGAGTGCGGTGCGCGGCGGCCGATCTGGCTTCCGTATGTGGAGGTGCCAGAGATCGAGGCGATGACCGAGCGCGGGCGGGCGCTTGGAGCAGCGGTGCTGCTCGCGCCCCGCGAGGGACCGGCGGGATGGCGCAGCGTGCTGGCCAGCAGCGACGGCGGCGAGATCGCGCTCTGGCAGCCGAAGGGTACCCTCGTACGAGGGACAGGATGACCGACTCCCAGCTCATCGAGGCAGCTATCGGACGGGATCACGCAGCGTTCGCCGAGCTGGCGGGGCCGCACCGGCGGGCGCTGCACGCGCACTGCTACCGGATGCTCGGCTCCCTGCAGGACGCCGAGGACGCGGTGCAGGAGACGCTGCTGCGCGCCTGGCGGAGCCTGTCGTCGTTTCAGGGGCGAAGCTCGCTGCGAAGCTGGCTGTATTCGATCGCCACGAACGTTTGCCTGCGCGCGATCGAGCGCAGGCCTGCGCGTGTGCTGCCGCTCGACTATGGCCCACCCTCCGATCCACACGCCCCGATCCGAGCGCCGCTGCTGGAGTCCGTGTGGATGGACCCGTATCCCGACGAGCAACTCGGCCTCGACGACGGCCTCGCCGGCCCGGAAGCCCGCTACGAGCAGCGAGAGAGCATCGAGCTCGCGTTCATCGCCGCGCTCCAGCTGCTGCCGCCTCGGCAGCGGGCGGTGCTCATCCTCCGCGACGTTCTCGGCTTCTCCGGTGCGGAGGTCGCCGAGGCGCTCGAGACGACGCCGGCCTCGGTCTACAGCGCCCTGCAGCGCGCGCACGCGACCCTGGACGAGCGACGGCCGGACCGCAGCCAGCAGGCGACGCTCCACTCACTTGGCGACGAGCAGCTGAAAGCGATCGTCGCACGCTATGTCGAAGCCTGGGCACGCAACGACGTCGACACGATCGTCGGCATGCTCACCGACACCGCGACGCTCGCGATGCCCCCGATCCCGAGCTGGTATCACGGGCGCGAAGCGATCGAGATGGTGCTGCGCAGCGCGGTGTTCGACGGCGCGCGCAGTTGGCGGATGCTGCCCGTCGCAGCCAACGGTCAGCTGGCAGTCGGCGCATACGAGCTCGACAGCTCCGGCGTCTACGCCCCACACGGCGTAACCGTCCTCACCCTCGAGGCGCAGCGAATCGAGGAGATCATCCACTTCCGCACGCCGTCGCTGGTCGAGTCGTTCGGGCTGCCTCGCCAGGCATAATCTCGCGATGGCTTCGATTCGCAAGGAGATCGCGATCGACGCGAGTGCGGAGCGAGTCTGGGACGCGCTGCGCGACTGGGGAGGGTTGCATGTGCGGCTCGTGCCCGGTTTCGCGACCGATGCCCGACTGGACGGTGAGGACCGGATCGTCACGTTCTTCAACGGCAACGTGCTGCGCGAGCGATTGGTCGACCTCGACGATGACGCGCGCCGGCTCGTGTGGTCGGTCGTCGAGGAGCCTTACACCCATCACAACGCATCGGCTCAGGTGCTCGCGGACGGAGCAGACCGCAGCCGGTTCGTGTGGATCGCCGATTTTCTCCCGAGCGAGCTCGTCGGTCGCGCGGCGCCTCTGATGGAGCACGCGTTGGGCGTCATCAAGCGCACGCTCGAGCCCGAACGACCGGGCCGTTAATCGAACATCGGAGCTTGCTCGGGCCGTTGAAGCCCGGAGCCGCTCACGGGCAGGGCGGCGACGCGCGAGCGGTTCGGGCTTCCCGCGCGCGCGTAGCGCGCGGACGGGCTCGCCTCCAAGCGCTCGGCGGCGCGATGCTCGGGCGAGCGATGGATTTCGGCTCCTCCTCGTATCTCCATTGACGACGAGGAAGTAACGGCAACCCACCGACTAAGGAGCTCGCGGATGACTCCCGCCGCACCACCCATCAACCGCTGGCGCGCGTTCGCGCTGCTGGCCGTCGCGTACTTCATGACGATCATCGACCTGACGATCGTCAACGTCTCGCTGCCGACGATCGCCCGCGATCTGCATTTCACCCAGACCAACCTGCAGTGGGTCGCGACCGCGTACGCGCTCACGTTCGGTGGCCTGCTGCTGTTGGGTGGCCGCGCCGCCGATCTGCTCGGCCGCCGGCGCGTCCTGATGGTGGGGCTCGGCCTGTTCACGGCCGCGTCGCTGGCCTGCGGGCTCGCGGCCAGCGCGGGCTTGCTGATCGCGACCCGCGCCGTCCAAGGAGTCGGTGCGGCGATCATGCTGCCCGCCGCCCTGTCGATCGTGATGAACATGTTCCGGGAGGGCGCCGAGCGCAACAAGGCACTCGGGATCTGGGGCGGGCTCGCCGCGGCCGGCGCGACCGTCGGGCTGATCGCCGGCGGGCTCCTCACCCGCTACGCCGGCTGGCAGTACATCTTCTACCTGAACGTCCCGATCGGGGCCGCCGCGCTCGCGCTGGTGCCGCGGGTCGTCCCCGAGAGCCGCCTGACCACCGTCCGCCGGCGCTTTGACGCCGCCGGTGCGATCACCGGAACGGGCGGACTGGTGCTGCTCGTCGACGCGATCTCCCAAGCACCCCAGTACGGCTGGGGCGCCACGCGGACGATCGCGGTCCTGGCGGGATCCGTCGGTCTGCTCGTCTCCTTCCTCGCGATCGAGAAAAGTGCCGAGTGGCCGATCCTGCCGCTCTCGATCTTCCGGCTGCGCACGCTCGCCGGCGCGAACACGGCAGCGCTGCTGCTCGTCGGCAGCTTCTACGCGTTCCTATTCGTCGGCACCCTGTACATGCAGCAGGTGCTGCACTTCAGCGCTCTGCAGGCCGGGCTCGCGTGGCTGGCAGCGTCCCTCACGTCGCTCGCGCTCGCCGGCGTCTCCCAGCTGCTCGTTACCCGCATCGGACCCAAGCCGGTAATGGCGGTCGGGATGACCCTGATCGGCGCGGGGGTGCTCTGGGCGACTCGAGTACCCGTCCACGGCCATTTCGTCGGCAACCTGCTCGGGCCGTTCATCGTCGCCGGCGCAGGGACCGCGTTCGCGTTCATCCCGGTCTCGATCGCCGCGCTCGCCGGCATCGAGGAACACCGGGCCGGGCTGGCGTCCGGGCTCCTGAGCACGAGCCAGCAGGTCGGAGGCGCTCTCGGCATCGCGATCGCCTCGAGCGTCGCGGCGAGCCACACCGACGTACTGCTGCACGCCGGCGACAAGCTGCCCGTGGCGCTCACAGGTGGCTTCCAGCACGCATTCTGGGTGCTCGGCGCGATCGCGCTGGTCGCCCTCCCGGTGATCTTCGCGCTCGTCGGCGCAGACGAGCACAACACCGACCCGGTGACCAGAACCGTTCCCGAGCCGCAGCCCGTCCTAGTCGCAGCGGACTAATCCATATCGACGTGGGTGTCGCGCAAAGCGGTTTGCGCGGAGCGGCGCGTCGCACGGCAGCCTGAAAGCCGTCACACTGTGTGCAGCACAGCGAACGACTCCAGGAGAGGACCAAATGGCGACCGCGACCGAGCAAGCAGTTCATGTCTGGGAGAAGATCTATATCGGCGGCGAGTGGGTGAAGGCCGGTGGCGACGGCATGATCGAGGTGATCAACTCCACCACTGAGCAGGTCATCGGCTCGGTCGCCGACGCGACCACGCAGGACGTCGACGCCGCCGTCGCGGCAGCGCGCTCGGCCTTCGAGAGCTGGTCGGCGACGCCGCTTTCCGAGCGCGCCGACTGGATGGCCAAGATCGGCCAGGCGCTCGGCGCGCGAGCGGAGGAGATCGCCGCGCTGATCGCCCAGGAGGTGGGGATGCCGCTGAAGCTCTCCGCGATGATCCAGGCGGGGCTGCCGACGACCACCTTTAACTCGATGCCCAAGCTGCTCGAGGAGTTCGCCTGGGAGGAGCAGATCGGCAGCTCGCTGATCGTGCGCGAGCCGATCGGCGTGGTCGCCGCGATCACCCCGTGGAACTACCCGCTCCACCAGATCGCCGCGAAGGTCGCGCCGGCGCTCGCCGCCGGCTGCACGGTCGTGCTCAAGCCCTCGCAGGTGGCGCCGCTGAACGCTGCGCTGCTCGCCGAGGTGATCGACGCGGTCGGGCTCCCCGCCGGCGTCTTCAACCTCGTCACCGGCCGCGGCTCGGTGGTGGGCGAGGCGCTCGCGCTGCACCCCGGCGTCGACATGGTCTCGTTCACCGGCTCCACCGTTGCCGGCAGGCGCGTCGCCGAAGCGGCTGCCGGCACGATCAAGAAGGTCGCGCTCGAGCTCGGCGGCAAGTCCGCGAACGTGCTCCTCGACGACGCCGACCTCCAGCAGGCGATCAAGGACGGCGTCGCCAAGTGCTTCCTGAACTCCGGGCAGACGTGCAGCGCGCTCACGCGCATGCTCGTGCCGCGCGCGCGCCTGGCCGAGGCCGAGCAGATCGCGACCGCGGTCGCCGGCTACTTCAAGCCCGGCGACCCGTTCGAGCCCTCCACGACGCTCGGGCCGCTCGTCTCCGAGAGCCAGCGCAAGATCGTTCGCGACTACATCGCCAAGGGCCTCGACGAGGGCGCCAAGCTGCTCACCGGCAGCGCCGAGGCGCCCGCCGGCCTCGAGCGCGGCTACTTCGTCGCTCCCACCGTGTTCTCCGAGGTCACCCCCGAGATGACGATCGCCAGGGAGGAGATCTTCGGCCCCGTGCTCGTGCTGATGCCCTACGAGGACGAAGAGGACGCGGTGCGGATCGCCAACGACTCGCTCTACGGCCTCGCCGGCGGCGTGTGGTCGGCGGACGCCGAGCGCGCAAAGCGCGTCGCCAGGCGCATCCGCACGGGCCAGGTCGAGATCAACGGCGGAGCGTTCAACCCGCTGGCGCCATTCGGCGGCTACAAGCAGTCCGGTTACGGGCGTGAGCTCGGCCGCTATGGCCTAGAGGAGTTCCTGCAGGTCAAGGCGCTGCTGCTCTAGTCGCGCTGGGGCAGGGGTTGCCCCTGTTCAAGGCTCTCACCGCACCGCTGCGGCTCGAGCTCGTAGACGCGCAGACATACCCCATCGGCGCGGCGCTACACGTCTACCGTGTCCCTCCTGTCAGCGCTTTTCGAGACTCGAGCCGGAGAGCGCTCGAGGTGCTCGTCGCGTCAACAGAGCAGGTCGCGTTTCAGTCAGTCCTCGTCGTGCAGCACCGGCGCGTGCGAGATCCCGACCGGGCGCTAGTCAGCCCACCAGTCGCGCTGACCTTCCACGTCCTCGCGCTGCTTCTCGCCGAGGCTGGGCGCACCGAAGACGAGGATCTCGACGCCCTCCGGCCCGCCCTCGTAGCCCCGCCACGTGCCGGGCGGGACGCGAACCACGTCCCACTCTTTGACCTCGACGAGCTCGTCGTCGAGCTTCATCCGCCCGCTCCCGCGCACGACCACGTAGATCTCCTCCTGTTCCTTATGCGTGTGGCCGTATGGAAAGCGATAGCCGGGCGGGATGCGCTGGTAGCAAAGCCCGCACCGCTCGAGCTCGAGCGCCGTGCTTGCGTGGCGAAACTCCAGGTCCGGCGCGCCGTCGAAGTTGGACCCGAGATCCTCCAGATCCTCCTTGAGGTTCCTGAGCGTGAACGGCACGTCCGCGATCCTACTATTCGTCTCCGCTGCGCCAGATCCGTGACCGCGTGTCGATCGCGAGGGCTCTCGATGGCTGCTCGTCCCGCCCGAGCCGATCTGCTCCGACACGCGCGTCCCGTGCGAGCGCGCTAGATACTCGCCCCGAAGTTTTCGCACGTCGCGTGAAACCCGGCGACCGGGCTGTGGCTGAGCTGGTTCAGCACGTTCTGGAGCGCGGGCGAGTCCCAATCCATGCCGATGTGCCCGGTCGGGTCTTCGGGGCACTGTTCCTGGATCGTGATGTTCGTGACGTTCGCGCCGTGCAGGAACGCATTCGTGTACGGCGTGACGACCTCGTCGTGTGTCGTCTCGATCACGACGTATCGAACTTGCGGCGAGAGCGGTTCGCCCGATCCGAAGAGCTTCGCCATGAACGCCGAGCCGATCAGCTGTTCGGACAGCGAAGGGGCGCCGAGCAGTTCGAGCAGCGTGAGCGTAGTCGCCGGTACGCCCGGTACCGCGCGCAGCAGTGCGGCGATCCCCTCGACCGTCGTGCCGTGGTTGCTCGGCGCGAGCCCGACGAGCTCGTGCACCTTCGGGGCGCCGCCGAGGAAGTGGATGTAGTAGTTGGGCATCATGCCGCCCTGCGAGTGCCCGACGATGTCGACCTTCGACGCGCCGGTCTGCGCGAGTACCTTGGTCACGAAAGCGCCGAGTTCTTCCGCCGAGTGTGGGATTTCGCCCAGACCGTCGAGGCGGCCCGCAGAGAGCGGCGTTTCGCCGTAGTTCAACGCGTAAACGCAGTAGCCGTCGTTCGCAAGCAGCGGCGCGAGCGTGATCCAGTTCGAGCCCTCGTTCTCGATCGTGCCGTGCACGAGCACGACCGGGTAGGGGTGTTCGGCGCTCGGCTTGCAGCCGTCGTTCGCGCCCACGACGGTCGTGGGCGTGAGCGTCTCGCCAGCGGTGAACGCCGCGAGCGCTTCGGTGCCGTAGGGCACGTGATACGCGGCGCTCGCGCCCGTCGGCGCCGCGAGGAGCAGAACCGTGACAGCGCTGACGCCAGCGAGAAGCATCTTGACCTTCAGCATCCAGACTCCCTCCATCGACGCCGAAGCGTCTCCCCGTTGCTGCTCACTCCGCGTCCCCTACCCGGTTGGGGGCGCATCAAACACCGGGAGCGCCAGCCGGCCGTGGACCGCGTGAGCTCGGCGCGCTCGCCTTCAAACGGGCCTGCGCCACATGCCTCGACACCCATGAGGATCAAGACCTCGCGCGGCGGCGCGGCCACGCCCGAGAGCTTCGGCGTGCTCGGCATGATCTTCGCCACCGACCAGCCGGTCTTCGGCGCCCTGACGCGCGAACGGTTCGGCTGCGAGCCCACCACCCGAGCCTGCTCGACGACCTCAAGACCGGACCCTATCCCGACTGGCCGCGCCAGCCCACGCCAAACGAGCGTCATGCTCGATCTTTCGTCGCGGAACGGCTCGCTGCCCACTTGTCCATAGTCCGGCCGTTGGCTTTACGAGTGACCCGCTCGCGGTCGATCCTGCGGGCGGGTGCTCCTAGCGTGCGGTTTTAAGCAGCGCTGGCGCGACCGGACTAATGTCAAACCCAACCGTCCAACCCGATCAACACCCAATGCTTGCCAACCAGACCACCCTGCAGGTCGAGCGGGCGGCGGAAGCGTTGCTCCGTGAGCACCCCGACGCGCTTGTTTGCGGACTTTCGAGCAATGGCTTGATCGTCCCAATCCCCGGGGCCGTGGCGCTGTGGGGGCAGGCAGCGATCGAGGGACGGGCGGTGATCGACGGCGTCATCGCTGACGACCGCGCGACGGTCGTCGATCTTTGGCAGCGCGCGAAACACGACGGCGCGGCCAAGGGCGAGGTGCGCATGCTGGACAAGCCGTCTCGCTGGGCGACGCTGCATTTCCTCGATCTCCGTCAGATCCATGGCGTTTTGTTGTGCGTGATCATTCCTACGAACGAGCTCGCAGCTGAGCCGTGCGACGACGACCAGGAGCTGCCGCCCGCTGCGCCGCGGTTCTCGACGCTCATGGAGGATGAGGGTGGCATCGTTCTCGAATGTGACGACGCGTTCACGCAGATGTTCGGATATACGCGCGAGGAGCTCATCGGCCAGTCGATCCTCGAACAGATCCACCCGGAAGACCAGGGGCGCGTGATCGAGGGCTGGCTTACGATGCTGTCCACTCGACGTGATCAGCACACGCGTCGGCGCCACAAGCGCAAGGACGGGAGTTGGATGTGGGTGGACAGCACGCTGCACAACTACCTGAACCAAGCGGACTCCAACCACGTGCTTGTCGAGATAATCGACGTATCGGCCGAGATGGCGGCCCAGGAGGCGCTCGCGGAGCGAGAGGAGCTGCTACGCCGCCTCACCGACGGAATGCCGGAGGGGCTTTTCCAACTCGACACCAACCGCAACGTCGTATACCACAATGCCCGTCTGCTGGACATCCTCCGTGGCTCGGGTTACGTGAGCTCGCGCGTCGACGGGCCATCGCCGGCTTCCGACGGTCACAAGCCAAGCGTGGCACCGGAGGTAGCGACCCTGCTTGGGACTCTGACACGAGATGCTATGGCGACGTTCGAGACGGCGCTCGACCGGGTGCTCGATGAGGGCGTCGATCAAGACGTCGAGGTCGATTTCGTGCTGCCGTCTGGAGAGCGGCGATCGGCGCTCATGAGCATCCGCAGGCTGATGCGCCCGAGCGGCGGGGTAAGCGGGGCGATCACATCTGTGCTCGACGTCACAGACAGCGCGCGAGCGCGCCTCGAGCTCGAGAGGCGCGCCACATTTGACGCCCTCACCGGTGTTTACAATCGTGCAGCGACCCTGGCTGCGGTACGACGAGAGCTCGAAGGAGACGGCTCGACGATGACCGCGGTCATCTATATCGACCTCGACGAGTTCAAGCCCGTCAACGACAACCTCGGCCACGCCGCCGGCGATGAGCTGCTGGTGCTTGTGGCCGAGCGTCTGAAGATCGCAAGTCGAGGCGAGGACCACGTCGGGCGCCTCGGTGGCGACGAGTTCCTCGTTCTCTTGCGGGATGTCCCCGGGCCCGAGGTCGCCATCCAGGTCGCACACCGGATATGCGCGTCGCTGAGCACGGCATTCGCGCTCTCCAACGATCCCGTCGAAGTGCGTGCGAGCGTCGGGGTAGCATGCGCACGGGTCGGGGCGATGACGGCCGAGGAGATCGTCAAGCGCGCCGATGGGGCGATGTACAGGTCCAAGAAGCAAGGGCGCGGCCTGCCCGTCCTCGACTCCGAGGCGACCAGCTTCCAGCGTGGCCAGCCGGGGCGCAACCGAGCCGCACGAGCGCCGGGCTTGCGGCGTGAGGGGCTGGCGTCGCCGCTGCGTGTGACGCGAAGCAAAACCCGAAAGACCGCGCCGGGCCCTAGGAAGGCGTAGCGGGCCTCTTGCGCGGCGTGGCCGGCCTAGCCGCGGTATTGGGCCTGGCCGCGGTCTTCCGGGTCCGCGCAAGCCCGTTCCGCGCTGCCAGCGGCGCATGCCCCTGTGCAGCCGGCGAGGGGCCGATCCATTGGGACAGGGCAGCCTGGCTGGTGGTTGGCCTGCCGAGCAAGTATCCCTGCGCCGCATGGAGCCCGAGGCTACGGACGGCGGCAAGGTCGGCTGGGCGCTCGACTCCCTCGGCGACGACGCTGGACCCGAGATCCAAGGCGAGCGACAGGAACGCGCCGACGGCGACGCGCCGGGCGTGATCGTCGGCGATTCCGTCTATTAGCCAGCGATCGACCTTGATGAAGTCCGGTCGCAGCTCCAGCACATGGCGCAGCGACGCGTACCCAGCGCCCGCGTCATCGACCGCGATACGCAATCCCCGCTCGCGCAGCGGCGCGAGCTCGCTGTGGAGAGCGGCGTAGCTCTCGACCACTTGGTGCTCGGTGACCTCCACGACGAGCTGGCTCAGTGGGAGATCCTCGCGGAGGTTCGCGCGACGAGCGAGCTCCACCAACGCTTCCGGGGACACGTTCAGCGCCAAAAACTGCCCCGGGCCGAGCAACGCGATCATCTTCCAGGCCTGAACGATCAGCAGGCGTTCAAGTTCCAGAGCAAGGCCCACCGTCCTCGCGGCGGCGAGCGTGACATCAGGCCCGGCAAATGGCTCCGGAAATCGGGCGAGCGCCTCGATCCCCAGACAGTGCCCGCGAAGCAGATCGATGATCGGCTGGTAGGCGATCTCGATGTTCTGCGTCACCTGGACGCTCTCGTTCTCGATCAACCGCAGGATGTCTTCCCGGATCAGCTCCTCGCTGCGTCTCCCGTCTAGATCGTAGGCAATGAGCTCGCCGAGCATCGACATGAAGCCGACGTCGCGCTCGTCGAGGGTACTGTCCGCCGCGTGGCTGAAGCCGCAGAGAACTCCATATGGCGTCCCGCCTGAAAGTCGCAACGGGACACCGATGACCGAGCCCACGTGCGCTTCGCAAGCACCCGGCAGCCCACCGACGCACTCGGTTGCCGTGTCGCCGATGAAGCTCGGCACCTCGCCTGCCACCAGTCTTCGAGAGAACGCGGCGTCGCAGGCCGGACCATCGACCACGATATTGAACGACGCCACGTCTCCGGCGGCCGCGCGATAGACCTGCCCGGCGCCCGTCAGCTCGGCGACGAAGACGACGTCGAGTCCGAGATGGCGCTGGGCCAGCGCAACGACCCGGTCCAGCCCAACCGGCCCGGGGTCAGCAGGGTCAAACAGACCTTTCATCGCCTGAGATCTCCTCATCGGATTCCGCATTCCCAAACAGGACATAGCTGTATCGGCATCACCGGGATAGCCTGACCCATTGATCATCGGCAGCCCCGCGCCAGGCCTTGAAACGAACACGACGGGCCAGCGGCTCGAGAAGCTCCGGACCGCCCACCGGCTGCGCGGTGGAGACGCCGAGGAGAAGCGGCTCGGTTTTGATCGCCTAGTATTTAATGTGCGCTTCTGCTTCGGTATAGGCCGTGCCCGTTTCGCCGGTGAGCGCCAGCACCGCTTCGCTCGAGCCCGACGTAGGGCTCGTGTATTCGAAGCTCGCCGAGGATTCCGCCGGACCGGACGCGGGGATCGTGAGGCCGCGAGAGTTGGCCAGCGTGCCGCCGCCGCTTGCCTTTTCCACCTTCGCCGTGATCGTCGCGCCCAGGTTGCTGACGATGTTCCCGTAGGCATCGGTAACGCTCACGCGGGCCTTGAACAAGGCGCCGTGGCCAATGCTGGTGGTCGTGCAATCAAACGGAGAGCTCCCTGATTTAAAGCCGCCGCTGGTCACTTCTGGCTGTGACCAAGCGAGGTGTTCGGCAGCGCCCGCATCCACGGTGAAGGAGCCCGAGCTGCCTTCGACCGTGTTCAGCTTGACCTTCAGTTGCGTGTTTTGTGCGTCATAGAGCTTGATCGCCGAGGCCGTGCCCACGCCTTCGCTGAACGTGACAGCAGCCGGGTAGCTTGGCGCCTGCCCGTCGGGGGAGTCGGATGGTTCGCTGAAGGTCAGTTTCTTCGAACCGGCGTAGGTCTTTGCGAGGTTGCCCCATTCGTCGGTTGCCGTGAGCGTCACGCTGAAGGCGACGCCCGCCTGCTGTTCGGCTGGCGTCGGCATGGTGAAGTCGGTGGTCGTGCCCGCCTTGACGGCGAAGGAGCCGGACGTGCCCGAGAGCGAGCCTTCGTTCACTTTGAGCGCCGTGGTCTGAGCGGCATACAGCTTGATCGCGGAGGCGGTGCCCGCGCCTTCGCTGAAGCTCACCGTGGTGGCCGAGGAGGGATATTCGGGTGCCTGACCGCTGGGAGAGCTCGACGGGCCGCTCCACGTGAGCGTCCTTGCGCCGGTATAGGTCTTGGCCGCGTTGTGCCAGGCGTCCAAGGCAGTCACGGTCTCGTTGAAGGCGGCGCCCGCGGTCGGTTCGGACGGGGTCGAGACGCTCAGGCTGGCCGGCGCCGCGGCCTTGACGGTAAAGGAGCCCGAGATCCCTTCGATGCTGCCTTCCTTGGCCTTGAGTGTCGTGCTCTGGGCGTCATACAGCTTGATCGCGGAGGCCGTTGCCGCGCCTTCGCTGAAGCTCACCGTGGTGGCCGAGGCGGGATATTCGGGTGCCTGACCGCTGGGGGAGCTCGACGGGCCGCTCCAGGTGAGCGTCCTTGCCCCCGTGTACGTCTTGGCGGTGTTGCCCCATTCGTCGATCGCCGTGAGCGCGACGTTGAAGGCGGCGCCAGCTTCCTGTTCGCTTGGCGTCGTGACGCTCAATTTCTTGGACGGCCCCGCCTTGACGAGGAACGAGCCCGAGACGCCTTCGATGGCGCCTTCGCTGGCCTCGAGCGTCGTGGTCTGGGCGTCGTACAGCTTGATCGAGGAGGCGGTGCCGACGCCCGCGGTGAACGTGACGCTCGCCGGATAGCTCGGCGCCTTGCCGCTGGGCGAGTCGGCAGGTTCGCTGAATGCGAGCGCCTTTGCGCCCGCGTAGCCGGTTGCGACGTTGCCCCATTCATCGAGTGCGGTGAGCGTCAGGTTGAAGGCGGCGCCCGCTTCGCGTTCGCTTGGCGTTGGCACGCTCAAGCGTCTGGCCGTGCCCGCTTTGACCGTCAGGGAGCCCGAGGCGCCTTCGATGCTGCCTTCCTTGACCTGCAGCGAGGTGGTCTGCGCGTCGTAGAGCTTCAGCGCTCCGTTGGCCGATCCGGATACCGTCGCCTTGCCTTCGCTGAAGGTGATCGGAGTCGCTTGGCCGAGCTTGCTTGCGACGCCCGCTTGGTCGATCACGACCGGCTTGGTGGCGTTGGGCGCTTCGGAGGGGCCTTCGAAGATCAGGCTGTGCGTGCCCGAGTAGCTGGCGTCTGTGTTCTCGGCAGCGTCCTTGGCGGTGATCGTGAGGTCATCCGCTTCGCCTGCGGTGGGCGTGGAGCTCGCGGCTTCTACTTGGAAGTGCGTGGCGGCGCCGAATGTGACGCTCACCGTGCTGGTTGTGCTCTCCGCCGTCCAGCTGCGCCACACGGCTGTGACGGTGTATTGGTGCGTGCCGATCGACACGCCCGTGTCGGTGCAGCGGGTCGTCGTCGAAGGCGAGCTTGAGCCCGGGCAGCCGCTGCCCGGAGCGCCGCCATCGCGCGTGACGTAGTACTCGACGACGCCGGGGCCGGGCGGCGTGACCGGCGACCATTCCAGTTCGACCGTGTCAGCGCCCGGTGTCACGCTCGTGATCGCCGGCGGCGAGAGCGTCGCGAGACTCGCCGATCCGCTCCCTTCGCCGCTGCCCGACCAGTACGCGTGTGCGCCTGGGGCGATCAGGCCCAACGCAATGGCGGTCGCAACCGCGATTCGCTTGAGCCTGATCATCGCCGTCGCCTTTCTCTGCAACCCCAGCCGGTCGGCCTGGCCAGCCGGGCTAGGAGGCCGTGTAGTGGATCGTGACCGTGGCGCCCTTGCAGGCATTCTGGTTGACGCTGGCTTCTTCTTTCATCTTCAGGCTCACCGAGTATTCCTTGGTTTCGCCGGGCGCCAGCACGGTGGCCGGTTCCTGCGACGCAGGCGTGACTTCGAACCACTGGCTTTTGCATTCCGCCGCCGAGGTTCCCGTGACTTCCGCTTCCAGCCTGCCCAGGTAGCCGTTCGCGCCGGCGTCGGTGTTCTTGACCTTAACCGTGATCGCGGCGCTGCCGCCCGGATACAGGTTTTCGGCTTGGCTACCGCTCACTTCGAGGGAAGGGCTGGTGTGGTTGACCTTGACGGTGCCCGTCCCTTCGCCGGCGCCCGTCCAGAAAGCGATCGCGACCGCGCTAACTGCCGCGAGGATGAGGCAGACGCCGAGGCCGAACGCCAGGCGCCCCTTTCTCGATTGGAAAAAGTGAAACATAACGGCAAAGCTCCTTGTGTAGACTCATGAACTTGCCGGGCAGCTGGGCGATCTGCGAGAGACCCCTGGCTTTGCGAGCCCGCCTCGCGGCAGGTGTGCCTTTTTCCACTAGCGGCCCGGCTCTCCGTGAGTGGCGGAGCTAGCCGCACTCCCCAATCGGGTTACGCGCGAGCGTGCTTTAGGGTCGCGCGCGATCTCCGACGAACGTCCAGCGAGCAGGCGACACGCACGGTACGCTGATGTCATGCGTCTTTTCCGCCGATCGGCTGGCGCCGCTAGTGAACCTCCGGTGGCGATCGACGGTCCGTGCTTCGAGGGCTGGGAGACCGTCAGCACCTTCGAGGACCAGAGCACAGCTGTGGCATGGCGTGACCAGTTGCGAGCGCTCGGGATTGACGCGGGGTGCGTCGCTGATCACCCGTTGGACCGGGACGGGCGCGGTGACATCTACCTCGTCGTGGCGCCCAGCCAGTGGTCGCGCGCTACCGAGATTCTCGAAAATCTCGACTGATCTCCATTCCACCGCGGTGCCTCGTCGATCGACACCTGGGCTGCATGATCAGCCGGCGCGCCTAGCCGGCGACTGTGACGCGGCCTCGCGGCCGGCGGGCGATCGCCGCGACCGTGAGCAGGCATACCCCGGCGAGAAGCGAGTATGGGACGGCATCGGCCGTCGCTTGCGCGAGCGCGGCGCTGCCGGCGCCGCCGATTACCTGCCCGCCGGCCCACGCGAGGTTGAAGAGTCCGAACCCGTAGGCCTGCCCGAGCCCGACCCGCTCGGCCCGCTCGGAGATCATTGCGCCGGCCGGCGAGTACGGCACGCCGAACAGGCTGTCGGCGACCACGACGAGGCCGAACAGGAGGAGGATCGTGCGCGGGAGCGTGAGCAGCAGCGCCCACCCGGCTGACAGGCAGAGCCCGGTGAGGATTGGGCGCCGCCAGCCGCGGCGGTCGGACAGCCGTCCGACGAGCGGGGTGCTCGCCGCCGCCAGCGCGGCGCCCGCGACGAAGGCCAGCCCGACCGTCGCGGTGCTCGCGCCCAGACGGCTGAGCCGGAGCGGGGCGAGCACCGCCAGCGTGCTGTACAGCATCGCGGCCAGCGTGGTCAGCCACATTCCGGTCAGCACACCGGGGTCGTGCAGGGCGGGCGCGAGGCCGCGCAGGTTGGTGATCCCGCCGGGCGCGGGCGCGGGCTCGGTCAATGTCCACAGCAGCAGGCCGAGTCCGAGCCCGGCCACCGCCGAGAAGGCGATCCCGGGCGTCGTCTCGGCGGCCACGGTGCCCAGCACTGGGCCGAGCACGGCGCCTACGATCGCGGCGGCCAGGCTCGCGCCGATCATCTCGGCGCGCCGGTCCTCGGGTGCGCGCTCGATCAGCCACGCCAGCCCCGCCGCCCACGAGGCCGCGCCGCCAAGCCCCTGGACGAACCGCGCGATGTCGAGCGGCCCGGTGCTCGGCGCGAACGCGAACGCGAGGCTGGCGAGGATCATCAGGCCGAGCCCACAGACGATCGTCGATCGCACCCCGATGCGGGCGGCAAGCCAGCCGGCTGGGATTGAGCCGACGAGCGTGCCGGCAGCGTAGGAGGCGGCCAGCACGCCCGCCTGCGACTTGGCAAGGTGGAAGTGATGGACGTAGTAGGGGAGCAGCGGCGAGATCGCCGCGTAGAACATCGTGTCCACCAAAACGACGGCAGCGACCATCAAGAGCACCCTGCGCACGCGCGAAATTAGACCTTAGTTTTGAGGCTCGACGGCCCGTGCCCGGGACGAGGTCACCGACCACGGCGGCAGGCCCGGGCCGACGCCTGCGCGCCAGGCCGCCTCGAGCGACACCGACAGCTGTGCGTTGCGGCGACGGACGAGCTGCACAGCGGTCCGCCCGAGCACGTCGGCGACGGCGAGCAGGACCATGCTATCTTGTATCTACAAGATATGTTTGCGGCGCTTGTCGCGGCAGCGCGGCCCGCGCGAGGGTTCCGATGACGAGGAGCAGGAAATGCGTGAGCAAATTGGCAGAGAGGTCGTGATTGTGGAGGCGGCGCGTACGCCGATCGGTCGCGGCAGGCGGGAGACGGGCTACTACACCGACGTTCATGCGAACGAGCTGCTGGGCGCGTGCTACAGCGCCGTGATCGAGCGCGCGGGCATCGCGCCGGAGCTCGTCGAGGACGTGGTCGCCGGGTGCGTCACGCAAGCGGGCGAGCAGTCGCAGAACATCGCGCGCAACGCGTGGCTGCAGGCGGGTCTGCCAGTGACGACACCCGCGACGACGGTGGACCGCCAGTGCGGCTCGGCTCAGCAGGCGGTGAACTTCGCTGCGGCGCAGATCGCCGCGGGCGTGCACGAGGTCGTGATAGGCGCGGGCGTCGAGCACATGGGACACGTGCCGATGGGCGCCAACGCGTCGCATCCGCAGGAGACGGGCGTGCCATTCCCGCCGGAGTTGATGGATCGCTACGAGCTGATCGCCCAGGGGTTGAGCGCGGAGCTGATCGCGGAGCGTTGGGAGATCCCGCGCTCGGAGCTCGACGAGTTCGGCGTGCGCTCACAGCAGCTCGCGGCGAGGGCGACCGACGAGGGCCGCTTCGAGCGCGAGATTGTGCCCATGCGCGTGAACGGCGCTACGTATGTGAGCGACCAGGGCATCCGGCCTGAGACCAACCTCGAGACGCTCGCGACGCTGAGGCCTGCATTCAAGCCCGACGGGCGCATCACCGCGGCGACCTCCTCGCAAATCTCAGACGGAGCCGCCGCGCTGCTCTTGATGTCGCGCGCGAAGGCGGAGGACCTCGGCCTCAAACCGCGCGCACGGATCGTCGACCAGGTGACCGCGGGCGTGGACCCGGTGATCATGCTCACCGGCCCGATCCCCGCGACACGTATGATCCTCGAGCGCAACCAACTGGCCATCGGGGATATAGACCTGATCGAGATCAACGAGGCGTTCGCGTCGGTGGTGCTCGCTTGGAAGCGCGAGCTCCAGCCCGACATGGACAGGGTCAATGTCAACGGCGGAGCACTCGCGCTCGGGCATCCTCTCGGCTCATCGGGCGCGCGGCTGATCACCACGCTGCTGCACGAGCTAGAGCGCTCGGAGAAGGATCTCGGCCTGGTCACGATGTGCACCGCCGGCGGAACCGGCCCGGCAACGCTCATCCAGCGGATCTGAGGATGGACACGGCACAGCTGCGCGGCGCGCGGGTCGCCGGTGAGATCGGACGAGACTGCCTGGCGGTCCGTGTGCGGCTGCTCAACCGAGCCGTCACCCGTATCTACGACGCCGCCCTGCGACCGCACGGGCTGACGATCGCACAACTGAACCTGCTCACCTCGATCGCTGCTCGGCAGCCAGCCCCCGCCGGAGAGGTGGCGCGGCTTCTTTCGATGGAGATCTCCACGCTGTCGCGAAACGCGCGGCTGCTGCACGAGGATGGGCTAATCCGGATCGAACGCGCGGAGCACGGCAACGGGCGTATCTTTACGCTCACCGACGCAGGCGCCGGGAAGCTCTCCGAGCTGCGCCCCGCGTGGAGAAGCGCGCAGAGGCGGGCACAAACGCTGCTTGGAGAGGACGCGGCCCACTCGATCAAACAGCTCGTCGACGGCATGTTCGCCGAGCAGCCCACGACCGAGTAGCCGACGGCATGCTCACGAAACGCGAGCGGCATCGGCGAGGCCGGCGCCGACGTCGTCCGCCGCGCGCTCGAGCAGCGTAGCGAGCTCCTCACGCCGCAGCCCGGGCTTCCGGCGGCGCCCGGCGTCATCCGGAAGGCCGGCGTCCGTCGGCGACAGCCGCGCTCGCCGCGAGCGCAGGAACGCCGCAGCTCGTCTCGCCTGGGAGCTTGACGAGGCAACGGCCACGGTTCGACCTGACTCTAGCTGGCGCCTAGGTTTCGCCCGTGTTGTGTCGGCGAACCAACCGTCCTTCGCCCTGTCGCCCGGCATCAGAGCCCGAGTTTGCGAACGCCCGACTCGTCGAAGCCGAGGTAATGACCAACCTCGTGGCGCACGGTTTTGACGATGTGGGCCCGCAGGAGACTGGGATCCTCGCCGAAGTCGCGCACGAGCGTGTCGCGAAAGATCAGGATCTCGTCGGGCGTTCCGCCGCCCCCGAAGAAGGGGCTACCGCCACGCTTGGAGCCGACGTACATGCCGTATGCGTGGTTCTGGCTGCCGCGGTCGGAGACGACGACCGCTACGTGCTCCAGCGCTCGCTGGAACTCGGTCGGGAGTTCGTCGAGCGCCGAGCGAACGAGCGCCTCGAAATCCTGCTCGCTGTAGTGCCGGGTTTTGCCCATGGCTTGGCGATCGCGCCGAGCGTAGCTGACCCGGAGGTTCGTGCGTCGCCCCGCCACGCCTGCGATCGACTGACAGCGCGAGTGGGCCGATAGCGTTGCGACCCATGGCCACCTCCGGCGAGAGCCCCGTTCTGATCCTCACCGGCCATTTGCTCCTGTGAGCGCCGTCAAACGTCGTCGAGACATACCTAGACGTCCGCCCGTCCGGCAGCGCGTAGGATGCCGAGTCCATGCTCGGGTAAGACGACTGTTGTGAGGAGACTCATGGCTGGACCGGTGCTGTTCTGCTACGACGGGTCGGAGGGTTCGCGGGCGGCGATGGCCGCGGCGGGGGAGCTCGTTGCCCATCCGGCGCCGGCGGTCGTGCTGACGATCTGGCAGCCCGCGTCGGTGCTGCTGGCGCGGGCTGGAGGCTTTGGCGGCAGCTACCTCGGCGATGAGGCCGCGGTCGACCAGGAGCAGGCGCAGTTGGCCGCGGACGCTGCCGAGGAGGGGGTGGAGCGCGCCCGTGACCACGGCTTTGAGGCCAGCTCTCGCGTGGAGCAGGCCAGGGAGGGCGCGGGTCGCAGGATCGTCGAGATCGCCGACGAGCTCGACGCGCGCCTGATCGTCTGTGGTCGGCGCGGACTCGGCGCGGTCGCCTCGGCGCTGCTCGGCAGCGTCTCGCACGTCGTGCTCGCCCACGCCGGTCGCCCTGTGCTGATCGCGCCGGAGCGCTGAGCAGGGTCCATGACCACCCTCAAGCGAGAGGCCACGATCAGATGGCTTGGCCATCCGCCCGATGGCGCGCCGCGATTGAGCGTGGGCAGCCATTCGATAGCGCCGTTGTTGTCGCTCAACGTGGATCCCGAGGCGACGGATCCGCTGGCGACGTTGCCCGGCGAGCTGCTCGCCGGAGCGATCGGCAGCGTCTTCACTTGGTTCGTCGCGGTGCAGCTCGTCACGGAAGGAACCCAGGCTCGCGAGCTCGTCAGCTACCTGACGCTGACGCTCTCAGGTGAGGGAGCGGACGCCACAGGCGCGGCACTGCGCGAAATCACCTGCCGCATCTCGGGACGCGTAGCGGGCGTCGAGGAGACACATCTCGAGGTGGTGGCGCAAGCGGCGATGAGCCGGTGCATGGAGAGGCTGGGCATGCGCACCGAGGGCATCGGTGTCACGGTGGAAGCCTCGCTCGAGGGCAGTTAGTCAAACGCCGGCCGAGCCGTAGGCGCGTCGTGAACGGCGCGATGCCTTGCGCTGATCGAGAGCTCGCCCAAGGACCGGCCGATTGCGCCCGCGGCGGGCGCGCGCCGCCGGCTGCGATGCTGTAGGAATGGGTTCAACGCGCGCGGGCTTCCGCGCCGGCCACGACGAGCACAGGGGGAATCAATGAGCCAGGCGCAGACGGCATCGGATCTTCATTTTGACCCACCCGGTCCGGGGTCCTGGAAACTCGACGCAGTGCACTTCCCGCGGCCGGTCACGCGCTACTGGGCGGAAACGCACTCTGAGCCCTTCAGACTGGGCTTCGGCGAGTTCACGCAGTTCTACGGAATCCTGATCGATACGTTGGACACCGCCTATCCGGGCGGTTTCTCTTACACGATGATGAGGCCCGCCGCCGCGGAGGACGTCCCGGCGCGAATCCGGCGCGCCGGAGAGGTCTTCGGCGCCAAGCTCTGGCGTGAGCAGCTGCGCGAGTGGGATGAGGAGGCCAAGCCCGCGTCGATCGCCGCACACCGCGCCATCCAGGCGATCGACCCGGAGGAGCTGAGCGATGTCGAGCTTGCCGGTTACCTGAAGCGCTGCCACGAGCACCACGCCGCGATGATCACCCAGCACATGCGCTTCACGGCCGCCGCGATGGTCCCCACTGGGGATTTCCTGGCGCACGCCGGTGCCTGGACGGGGCTTCCCTCTTCCCAGCTGCTCGGTCTGCTGCGCGGCGCGGCCCCGGTCTCCGCGGGCGCATCCGCCGAGCTCGAGCAGCTCGTCGCGGCCACGGCCAACGACCCCCGCGCCCGCGAGCTGCTGGCGTCCGAGGGCGAGCCCGCGAAGGTGCTGGAGGAGCTGCGCGGCCTGGACGGCGAGACCGGCGCGGCCGTGAGCGCCTACTTGGACCTCGTGGGCTGGCGCCTGCTTGACGGCTTTGACATCTCGGGTCCTTGCGCGCTCGAGCTTCCCGACGTGCTGCTCAGGGCGATCCGGATCGCCGCGGTCGGCCGCGACGCGGAGGACGGGGACGTCCGGGAGTTGACCGCCGGCGTGCGCGCCAAGGTTCCCGAGGAGCACCGCGGCGAGTTCGATGAGCTTCTCGGAGAGGCGCGGCTGATGTATCGGCTGCGCGACGAACGCGGTGTGTTCAGCGACATCTGGGCATCCGGCCTGATGCGCCGCGCCGTGCTGGCCGCCGGCAGGCGGTTGGCCGCGCGAGGCCGCATTGGGACGCCCGAGCACCTGGTCGATGCGACGGTCGATGAGATGTGCGCGCTGCTCTCGGGGGCCCGGGAGCCGACGGCCGGGGAGCTTGCGGCCCACGCCGAGTACCGCGCGACCCACACGGCCAAGGAGGCGCCTGCTTTTATCGGAGCCGAGCCGAGTCCCCCGCCGGACTCCTCCGGGCTCCCTCCCGCCGCCGCGCGCGTGATGCAGGCGATGGGGATCGTGATGGGCGAAATGCTCGGTGGCTCCGAGGAGCAGCACGAAGAGCATCTGCTGCGCGGCCTCGCTGCGAGCCGCGGCGTGTACGAGGGGCCGGCCCGGCTGATCGCCGGACCCGCCGAATTCGACCGGATCATGAAGGGCGACGTGCTCGTGACCGAGTCCACGAGCGAGGCCTTCAACATCCTTCTGCCACTGCTCGGGGCGATCGTCACCGACAGCGGCGGGCTGCTCTCGCATTCGGCGATCGTGGCGCGGGAGTACGGCATTCCCGGGGTGGTCGGCACGCGCGAGGCGACGGACCGGATCGCGGACGGGATGCGCGTCCGCGTCGATGGGGAGTCCGGAGAGGTGACGGTGTTCGTGTGAGCCAGGTCGTTCCCCTGATCGACGCCCATGAGACGGCCTTGTTCGGCTCGAAGGCCGTCGACCTGGGGCAGGCGCTTCGCGATGGGCTTCCGGTGCCCCCCGGGGTGGCGCTCGCCGGTGACGTGGTCGACGCGGTGGCGGGCCGCGACGAGGCGGCCATTCGGGAGGTAGCGCAAGCCGTCGCCTCGCTGCGGGGCCCGCTGGCGGTCCGCTCCTCGGCCGTCGACGAGGACGGCGCCGACGCCAGCTTCGCCGGACAGCACATGACGCTCCTGAACGTCCGCGGCTCCGAGGAGCTGATCTCGGCGCTGAGCGAGGTCTGGTGGTCCGCCAACTCCGACTCGGCCATCACGTACCGCCAGCGCGTGGGCCTGTTCGTCCGCCCGAGCGTCGGAGTCGTCGTGCAGGTGCTCCTCGATCCCGAAACGGCGGGTGTGATGTTCACGCAGAACCCGGTGTCCGGTGAGGACGAGCGGGTCATCGAGGCCACCCTCGGCCTGGGCGAGGCGGTGGTCGCCGGCCTGGTGATCCCGGACAGCTTCCGCGTGGCTCGCAGCGGCGAGGTCCTCGAGCGCCGGCCAGGCCGCAAGTCGGTCGCGATCCGCTCGCTCCCCGATGGAGGCACCTTCGCGGAAGAGCTCGCCGCCGAGCTGGTCGAACGCCCGTGCCTGGAAGATCAGCAGCTCGCTGCGCTCAACGCGCTGGCGGGACGCTGTGAGGAGGTCTATGGACCGGCCCGCGACATCGAGTGGGCGATCGCCGGTGGCACCCTCTATCTGCTTCAGTGCCGGGCCGTGACGAGGGCGGGCACGTGATCGCCCCCCCACCCCGGACGTCCTTCCGGGTCGGCTCCCGAGGGCAATGAACGGAGCGCCGATCGACGTCCTCGGACAGGTCCCCCTGTTCGGCGAGCTGGACGCGGCCGAGCTTGCTCGCATCGCGAGCGTCTTCAAGGAGCGGCGCTTCTCTGCCGGCGAGACGGTGATCCAGCAGGGCTCGGGCGCCGCCGCTTTCTTTGTCATCGTCTCGGGCGAGGCGACCGTGCTGATCGACGGAGTCGAGCACCGCACGATGCACGCCGGCGAATACTTCGGCGAGATGGCCCTGATCGACGCGGGTGTGCGCACGGCGACCGTCAAGGCTGCCACGGACCTGCTGCTCTCCGGCGTCACCTTCTGGGACTTCCGCCCGATCGTCGAGGAGAACGGCGCGATCGGCTGGAAGCTGATGCAGTCGCTGATCGAGATCTACCGTTCCGAGCGGGAGCAGCACTGAGTCCGCTTCGACGTGGCGAGCCAATCATTTCTGAACGACCAGCCCACTTCTGGACGGTCGGCCGGGGGCATCCGAGAAAGCGGGCTCGGAGTCGCCCATGTACATCCTCGCCGTCAACCGCGCGGACTTCGAGCGGAGCGTCGTCCGCTCACGGTTCGGGCGCTTCGATCACTCCGTCCGGTGTGCCCCAGCCCGTCGGGCCGTCATAGCCCCGTTTGGCCGTGCACAGATAGCGAGTCTTCTTGCCCCCGCATTCTCCGTTTTTCCCTTTGGTCACGTCGAAGAGCATGTCGGGATACTCGTAGAAGACCTGCGCGCCGAGCGATCGCGTGAAGCTCCCGGAGTGCGCCATGATCCCCGCGAGAATCGCCGTCGCGGCGCTCGTGCCGCTCTCGTTGCGCCACCCGCCATACGGCTGATAGGAGGACACAGGCGTTTCCGGCGAGGCCACGGCCGCCACGTCGTTGTCGGTTCGCCCGGCGCAGCCCTTGTCCTTCTGCCACGGAGGCTTGGCCTCGGTGCTGCAGCCGCTGCCGGTGTCATCCCACGCCGTCTCGCGCCATTTGCGGGAGTTGTGGGCTCTGTGCAGGTTCGTGCCACCCACCGCGATCACGTTGGGCGACTCCGCCGGAAACGCGACTCCCGCTTTGTAGCCGTCGTCGCCCGCGCCCGCGACCACGTCGATGCCGGGCTGGTCGTAGTCGGCCAGGTACTGTTCGCATCCACCTTCGCCGCATTCGGACTCTCCGGTGAAGCCGTAGCTGTTGCTGATCACGCTCGCGCCGAGCTGGGCTGCCTCGTTGGTCGCCGCAGCGAGGTCTGCGAGCGTTCCGTCGCTCGCCTCCACCAGCAGGATGTGACATTCCGGGCACAGCGCGGAGACCATGTCCACGTCGAGCGCCTGCTCGGGCGTCCAGCCGAGCGGGAAGTCGCTCGGCAGCGGTGCTTCATTGCCTTCCTGGTTCACCACCTTCAGACATCCGTCTTCTTTCGTGCAGGATCCGAGGTCATACCGTTCACGGTAGGTCGCGAGGTCCGTTTCGATCTGACTGAAGCCGAACGCGTCAACGATCGCGACGGTCACACCCGCCCCGCCGCTCGCCGGGATCTTGTACGCGGAGCGAAGGTCTTCCGGCGAGTAGCCACCCATTTCCCCGCTGCCTTCCAACAGCGGTCCGCCGTCCGGCAGTGCAAACCCGGCCGCCGTTCGCACGGCGGGGGGGTCGACGATCGTCTCGCAGCCGCCGTGCGGGCACGCGTAATAGGGCATGGTCGTGGACGGTGTAGCGGAGATCGCCAGGTCGGCCCGCGCGGCCGCCGGCGCCGAGAGGCAGCTCAACAGCGCAATCGCGAGCGCGAGCCACAGAACCCGCTCCCGACCGTCGCCTCGGCTCAGCACGCGCATCCTCACCGCTCCTCCCCTGTTGTCCTCGACCGCCTGCCGGAGAGTCGAACTGTACCACTTCGGCGCTCGCCGGATGATCGCGATCAGGCGCCTGAGGGCGGCGTAGTCCCGGCGACAGGTGAGCTTGCGGCGTCCTCTCGGCGGCAGGCGCCGCCCGGCCGGGTGCGCTACTTTGGGCACGCGACGTTCCGGCGCCGGAGATCGTCGAAGCGCACAGGGCCGCGGAGAAGCCATGAAGATCACCCGAAGCGCCAGCGCAACCGACAAGGGACCGGCAGACTGGTTCACCGGCGAGGTCTACATCGACACCGTCGCCGAGCCATCCGAGCCATATCGGCTCGCGGCAGCCAACGTTCACTTCACTCCGGGCGCCCGCACCGCCTGGCACACCCACCCCCTGGGGCAGACCATCTTCGTGACCGAGGGCGTGGGTCGCTGCCAGTGCGAGGGAGGACCCGTCGAAGAGATCCGCCCAGGCGACCGCGTGTTCTTCGAGCCCGGCGAGAACCACTGGCACGGTGCGGCGCCCGACCGGTTCATGGTCCATGTCGCGATGCAACAGCTCGACGACCAGGGCAACGCGGTCACGTGGGGCGATCACGTTGGCGAGCACGACTACCAAGCCGAGCCGGCGGCCCATTAGCCGCCCGCGCTCTCAGCCGGGAGCCGCTCCACGGACCCGTTGACGCCCTGGCGCTCGAGCTCGGGCGCGACGCAATAGTAGCCCTCGGCGGCGAACCGCCGCGCGTTGTGCTTGATCTGCTCGCGGTAGCCGACACCGTCCATGTGCAGGACCGCGACGGGGAGCGCGGCGCTCGTCTCCGGATGCGCCGCGAAGGTCGTCATCTCTGCATCCGCGGTAGTCACGGTCAGCTCCTGCTCACGCATCTGGCCCTCCCGAGTTCGTAGCTGTCAACGGTTGGCGCGCTCGCGGGCGCTCCCTGGCGGTTCCGGGGGGTCGGCCGGCCGGTGCACGATCAGCACCGAGCGTCGCGAGTGCGCCGCCACGGCGCCCGCGACGCTCCCCACCAGCGCACCGGCGAGTCCGCTGCGCCCGTGAGAGCCGAGCACGATCAGGCAGGCTTGCCGCTCGTCGGCGGTGTCAGCGATCGCCTTCCACGGCGGCGCGCCCTCGACGGCCAGGCTGTCTGCCGTGAATCCCGCGGCCCGGGCGATCGCCGCTCCGGCCGCGGCCGTCTCCTGCGCGGCCTCTCTCACCTCGGCGATCTGCTCGGCGTCGAAGTTGAACCCGCCGACCGGCGCGAAGCCGACGTCGAAGGGTCTCCACACGATCAGCACGAGCGCGTGACGCGCGTTGCCCTCCAGCAGGCGTCCCACCTCTTCGATCGCGTAGTTCGCCAGCTCCGAGCCGTCATAGGCGAACAGCACGGGGCCGGACGTGGTCGTGGCCGTCGTCATGGCCGCGCCGCCTCCTCGACTTGGCGTGGGCGCAGCGAGCGGCTGCGGACGGCGTCGAGCAGCGGCGGCGAGGGCCATCCCGGTCCTTCGCCGCCCAGGAACGCCTCCATATCTGGGGTCTGCGGACGTGCGCCGCCCAGCACGTAGATCAGCACCGCGAGCGCGCCCCCGCCGAGCGCCAGCCCCAGCCCGATCCACAGCGCGATGCCGGTGCCGTTCGTGGCGTTGCCGCCGACGGTCGCGGCGAAATGGGCGAAGATCGGCGCGATCATGAACGCGGCCACCGCCCGCATCATCTCGACGATCGCGAACACGCGCTGCAGGTTGGCGGCCGGCAGCGAGAAGCCGGCGGCGAACAGCGCCGGCGCGACCGTCGCGCCGAGGCCGATCCCCGTCAGCGCGGAGCCCGCCAGCGTGAGACCCTGAGTGGGCGGGAGCTCGATCCGGAACACGCCGATGCCGGCGGCGAGGAACGCCATCCCGACCAGCGGCAGGTACTGCAGCCTTCGCGTCTCGATCACGATCCCGAGGGCGATCGCCGTCAGGACCGCACCGGCGAGCTCCGGCAGGTACAGCAGGCCGACGTGCAGGGCGCTGTAGCGCCCCGCCAGCAGGCTGGCGGTCAGCGCGCTCGCCGACACGGACGCCGCCGCCGCGAACAGGGCGATCACGATCCCCGCAACCGGGATCGTGCTCGAGAGCATGCTGCGGATCGTCAGCAGCGGCCGCCGGGCGCGGTACTGGTAGACGATCAGCGTCACGATCACCGCCAGCCCGCCGAGCAGCGGCGCGAGCGTGCGGCCCTCGACGAACTTGTGCGTCAGCAACTGCGAGGCGCCGTAGAAGGCCGCGACCGGGCCGACCGCGGCCAGCGCGATCGCGACCGGGGCGACCGGGGCGCTCGCGTCAGCCGGGGGGGCATCCTCGAAGGTCAACAGCGACAGCACCAACGCGGTGGCCGAGATGCCGGCGATGACCCAGAACAGCGGCCGCCAGGCGTTGGCGCCGGCCTGAAGGCCGCCCACCACCGGCCCGAGCGCGACCGCGCCGAAGATGCACATGCTCATGATCACCGCCGTGTAGCGCAGCTTCTCCGCGCCGAAGCCGAGCGCCAGCGGCGGCACCGCCGCGATCAGCAGCAGGCTGGTGCACAGGCCCTGCAGCACGTGGCCGGCGATGAACGTCCCCGGGCTCTGCGCCGCCGCCTCCAGCACCGACCCGAGGACGAGCAGCACGACGTACAGGACCATCATTCGCCGCTGGGGCAGATGCTGGGCGAACTGCACCGCGAGCACCGTCCCGACGGCGTAGGCGGCGTTGCCCAAGCCGGACCCCAGGCTCAACGTCTGCAAGCTCGTGTGGAGCTGGCGCGCGATGATCGGGGTGACCGGCCCGATCGCCGCCGACAGGGCCAGGTAGGGGATCAAGGCGAACATCACCATCGCCGCCGCGGCGGGGTAGCGCCCGGCCAGGGGACCCTGTCGGATCATCACGATCGCCTCACGTTCGAGGGTCTCTTACCCGTCCACGGGGATTGGGCGCGGTGAGCGTGCCACCGTAGCGTCATCCGTATCCATGTCGCCGCGCGAGAGCGTGACACACGACACGGCACCCGCACGCTGCGCCCCGGTTCGCGGGCGCGCGCCGCCCGCGCCCGTAGGGGAGCGCACGCGGTCTCGCTCGCGCTCTCCGAGCGAGGTGAGCGCTCGGCGGCTGTACTCGGCGGCTGCGCTCGGCGGCTGTACTCGGCGGCTGCGCTCGGCGGCTGTAGTCTCTCGCGCGTACGCGCGACGCACACGAGAGGAGACGGCCGGGATGAGTGCGGTGGGTTGATGGGGTGCTATGTGCTCTATGCGATGCCCGCGTCGCTTTACTCCGCGAAGGCGCGCTCGTACCTGCGCAAGCAGCGGATCGCCCATCTCGAGAGGCCGCCCGGCGACCCGCGCTACCAGGCCGAGGTGATGCCCGCGACGCGGCGTTGGATCATCCCCGTTCTGCAGACGCCGGAGGGCGCGCTGGTGCAGGACACGGTCGACATCATCGACTACCTCGAGCAGGCCGAGGTCGCGCCGGAGCGCTCCGCGTATCCGCAGACGCCCGTCCAGCTCGCGGTGGCGCATCTGCTCGAGCTGTTCGGCGGCGAGGGGCTGCTGCGCCCGGCGATGCACTACAGGTGGAACTTCGACGAGGACAATCTTGCGTTCTTGTTCGAGGACTTCACCGCTGCTTTGGTGCCCAACGGCGACGAGCCGGCCAGGCAGGGCGTGTTCGAGTACGCGAGCACGCGCATGCGCAAGGCGACGGAGCGGCTCGGCGTGCTCCCGGGGACGATCGCGGAGATCGAACGCTCCTACGGTGAGTTCCTGGGGCTGCTCGACGCGCATCTGGGGCGAGCGCCGTACCTGCTCGGCGGCCGGCCCACGCTGGCCGACTTCGCGCTCGTCGGTCCACTGTATGCGCACCTCGCGCGCGACCCGCATCCCTCGACGCTGATGAAGCGCAGTGCACGCCGAGTCTGGCGCTGGGTCGAGCGGATGCACGCCCCGAGCCTCGACTGTGGCGAATACCAGGATCAATCGGGGGCGCTGTTCGGCGACGACCGGATACCGCAGACGCTGAGGGCGCTGCTCGCGTATGTCGGCGAGGAGTTCACGGCCGAGATGCTCGCGCAGGTGTCATGGATCGACGGCTGGCTGGCGGAGAATCCCCAGATCGCGGACGGCGACGTGGTGGGCGGCAAGCCCGACCGGCGCGCCCTCGGCACGACCGTGTTTGCCTGGCGCGGTCACGAGCTCGAGGTCGCTGTCCTGCCCTACCGCCTGTACCTGCTCCAGCGACTGCAAAACGCGTTCGCCGACGCTCCCGCCGACTCCCGCGGGCAGATCGCACGGCTGTTCGCCGAGGCAGGGGTCGAGGCGTTGCTGCGGGTCAGGCCGCGACGCCGGCTGGAGCGTCGCGAGAACGTCGAGATCTGGGGTCCGTCGCAGGATCCGGTGCTCGACGCAGGTCGTGTGCCACAGTGACCTTCCTCATTATTTTTAATTATTAATAAAAAATGCGTCGCCGGCGGCGATGCACGGCGGCGGCGGAAGGCCAAGCGCGGCCGCACCCCTCGCCCGTTCACAGGCTCGTCACAACTCCGGGGGGAAGTGCGACGCGCACGCGCACGTTCGTGCTCTCATGCCTTGATCGTGCTCCCCCGGCGCAGGCTCGCCCCCGCATCTGCGCTCGCGACCCTGATCGCGCTGTGCGCGTGGGCGTGGGTGGCGGGCGCCCCCGCCGCCGCCGGGCGAGCCGTGCCGCCCGCGGCGTCGCCCCCGGCGCCGTCCCCGCAGGGCCAGGGCGAAGCCGCCATCGAGCCCGTCCCCGGCGAAGCCTGCCCGGGATCCGGTCCCGCCCGGACCGCCCCCTGCCCGTACGCCCACGTCACCACGATCGGCCAGCGCGCGGAAGGGGTGCTGCGCTTCCCCGAGGCGGTCGCGGTGGACACCGAGGGCGACGTGTACGTCGCCGACCAGCTCGGCTACGTGGTCCAGAAGTTCAGCGCCGATGGGCAGTTCGAGACCCAGTGGGGCTCCTACGGCGCCGGGCCGGGGCAGTTCGGCCCCGTCTCCGGCCTCGCCGTCGACGCCGCCGGCGACGTGTACGTCGTGGACCCGAGCCACGACCGCATCGAGAAGTTCGGCCCCGACGGCGAATACATCACCCAGTGGGGCAGGCGCGGGTCGGGCCTCGGGGAGTTCGACTTCGGCTCCTCGCTAAACCCCAGCCAGCCCCCCGGCGGCGGCATCGCGGTGGCCGGCGACCACGTGTACGTGGCGGACTCGGGCAACGACCGCGTCGAGCGCTTCGACCTCGACGGGGGCGAACCGCTCGCGTGGGGCACCGAGGGCTCCGGCCCCGGCCAGTTCGACTACCCCCGCGGGGTCGCCGCCGACGACAGCGAGGTGATCGTCTCCGACGACGACAACGACCGCGTCGAGAAGTTCAGCCCCGAAGGCGTCTACGAAGGCGAGGCCCCGATCGCCGGCGACGGTCCCGCGCACCCCGGCTTCCCCTACGGCGTCGCCCTCGACGCCGCCGGGGACGTGTTCGTGGCCGACGACAGCAACGACCGCGTGGTCAAGCTCAGCCCCCGGCTGCGCCCCGCCGGCGCCTGGGGCGAAGAAGGCTCGAAAGCGGGCGAGCTCGACTTCCCGCGCGCCCTCGCCAGCGACCCCGCCGGCGACACCTACGTCGCCGACACCGCCAACGACCGGATCGAGGTGTTCGACCCCCACGGGAAATACATGCGCTCCTTCGGCGTCTCCGCCCGCGGCCCCGGCGAGCTGACCGCCCCCACCGGCCTCGCCGTGCAACCGGAAGGGGAGCTGCTCGTCGCCGACACCGTCGACGGGCGCATCGAGCGCTTCGCCGCCGGCAGCGACTCCTACCTCGGCAGTTGGACGGGCGCCGGGGGGGTCGACGGCCTCTTCTCCTCCCCCGCGGGCATCGCCGTCGACTCGGCCGGGTCGGTGTACGTCGCCGACACCGGCAACTCGCGCATCGTGCGCCTGTGGGGCGAAGGCGCCTACCTGGGCGAAATCGGCGGGCCCGCCGAGCTCGGCGGGGCGGAGCTCGAGGGCGCCGGCGCCGTGGCCATCTCCCCCGTCAGCCACCAGACCTACGTCGCCGACAGCGACCACAACCGGATCCTCGTGTACGGCCCCGAAGGCAAGCTGCAGGCCAAGTGGGGCGCCGAAGGGGCCGACGGCGCCGCCGGCAGCGGCGCGACGGGCTTCGAGCATCCCGAAGGGGTCGCCGTGGCGCCCGACGGGGACGTGTACGTGTCCGACACCGGCGACGACCGCGTCGTGGAGCTCTCCGCGGGCGGCGCCGAGCTCGCCGAATGGGGCTCCGGAGGCACCGCCGACGGACGCTTTCGCTCCCCCGCCGGGATCGCCGTGGACGCCGCCGGCGACGTGTACGTGGTGGACAGCCGGAACGACCGCGTGCAGGCGTTCGCGCCCGAAGGGCGCTTCCTCTACAAGTGGGGCCTGCGCGGGGTGGGTCTCGGGTCCTTCTCCCAACCCACCGCCATCGCGATCGGCTGCGAAGGCGACGTGTACGTCGCCGACACCGACAACAACCGCGTGCAGCGCTTCCAGATGGACTCCCCCGCCGGCACCGGCTGTCTCGCCCCGGGAACGTGGCCGCCCCCGCCGAACCTCCCCCCGGTGCTGCGCCTCACCGTCCCGCCCAGCTCGGGCGTGCTCTCCGACCGGGCGCTCACCCTCGCCGTCAGCTGCAAGCGCGACTGCCGCGTGCTCGTCACCGCCACCCTCTCCCCCCTGCGCCGGAGCCGCTCGGTGGCGCTGATCGCCGCCGCCCGCGCCCTGCGGGCGCGCAAGGCAGCCCGTGTGCGCCTGGCGCTCGCGGCCGGCGCCGTGCGCCGGCTGCGCCGCGCCCTCGGCCGCTCGGACGAGCTGCGCGCGCACGTGCACGTGGTCGCCGCCAGCCCCACCGGGCTGCGCACCACCGTCACACGCACGTACCTGCTGCGTCGCTGATCGGCCGGCTCAGTCCGCCCCGATGCGGACCCTAACGGAGCGCGAGCGCGCTTTGTGCCGTGGCCGAGATCGCCGAGACGCCGCCGAGCACGCGGACTGGCGTGGCTCTGTTGCCCTTCATATCGTCACCGAGATCGCCACCGACGCCCGAGCCCCATGATTCAACATAGCCAGATTCGGTCAGGCCGAGGCTCTCAGCGCCACCCGCCGGTGGTGCGGTTGCCGGTGCTGATCTGGACGATGTTCGACAAGCCGGGGATCGCGGTCGGTTTCTCGGCCTTCTTGACTTTTGAGCCGAGGCCGAGCTGACCCTGCTTGTTCGTGCCGCAGCCGCCGGCGTGGCCTCCTTCGCCGCCGGAGCGCCCTACGTATACGGACTATTCAGTCCGCTTGTGCTAGCGTAAACGGACCGCCCAGTCCTCTACGTAGGAAGGTTACCAGCCGTGGCTTCCCCAGCTCCCGCTTCCGCCGCTCTCGCCCCCTCCTCCGCAGCCAGCCCACTCAAACGCCGCTTCAACCCCTGGCTGACGCTCGTGATCGTCTGCGTCGCCCAGTTCATGGTCGTGCTCGACGCCACCATCGTCAACGTCGCCATGCCGTCCATCCAGAAGGGCCTTCACTTCTCGCGCGCCGACCTGCAGTGGGTGATCAACGGCTACACGCTGCTGTTCGGCGGCTTCCTGCTGCTCGGCGGGCGGGCCGCCGACCTGCTCGGGCGCAGGCGGCTGTTCACCATCGGAGTAACCCTCTTCTCGCTCGCTTCCGCCGTCAACGCCTTCGCCCAAAGCTCCAACGTGCTCGTCGCCGGACGCGCGCTGCAGGGCCTCGGCGCCGCACTCGTCTCCCCCGCCGCGCTGTCGATCATCACCACCACCTTCACCGACCCCACCGAGCGCACCCGAGCGCTCGGCGTCTGGAGCGCCATCGCCGCCGGCGGCGCAGCCGTCGGGCTGCTGATGGGCGGCATCCTCACCGACCTGCTCTCCTGGCGCTGGGTGTTCATCGTCAACCTGCCCGTGGGCATCGGCGCGCTGATCGCCGCCCTGCGCTACGTGCCCGAGTCGCGCGGGCCGGAGGTGCGCAAAACGTTCGACCTCGCCGGCGCGTTCTCCGTCACCGCCGGACTCGTCGTGCTCGTCTTCGGAATCGTCAAGACCGAACAGTACGGGTGGGGCTCCCCCCGCACGCTCGGCCCGATCGGGCTCGCCGCCGTGCTGCTCGGCGCTTTCTTCGTCATCGAGCAGCGCAGCCCCGCCCCGCTCGTGCGCCTCAGCATCCTGCGCATCCGCACCCTCGCCGCCTCCAACCTCGCGCTGCTGTTCGTCATGTCCGGCATGATGTCCATGTTCTTCTTCGCCTCCCTGTACGTCCAGGAGGTGCTCGGCTATAGCCCGCTCAAGGCGGGGCTCGCGTTCCTGCCCGTGACCGTCGGCATCGGCGTCGGCGCCGGGCTCGCACAGCCGCTGATCAAACGCGCCGGCGCCCGCGCGATCGCCGTCGGCGGGCTGGGCCTCGCGACCGCCGGCATGGCGCTGCTGCTGCGCACCACCGTCCAAGGCGACTACCCCGGCCAGCTGCTCCTCGGGCTGATGCCGCTGGCCATCGGCATGGGGCTCGTGTTCGTCCCCATCACGCTGCTCGCCACCGCCAACGTGCACGGCGACGACGCCGGCCTGGCCTCCGGCCTCTACAACACCTCCCAGCAGGTCGGCGGCGCGCTCGGGCTCGCCATCCTCTCCACGCTCGCCGCCTCGCGCACCAGCTCGCTGCTCTCCAGCCACACAGCCGGCGGGCAGCCCGCCGCGCTCGTCAGCGGCTACCACCTCGCGTTCGGCGTCGGCGCCGGGCTGCTCGCCTTCGCCGCGCTGCTGCTCATCGCCATGCTGCGCCGCCACCACGTCGCCACGCTCAATGACGACGCCCGGCCGGTGCTCGCCTGAGCCGACCGATCGCCGGGGGTGTGCCGCGCGAACGCAACCGCGTGGCACGCCGGCCCAAGGTTCCATCCCACGGGCATGGGTCGCCGCTGCGCCATACTCTTAAAAGTCGGTAGTCGAGGGAGAGAGCCAGCGAACATGAGTGCCACCAGTGCCCGCCGAGCGGTTGCCAGCCGCGAGGACGCCCGGCCACGACGCCAGCGCGCCGACGCCGAGCGCAACCGGCGCGCGCTGCTCGACGCCGCCGTGCAGGTGTTCGGCGAGCGCGGGCTAGAGGCCACCGTCGCCGAAATCGCCGCCCGCGCCGGCGTCGGCCAAGGCACCGCCTTCCGGCACTTCCCCACCAAGGAGGAGCTGATCGCCGCCACCGTGCGCGACATGCTCGACCGGATCACCGCCACCGCCCTCGAGCAGCTCCACGAGCCCGACCCGCTGCTCGCCCTGCGAACCCTGCTGCACAGCGGCTCACAGCTGATGGTCAGCAACCAGGGCTTCAAGTCCGCCACCGCCAACTCGCTCGTGCACGAGCATCCCGACGTGAGCGCCGCCAGCGAGCAGCTGCTCCAAGTCGCCGCCCAGCTGCTCGCCCGCGCGCAGGATGCAGGCGTGATCCGCGCCGACATCACGCCCGAGGACATCCCGGTGCTGCTCTGCGCGGTCAGCGCCACCGACATCGCCCCGCGCGAGCAGTCGCCCGCGCTGTGGGAGCGCTACTTCGAGATCGTCTTCTCCGGCATCTGCACCGGCGTAGGCGCAACACCGCCGGCCACGCTCGCCGCCAGCGCGCCCACGCCCGAGGAGCTGCGCCAGTTCAAGGCCTCCCTCCCTCCCGGCGACGCGGCCGACGACGCCGTCTAGCCCCAGCCCGATCAGCTGCTCGACGGCGGCATTCGTCTCGTCGCGTCTGGCGCGCTCCCAGTGCGCCGCCGGCTCGTTCGGGTGCAGGGCGGACTCCTCAGATTTGACATCCCGCCCAGTATGTGATCAGATACCGTCCAGTATGCGAGCCGTCCCGAGCCTCGCTCGCGCCTACTTCGCTGAAAGGCGGCCTTGACCTATGCCCTCACAGACCCAGCCAGCGCTCCCTCCCGGCCCGCGCCTGCCGCGCGCGCTCCAAAGCGTCATCTGGTACCGCCGCGCCCAGTGGCTGCTGGACCAGTGCCAGGCGCGGTTCGGGGACATGTTCACGCTGACGATCGCCAACGAAGGCACCTGGGTGATCACCTCCGACCCGGACACGATCAAGCAGGTGTTCACCGGCGACCCGCGCTTGCTGCACGCCGGAGAGGCGAACCGGATCCTGCTGCCGGTCCTCGGCCCGGACTCGGTGCTGCTGCTCGACGACTCCTCGCATCTGCGCCAGCGCAAGCTGATGCTGCCCGCGTTCCACGGCGAGCGGATGCAGCGCTACGGCGCGCTGATGGCCGAGGTCGCCGCCGCCGAGATCGAGCGCTGGCCGCTCGGCGAGCCCTACCCGCTGCGGCCGCGCATGCAGGCGATGACCCTGGAGATCGTCCTGCGCGCGGTGTTCGGGATGAACGAGGAGGGGGCGCGCATGGAGCTGTTGCGAGCCGAGCTGCGCCACGTGCTCGACCTCGTCACCGACCCCTTGCACGGCGTCGCACTGCTCGCGCTCGGGCCGGAGCGGATCACCCGGATCGAGCGCTTCCGGCGCGAGCTGCAGCGCATCGACCGGCCGATCTACGAGGAGATCGCCGAGCGTCGCGGCGCCGCCGACCTGGAAGAGCGCGACGACATCATGTCGCTGCTGCTGCAGGCCACCCACGAGGACGGCTCGCCGATGAGCGACTCCGAGCTGCGCGACGAGCTCGTGACGCTCCTGGTCGCCGGACACGAGACGACCGCCAACGCGCTGTCGTGGGCGGTCGAGCGCTTGTGCCGCCATCCCGAGCGGATCGAGCGCCTGACCGAGGAGGTGCGCGCGGGGGAGGGCGCCTACCTGCAGGCGGTCATCCAGGAGACGCTGCGGCTGCGCCCGGTGATCTCGATCGTGCTGCGCCGCCTGCAGGAGCCGATGGAGCTCGGCGGGCGTCTGCTGCCGGCGGGCGCCTCGATCGTGCCCGCGATCCATCTCGTCCATCGCCGCGCGGACATCTACCCCGAACCGAACGAGTTCCGGCCCGAGCGGTTCATCGAGTCCGAGGGTGGACGCGCGCCCGGGACATACACATGGATCCCCTTCGGCGGCGGCATCCGCCGCTGCCTCGGCGCGGCATTCGCGCAGTTCGAGATGGAGGTCGTGCTGCGCGAGCTGGTCCGCAGGCGCACGCTTGCCCCGGCGCGCCCCGAGTCGGAGCGCAATTACCGGCGCGCGATCACCGAGACCCCGCGACACGATGCGACGGTGATCGTCGGGCGCTGTCCGGCCGCGGACGCCGCTGAGCCCGCGCCCGCCCCGAAAGCGATCCCGGCTTGAGCGCCGTCCGCTCCCGGCGGGCGAGCGCCGGCCCGTCGCGGGTCGAGCGCTCGGACGCCACTCGCGCCGCGCTCGTGCGCTCGGCCTCGCGGTTGATCTGCGAGCTCGGCATGCACGGCGCCTCGATCGACCGGATCGCGGCCGACGCCGGCTACACCAAGGGCGCGTTCTACGCCCATTTCGCCAGCAAGGAGGACATGTTCCTGACGCTCCTCGACGAGCACTTCGCGGCCGAGGTCGCGCGTCTGGACACGGTGCTCGAAGGGACCGGCGATCCCGCACGGGAAGCCCGCGCCGCCGCCGAGGGCTTCCTTGCGCGCGTGGACTCCGAACCGGAGTGGCGGGGCCTGTATCGCGAGCTGGCCGCCCACGCCGGGCGCAACGAGAGTTTCCGCGAGCAGTTCGCCGCCCGCGAGCGCGATCTGCGCGAGCGCATGGCCCCCGTCCTCGAACGCTGGGCTTCCGATCTCGGCGCCACGCCCGCCGTGCCCGCGCGCGACGTCGCCGCCATGACCATGTTCATGGCCGACGGGTTTCTGCTCGGCCGCACGATCGAGCCCTACCTGGACTCCGCGCTTTACGGGCGGATGTTCGAAGTCTTCCTGCACGGGCTGATGGCCGTGTCCGGAATGCCTGCTCCCGTCGCCTGAGCACGCTCCCTGATCCCTGACCAGCTCGCGGCTGATGCGCCCCGCCAAGATCTGGTGGGCGATTTGCCCACGATCTGGGCTTGTGGCGGGGGCGGGGCGATTTGCCCACGATCTGGGCTTGTGGCGGGCGGATCACATGTCACATTCCCGTCTCGCCGCTTGTCATAGAGGGTAGACACGTCGGACCGCCGGGCTCTGAAGGTAGGTGCGAGCTCGCACGCGGCCCGGCGCGCGAGACATTACGACCCGGAAGGACGGCGATCATGCAGGCAAGAATCAAGAACCCGGCGTTGAGCGTGCCGGGCGCCCTCGAGGCGCTTCAGCAGCTTGGAGCCTCGGCGAAGACCGCTGGCATCCCCGACACCACGCTCTACATGGTGCATCTGCGCGCGAGCCAGATCAACGGTTGCAGCGTGTGTGTGGACATCCACTCCCGCGAGCTCGAGCTCGCGGGCGAGAGCGGCGAGCGCATCCACCTCGTCGCGGCGTGGCGGGAGACGCCGTATTTCAGCGACGCCGAGCGCGCCGCGCTGGCGCTGGCGGAGGCCGCCACTCGGCTCGCCGACCGTCCGGACCCGGTGCCGGACGAGGTCTGGGACGAGGCCGCGCGCCACTACACCGAAGCGCAGCTTGCTGCGCTCGTCGTCGCGATCGCGGCGATCAACGCGTTCAACCGGCTGAACGCGGCCACCAGGCAGGTCACGGGCAAGTTCGTAGCCCAGATCGTCGAGGCGGCCCAGGCGGCCTGAATGTCCGGGCGAGCGCCGAGCGTCATCCTCGGACCACCGCACGGTCGCATCTCGGCTCGGCCACGGTTGCCGGGCCGAGCCGAGGTGCGTTCGGCCGCGCCGTTCCGGTAGCGGTCGGGCTCAGCTGGGCTGAGCGCCGGGAAGGATCTCTGCGCCGATCCGGCTGAGCACTGCCGGATCGCCCGCGTACTCGACGCCGCTTGCTTTCGCGGCGCCGGGGCCGAGCAGGCCGAGCAGGAGTCCCAAGACCGGCTTGGCCGGGCCGGTGAGCGTCGCGTCGGCGCCATCGGCCGGTCCGAGCCGGGTTCGGATCGCGCCGTCGCGTGTCTCGAGCACGATCGGCTGATCGCCGATTTGAAGCTCGACTGTCACGGCGGACGCCTGCGGCTGGCGGTCGGTCAGCATCAGCTCGAGCGCCGGCGCCAGCCAGTGGCTGCGCACGGCATCCTCCGGCTTCTGCTCGGTCATCAGCGGAAGCCCCCACCGGATCAGGTCCTCGAGCACCGGCCGTAGCTGCTCGCCGCGCGGGGTGAGGCGGAAGAGGGTGGTCGCGATCGGCGGCGGCGCGTCCTCACGCGCGATCACGCCTGCCTGCTCGAGCTCGCGCAGCCGCTCGGCGAGCAGGTTGCTCGCGATCCCGGGCAGGCCCTTGCGCACGTCCGTGTAACGGCAGGCGCCGCGGAGCGCGAGCTCGCGGACGATCAACAGCGTCCAGCGGTCGCCCACCAGGTCGAGCGACTTGGCGACCGCGCAGTACTCGTCGTAGGACCTCATTACGGAACTAACTCTAGCAGGAGGAAGATAAATTAGATTACAGACTTGACTTTCTTGTCTGAATGGTTTAGAACGTCGTCTACAGTCCACCACGAGCTCCCCAGGAGGAGTCATGCAACGCAAGCCGCTCATCCTGATCTCGCTGCTGCTGGCAGCGTTCGCGATCAACCTCGACACCACCATCGTCAACGTCGCGCTGCCGTCGCTCGTGCGTCAACTGCACGCCTCGAACTCGCAGCTGCAGTGGGTCGTGGACGCCTTCAACCTGCTGTTCGCGGGGTCGGTGCTCGCCGCGGGCAGCCTGTCCGACAGGTTCGGGCGCAAGGGGATGATGCTCGCCGGCCTGTCCGTGTTCGGCCTGGGGAGCCTCACTGGCGGGCTGATGCACGACACCGGTCAGCTGATCGCCGCCCGCGCGGTCATGGGCGTCGGCGCTGCGATGGTGTTTCCCTCGACGCTGTCGTTGATCTCGAACGTGTTCACCGAGCGGAGCGAGCGCGCACGCGCGATCGGCCTGTGGGGCGCGGTCACCGGCGCCGCGATCGCGCTCGGGCCGATCGTCGGCGGCTGGCTGCTCGAAGTCTCAGACTGGCGCAGCGTCTTCTTCGCGATGGCGCCGATCGCCGCGATCGCCGGCGTCCTCGCCGCCCGTTACGTGCCGGCCTCGCGGGATCCGCGCGCGCCCCGCACCGACCGCCTGGGCTTCGGGCTTTCGACCGCGATGGTCGGGCTGCTCGTGTACACGATCATCCAGGCCCCGAACCACGGTTGGGGGAGCACGCGGACGGTCGGCAGCTTCGCGCTGACCGCGCTCCTGGCGGCGGCGTTCGTGGCCTGGGAGCGGCGCACACAACAGCCGATGCTCGACGTGAGCCTGTTCGGGAACCCGCGCTTCGCGGCCGCGAGCGCGTCGGTCGCGATCTCGTTCTTCGCGCTGTCCGGCTTCATCTTCCTCGTCACCCAGCTGTTCCAGTTCGTGAAGGGCTACGGCCCGCTGTCGACCGGCGTGCGCCTGCTGCCGGTCGCCTCGTTCGTCGCGATCTCCTCGATCCTCGGCGCCAAGCTCGCGGTGCGGCTCGGCACGAAGCTGATCGTCGCCTCCGGGCTGTTCTCGATGGCCGCGTTCTACCTGTGGGTCGCGACCTCCTCGGCCGCGACCGGCTACATGACGATCGCCGCCCAGATGGTCGTTCTGGGGACGGGGATGGGCCTCACGAGCGCGCCCGCGACCGAGGCGATCATGGGCGTGGTGCCGACGGCCAAGGCCGGCGTCGGGTCGGCGGTCAACGACGCGACCCGCCTGCTCGGCGGCACGCTCGGCGTCGCCGTGATCGGCAGCGTGTACGCCTCGCTGTACGCGAGCCGGCTTACCAGCGCGCTGCCGTCGGGATTGCCCGCCACGGTCGGCCGGACCGCGCATGCGTCCGTCGGCGCCGCGCTGATGGTCGCCGGCAAGCTCGCGCACGGCGGTCACGGAGCCCTCGCTTCGGCGCTCCACGACGCGGCGAACGAGGCCTTCTTCCACGGCTTCAGCACGGGCGACTACCTCGCTGCGGGCGTCGCCGCCGCGGGGGCCGTGATGGCGCTGGCGCTGCTGCCCGCCCAGCCCACGACCAGCGTCGAGGACATGCCAGACCTCGCGGCGCTGCGCTCGCCCGCGGCGGCGAGCGCACGCGGCTGAGCGACCCCCGAAACGAAAGCCACCCCCGAGCGAAGGAGACAGACGACCATGACCGCCGAGCGACCCACCACGCGCGTTGGCGCCGACAGCTCGGGCTTGGGTCGGGCGACCGGGTTGCAGCTGGACCGCGGCGGCCGGTCCGCCGCGTCCAACATCGATACGGCGCTCGAGCGCAACCGCAGCTTCGCCGCGGCCGGTGGCCACCAGGGCGCCGTCGTGTTCCCGAACCTGCGCCTGTTTGTGATCACGTGCCTGGACCCGCGGGTCGACCCCGCGCACTTCCTCGGCCTGGGTCTCAGCGACGCGATGGTTCTGCGCAACGCCGGCGGGCGCGTCACCGCGGAGGTGATCAACGACGTCGCCTTCATCGGCCAGCTCGCCGAGGCCGTAATGCCCGACGGCCCGCTGTTCGAGGTCGCCGTGATCCACCACAATCAGTGCGCAACCGGCGCGCTCGCCGACGACGCCTTCCGCCAGCGCTACGCCGAGCGGATCGGCGCAACGGAGTCGGCCGTGCGCGAGCACGCCGTGCTCGATCCCGTCGAGACCGTCGCGCGCGTCTTCCCTTCGGTCGAGATCCTCGCCGAGGCCGACCTCGCTCGACTCGCGATGCCGGGCGCGCGGATCCGCGGCCTGTGTGCGCTCGTCGCGGCGCTGGCGCACGCGGAGATCGTGCTGGACGCCGGCTCCGAGCGAGCGCGGACGCGGCGCCAGTTGCTGACCTTGCCGGGGATCGGGCCGTGGACCGCCGAGTACATAGCGATGCGAGCGATGCGCGACCCCGACGCGTTCCTGGCGCAGCGCGCGACCGCGATTTGCGAAGCTGCGACCCGTGATCGCGCTTGCGCAGCGGTGCCGCGAGACGCTCGAGGGGAGCTGGACCGTCGGGGAGCGCGACGGCGTGCCGTTTGCGTACACGCGCCCGAGCCCTGGCCGCTACAGCTGGCAGTGGTACTGGGACTCTTGTTTCGCGGCGATCGCCTGGCGGCACTTTGACCCGGCGCGCTCGCGCACGGAGCTCGAGACGCTGCTCGCGGCGGCGCGGCCGGACGGGTTCATCGGCCACACGATCTTCTGGGAGCACCCCGTCAGCGGGGCGCGCGAGCTGTTCTACAACGTGATCCATCGCGACGACCCGATGACCGCGACGATCGAGCCGCCGGCGCTCGCGTTCGCTTGGGGGGTGGCGGTGGGCGATCCGGCGCGCGAGCCGCGGATCCTCGCCCATCACGCCGCGATCAGCGCCGAGCGCGACCTCGAGGGGGACGGGCTGTTGTGGATCCTGCAGCCCGATGAGTCGGGCTTGGATGCATCGCCGCAGTTTGACCCGATCTGGCGCGATCGGGCGCAGGGGCTGCCCGGCTTCGTCGAGCTCGTGCGCCGCAATCGCGAGCGCGGGTTTCGAATCGACGCGGTGCTCGCGGACGGCGACCCGGTCGTGTGTGAGGTCCTGACGAACGTGATTCACGGGCTCTCGCGGCTGGCGCTCGGGTTGCCCTCGATCACGCCCGCGCTGATCGCCCGGCTGTATGACGAGCCGAGCGGGCTGTTCCTGCCGGCCGCCGTTCCGGTGATCGAGGAGCGGATCCCGCTTACGTGGGCGGCGCTCGCCCCTCTCGCGCTGCCCGACCTTCCCGAGCAGATCGGTCATCGGCTGGTGGAGCACCTGCTGGACAAGCGACGCTTCTGGACGGCTATCGCCCCGCCCGCGGTCGCGCTCGATGAGCCGTCGTTCTCGCTGCGGGAACACTTTGACGGCCTCCGGCGCTACTGGCGGGGCCCCACCTGGGTCAACAGCGCGTGGCTCATCTGGCGCGGCGTGGTGCGTCTCGGCTACGAGCAGCAGGCCGAGGCGCTCGCCCGCTCGATCACCGAAACGGTCGCGCGCGAGGGGCTACGCGAGTTCTACGACCCGCGCGATGGGCGTGGCATGGGCGCCCACGACTTCGCCTGGTCGGCGCTCGCCCTCGAGTTGCTCGACCCGGCCAACGCGAGCATCGGCGTGCCCGCCGGCGTAGCGTGATCGTGGACGAGGGCCGAGCGGCGCGCGACCCGTCCGCGCACGACCCGTCCGCGCGCGAGCCGTCCGCGCGCGAGCCGTCCGCGCGCGAGCGCGACGCGCAGCGTGCGCTGGCAGACGCGAAGGGGCGCCTGCAGACAGGAGGTCTGAAGCTGGCTGCGTATCTGCTGGTCGCCTACTTGGTGGTAAAGCTGATCCCGGCCCTCAAGCGCGCGCTGCACAGCCTCGAGCATGTGTCCTGGCAATGGCTGCTCGGGGCGATCGCGCTCGAGGTCGTGTCCGAGCTCGGCTTCGCCCTCGCGTGGGGCGCGATCGTCGATCCGCAGAAAGTGCTCGATCAAGACGGGCGCGGGCGGGCAATGGACGAGCGTGTCGCGTGGGCACAGCTCGGAGGCGGACTCCTGCTCCCCGGTGGGGCGTGGGGCGGCGTCGGACTCGGCGTGTGGATCATGCACCGGTTCGGAATGCCGACCAGGCTGATCGCCGAGCGCGAGTTCAACCTCAGCTTTCTCAACACCGCCGTGGACGCGCTCGCGATGATCGTTGCCGCGGTGGGGCTCGCCACAGGTATCTTCGCCGGCGAGCGCCATTACCTGCTGACCCTGCTGCCGGCGGCGGTCGCAGCGGCCGGGATCGCGGCCGCGTGGCTCGTCGCCCATCGCGCCGGCGGACATGCGAAACGCCTGGAGCGCAAGCATCCCAAGATCGCCGGCGCGATCACGACGCTCGCAGATGCCGTGGACGACACCGAGAAGCTCCTGTTTCATCGCGGCGGCTGGACGAGCGTGCTCGGTGTGCTGGCCTATTTCGGATTCGACGTGCTGGTCTTGTGGACCGCCTTCCTCGCGATCCACGCCAACCCGATACCAGGGTTCGCGATCGTGATCATGGCGTACGTCGTCGGTGCGCTGGGCGGATCGATTCCGCTGCCCGCCGGCATTGGCACCGTCGGCGGGATGGCGGCGATGCTGATCCTCTACGGCGTCGGCCACAACGCCGCGATCGCAGCCGTCCTGCTCCACCAGGCGATCGGGCTGCTGGTGCCGCTCAGCGGCGGCGGGATCGCCTACCTGGTCCTCCGTCGCCGCTTCGGGCCGATCGCGCGGGCTCCACGCTGAGCGCGGCGGCAGCAGCGCCGAGGGCGAGCGGGTGCGAGCTGATAGCGTTGGCCGCGATGCGTACGGTGTACACGCCGCTGCCGCTGAAGCGCGAGCGCGTGCTCGAGGCGGCGCTGGCGGTGGCCGAACGCGACGGCCTCGAGCGGCTGTCGATGCGCCTGCTCGCCCGCGAGCTGGGGGTGTCGCCGATGGCCCTATACCGGCACGTGAGCGGCAAGGACGACCTGCTGGATGGGCTCCTCGAGCTGCTGCTCGGAGAGCTCGAGCTGCCCGCGGAGTCCTTGCCGTGGGATGAGCGCCTGCGCGGGCTTGCCGGTGAGCTTCGCGGCCTCGCGCGCAGGCGGCCGCGGGTTTTCGGCCTGCTGCTTGCGCGGCGTGCCGCGAGCGAGGAGGCGACCCGTGCCCGGGAGGCGGCTCTGCGCGCCTTGCGTGACGCGGGGCTCGAGCGCGAGGCGGCGGAGCGGATGGAGCGACTCTTGAGCACCGTGGTCATCGGCTTTGCGCTGTCCGAGGCCACGGGGCGTTTTGACGGCCTCGATGTGGACGAGGAGTTCGAGGACGCTCTCGAGCTGCTCGCGCGGCTCGTGGCTGCACGGTGAAGCCCGCTGACGCGCGAACGCGACCGCGTCTCTGCGACCACTCGCTTCGCCGCCGTGCCTCGGATCAGCGCAGCTGGCTCTGCCAGCCAGGGGGCACCTTGCCCGCGGGACCGGGCACCGGCTGGTCCGGCGGGTGACTGTCAGGCTCGTGCAGCTTGGGCCCGTCGAAGAAGTCGCCCGTGCGGTAGTCGTAGAACCACTCCTCTCCCGGCTCGAAGCTCTGGATCACGGGGTGACCGGTCTCCGTCCGGTGCGCGGTCGCATGTTGCGCGGGCGAGTTGTCGCAGCAGCCGATGTGCCCGCACGCGGCACAGCGGCGCAGATGCAGCCACCACCCGGGGGCGGCGCCGGCGAGGCAGTCGGCGCAGCCGCTGCCGGAGGGCGGAACGTCGGGGTTGATGTCGGCTGAGGTGCTCACCGCGTCGCGAGGGCTTGTTGAGCCGGCGTGCACCGCATGCTAGGCGTTCCCGCTCGCGCAGGCCGAGCAGCATGACGACCCCTCCGGCGGTGGGCGCCCGACGCGGCTGCGGCCCGCCGTCCCCAGCGATGGGGACGGCGGGCTTGCAGCTCGGCGGAACCTTCGCGCTCGTCTAGCTGCTCACGGAATCGAGAGCGGCGGCTGCTGGAACGCGCCGTATCCGGCTTCCGCGTTGGCGATCGCTTCCGCGGCGTCGTCGGGTGTGATGAAGCCGGCGGACTCGGCCGCCTCGGTCACCGTCTTGTACTTCGCGGCATAGCTCGCCGCGGTCGGATACAGCGATTTGAGCTTCGAGCTGCTCAAGTCGTAGAAGTATCCCGACAGCAGACACAACCCGGCCGAGCGCAGTTCCGAATTGCTGATGCTTCCGGTCTCCGCCGCTTCGAATGCGCTCTTGAGCTCTTCGAACAGCGTGATCGGGTCGAGGCTCTCCTGGCTCGGCTTGGAGAAGTTGATGACCGAGTATTCCTCCGTGGGCACTTCGGCTTCAGCCAGGCGGATACCGCCATTGCCGACGCCGTACTGGTTGCTGTTGACGAGGTCATAGAGCCCGAAGAAGACGGGCGTCGTAGAGATCTGCGACGGCTCTTTCGGCGCCGGCGTGCCGTCGACCAGCCACTTCTGCATGTCCATCATCGCGGCGTTCTCGACCTCGTACAGCGCCATGTTGTCGGTCTGGTTGACCCCGTCGAGCGCCGTGCCGGTGCCCTCGATCGGCGTGCCGAATATGCACTGCGGCACGGGCACGGTCGGCTCCTCGCGGGCGATCGTCTCGACCTCGTAGGAGGCCTCGTGCGCGTCGATATGGGAGGCGCCCGGCAGTTCCCAAGTGCGCAGGTCGGTGTTGTCCGGCTGGCGTGCGGCAGCTGCGTCGAGCTCGACGATGTCACCCTGAGTGTTCAGCTGGATGAACGGCGCCGTGTTGTTCGTGCGAATGTCCGCCGGGAACGGGGATGTCGCAATCAGCCCGTTGCCGAGCGGCGCCGCCGTGACGGCGCGGCCGACCGCGATGAAGCCGTTGAAGGCGTCCGTGACCGGCTGGAACGCGTTGACGTAGGTGTCGACGCGGAAAGCCGACTGCGAGTCGCCCATCCCGATCAGCTTCTTCGGCGTCAGGCCGCCAAGCAGCGTCGCGCTGTCGGCCTTCACCGCTTCCGCGGCCTGGGTGAAGATCGAGTAGGACTGGCCGTCGTTGCTGTCGCCGAGGCCGGCGTAGCGCGTCGGGTCCCACCTGACGAGGTCTTCCATGCCGGCCTTCTGTGCCGTCACGCCGACGAAGGCGTAGCCCTGCCTGACGGCTTCTTCGCCGATCTGCGCCCACACCGGGTCCTGGTCGCCGCCGGTGGTGACGTTGGTCCATTCAAAGATGACGGTGCCGTTGAACTTGGCGGGGTTGGTCGGGTAGCGCACGAGCAGGCGCGTGGTGTAGGGGACGTTGCTCTGCGATACCGAGATCCCCCAGTCGCCGTTGGAGCCCCACAAGCCGCTTTCCCTGTACACGTTCGTCGTGCCGGACATCTTGAACTCTTTTTCCACGTAGCCGGCTTCGCCGAATGTGGTCGTGTTCAGCTTCGGCGCGCCGGGGACGCCCGACGGGGGCGGCACCGCGTCGTAGGGATACCCGTGTTCGCCGCTTGTGTAAGGGATTTCCTGGATGGTTGGCTGTGCCGCCGCGGTCGACGCCGCGAGGGCGCCCACACCGAAGAGCATCAGCGACGCCGCGATCGTCGCGGCCACAATGCTCGTCATCCTCCGTTGACAAGTCTCCATGCTCACAACTCCTCCTCGTTGTTCGGTTCATGGCTAGCGCGGTCATCGCGCGAGAGACAACTGTAACATCTGCATACCAGTTGCGTCCAGTTTCAGTGCGCGAGCGCCGCAGGCGCCGCTGGGCCGTGCTCCTGCGCCCCCGACCGCAGCGGCACGGTCGCGAGCAGCGCACCGGGAAAGAAAGATCCCGCCCGCCAGATCGCCGTGGAGCACGACTCGCAGCGGCAGCGGCCGTGCCGCTGCACACCACCCGGTGAGGGCGCCGGCTAGCGCGTGCGCGCGCCGCCGGCCACGGCGCGCCTGCGCGCCTGCGCGAAGGTCACGAGCCGCTCGCGATCCTCGTCCCAGAGCTTGAGCGTGACCGCGCGCAGCCCGTCCCACAACGCGAGCGTGGGCACGCAGTCAAACACGGGGTTCTCCTCGTGGGCCCGGCGCAGGTTGTAGTTGGGGATCCGCGCGTTCAGGTGGTGAACGTGGTGATAGCCGATGTTGCCCGTGCAGAAGCGAAGCGGGGGCGCCAGCTTCAGGAATGAGCTTCCCCGCAGCGCAGAGTCCGCATAACTCCAGCGCTCGCCGCTCTCCCAGTAGGCGTCCTCGAACTGGTGCTGGACGTAGAACAGCCAGATGCCGATCGAGCCGGCGAGCAGCGCGGGCGGCCCGCACACGAGCAGGTAGGCACGCCAGCCGATCAACCAGCACACGCCACCGACGATCGCCGCGAGCGCCACGTCGGTGGCGATCACGCTGCGGCGCATGCGCGGGCGCGCGTCGCGAGCGACGATCCGCGGGCCGATGATCATCGCGACGATCGGCCCGAGGCCGAACATGACGAACGGATTGCGCAGCAGGCGGTAGCCGAGCCGGCCCCGCCAGGGCAGCCCGTGGTATTCCGCGACGGTCAGCGTGCGTACGTCGCCGGTGCCGCGCCGGTCGAGGTCGCCGGAGCTAGCGTGGTGGACCGCATGGTCGTGGCGCCAGCGCACGAACGGCGAATACAGCAGCAGGCCGGTGGCGACCCCGAGCCACGCGTTGGCTCGCCTGGACCGCAGGAACGACCCGTGCGTGCAGTCGTGGAAGACGATGAACGTGCGCACCAGGAAGACCGCCGTCGGCACGACCAGGACAAGCGCCAGCAGGTAGGAAACCTCCAGCAGGAGATACATCGCAACCGACAAGCCGAGATACGGGGCGACCGACGTCGCCAGGCAGATCAGCGCCCGCGGGGCGTGTGGCTGGGCGTAGGGTGCGAGCCGCTCGCGCCACAGCCGTAGATCGCTGTGATCCTCCGGTTCCGCGTCCCGGCCGCCCGCGGCGGCCGCCCTGGCCGGGCCGGGAGACGGGGAGCCCCCTCGCTGCCCCGCGGACGCGGCGCCGATCATGCCGTGGTCGCTCCCGCGGCACGCCGCCTGCGCCGCGTACGTGCCCGCCGCGGGCCGGCGGGGGGACGCGTCGAGGTGGGCGCGCGCGGCCGCTCGCGCTCCGCCACATCGCCGAGCCCGTGCCGCAGGCCGAGTCGCCGCGCCAATCGGCTCATCTCCTGGCGGTCTTCCGCGGCGACCAGCGTGATGCCGACGCCGCGACGTCCCGCACGCCCGGTGCGTCCGATGCGATGGATGTATGCCTCGTGGTCGTCGGGCGGATGGAAGTTGATCACGTGAGAGATCCCCTCGACGTCGATCCCCCGCGCAGCCACGTCGGTAGCCACGAGTGTATCCACGCGCCCCGACTGAAAACGCGACAGCGCGTGCTCGCGCTGGCGCTGGGACTTGTTGCCGTGGATCGCGAGCGCGTGCACGCCGTCGGCGCCCAGGCGCTTGACCAGGCGGTCGGCGCCGCGCTTGGTGCGCACGAACACCAGCGTGCGCTCCCGCTCGCGGCCCAGCTCGGCCAGCAGCGCCTCGATGCGGCGATCCTCGCGTATGGCCACGAAGCGATGCTCCACCTGCGTGGTCGCGGACACCCCAGGGGTGCCGCTCTCGTGGCGGACGGCCCGGTTGGTGTACTGAGCTGCCACCCGGCCGGCGACGCCCTCGAGCGTCGCCGAGAAGAACAGCGTCTGTCGCGCGGTCGGGCAAGCTTTGACGATCCGGTCGATCGCCGGTCGAAAGCCTATGTCGAGCATCCGGTCGGCCTCGTCGAGGACGAGCGTCCGGACAGCCTCGAGCGTGAACGCCCGTCGTCGCAGCAGGTCCTCCAGGCGTCCGGGGGTCGCGACGAGCACATGCGAGGCGGCGGCCTTGGCCGCCTGTGCGACCAGCCCGACGCCGCCGTAGACGGCGGTCACGCGCAAGCCACGCGCGCGCGCGACCGCGTCGAGCTCGCGCACTATTTGGCTGGCGAGCTCGCGCGTGGGGGCGAGCACGAGCGCCGCCGGGCGGACGGGTGAGGGCTCGTCCGCGTCGATGCGCTCGAGGAGGGGAATCCCGAAGGCGAGCGTCTTGCCCGAGCCGGTCGGGGACTTCACGAGCACGTCGCGGCCGGCGAGGATGTCCTCGAGCACGAGCCGCTGCACGGGAAAGGGCTGCTCGATGCCACGACGGGAGAGGGCGCCGACGACGGCGCTCGACACGCCGAGGTCGGCGAATGACTGCTGTTTCATGAAACTGCTCCTTTGGCTGCGCCGTGGCGCCGCGCACGATTCGGAGGCTTTGGCCGACCCGAACCGCGGTGAGCGGGACTCAAGCGAGCTGCCTCGCGACCGAAGACCGGCCGCTGCGCTGAAGCTAGCAGATCGGCTGCGCCCGACATGCAACTGCGCCGCCACCGCCCCTCGCAAGCTCAAACGCCCCCTCGCAAGCTCAAACGCCCCCTCGCAAGCTCAAACGCCCCCCGCGGCCAAACGCCCGCTCGCAAGCTCAAACGCCCGCTGGGCGAACACGCGGCGAGGCTACGATCGAGCGCGCCCGGCCCGACCTCCGGGATCGCCGCGCTATTGTGGATAGTGCAGATTGGCCTGAGTGCAGGGTCGGGTCGGGATCGTAAAGTACGTGACCAGGCGGCGAGCCGGTTCAGGGCAAGGGCGCCCGGAGGCGCCGATCTGCGTGAACTAGCATCCGAGCACTGGCCCAGCGCGGACGCGCAATCCTAGGAGCGATCACGTGCCAGGCCCCCAGCAGCTCCGTCAGCAGCAGCAGCACGAGGAGAAGCTCAAGGACATTCGCGAGCAGGTCGCGCAGGGCAAGCTCGTGATCCGCCAGATGACGGCCGACGAGCGCAAGCGCTACCCGCCGCGCGAGGCGAAGCACCCGCGCGGCTCCAAGCGGCGCTGATGACGCGCTTCTTCCTGCCGTCGCCGAAAGGCGGCGCCGGCGTCGAGCGCGTGTACAGCTCGCTGCGCGAGCAGGCCGAGGAGTGCACGGGCTCGGTCTCGCGCGACCGCCGGATCCTCGAGATCGAGTGCCGGCGTCAGGGCCTTGACTGCCGGCTGCGCGTGGGCGAGCCCGACGCGATCGACGGCAGGACCGTCGCCGCGATCCTGCAGCTCGGCCGCGACACCTACACCGTGCACCACGTGCCGAGCGAGCCCGGTCAGTCGACAGCGCCGACGGTGCTGCAGCGGACCGAGGTGTACTCGGTCGCCGACTTCGACTGACGCCGGCCGGGGCCGCCAACGACCGGCGCGGGCCGGGGCCGCTCGACTGGCCCCGGCGGGGGGAGCCGAGCTACGGTACGCGTCACCGTGCGCGTGACGAGCTGGAACGTGAACTCGGTCAAGCAGCGCCTGCCGCGGCTGCTGCCGTGGCTCGATCAGCGGCGCCCGGACGTGGTGTGCCTGCAGGAGACCAAGCTCGCGGACGACGCCTTCGAGCAGCTGCTCGGCGCGGAGCTCGCCGCGCGCGGCTATGCGCTGGCGCTGCACGGCGAGGTGCAGTGGAACGGGACGGCGATCCTCTCGCGCGTCGGCTTGGAGGACGTCGTGCGGGGGCTAGCCGGCGCGCCCGGCTTCCCGCATGCCGAGGCTCGCGCCGTGGCGGCGAGTTGCGGCGGGATTCGGGTGCAGTGCGTGTACGTGCCCAACGGTCGCGCGCCGGACTCCGAGCACTACCGCTACAAGCTCGCCTGGCTGCAGGCCCTGCGCGAGGTGCTGCGAGCGGCGCCGGCGGCGACGATCGTATGCGGGGACATGAACATCGCGCCCGCGGACATCGACGTGTTCGACCCGGCGGCGTACATCGGCCACACGCACGTGACGGCTCCCGAGCGCGCCGCCCTGGCGCAGCTGCAGGCGCTCGGGCTGCGCGACGTCGTGCGCGATCGCTGGCCGGGGGAGCGGGTGTTCACCTACTGGGACTACCGTGCGGGGATGTTCCACCAGGATCTCGGCATGCGCATCGATCTGGTGCTCGCCAGCGAGCCGGTCGCGAGCAGGGTCAAGGCCGCGTGGGTGGATCGGCAGGCCCGCAAGGGCAGCGGGCCGAGCGATCACGCGCCCGTGATCGTCGATCTGGACGAGGCGCCCGACGGGGACATCGGCCCGGTCGTGCCGCCGCCGTCAGCGCCGGCCACGCGCAGAAGCTCGGTCAAGCTGCCGCAGTCGTCTTGAGCGCCCGGCCGAGCCGGCGCCAGCCGACCTGCGCACGAGCCGCCGGCCGATCCGCGCGAGCCGCTAGCCGATCCGCGCGAGCCGCCGGCCGATCCGCGCGAGCCGCCGCGCGAGCCGAGCCGGCGGGAGGCGAGCCCGAGCTTGGCGGGCGAAATGTCTCCGACTGTGGGCGCACAGCGCATGGTTCGGGCGCGTGGCGGGTTAACAGATGAACAGACCATGAGGGCGGCCGCTCAGCGGGGGGCGGGCCCGCGCATCTGGGCCGGGACCCGGTGGCGTCCTCACATAGGGACTCCGGATCCGCATGTACCGCCTGCAGTGCCTCGTGCTCAGCCTATACGCCCTGGTCGCGCTCACGCTCGCGCTGACGGTGGCGTTGGGCGCCTTCGCCGACGCGCCATCGGGTGCCGGTGAACGCGCGCGGCGGGCGGCGGGCGCGCATGGCCGGGCGTGTCCGGGCGCCGAGCCGTGTCCGTACAGCTCGGTGGCGATCCTCGGGCGGCGAGGCGAAGGCGTGCTGCGCTACCCGGAGGCGCTCGCCGTCGCGCCCGACGGCGATGTGTATGTCGCCGACCAGTACAGCTATGTCGTGCAGCGCTTCAGCGCGGGCGGGCGCTTCCTCGGCCAGTGGGGCGCGCGCGGCACGGGCGCCGGACAGTTCGGCGCGGTCGGGGGTCTGGCGGTGAGCGCAGCCGGCGAGGTCTATGTGGTCGACTCGGAACATGACCGCGTGGAGCAGTTCGATGCCGAAGGTCGCTTCGTGCGCGCCTGGGGCGAGCCCGGCTCGCGGCCCGGACAGTTCGAGTTCGGCAGCGGCGGGCCGGGCGTGCCCCCGGGCGGCGGGATCGCGGTGTCCGGCGACTTCGTGTACGTGGCGGACACGGGCAACGATCGGATCGAGCGCTTCACGCTGGACGGCACGCACGCGCTCGTCCTCGGCGGGCCGGGCCATGGTCCCGGGCAGCTGGAGAGCCCGCACGGCCTGGCGGTGAGCGGCGAGGAGCTGTACGTGGCGGACACGGGCAACGATCGGATCGTCGCGTTCCGGACCCGGGGTCCATATGCCCGCGAGGCCGGCGGCCTCGGGTCGGGGGAAGGACAGTTCACGAGCCCGTTCGACGTCGCCGTCGGCCCGGCCGGACGGGTGTATGTGGCCGACGACAACAACCACCGCGTCGTTGAGCTGAGCCCCGAGCTGCGCTTCCTGGCCGCCTGGCCGCTTGCGCCCTCACAGGGCCCGAGCGAAGGCCTGCACCCGAACTTCGGCGCGGAAGAGGTGAGCTACCCGCGCGCCGTCGCCGTCTCGCGCTCCGGCCTGGTGTATGTGGCCGACGCCGCCGCCGATGAGGTCGACATCCTGGGCGCGACGGGCCGGCGGCTCGGCGCCTGGGGGGTCTCCGCTCGCTCCTATGGCCAGTTCATGCTGCCGCGCGACGTCGCCGCGACGCCCGAAGGCGGGGCGCTCGTCGCGGACACGGTGGGCGGGCGCGTGGAGCTGTTCGACCACCGGCTCGCCTACCGCGAAAGCTTTTACGGCGGCGCGGCGATCCTCGGTGAACACCTGTTCGAGCCCGTCGCCATCGCGCTCGCTGCTGACGGCACGCTGTGGGTGACAGACCAGGAAAACGACCTGGTGCGCCACCTGAGCGCGGAAGGCGAACTGCTCGGGACGCTCGGCGGCGGGGTTGGGACGCCCGCAGCGCGACGCCTCGAGCGGCCGGACGGGCTGGCGGTTGGTCGCGAAGGCGACGTGTACGTCGCGGATACCGGCGAAGGCCTGGTCAAGCGCTACTCCCCGGCGGGCGCGGTGCTCGGGTCCTGGGGCGATGCGGGCTCGAGCGCCGCCCGGCTTCACGCTCCGGTCGCGCTCGCGACGGCGCGGTCGGGCGCGGTGTACGTGGTCGAGGTCGGCGCCGACCGGATCGCGGAGTTCACCGCAGCAGGTCGCTACGTGCGCGCGTGGGGCGGCGCGGGTCGCGGGCCAGGAAGGTTCGAGTCCCCGGACGGCATCGCAGTGGATGCCCGCGGCGAGGTGTTCGTGGCGGACGGCGGCAACGACCGCATCGAGGAGTTCGACGCAGACGGGCGCTTCGTGCGCGCATGGGGCGCGCCTGGCGCGGCCCCGGGCGAGCTGAGCGACCCCGCGGGCCTGTCGATCGACTGCGCGGGCGCGCTGCTGGTCGCCGACGCCGACAACAACCGCGTGCAGCGCTTCGCGGGGGTCGCGCCGGCGGGCGGCTGCAGCTCGGCGGCGGCGCAGTGAGCGTCCGCAGCTAGCGAGCGCGGACCCGCCCCTCGGCGACGACGCGCACGGTGTGCAGCAGCCGGTCGCTGGCGCCGCGCACGCTGCCGCCGAGCTCGAGCGTCTGCTGCACGTAGGCGAGCGTCTCCGCGGACAGGCGCTCGCCTGGAAGCACGTTGGGCACCCCAGGCGGGTAGGTGGCGAGCGACTCGGCGGCGACGCGACCGGCGGCGTCGTGCGCGGGCACGATCTCCTGCGGGCCGAGATAGGCCTCGCGGGGGGTCATCACGAGCTCGCCCCACGGCGGCGGCGGCGCGAAGCTCGCGCTCGCTCCGCCGGGGTCGGGCCCGACGCGCTCGGCGGCTACGCGCAGCGCGTGCACCAGCCGCGCGGCCTCGGGCAGGCCGCGCTCGCCCATGCCGAAGACCGCTACGAGCACGTTCTGGCCGTAGAGCTCGAGGTTGATGTCGCCGATCTCGCGCAGCATCGGCGCGAGCTCGTAGCCGCTGGCGGCCACGCCGCGGACGTCGACGGCGAGACGCAGCGGGTCATACGCGAACACGCCGGGGCGCCCGGCGATGCGCTCGTCGAGCACGTCGAGCCCATCGATCTCGCGAATCTGCTCGCGCGCTTGTGCGAGCGCCGCCATCGTCCTTCCGAGCAGCTCGCGTCCCTGCACCGCCGCCTGGCGGCGCGCCGCGTCGAGCGACCCGCACAGCAGCGAGTTGGGGCTGGTCGACTCGGTGAGCGTGACCGCGCGGTCGACGGCGTCCTCGCCGATCAGCGGGCCCGCCCCGTGCCCGAGGTGCAGCATCGCCGACTGCGTGAGGCTGCCGACGATCTTGTGCGTGCTCGAGATCACCAGGTCGGCGCCGAGCGCGAGCGCGTGCGTGGGCAGCTGCTCGTGGAAGGCCATGTGCGCGCCCCACGCCTCGTCGACGATCAGCGGCACCCGGCGCCCGTGGGCGACCTCGGCGAGCGCGCCCACGTCGGCGACCGCGCCGAAGTACGTCGGCGAGACGACCCACGCGCCGACCGCGCGCGGCGTGGCCTGCAGCGCGAGCGCGAGCGTGTCGGGGGTCAGGCAGTGCGCGATGCCCAGCTGGGGGTCGACCTCGGGCGCCGCGAACGTGGGCCGCAGCCCCGAGAGCACGAGCGCGTCGATCGTGCTCGAGTGCGCGTTGCGCTGCACGACGACCTCGTCGCCGTGGTGGGCGAGCGCGAGCCCCGAGGCGAGGTTGCCCTGGGAGGCGCCGTTGACCAGGAACCACGCGCGGCGCGCGCCCCAGGCGTCGGCGGCGAGTCGCTGCGCCTGCTCGAACGGGCTTGGCTCGACGCCGACGTCGATCCCGTACGTGAGCGCGGGGATGTCGAGGCTGACGGCGCGCTCGCCGAACGCGCGCAACAGTCCGGGGTCGGCGCCGGGGCCACCCTTGTGGCCGGGGACGTGCAGGCGCGCGGGCTTGCGCCGGGCGTACTCGCACAGCGCGTCCAGGTAGGGGGTGCGCTCCTGGGCGGAGCCCGCCCCGCTCATCCGTGCACGGCGCGCGTTTGTGATCCGGCGCTCACATCTGTGCTCGCCATGACTCTCGGATGTGCCAACACTGAGACTTTCTACCAATTTCGCTTGCCCGAGACGCGTGCGCGGGCTAGCGTCGATGCTGTCCTTGAAACAAGTGGCCCGGCGGTGCGTGAACACCCCGGGCCCGGCACCGAGTTGCTCGGCCTCGATGCCCGTCGATTGTCCCGCAGCTGCGCCGTGGCGTGCGCGGCGGGACTCGGCTGGATTCGATGCGAGCGCTCTGGCTGCCCGAACGAACAGGAGGCGAGATGCCAGACGCAGATCCAAGCCCACGCGCGCCAGCGCCCGGATGGCCCTCCGACGAGCTCGTGCTGGCGGGCGTCGAGCGGGCGGAGCGCCACGACGCGCGCGCATCCCGGGCGGTGCCCGTGTGGACGATCCTCGAGCATCTGGACGTCCGGCGCCGCTCGCACGTCGCGCGCCATGTGGCCGCGCGCCTGGTGGCGCTGGCGCAGGAGGGCTGGCTCGCGCGCTCGCGCCGGCATGGCGTGCTCACGTGGACGCTCACGCCCGCCGGCGAACGACGCCTGGCTGACGCCCGCCGCGCCGAGCGCTTGCCGGCGCTGGGGGAGTCCCCGCAGCATCGCGCGTGGCGCAACGCGCGCACGGCGGCCGCGCAGGAGATCGAGCGTTTCAGCGGGGACGTTCGCGAGCTGCTCGAGCGGGCGGCGTCGCTGCTCGAGCGCGATCCCGCGCCGCACTCCGACGCGTGGCTCGAGCTGGGCGAGGCGTTGCAGCGCGCCTGCCGCTGCGTGGCCTCGGCCAGCTACTGCCTGCGCGAGTGGGCCGAGCCGGATGACGCGCTGGCGGACGTCGACGAGCGCATCGATCCGACCGACGAGCAGCTGGCGCCGGACGAGCGCGCACGCCGGCGGGCACGCCGCGCCGGGCGGCGCAACATCCGCTTGTGGGACGAGCGCGCGGGCGCGTGACGGCGAGGGCGCTTTGCTAGGGTCGCCGGCGAGGTGTCGCGCTGAGCGTCAACCGGGGCGCAAGCCACCGTCGACCCGACCGCGGGGGAGGTTTCGAGCGCCCCGGGCCGATCGCGCGCGTGGGACTGCGGGCAAGAGATTTTGAGGAGTGGGAGATCGCGTTGCACGGCCGTCGCGTGATCTATCGGATCGCGGGCGCCGGCCCACCCGTGGTCCTGATCCATGGCATGCTCAACTCATCGAGCCACTGGCAGCAGGTGGCGCTCGACCTGGCCCGCGATCACACGGTGCTGGCCCCCGATCTGATCGGCCACGGCGACTCGGCGGCGCCGCGCGGCGACTACTCGCTCGGCGCGCACGCGGCCAGCATTCGCGACCTGCTCGCGGCGATCGGGGTCGAGCGCGCGAGCATCGTCGGACACTCGCTGGGCGGCGGCGTGGCGATGCAGTTCTTCTACCAGTTCCCCCAGCGCGTCGAACGGCTGGTGCTGATCTCGAGCGGCGGCCTCGGACACGAGGTCAGCCCGATGCTGCGCACGGCCGCGCTGCCGGGCACCTCGGCGTTGCTGTCGCTGACGATCCAGCCACGCCTGCTCGGCGCGCTCGCCGGCGCGGGCCGGCGCATGCGCGAGCGCGCGATCTCGAGCGGCGTGCACCTGCAGGCGATCGCGCGGGCGCTGCGCCCGCTCGAGAACGCGGACGCCCGCCAGGCGTTCCTGCACACGCTGCGCGCGGTGATCGACGTGCACGGCCAGCGGGTGAGCGCGACCGATCGGCTGTACCTGCTCGAGACGATGCCGACGATGATCGTGTGGGGCGAGCGCGACAACACGATCCCGATCGCGCACGGGCGCCGCGCGCACGAGGCGATCCCCCACAGCTTCTTCAGGACGCTTCCGGACGCCGCGCACTTTCCCCACCTGGAAGACCCCGACGGGGTGGCGCGCGTGCTGCGCGAGTTCTTGGCGCAGACGCAGCCGGGGCGGATCGAGGACGCCGACTGGGGTGAGGTGCTCGCGCGGCGCTCGCCGCGCTCGCGCCGGCACGCGGCCGCCTAGCTCGGGCGACGGCGACCGGCGGCGGGTCAGCCGGACGCGGCCAAGCGCCACGCGGGCGGATAGGGCAGCGGCGCGAGCTTGGCTTCGAGCTGCGCGCGCATCGGCTCGAACGGCGGCGGCAGCGACAGGCCCTCGCCGAGGTGCGCCGGGTCCTCGTCGACGGCGAAGCCGGGGCCGATCGTGGCGATCTCGAACAGCACGCCGCTCGGCTCGAGGAAGTACACGGATTTGAAGTAGAAGCGTTCGATCACCGGGGTCGGGCGCGCTCCAACCCCGGCCACGCGCTCGCGCCAGGCCTCGAGGTCCTCGATCGCGGCGGCGAACGCGACGTGGTGCACGGTGCCCGCGCCCTGGGTGCGATTGATCTCCGGCGGCGCGGGATCGTAGGCGTAGAAGCCTCCCCTACGCTCGCCGCGCACCTCCCAGTGCTCCCCTTCTCCTCGGGTGAAGCCTAGCGCTGTCCCGAGCAGGCGCTCGCTGCGCACCGGCGCGTTGCTGTACGCGCGCACGCCCTCGAAGCCCTGCAACGCGTACTCCCCAGGGATCTCGGGCGCGTGCGCGCTCAGTGGCTCGTCCCCGGCGGCGCTCGGCACGAGCTCGTGCTCCAATCCCTCGGGGTCGGCGAACAGCAGGCTCCCGCCCGAGAGCTCCGCCCTGATCCCGTTGCCGGCGAGTCGCTCCTCCCAGAACTCGAGCGCCTCGGGACCGGACACGCGCCAGACGATCCGGTGGACCATGCCCGCGCCCGCGATCCCGCGCGCCGCGCCGGGGTACTCGAAGAACGTCAGGTCCATCCCGGGTGAGCCGTGCTCGTCGCCGTAGAACAGGTGATACATGTTCGGTTCGTCCTGGTTGACAGTCCGCTTGACCATGCGCAGGCCGAGCACGCCGGTATAGAACTCGACATTGCCCGGGGCGTCGCCGGTGATCGCGCTGATGTGGTGGATGCCCTCGAGCTGCATCGTCCACGGACTCTAGGGGGCTCGCGCGTGCGGCGGCGTGCGATCATCGGCGAGGGTCGCGCAGGCCGCGATCGCGGATTTGACCATCTGATGCAAGACGGATCGCTGATACCTCGCTTCGGACGCGCGCGACGCGATCCGACGCTGGCCGTGCTCGAAGGCCTGCACCCGCTCAAGCACGCGCTGCGCTTCGGCGCGAACGTGCACGAGGTCGTGACGCGCGACGCTCGCGAGCTCGAGCGCCTCACAGGCGAGCTCGCACCGGACCTCAGCGAGGCGCTGCGGACGCTCGCGCGCGAGGTGCGCCCGAAGGTGTTCGACCAGCTCGCCCCGCTGGCGCCCTCCACGGGCGTGATCGCGCTGGCCGAGCGTCCGGCGCTCGACGCCGCCGCGGTGCTCGCCGAGCCCGACCCGGCACCGCTGATCGTGCTGGAGGACCCGCGCGACCTCGGCAACATGGGCGCGTGCGTGCGCGTCGCGGCGGCCGCCGGCGCAGCCGCCGTGCTCAGCAGCGGCAGCCACGACCCCTGGCATCCGGACGTGCTGCGCGGCGCCGCCGGCCTGCACTACGCGCTGCCGGTCGCGCGCCTGGCGAGCGTTCAGCCGCTGCGCGAATCCGGCCGGCCGCTGCTCGCGCTCGATCCCGAGGGCGAGCCGCTCGAGCCGTCTGCGCTGCCCGCGCGGGTGGTGCTCGCGTTCGGCAGCGAGCGCGCGGGGCTCAGTCCGCGGCTGCTCGCGAGCGCCGACGCGCGCGTGAGCATTCCCATGCGGGCGGGCGTCTCGAGCCTGAACCTCGCGACGTCGGTGGCCGCCGTCTTGTTCGCGTGGCGCCTGTCCGTGCGCCCGCTCGCGCCACTCGGCTGAGCTCACCGGCCACGCCCGTGTCGCTCGTGCTGAGCGGGTGCGGCGTGTGTGCGCTCAGGTGCTCGCGCGAGCCTCGCGGCCTTCGACGCCGTCGAGCAGCAGCCAGTTGCCGTACAGCGCGTCGCGGGCGCGCGCGAGCATCCGCTGCGCCTGCTCGTCGGGGTCGTCGAGCTCGGCGAGCAGCGCCGCGATCAGCTCGCGCGCAGCGCCGGCGTGCTCGAGGTCGCGCACCTGGTGCACGCGGAAGTACTCGGTCGCGGGACCCTCGTCGGTGAAGCCGTAGTGCGCGCGCAGCCCGGCGAGCTTGGTCGCGGAGATCTGCGGCTGCCCGGCCTCGATCGCGTACAGGACGGCCAGGTGCTCGAGCAGGTCCTCGCCCGCGCCCCACGCGCGGATGCACGTGCGTGTGCGCGCGAGGGGGACCGGGCCGGCGCCCGCGGGCGCGCTCGTCTGGTGCGCGCCCGTCTGGCGCACGCCCCTCGCTCGCGCCTCCGTGTGGTGCGCGTCGCGCGCGCGGCGCTCGGCGACCGAGCGCGCGAACTGCTCCCAGAGCGCCACGTGGGCGGCCTCCTCGCGCGCATGGGCGGCGAGCCCCGCGCGGCTGCTGGCGGCCGCGGGGCTCGTGCGGGCGTCGATCGACGCGCACTCGGCGGCGCGCTCGGAGGTGGCCGCGAGCGCCAGCACCGCGTGCCCGTACTCGCCGGCGTAGCGGTCGAGCTCGGGCGCGCTCAGCTCGCCGGCGCTCCAGCGTCGATAGAACGGGTGCTCGAGCACGTCGATCGCGGCGCGGATCCGATCGAGCCTGGCCAGGATGTTCATTGGGGTGTTCCCTTCTGTCGGTTCTGGGGCGTTACGGAGGGAGGACATGCGGTCGCGGTATAGAAACCTACGGAGTTAGCGAGGTCTTCGTCCGAACGGCCTGGACCGCCATCCGGCCCGTGTGCGAGGCTCGTCGCCAGAGCTCGATCGGAGGAGCGGAAGGGGGCCGTATTCGTGACCATCATCGTCGCCTCGGCGCTTGGCGTGATGCTCTTCGGCGCGATTCTGGCGGTAGCCCTCAGCCGCGTGGCGGCGTTCGCGGACGAGGACTCCGAGCGGATGCTCGCCGAGCGTCATGAGGATCCGATCATCAGCGGCTACGACCACGCTCACGCGGGGTTCGCGCGCGCCCACTCGACGATCGCGTGGGAGTCGTCGATCACGGAGCCGTCGTCGAGGACGAGCGTCGGCACCCAGCGCTTGCCGGTCAGCTCCTGGACCTCGCGGCGCCCGCGCGTGCGGTTGAACACGCCGGGCAGCGGCGCGAAGCCGTAGGACTTGATCAGCTCCGGCTCATATCCCGCATCCTTGAGCGCGTGGTAGGCGTTCGCACACGGGTGCCCGCCGGGGCGGACCGTCGGAAACGTGCCCCAGCAGATGTACAGCCTCACGTCGCCCGGTCTCCGCGCGCATGCATCACGCGAGCGTAGCCGACGCGCCAGCGGCTATGCTCCGGCGGCGATGAGCGACGCGGTGCGCACCCCGGAAGGGGCGCTGGCGGACCTGCCCGAGTTTCCGTTCGCCGCGCACTACCGCGAGGCGGCAGGAGTGCGCCTGGCGCATGTGGACGAGGGCGAGGGGCCGCCGGTGGTCTTCTTCCACGGCGAGCCCACTTGGTCGTTTTTGTGGCGCAAGGTGATCCCGCCGGTGCGCGACGCGGGCTTTCGCTGCCTGGCTCCCGACCTCGCGGGCTTTGGGCGCTCGGACAAGCCGACGGACATCGACTTCTACACCTACGATCGCCACTGCGCGCTCGCGGGCTCCCTGCTCGAGGACCTCGACGTGCGCGGCGCGACGGTCGTCGTGCACGACTGGGGTGGACCGATCGGGCTGCGCCTGGCGGTGGAGCAGCGCGAGCGCGTGCAGCGGCTGGTGATCCTCGACACGGGGCTGTTCACCGGCCATCAGAAGATGAGCGACGCGTGGCTGGAGTTTCGCGACTTCGTCGCGCGCACGGAGGACCTGCCGGTGGGCTTGCTCGTGCGCCGCGCGTGCAAGACCGACCCCGGCGATGACGTGATCGCGGCCTACGACGCGCCCTATCCGGACGCGCCGTCCAAGGCGGGCGCGCGGGCGTTCCCGCTGCTGATCCCGCGCGCGCCGGACGCCCCGGGGGCCCTTGCCGGTCAGCGCGTGCTGGAGGCGCTGCGCGAGGACCGCCGCCCGACGCTGATGCTGTGGGGCGACAGCGACCCGGTGCTGCCGCCGAGCACCGGCGAGCGCTTCGCGCGCTCGATCGGCCGCGAGCCGCCTCGAGCGATCGAGGACGCGGGCCATTTCCTGCAAGAGGACCAGGGGCCGTTGATCGGCGAGCTGATCGCCGAGTGGCTGACCGCCGGCTGATCGCTCGCCGGCTGATCAGTCGCCGGCTGATCGCTCGCTGGCTTATCGCTCGCCGGCTGATCGCTCGCCGGCCGTTTGCGTGATCCTGGCTCGCTCGGGCACCGGGTCGAGCGCCGCGTCCGGGGTCGGGTGTGGGGCGCTCTTCAGTGCGGGCCTGGGCGCGGACTCGAGCGCGGGCTCCGAATGCGCGGCGCGCAGTTCGTAGCCCCGGCGCGCACCCGCGTCGGCGCCCGCGAGCACGCGGTCGGCCTTGATCGCGCGCGCGAGACCCTCGGCGAGCGGCCGCGGCAGCAGGTTGCCGAGCACGTTCGTGCGCTTCGCCGACTTCGGCACCCACACCTCGACGGTGCGCATGCGCAGCGCCTGCACGATCGCCTCGGCGACCTCGGCGGGCTCGAGGCTGCTCATCCCGCGGGCGTGTCCGAGACCGGAGCCGAGCTCGGTGTCGACGACGAACGGCATGACATAGCTGAGCTGCACGTTGGCTCCCATCAGGCGCAACTCGCCGCGCACGGCCTCGGTCAGGCCGACGACGGCGTGCTTGGTCGCGGAGTAGGTCGCGCCGCCGGGCGCGCCGAACTTGCCGGCCTGCGAGGAGATGTTGACGATGTGGCCGCGGTCGCGGACGACCATCCGCTCGAGCGCGAGCTTCATGCCGAGGATCACCCCGTGCAGGTTGATGTCGACCATCCGTCGCGCCGTCAGGTCGTCCTCGTCGAGGAAGCGCCCGATTTGCATGATCCCGGCGTTGTTGACGAGCACGTCGAGCGGCCCGAGCTGCTCCTCGGAGGCGTCGAGGAACGCGCGGAAAGAGTCCCGGTCGGTGACGTCCAGCTCGAGTGCGACCGCGCTCGGACCGAGCTGCGCGGCGGTGCGCTTGGCGGCGTCGAGGTCCACGTCCCCGATCGCCACGCGCATCCCGCGTTGCAGGAACGCGTGCGCGGTCGCCCGTCCGATCCCGCGCGCGGCGCCGGTGATCGCCGCTGCCTGCCCGGCGAGGATGCGGGGTTGCCTGGCCATGGTCTCCTCCTGAGTCATCGACGGCGATGCTGAATCGACCTCAAAGCTAGCGCTTTGGCCGCGCGGCCAGCCCGTAGTAGGGTGCGCTGATGCCGTACTTCAAGCTCGACGGCCAGCGGATCGCCTACACGGAGTTCGGCGGCGGACCGGCGGCGCTGGGCGCCGGAGGCGTGCGCGGGCGCACCGCCCGGAGCGCGCCGGCGAACGGACGCGCGCTGATCCTGCTGCACGGGCTGCTGCTCTCGCAGGAGATGCACCGGCCGCTCGCCGAAGATCTGGCGGCGCGCGGCAACCGCGTGATCACGCTCGACCTGCTCGGCCACGGCCGCTCCGATCGCCCGCGCGACATGTGGCGCTACTCGATGGCCACCTACGCGACACAGGTGGTGGCGCTGATGGACCACCTGCAAATCGAGCAGGCGGTCGTGATGGGAACGTCGCTGGGCGCGAACGTCGCGCTGGAGCTCGCCGCGCACGATCCCGAGCGCCTGCGGGGCATGGTGATCGAGATGCCGGTGCTCGACAACGGCCTGTTGTGGAGCGCGCTCACGTTCACGCCGCTGCTCGTGATGCTGACGTTCGGCGAGCCGGCGATGAAGCTGCTGGCGCGCGTCACGCGCGCGGTCCCGCGGGGCGTGCTGCCGCATTACGGCAACGTCGCCCTCGACCTCGTCCGCCAGGAACCGGGGCCGAGCGGCGCGCTGCTGCAAGGGCTGTTCTTCGGGCGCATCGCCCCGCCGCGCAGCGAGCGCGCCACCTTCGCGACACCGACGCTCGTGCTCGGGCACCCGCGCGATCCGGTGCACCCGTTCTCCGACGCCGACGGCCTCGTCAAGGAGCTGCCGAACGCGCGACTGCTGATGGCCAACTCGCTGGTCGAGCTGCGTCTACAGCCAACGCGGCTGACAGGGGAGATCGCGGCGTTCGTCGATGAGCTGTGGTCGAGCGGCGCGAGCGCGGGCCGAGGACGCGCGGCGGTCTCGAAAGGCGCTCCGGGCAAACGCGCGGGCGCGGGTGCGAAAGCGCGGGCCGCAGGCGCCAAACGCGCGCCCGGCAAACGCTCCTCCCGCTAGCGGGTCGCGAACAATTCGACTTCGTTGACGCTCACGTGCCCGGGTGCTTCGGGCGTCCCGACCGCAGACTGCGGCGCCTTGCTTATCCACAGCGTGATGAACCTGAAGCCCTTCGTGGCGTCGCGCAGGGCCAAGCGCAGCTTGCGCTTCCTGACGAGCTTCGGCGCGCTCAGCGGCACCCAGGCGGGTTCGGTGATCGAGCTGGGCGCGGTCTGCGTGTCGGCGCCGTAGACCTGGACGGTCATCCCGGTGGTGGAGGTGAGCAGCTGGAGCACCGCCAGGCGCTGCTTGGACTTGAGGTCGATCAGCAGGCCCTCGGCCATCTTCGGCGCGGTCGCCGGATTGACCTGTGCGGTCCACGCCGTCGATTCGTCGCCGTCGATCGCGAGGCTCGGGTCGCCGAACCAGCTCGCGGGATAGTCATAGGGGTCGTAGGTCTTCGCGGCGTTCGTGTCGAGCAAGATCGCCGCCTGAGATTCTTCGGAGGATTCGCCGTTCGTGCCTTTTTCGCCGGAGCCGCCCGTCGAGCTCGACGGCGCGGTGCTCGTGGGCGTCGTTTTTTTGGGTTCGCTCGCGGGCGTGCCCGTGGCGCCTTTGCCCGTGGCTGCTTTTTCGGAGGCTTTGGGCGTGATCGCGGTCAGCGGGATCTTCGGTGGCTTGCCTGCGCCGAGCCCGAGCAGGCCTTTGCGCGCTTTGGAGCCGTGCGCGGCGGCTCCGGGAAGCGCAGGGGCAGTGGGCGCGGGCGCCGTCGGGACGCTCGTCGCGGGCGTCGTCGTCTGGGCGACGGTCGCGGTCAGCACACGAGCCCTGCTCGGACCCTTCTCGAGCGCAGCGTAAGCGGCGGCAGCCGCGCCGAGCACGAGTGCCAGCACAGCCGCCAGCGCCAACGCGGCCGGGCGCCAGCCCGAGCGCCCGAGGCTGCCGGGCGCTCCAGCGCCGCACTCCAGGCACCAGTCCTGCCCGGCGCTCAACGCCGCGCCACAGCTCGCGCACGCACGCGCGCGGAACGCGCCGGGCGCTGCGCCGCCGTCCGCTCGTCGGACCTCGAGCAGCCCCGCCGGGGCGGGCAGGCCGGGAGCCGGCGGCGGCCCGTCGGAGGCAGCCTGGCCGGGAGCCGGCGCCTGCCCGTCGGAGGCGGGCTGGCCGGGAGCCGGCGCCTGCCCGTCGGAGGCGGCCTGGTGAGCGGGCGCGGAGTCGGCCGGCGAGCTTGCCACTGATCGGATTTTAGCCCTGCACGATCTCACGACCGGTCGGTCGCATCCGCTCGTCGAGCTCCAGCTGCCAGTAGTAGCGGGTGAACGTCATGCCCGCTCGCAGCTGGCCGACGTGCGGCTCGACGGTCTCGCCCGCGGCCATGCGCACGATCAGCTCGGGGTAGGTGCGCCCTGGCAGCGCCGCGTACACCGGCGCCGGGAACGCGCCGCCGAAGCGCGTGTTCACGTCGGTGATGCCGAGCCCGACCTCAGGGTCGCGGAAGACCTGGATGGTCGCCGGCCCGGCGACGCGGAGCGCGTGCATCACGCGTCCGCCGAGCTCGATCAGCTCGCGGTCGTCGATCACCTGGCCCTTGATCGACTCGCCGCCGCGCGACTCGAGCATCGTGCGCGGGATCGCATTCAGGCAGCGCCCGTCGCGGTCGCCGAGGCAGTCGATCGAGAGCTCGGGGCCGCCCATCGCGCGCTGCACCATCACGGGCTCGGGCCGGGGCAGACCGCGAGGGCGATCGGCGACCGGCGCGCGCTCGACGTAGTCGATGATGAAACGGGCTTGCGCGGGGTCGTGCGCGACGTGGATCGAGCGCGCGCCGGAGCCGCGCCGCGGCTTGATCATCACGGGATAGTCGAGCGCGTCGAGATCGTCCTCGGGAAGCACGGTCGGCGGCGAGGGCAGCCCGTGGCTCGTGAGCAGCAGGTGCGCCTCGTACTTGTCGTAGGTCGCGCGGGCGACGGCGGCCGCGGGCACGAGCGCGGGCAGCCGTCGTTCTTCAAGCGCGCCGGCCAGAACCTCGATGTCGAGATCGGTCAAAGGCAGCACCGCCCCGATCCCGTGCTGCTCGCACAGGCGCTCGAGCGCGGGCACGTACTCGGGGTCCTCGACGAGCGGCACGGCGGCGCGGACGTGCGCGGCGTATTGCGCGGGCGCGAGCGGCGACGGGTCGACGGCGACGGTGTGCGTGAGCGCGGCGAAGCACGAGACGATGTCATAGCGCTTGCCGACGCCCGTCAGCAGCACGCCCGGAGGGGCGCCCGGCGGGCGGGCGGTCGCGCGGTCGCGCGCGACCCGTGGCGGCGGCGGGCTCACAGCTCTCCCTCCCAGCCGCCGGTCTGCCCCTTGTAGAGTCCGGCGCCGTCGAGCACCATCGCGGGAGTGCGCCACAGGATCCGCAGGTCGAGCGCGAGCGAGCGGTGCTCGATGTAGTACAGGTCGAGCTCGATCCGCTCCGACCACGGCAACGAGGTGCGGCCGTTGACCTGCGCCCAGCCGGTGATGCCGGGCTTGATTGCGAGACGCCCGCGTTGGCGCTCGCTGTACTGGGCGACCTGCACCGGCAGCGTCGGGCGCGGGCCGATCAGCGACATCTCGCCGCGCAGCACGTTCAGCAGGTTCGGCAGCTCATCCAGCGAAGTGCGCCGCAGCAGCGCGCCGACGCGCGTGATCCGCGCGTCGTCCTCGTTCACCGCAAGCCCCGCGCCGATGTGCTCGGCGCCGTCGACCATCGTGCGCAGCTTCAGCACGTCGAACTCGTGGCCGTGCAGGCCGCTGCGCCGCTGGCGGTAGAGCACCGGCCCCGGAGTCTCGAGGCGGATCGCAAGCGCCGCGAGCGCGAGCACCGGCGAGCTCAACGCGAGCACCGACGCGGATACGACGATGTCGAGCAGGCGGCGGATCACGGCGGGGATTCTCGCAGCGGGGCTGGCGCGCCTCAGCGCGTCCCCTCCGCCGCCTCCCACGCGGCGTCGGTGCCGTGTGCCAGCCAATCCCACAGGCCCGCGGCGAGCGACGCTGTCGTGAGCACGTAATAGCGGGCGAGCAGCAGCGGGCGCACGCGCACGACGCCCGCGAGCGCCGCGCCCAGCAGCAACGCGAGCTGCAGGTCGAGCGTCACGACGTAGAGGACGCCTGCTCCCAGCGCGACGAGCGCGACGTTCGCGGCGAGCGCCACCAGATGCAGGGCGGGCGTGGCGTAGCGCAGCACGCGGTGGGAGAGGATCATCAGCGCGTAGCCCGGCGGGTAGCCGCGCGGCGAGAGCATCCCGCCGCGCATCACGATCGGCCAGGTGTGGCTCATCATGCGCCGCTTGCGCGCGAACTCGCCGGCGAGCGACGGGACCATCTTCTCGCGCGAGACCGCGCTCGGCGCGTAGACCGCGCGCTGTCCGCGCTTGACGATGTTGAACGGCAGCGAAAGGTCGTGGCCCATGACCGGGTCGACGACGATGTAGCTCTCGCGGCGGGTCGCGTAGATCGCGCCGTTGCCGCCCGTGATCGAGGACAGGCGCGACTCGAGGGCGCGGACGCCCAGCTCATAGCGCCAGTACAGGCCCTCCTGGCTGGTTCCCGAGCCCGGGTTGCCGTCGCCGTCGCCGCGCGCCGGCGCCGCGGAGTCGGCGTAGCGCACCTGCCCGCACGCGTAGCCCACCCGCGGATCCTCGAACGCGCGCACGAGCTCGCGCGCGGCGTCCGGCTGCCACAGCGCGTTCGCGTCCGAGAACGCGACGATCTGCCCGCGCGCCCGCTGCACGGCCGCGTCCTGCGCACGGACCTTGCCGCCGCGCGGCAGCTCGAGCACGACGTCCGCGCCGGCCGCGCGCGAGCGAGCGGCCGTCGCGTCCGTGCAGCCGTCGCACGCCACGATCACCTCCAGGAGCGCTCGCGGGTAGTCGAGCGCGAGCGCGTTCGCGACCCTCTCGGAGATCACCGCTTGCTCGTCGTGGGCGGCGACGATCAAAGACAGCGCCGGCAGCGGCCTGCCCGTGTGCACGCCTGACGCGTCCGGGCCACGCCGGAGCATCCGTGCGAGCACGGCGAGCACCGCGGCATAGCCGACCTGCGTCCACACGATCAGCCCGGCGCACAGCCAAAAGAGGACTTCGAGGGCGAGCACGGCCCCGGCATTCTGGCGGACCGGCCGGCGAGCACGGCCGGGCCGCATTCGCTCAGCCGGCGAGCAGGCGCTCATACAACGCGATCGTCTGCCGCGCGACGGCCTCCCACGCGTACCGGCCGGCGGCCGCCGCGCGCGCGCGGTCGGCCATGCTTGCAAGGGCCGGCGGATCGCCGAGCAGCTCGCGCAGCGCTTGACGCAGCGCGGCCACGTCGCCGGCGGGGAACGTGCGCGCGGCTCCCGCGGCGGCGACCTCGGGGAAGCCGCCCACGTCGCTGAGCAGCAGCGGCTTGCCGAACGCGAGCGCGGTGAACAGCACGCCCGACTGGTCGATCTCGCGGTAGGGGAGCACGACCAGGTCGGCGCGGCGAAAGTACGCCGGAAGCTCGTCGTCGCCGATGAAGCGCGGCACGAAGCGCACGCTGGACGGGGAGGCGGCGCGCAGAGCGGAGATGTCCATACGTGGCGCGCCTGCGACCCACAGCTCGGCGCCCTCGATTCCTCGCCAGGCGTCGAGCAGCAGGTCGACGCCCTTGTACGGACGCATCAGCCCGAAGCACAGGACCACCGGCTTGTCGGTCTCGAACGGCGGCGGGGTCTCGCCGCACCCTGCCCGACCGGCGGCGAGATGCGAGAACGCGCCGTGGGGAATCACGTGCACGCGCCGGGGGTCGATCCCCAGCTCGCCGGTCAGGCGCGCGCGGCCATGCCCGGAGTGCACGATCACGGCGTCGAAGCGGGCGTACAGACGCCGCTGCGCGGCGCGCTGCCCCGGGCGGGCCTCGCGCGGGAGGATGTCATGTGCGGTCAGCACGAGCGGGCGACGGGCACCGGCCGCGGAGCGATTGCCGGGCAGCAGCAAGCCGTCGAGGTACTGCACGGCAAGCCATTGGAAGTGCACGACGTCGGCCGCGCGGGCGAGGTGGCGGTAGCGCAGCATGTCCGGCACGTGCTCGGCGAGCTTGACCGCGCGCCGGGCGCGGGCGTCGGGCACACGACCCGCGAGCCGGTAGAAGAGCTCGTGCCGCTCGTAGCCCTCGGCCGGCGCGACCGGGCCGTGAGCGAAGTGGCTCGTGTACAGCTCGACCTGCACCCCAGCCGCCGCCAGAGCGCCGCACAGCGCGTGGTCGTACGGCGGCGTGTAGGCCGAGGGGTCGAGGACGTGAACACGCATGTCACGGCCAGGCTCAGCGCCCAGCCAGCGGCCTGACGTAGCGTAGGAACGGCTCGATCTCGAGCGCTCGGCCGGTGGCGCGTTCGACCAACGCGGTCGTGTCCAGCCGCCGCCCGTAGCGGTGCACGTGCTCGCCCAGCCACGCCTGGATCGAGCCGACCTCGCCCGCGCGCAGATCCTGTTCGCGCGGTCCGAGCTCGGCCTGCAGCGCCTCCCACAGCTGCGCGGCGATCAGGCAGCCGAGCGCGTAGCTCGGGAAGTAGCCGAAGCTGCCGGCGCCCCAGTGCACGTCCTGCAGGCAGCCGAGCGCGTCGGAGGGCACCTCGATGCCGAGCAGGCGGCGCATGGCTTCGCGCCACGCCCCGGGCAAGTCCTCGACGGCGAGCCCGCCTTCGATGAGCGCGAGCTCGAGCTCGAAGCGCACGACGATGTGCAACGGGTAGGTGAGCGGGTCGGCGGACACCCGCACCGGCGTGCGCTCGACGCCGACGAGCGCCGCGTGCAGCTCCGGCGGGGCGACCTCGAAGCCGCCGGCGCGCAGCTCGGCGGCGAGCACCTCGGCGAACGCGCGATCGCGGGCGACGTGGTTCTCCCACAGCTTGCTCTGGGACTCGTGCACCGACATCGAGGTGCCGCGTCCGAGGTTGGTGCGCGCGAGCGCGGGGTCGATCTGGCGCTCGTACAGCGCGTGGCCGTACTCGTGCAGCGAGCTCAGCAGCGACTCGACCTGCCCGTCGTTGTAGCGCGTGGTCAGGCGCGAGTCGCCGGGTCCGATCCACGCGGTGAACGGATGCGCCGAGACGTCCACCCGCCAGCTCGACCGCTCGACGCCGAGGCGCCGCAGGGTGCCCTCGACCGCCGCACGCTGGGCGCTGACCGGAACGTCCAGCGAGCGCCGTGGGGAGTGCGCCTGCGCGTCGGCCACGAGCGGCGAGAGCTCCCGGGCGAGAGCGCCGAACACGTCGCGCAGCTGCTGCGCGCGCAGCCCGTAGTCGTAGTCGCCGAGCAGCCCCTCGTACGCGCTTTGGCCGCCCTCGGCCACGCACCGTCCGTACTCGCGGGCGAGCGCCACGTTGCGGGCGAGCGCCGGGGCGAAGGCGGCGAAGTCGTCGCTCTCACGCGCGCCGCGCCAGCTCTCCTGGCCGGCGACGCTCGCCTGGGCGAGCTCCGCGGCGAGCTCTTCGGGGACGCGTCGCGCGCGCTCCCAGTCGCGCCGCGCCAAGCGCGCGATGTCGCGCTCGAGCTCCGTGGGCGTCTCGTGCTCGCCCGCCACGGCGTCGATCGCCTCCAGCCAAACCCCGATCTCGGCCGCGGTCGCCCGCTCGTGCGTCAGGCGCGCGAGCACGCCCAGCTGCCGCGCCCTCGCCTCCGCGCCCGCGGAAGGCATCATCACCAGCTGGTCCCAGCCGGCGAGCATCTCGATCGAGGCGAGGTCTGCGAGCTCGGCCATCCGCTCGCGCAGCTGTTCCATCGCCTTCATTGCGCTGAGATGGATGCCGGTGTCAAGGGGGCGGTTGTGGTTGGTGTTGTTGGTGGTCATGGTGGTGGGTGTGCTGGGGTCGGGCGGCCGGCGCGACGGCAACGACAACTGGTCACTCTGAGATGCGCGG
>Ga0335075_10000365_pt1 | contig 81572 bp, 73 predicted proteins | sample Lox_Sample_24_FD_206723 | JGI IMG/M metagenome (GOLD analysis project Ga0335075, IMG submission 206723) | Soil microbial communities from Loxahatchee National Wildlife Refuge, Florida, United States - Lox_Sample_2.4 | ecosystem: Environmental > Terrestrial > Soil > Wetlands | place: USA... | reverse complement strand
GACCCCACACCACCGCGCGCACCTGCGGATGGCTGTCGATCACGGACCAGAATTCATTGGCGTTCGCGAGGCCGACCTTGTCGAGCCAGCGGCTCGCCATCGCGACCGGATGATGATGCAGCACGACCACCGAGTGGCGCTGGCGCGCGCGGCCGAGATCCTCGTCGAGCTTGGACAACATCTCGACGGAGACGTGACCGCCGGCCGCGTTCGGGACGACGCTGTCGAGCAGCACGAAACGCCACGCGCCGATGTCGACCGGGCCGTCGAGCACGAACGGCGCGGCGTCGAGCGCGGCGCGCATCTGCGGCAAGAGGTCGTGGTTGCCCGGCACGCACAGCACGGGCTTGCCGAAGCGCGAGAAGATGCGGCGGAAATGTTCGTAGCCGCCGGCGTCGTCCTGCACGAGGTCGCCGGAGACGAGGATGGCATCGCAGATCGCGAGGTGACCGGACGCATCGGCCAGCGTGCGCTCGAGTGTCTCGAGCGTGTTGACGCCGCGCAGCGTTTCCGCGGCGTTGCCGAACAGATGCGGGTCGGTGAACTGGATGACTCGGATTGCGCTCATTCGGTCGAACTCTACAAACAAGGCGCGGGGGGACGGGTGATGCGCGTCACGACACGATTCATGGCACTGTAACGGGGTGAACCACGTCGCAAGGTCGGCGGGAAAAGTGTGAATCGACGTCGGCCAATGGCGACTTCAGGTCGGCCCGAACAATGGTAAATACTAGGACCCGCGGGGCGGCGGTTCGTGCCCCGGAACTTCCATCCACGCATTCGTAGAGACAGGCCCTCCATAAAGATGTCGGCATCCACCAAGAGACCGGGCAAGAGCGATCCCAGCCGGCCGACGGAAGACGGCTACGACTACAAGCGCGACTTCTATCGCAGCGAAGCGGTCGCCGATGACTATGACTTCCACCGGTTCAGCTCGCCGGAGCGCCAGAAACGCAATGCGCGCAAGTGGGCCGCCATCCGCAAGGCGCTGTCCCTGACTACCGGCGTCAAGGTCATCCTCGATCTGCCCTGCGGCACGGGCCGGTTCACCGGCGGGCTCGCACGCGAGGGCTACGAGGTGGTCGGCAGCGACATCTCGATGGAGATGCTGGGCAAGGCGGCGGAGGTCGGGTCGAAGGACGGTGCCGCGATCCGCGGCTACGTGCAGGCCAATGCCGAGCACCTGCCGCTGCGCGGCGATTCGCTCGACTGCGTGGTCTGCATCCGCTTCATGATGCACGTCGATCCCGCGCATCGCGTGAAGATGCTGCGCGAGTTCGCGCGCGTGTCGCGCCGCTGGGTGATCGTCGACTACCGCCACAAGTACACGTTCCGCTACGTGCTCACGCAGACGTTCGGCCGGCTGGGTCTCGGCCGGTCGCCGCTGTCGCGCGTGTCCACGAAGGAGCTGCACGAGGAGTTCCGGCAGGGTGGGCTCACGATCCGCCAGATCGTGCGCGTCTCGACGCCGCTGCTCTCCGACAAGTGGGTCGTGCTGGCCGAACGGGCCTGAAGGCCACCCGCCGCGGAATCCGGCCGATTGTCCTCCGGGACAACGCCCGGACGGCCGTTTATTCACGGTTCCAAGGTTGCCCCGGGGAGTCCCCCTGACGGACAATGCGCGCCCTTTTATGGATACCCCAACCCCCACTCTGAGCCGGCGCACGCTGGCCAATGCCATCCGCGCCCTGTCGATGGATGCCGTCCAGGCCGCGAACTCGGGACATCCGGGTGCACCCATGGGCATGGCGGACATCGCCGAAGTCCTGTGGCGCGACGTGCTCAAGCACAACCCCGGCAATCCCCGGTGGTGGAACCGCGACCGTTTCATCCTCTCGAACGGCCACGGCTCGATGCTGCTGTACTCGCTGCTGCACCTGACCGGCTACCCGGTTGCCATCGACGAGCTCAAGAACTTCCGCCAGCTGGGCGCGCGCACCGCGGGTCATCCCGAGCGCGACCTCGACATGGGCATCGAGACCACCACCGGTCCGCTCGGCCAGGGCCTGGCGAACGCCGTGGGCTTCGCGCTCGCCGAGAAGTTGTTAGCCGAGCAGTACAACAAGGACGGCCTGGCGCTGGTCGACCACCACACGTACTGCTTCGCCGGCGACGGCTGCCTCATGGAAGGCATCTCGCACGAGGCCTGCTCGCTCGCGGGCACGTTGAAGCTGGGCAAGCTCACCGTGTTCTACGACGACAACGGCATCTCGATCGACGGCAAGGTCCAGGGCTGGTTCACCGACGACACCGCCAAGCGCTTCGAGGCGTACGGCTGGCACGTCGTGAAGAACGTCGACGGGCATGATGCCGACGCCGTCGCCGCCGCCATCAAGAAGGCGCGCGCGAAGAAAGAGCAGCCGTCGCTGATCATCTGCAAGACGATCATCGGCTGGGGCGCGCCCAACAAGCAGGGCACGAAGTCCGCGCACGGCGAGGCGCTCGGCCCCGAGGAAGTCGCGAACGCGCGCAAGACGCTCGGCTGGGAATACCCGCCGTTCGAGATCCCGGCCGACATCCGTGCCGCCTGGGATCACAAGGAAGCCGGCGCCGCCGCCGAGAAGAAGTGGACGCGCCTGTGGAAGCGCTACAAACGCGAGAACCCGGACGCGGGCGCCGAATTCGAACGCCGCATGAAGGGCGATCTGCCGGCCGACTGGAGCGAGATCGTGCAGTCCGCGTACGCGGCCGCCGCCGCGGTCACCGGTTCGCAGGCGACGCGTGCGTCGTCGCAGCTCGTGCTCAATGTGCTCGGCCCGAAGATGCCCGAGATGCTCGGCGGCTCCGCCGATCTCACCGGCTCGGTGAACACGCGCCGCAAGGATTCCGTCGACGTCACGCCCGAGAACTTCAAGGGCAACTACATGTATTACGGCGTGCGCGAGTTCGGCATGACCGCGATCATGAACGGCCTCACGCTGCACGGCGGTTATCGCCCGTATGGCGGCACGTTCCTCACGTTCAGCGATTACGCGCGCAACGCGGTGCGTCTCGCGGCGCTGATGCACTGCCCGACCACGCTCGTGTACACGCACGACTCGATCGGTCTCGGCGAGGACGGCCCGACGCACCAGCCCATCGAACATCTCGCGTCGCTGCGCGCGATGCCGAACCTGCACCTCTGGCGTCCCTGCGACGCGGTGGAGTCCGCGGCGTCGTGGGTTGCCGCGCTCGAGCGCAAGAACGGCCCGACCGCCGTCATCTTCACGCGCCAGGGCCTGGCCCAGCAGGCGCGTACGCCGGAACAGCTGGTCGCGCTGCGCAAGGGCGGCTACGTGCTGATCGATTCGAATGGACCGCCGGAAGCCATCGTCATCGCGACGGGTTCCGAGGTCGGCTTCTGCGCCGAGGCGGTGAAGCAGCTGCAGGCCGCGGGCAAACGCGTGCGGCTGGTGTCGATGCCCTGCTGCGAAGCGTTCGACGCGCAGCCCGCGCCGTATCGCGAGAGCGTGTTGCCGTCGTCGGTCACGCGCCGCCTCGCGGTGGAAGCGGGCGTCACGCAGTCGTGGTGGCGCTACGTCGGCAGCGCCGGCCGGGTCATGGGCCTCGACCACTACGGCGCGTCGGGCAAGGGCCCGGACCTGTTCAAGCATTTCGGGCTGACGGCGGCCGACGTGAAGACGCACGTCGAGCAGCTGCTTGCCTGATGAAGGTGGCGGCTGCTCGCGTCGCGTGACGCAGCGGCTGCCGGCCTGACCCGTTTTTCTCCACACAGTAATACGAACGAGGATCGAGACAGATGGCGATCAAAGTTGGCATCAATGGTTACGGACGCATCGGCCGCAACATCCTGCGCGCGCTCTACGAGTCGAAGCGCAACAACGAAATCCAGATCGTCGCGGTGAACGATCTCGGCGACGCCCAGACCAACGCCCATCTCACGCAGTACGACACGGCCCACGGCAAGTTCCCGGGCACGGTCGGCGTCGAAGGCGATTCGATCGTCGTCAACGGCGACAAGATCAAGGTGTTCGCGCAGCGTGACCCGTCGAAGATCGACTGGGCGTCGGTCGGCGCGGAATACGTGTTCGAGTCCACCGGCTTCTTCACGACCAAGGCCGATGCGGGCAAGCATCTCGCCGGCGGCGCGAAGAAGGTCGTGATCTCGGCCCCGGGCGGCAAGGACGTCGACGCGACGGTCGTCTACGGCGTGAACCACAACGTGCTCAAGAAGGAGCACACGGTCATCTCGAACGCGTCGTGCACCACGAACTGCCTCGCGCCGCTCGCGAAGGTGCTGAACGACAAGATCGGCATCGTCAACGGCCTGATGACGACGATCCACGCGTACACGAACGACCAGCGCCTCACGGACGTCTATCACGAGGACATCCGCCGCGCGCGTTCCGCCACGCAGTCGATGATCCCGGCCAAGACCGGTGCGGCTGCAGCCGTCGGCCTCGTGCTGCCGGAGTTGAAGGGCAAGCTTGACGGTTTCGCCGTGCGCATCCCGACGATCAACGTCTCGCTGGTCGACCTCTCGTTCGTCGCCAAGCGCGCCACGACGGTCGAGGAGATCAACAAGGTGATCAAGGAAGCCGCGGACGGCGCGATGAAGGGCGTGCTGAACTACACCGAGAAGCAGCTCGTCTCGATCGACTACAACCACGACCCGGCCTCGTCCACCTACGACGCGACGATGACGCGCGTGTCCGAAGGCACGCTGGTCAAGGTCTGCTCCTGGTACGACAACGAGTGGGGCTTCAGCAATCGCATGCTGGACACCACCGTCGCGTGGTCGAAGGCCTCCTGAGGATCGTTCGGTGAACGTACTGCGGATGGCGGACCAGGATCTGCGCGGCAAGCGCGTCCTGATCCGTGAAGATCTGAACGTGCCCGTCGAGGGCGGCAAGGTGACCAGCGATGCACGCATCCGTGCCTCGCTGCCCACCATCAAGCTCGCGCTGGAGAAGGGTGCGAAGGTGTTCATCACCTCGCACCTCGGCCGGCCCGAAGAGGGCGTGTACGCCGAAGAGTTCTCGCTGGCGCCCGTGGCCGCGCGGCTCTCGGACCTGCTCGGCAAGAACGTGCCGTTGAAGAAGGACTGGCTGTCGGGCGTCGACACGGAGCCCGGCACCGCGGTGCTGCTCGAGAACGTGCGCTTCAACAAGGGCGAGAAGAAGGACAAGGAAGATCTCGCGAAGCAGATGGCCGGGCTGTGCGACGTCTACGTGATGGACGCGTTCGGCACCGCGCATCGCGCGGAAGCGTCGACGCACGGCGTCGGCAAGTTCGCGAAGATCGCTTGCGCGGGCCCGCTGCTGGTGGGCGAGCTCGAGGCGCTGGAGCGCGCGCTGGCGAAGCCGGCGCGGCCGATGGCGGCCATCGTCGCCGGCTCGAAGGTGTCGACCAAGCTGACGGTGCTCGAGTCGCTGCTGTCGAAGGTGGACAAGCTCATCGTCGGCGGCGGCATCGCGAACACCTTCCTGGCGGCCACCGGCATCAACGTCGGCAAGTCGCTGCAGGAAGCGGACATGCACGACATCGCGCGCAAGCTGCTGGAGCAGGCGAAGGCACGTGGCGCGGAGATCCCGCTGCCCACGGACGTGGTGGTGGCGAAGGAATTCGCCGCGACCGCGCATGCCGACGTGCGCAGCATCCACGAGGTGCGCCCGGACGAGATGATCCTGGACATCGGTCCGGATACCGCCGAGCGTTTCTCGAAGCTGCTGCAGTCCGCCGGCACGATCGTCTGGAACGGCCCCGTGGGCGTGTTCGAGTTCGACCAGTTCGGCGAAGGCACGAAGGCGATCGCGCAGGCCGTCGCCAAGTCGCCCGCGTTCTCGCTCGCCGGCGGCGGCGACACGCTCGCCGCGATCGAGAAATACGGCGTCGAAGAAGGCATCTCCTACATCTCGACCGGCGGCGGCGCGTTCCTCGAGTTCGTCGAAGGGAAGGTCCTGCCCGCCGTGGCGATGCTGGAATCCCGCGCGAAGTAAGGGGACGTTCCCCATTTCAAAAAAAGGGGTTGGACCTGCTTCAGGTCCGACCCCTTTTTTTCGCCTTTGAAATGGGGAATGTCCCCATTGGTCTACGAAGTGCGTCGCCTCTTCATTCGAAGAGTTACGTCGTACGAAGAAGGCGTGCCACTAGCGTAATGGGGACAGTCCCCTCTGATACGGCCGTCAGTGAGAACGTGCCACTCGATCAATGGGGACAGTCCCCTACTTCATCGGCGAGTAGTCGGTCGCATCCACGAATACGGAGTCCACCTTCTCCACGATCTTCCCACCGTCGGCCTCCGACGCCGCGGCGATCGCCTTCCACTCCGGATCGTTCCGGAACTCGTCCCAGTTCTTCGCCGCCTGTTCGCGGCTGGCATGCGAGATCACGTAGATCAGCGTGTTCTCCTTCGCCGGGCTGTCTTCGAACGTCCAGTAGGCGACATTCGTCATCCCGTGTTTCTCGAACATCTTCATCGTGTGCTCGCGGAACCGCTTGTTCAGCGCGTCCAGGCGGCCCGGAAAGCAGTGGTAAGTGCGTATCTCGAACACGCGCGCCGGCGCCGCGGCCGGCGCGGTTGCCTTGGCAGCGGCCACCGCGGGTTCCGCCGCGCGAAGCTGCGTCAGCCCCGCACCGAGAACGAGCCCCGCCACCAGAAACGCCCAGGAATGCTTCGACATCGTCGGTCCCCTTCGTGAGAAATCCGGCCGGGATTATGCGCCCCGGCGCCGCAAACCCGTGGCAAAATGCGCGCCCATGTCAGAAAGCCAGATGCATTCGCGCACGAAGATCGTCGCGACCATGGGTCCGTCCACGGACTCGATCGAAGTACTCACCGAGATGGTTCGCGCCGGCCTCGACGTCGCCCGCGTCAACTTCTCGCACGGCAAGCACGAGGAGCACGGTCGCCGCATCGATCTCGTGCACGAGGCGGCCCGCCGCGCCGGCCGCTATGTCGGCATCCTCGCGGACCTGGGCGGTCCGAAGATCCGCATCGAGAGCTTCGTCAACAAGAAGGTCGACCTGAAGGACGGCCAGGCGTTCGCGCTCGACACCGCGCACGACATCAATGCCGGCAACGAAACCGTCGTCGGCTGCGCCTACACGGACCTGCCGAAGGACGTGAAGGCCGGCAACATCCTGCTGCTCAACGACGGCCTGATCCAGCTCGAGGTCACCAAGGTCGCCGGCACGCGCATCGACACGAAAGTCATCGCGGGCGGCGAGTTGTCGAACCGCAAGGGTGTGAACCTCAAGGGTGGCGGCATCTCGGCGCCGGCGCTCACGGACAAGGACCTCGAGGACATCAAGTTCGCCTGCAGCAAGGGCGCGGACTACGTCGCCGTGTCGTTCGCGCGCGATGCCAAGGACATGGACTACGCGCGCTACCTGATCCGCCAGGCCGGCGGCCACGCGCACGTCTGCGCGAAGATCGAGCGCCACGAGGCCATCCACAACCTCATCGAGATCATCGACGCGTCGGACGCGCTGATGGTCGCGCGCGGCGATCTCGCGGTGGAGATGGGCTACGCCGAGATCACCGGCCTGCAGAAGACCATCATCCACGAGTCGCGCACGCGCAATAAGGTCGTGATCACGGCCACGCAGATGATGGAGTCGATGATCTCCGCGCCGGTGCCGACGCGCGCCGAAGTGTCGGACGTCGCGAACGCGGTGATGGACGGCACGGACGCGGTGATGCTGTCGGCGGAGAGCGCCGTCGGCAAGTACCCGGTGAAAGCCGTGCAGGCGATGGAAGAGATCATCAACGCCGCCGAGAAATACCAGGTCACGCACAACCGCATCCGCCACCGCGTCGAAGGCATCGTCGACCGCACCGAAGAGGCGATCGCGATGGCCGTGATGTACACGGCGAACCACATGAAGGTGCGCGCCATCGTCGCGTTGACGGAGTCCGGCACCACGCCGTTGTGGATGTCGCGCTCGCGCGCCGACATCCCGATCTACGCGTTCACGCGCCACGAAGCGACGCGCCGCCGCGTCACGCTGTATCGCGGCGTCTACCCGGTGCCGTTCGACATCCCCGAAGTGCGCACCACCGAGCTGTTCCGCGCCATCATCACGATGATGCTGCAGCTCGACCTCGTCGAGCGCGGCGATCTCGTCATCGTCACCAAGGGTGAGCTGACCGGCATCACCGGCGGCACGAATGCGATGACGATCGTGCGCGTTCCGAAGGAATAACCCCCGAAGAGGTTCGGCCCATGCGGTGGTTGCGATGGATCCTGGTCGGATTGGTCGCGATCGCGCTGCTGGCGTTCGTGCTCGCCTGGTGGAGCCTGCGCCGCAGCCTGCCGCCGCTCGACGGCGAACGGGCCGCCGCCGGGTTGACCGCGGCGGCCACCATCGAACGCGACGCCGCCGGCCGTCCCACGCTGACCGCGGCGACCCGCGCCGACCTCGCGTACGCACTCGGCTACGCGCACGCGCAGGACCGCTTCTTCCAGATGGACCTGTCGCGCCGCTTCGCCGGCGGTGAATTGTCGGCGCTGTTCGGCGCGGTCGCCGTCGGGCACGACACCTCGGTGCGTCGCTTCGCGTTCGGCGCGGCGGCGAAAACCGTCGTCGCCAGCGCGAGCGCTGACGAGCGCGCCGTCATCGACGCCTACGCGCGCGGCGTGAACGCCGGCCTCGCGAGTCTCGCTGCGAAACCCTGGGAATACGGCCTGTTGCGCGCCGCGCCGCGCGCCTGGACCGCCGAGGATTCCGTGCTGGTCGTGTACTCGATGTGGTGGCAGCTCCAGCACGGCTCGCTGACCGCGGAGATCGATCGCCGCCGCCTCGAGCGCGCGGCTGCCGCGGCCGGCGCGAAGGAGGGCGCGGCGCCGGAGGCCGCGCACGAGCTGATCGCGTTCCTGTTCGCCGGTCACTCGGACTGGGACACGCCTAACTACGACCAGCAGCGCTGCGCCAACGACTGCGCGCGGCCGCAGGCGATGTGGCCGCGGCTGCTGAAGTTCCGCGGGCCGGCCGCACCCGCCGCCGGCGGCGAACCGAAGGCGCCGGGCAGCAACAACTGGGCGGTGGCGGGCATCCACACGAAGACCGGGGCCGCGCTGATCGCCAACGACATGCATCTCGATCTCGGCGCGCCCGCGGTCTGGTACCCGGCGCGCCTGAAGTCGGGCGACGGCCTCGATCTCGTCGGTGTCACGTTGCCGGGCACGCCGGCGCTGGTCGCCGGATCGAACGGCAACATTGCCTGGGGCTTCACGAACAGCTACGGCGATTTCACCGATACGCGGTTCGGGCCGTGCAGCGATCCTTCGTACGAGGTGCGCGTCGAACGCATCGAGGTGAAGGGGCAGGCGGAGGTCGAGGTGACCTACCACGACGTCGGCGCCGGCTTCGTGCTCGACGACGCGGCGTTCGGCGCGGACGTGGCCAGCGGCACCTGCATCCAGGCGGCGTGGATCGCCTCGGATCCGCGCGCCACCAACTTCACGCTGCTCGGTCTCGAACGCGCGCGCACGGTCGACGACGCGCTGAATCTCGCACCGCGCATCGGCATCCCGGGCCAGAACATGGTCGTCGGCGATCGCGGCGGCCGCATCGCGTGGACCCTGCTCGGTCGCGTGCCGCGCGGTACGGGACCGGACCGCCTGTTCGGCCAGGTCGAGTTCCGCGACGGCTCCGATCATCCGCGGCTCGTGGATCCGCCGGTGGGCCGGCTGTGGACGGCCAACCAGCGCGTGGTCGACGGCGCGCTCGAAGCGGTGCTCGGTGACGACGAGGTCGACGTCGGCGCCGGCGGTTACGACATCGGTGCGCGCGCGCGGCAGATCCGCGACGACCTCGTCGGTTTGACGCACCCGGCCACCGAGGCCGACATGCTGAAGATCCAGCTCGACGCGCGCGCGTTGTTCCTCGCGCGCTGGCGCGATCTCGCGCTGGCGCTGATCGACGAGAGCGCCATGCGCGATTCGCCGTCGCGACGCGAGTTCCGCCAGCTGATCAGCGAGTGGAAGCCGGAGGCGTCGCCGGAATCCGTCGGCTACCGGCTGGTCCGCGAGTTGCGCGGCGACGTGCTCGACGCGTTGTGGGACAGCCTGGTGTCCGGCTATCTGGGGCCGGACGTGGAGATCCGCCGACCCGGACAGTTCGAAGCCGCGGGCTGGCGCCTGGTGACCGAGCGTCCGGCCGCGGTGCCGCCGCCCGGCGGTGACTGGCGCGCGTTCCTGCTGGCACGCGTCGACGCGACCATCGCGGCGCTGCGCAAGGACTGCGATTCGCTGGCGCGCTGCACGTACGGACTGCGCAAGCCCGTCGCGGTGCGCCACCCGCTGTCGCGCGCGCTGCCGCTGCTGTCGGGCCTGCTCGACATGCCGACGGAGCAGCTCGCCGGCGACCATCACATGCCGCGCGTGCAGGACGGCGCGTTCGGCGCATCGGAGCGCATGGCCGTGTCGCCGGGCCACGAGGCGGACGGTTATCTCGAACTACCCGGCGGCGCGTCCGGTCATCCGCTGTCGCCTTACTACCGCAGCGGCTTCGACGACTGGGCGCAGGGGCGCCCGACGCCACTGCTGCCGGGCCCGGCGCAACACACGCTGAAACTGCAGCCGGCAGCCGCGGGACCCGCTCCATGAACGACACGCGCTTCTCCGGCAGCGACCGCTACGTCGCCACGCCCGACCTGATGATGGCGGTGAACGCCGCGGTCACGCTGGCGCGGCCGCTGCTCATCAAGGGCGAGCCCGGCACCGGCAAGACCCAGCTCGCCGAGGAGATCGCGCGTTCGCTCGGCCGGCCGCTGTTCGAGTGGCACGTGAAATCCACGAGCAAGGCGCAACACGGCCTGTACGAATACGACGCCGTCTCGCGGCTGCGCGATTCGCAGCTCGGCGAATCGAAGGTCCACGACATCCGCAACTACATCGTGAAGGGGCGCCTGTGGGAGGCGTTCGAATCGGACGTGCAGCCAGTGCTGCTGATCGACGAGATCGACAAGGCCGATATCGAATTCCCGAACGATCTGCTGCGCGAGCTCGATCGCATGGAGTTCTGGGTGCACGAGACGCGCGAGCTGGTGAAGGCGCGCCACCGGCCGATCATCCTGATCACGTCGAACAACGAGAAGGAGCTGCCCGACGCGTTCCTGCGCCGCTGCTTCTTCCACTACATCCGCTTCCCGGACGCCGACACGATGGAGAAGATCGTGCGCGTGCACTTCCCGGCACTGAAGAAGGAACTGCTGGCCGAGGCACTGGCGCGGTTCTTCGACGTGCGCGAGACACCCGGCCTGAAGAAGAAGCCGTCGACGTCCGAGCTGCTCGACTGGATCAAGCTGCTGGTCGCCGAGGACATCCCGCCCGAGGCGCTGCGTGGCGACGATCCGAAGAAGGCCATCCCCATCCTGTACGGCGCGTTGCTGAAGAACGAGCAGGACGTGCACCTGTTCGAACAGCTGGTGTTCCTGAACCGCCGGGCAGGTAGATAGGGCGCGCCCTTGCTGGTGCGGTTCTTCACCGATCTGCGCGCCGGCGGCGTGCCGGCGACGATCCCGGAGTTCCTCTCGCTGCTCGATGCGCTGGACTCGCGCCTCGTCGATTCCTCGCCCGAGGAGTTCTACTGGCTCGCGCGCCTGTCGCTCGTGAAGGACGAGCGGCACTTCGACCGCTTCGATCGCGTCTTTGCCGAATTCTTCCGCGGCGCCGAGAAGGTGTTCGAGAAGATCGTCGCGGAGCTGCCGGCCGACTGGCTGCAGGCCGTGACGCAGCGCCTGCTCACCGAGGAGGAAAAGAAGCGGGTCGAATCCCTGGGCGGGTGGGACGAGCTGCTGAAGACGCTGCGCGAACGCCTGGACGAACAGCAGGGCAGGCACGAAGGCGGCAACAAGTGGATCGGCACGGGCGGCACCTCGCCGTTCGGCAACGAGGGCTACAACCCGGAAGGCGTGCGCATCGGTTCGCCGCGGGGCCGGCACCGCCGCGCCGTGAAGGTCTGGGACGCGCGCGATTACCAGAACCTCGACGACGGCCGCGAGCTCGGCACGCGCAATCTCAAGATGGCGTTGCGGCGGCTGCGCCGGTTCGCGCGGGACGGCGCGCCCGAAGAGCTGGATCTCGACGGCACCATCGACGCGACGGCGCGCAACGCCGGCCTGCTGGACCTGAAGCTCGTGCCCGAGCGCCGCAACGCGGTCAAACTACTGCTGCTGCTCGACGTCGGCGGCTCGATGGATCCGCACGTGCGGCTGTGCGAGGAGCTGTTCTCCGCGGCGCGCGCCGAGTTCCGGCACCTCGAATATTTCTACTTCCACAACTTCCCGTACGAACGCATGTGGAAGGACAACCGCCGCCGTTTCAGCGTGACCACGCCGACCTGGCAGCTGCTGCGCACGTTCAATCCCGACTACCGCGTGGTGTTCGTCGGCGACGCGTCGATGAGCCCGTACGAAATCGAGCAGCCGGGCGGCAGCGTCGAGCACTGGAACGAGGAGTCCGGCCGGGTCTGGATGTCGCGCCTCGTCGCGCATTTCCCGCGGCTGGTCTGGTTGAACCCGGAGCCGGAGGAGCGCTGGCAGTGGACTCCGTCGGTGCAGATCACGCGCGAGCTGACGGGCAACCGCATATTCCCGCTGACCTTGCGCGGCCTGGACGAGGCGATGCGCGAGCTGAAGCGGTCCGGCGGCCATCCGGCGCCGCCGGCCGGCTAGCGCGCACCGCCGGGCTTCAGGCGCCGACCGCCGCGCGCAGCTTCGCGATGTCCGCGTGCCGGGTGACGACGCCGGCGCGATCCGTCGCGATGCGCATGTCGCGCAGCACTTCCAGCGAACGCAGCAACACCGACAGCGGCGGACCGCTGGCCGTCAGACCGGCGAGCGCCTCCGGCGGCAGCCGGTGCGCCGGATCCTCGATGAAGCGTTTCACCAGCGCGTCGTGGTGCTGCCCGGCGTAGTGCGCGAACAGGTCGCACACCTCGAGATAGGCGCGCGCGTTCCGCTGGAACCACGCCGCGTCGCGATGCTCCGCGAGCAGCCCGAGCAGTTCGTCGAGCAGGCTGGTGTGCGTCATGCAGTCGCGCAGCCGCGCCTGGTCGGTGGGCAGCATGAACGACATCTTGTCGACGAGGAGGTTCGCGTAATACGGATCGTTGGCGCGGCACAGACCGAGCAGCAGGTCGAGCTCGTTGATGCCGGAGAAGTCGCCGGCGTTCGCGCCGCGATATTCGAGGCGGCCGACGCGATACGGCTTGTAGTAAGGCCGCACGCAGTAGAAGAACCGCTCGACGTCGAGCTGGTCGACGAGCCGCGAGTTGCAGGCGATGACGTCCTCGAGCGCGCGCTTCGCCGTCGCGAACAACACGTCCGCGGCCGGGCTCGTCACGCCGATCGGCACGATGCGCGCCAGCGCGTCGGCCGCGGTCTGCAGCCCGAGGATGCCGCGCGTGTTCTCGTCGATGAACAGGAACTCGTCGCGCAGCGACGTGAAGCTCTTGCGGATGCCGTGGATGGCGCGGTTGTGCGTGGCCAGGTGGCTGGTCGCGAATCGCGGCGCCATGCCCAGCGACGCGCCGACGTGCAGCGCCAGCGACGAGGCCTCGGGAAACGGCGACCGCTCCTCGCGCGCCGGGTTCGTCAGCTCGTGCCGGCGCAGCGCGCCGAGATACAGCCCGACGTTGCCGAGCACGTTGAAGCCGCTGAGGAAGCCGTCGCCGGTGTTGCCTTCCTTCAGCAGGCCGACCACGTGCACGTGACCCTCGTCGCGCAGCGCGGCCTTCAGCGCGTCGCCGACGCCGTCGACGTTCAGCCGGTCCGGGCGCGCGAAGTACAGCTCCTCGAGCTCGGTGTTGATCGCGACGAACGAGCCGCGGATCCACTGGTCGAACGCTTCGGCGCGCGTGTTGATCATCATGTCTTTGCTCCATTCCAGGCGCACGCGACCGTCACCGCATCCTCCGCCGCGTTGCAGGCGTGGAACGAGAGGCGGATGACGTCGGCGCGCGAATCGAAAGACACGTGCGCGGCGCTCAGCGCGCGCGCCACGGCCGGCTGGTCCGCGCCCAGCGGTACGCACAAGGTGCCGCCATGCGCGTACGCCGGCAATCTCGCGCGCCAGCGCGGCTCGAGCCCGGCGCGGAACGCGTCGATCAGCCGGCGGTTGTACGCCAGGATGTTCGCGACGCCGAGATCGCAGATCGTGCGCAGCCCGGCCGTCGCGACGACGAACGAGGCCACCGACGGCGTGCCGCCCCAGAAGCGGCGCGCGTCGCGTGCGTAGCGGAACGAACGGATGTCCATCTCGAACGGGTTCTCGTGCGAGAACCAGCCGACGTCGGTCGGCTCGAGCGAGTCGATGACGTCGTCGCGCAGCCACAGGAACCCCGCGCCCGGACCGCCGCACAGCCACTTCACGCAACTGCCGAGAACGGCCGGCGCGCCCAGCGAGGGAAAGGAGAGCGGCAGGATGCCGGCGGACTGGGCGACGTCGACGATGCGGAAGATGCCGCGTTCGGCGCACAGCCGGGCGATCTCCGCGACCGGCGCGACGCGGCCCGAGTTCGAGTGCACGTGCGTGACGAGGACCGCGCGCACGTCGTCGGTCAGCGCGGCGGACCAGCCTGCCGGGTCGTCGGGCGGCGGATCGCGCGGCAGGAAGCGCGTCGTGAATCCGAGCCGCGCCGACTGCGTCATGACGAAGCCGAGCGACGGGAAGGATTCCCCGGCGGCCAGCAGGACGCGCCGCGGCGAGGTCGGCAACGCCGCGAGCAGCTTGGACAGGCCGGACGAGAGGTTCGACTGAGGGCAGTAGCCGGAAACGCCGCCGCCAAACAACCCGGCGAGCGCCGCACGGAAGTCGTCGATGCCGCGCAGCCAGTCCGGCCACGCGTCACCGCCGCCGCGCGCCCAGGGTTCGAGGTAACCCGCCTCGAGCGCCTCGCGCGCATTCCGCGGCAGGCAGCCGACCGAGTGCGTCAGCACGTACGGACCGGCGCCGGCCGTGAGGAATGCGCTCACGTCATGAAGGAAATGTAACGCTCAGCCGGCCTTCGCCGGCGTGTGCGCCTTGATCTCCGCGAGCACCATGTCGGAGTGACCCTTCGGATCCACCTTCGGCCAGTGCTTGACGATCTTGCCGTCAGGGCCGATCAGGAACGTCTGGCGGCTGGCGAGTTTCATCGGGCCGGCGCTGAACAACACGCCGTACTTGCCGGAGACTTCCTGGCTCGAGTCCGCGAGGATGTCGAACGGCAGCTTGTGCTCCTCGGAGAATTTCTTGTGCGACTCGACATCGTCGACGCTGACGCCGAGGATCACGGCGTCGGCCTTGCGGAACGCGAAGATGTTGTCGCGCAGCTCGCAGGCCTGGGTCGTGCAGCCCGGCGTGTTGTCCTTCGGGTAGAAGTAGAGCACCACGAACTTGCCCTTGTACTGGCTCAGCGTGTGCCATTCGCCCTTCTGGTCCTGTAGTTTGAAGTCCGGGGCGACGGTGCCCTCGGCGGGCGACGTGTCCGCCGCCTGGACGCATACACTGGTGGCAACCGCGACGAGGGCGGTGACGAGAATCCGACGAAGTGCGAGCATGGCGTTCTCCATGAGTGCTGACGCGAGGGGTGGCGGATATTAGCACCGGGTTGATACTGACCGGAGGCGGTGCGCGCGCGGCTTACCAGGTCGGCGTCCTGAAGGCGCTGGCGGAGGTCCACCCGCGCCCGGACTGGCCGTTCCCGATCATCGTGGGAACGTCGGCCGGTGCCGTGTCGGCGAGCATCCTCGCCAGCAACGTTCCCCGCTGGCACCAGTCGGTGGCCGAGATCGAGGAGGTCTGGGCGAACTTCCACGTGAACCAGGTGTTCCGTGCGGATGCGACCGCGATGCTGCGCGCCGGCGGCCGGTGGATGGGCTCGCTGCTGACCGGCGGCGCGATGGGGCCGCCCAAGTCCCTGCTCGACAACTCGCCGCTGCGCGGACTGCTGTCACGGGTCACCGATTTCGACGCCGTGCGCGTCAACGTCGCGAGCGGCCACCTGCGCGCCCTGGCACTGTGCGCGACCAGCTATTTCACCGCGCGCTCGGTGTCGTTCTTCGAAGCCGACACCACGGTCAGCGAGTGGTCGCGCGCGCAGCGGCACGGCGAACGCGTGCCGCTGTCGCTGGACTACCTGATGGCGAGCCTCGGCATCCCGTTCCTGTTCCCGCCGATGTGCCTGCACGGGGAATACTTCGGCGACGGCGCGATGCGCCAGACCGCGCCGCTGTCGCCGGCCATCCATCTCGGCGCGAACCGGCTGCTGATCGTCGGCGTGCGGCCGACGCATCTCGACCTCGTGCCGCGCTTCGTCAGCTCGGATTCGCCGCCGACGCCGGGGCAGCTGTTCGGCTACATGCTGGACACGCTGTTCAGCGACCAGATCTCCGCCGATCTCGAGAACCTCACGCGGCTGAACCGCATCACCGCCGCGGCCGACGTCTCGCTCGGCATGCGCCAGATCCGCACGCTGATGCTGACGCCGAGCGTCGATCCGTCGCAGATCGCGATCCGCCATGTCGATGCATTGCCGCTCAGCCTGCGCGCGCTGATGCGCATCATCGGCGCCCGCGGCGCGTCCGGCAGCCTGCTGGCGAGCTACCTGATGTTCGAATCGGTGTACACGCGCGAGCTCATCGAGCTCGGTTACCGCGACACGCTGGCGCGCCGCGACGAGGTCACCGACTTCCTCGACGCCGAGTGACGACGGCCGCGCATGCCGTGCAGGTCTGGCTGGCGCGCGAGTCGCAGCTCGACGATCCGGCCATCTTCGAGCGCTGCCGCGCGCTGATGACACCCGACGAGCGCGAGCGGCGCTTCCTCGCGGACGGGCCGCGACGGCTGAACATGCTGGCGCGGTCGATGCAGCGCTGCGTGCTGGCGACGCTGCTGTCGGCGGCGCCGGGCGAATTGCGCTTCGATCTCGGCGGCAGCGGCCGTCCCTCGCTGGCCGCGCCGTGGAACGCGGCGGGTCTCGATTTCAATCTCGCGCACACGCGCGGACTGGTCGTGCTGGCCGTGACCCGCGACGCGCGGCTCGGCGTGGATGTCGAGGAGAACCGCGACAAGGTGCCGCTGGCCGCGGCGCGCCGGTATTTCTCGGCGGCCGAGGTCGAGTCGCTGGACGCCTTGCCGGCGGCGATGCAGCCGCGGCGATTCCTGCGGTTGTGGACCCTGAAGGAGGCGTACCTGAAGGCCATCGGCACCGGCATCGCCGGCGGGCTCGGGTCGATGACGTTCCGCGTCGATGCGGGCGCGCCGACGTTCGAGCGGGCCTCGGACCCGGGAGCGCCGCACTGGTCGTTCGCGCAATTCGACGTGGACGGGCACCTGCTGGCGCTCGCCTGCCATGCGGCGGGTCGGGCGATCGACGTGGACTGGCGCGAGTTCACCGGTGGCGACAGCGTCGCGCCGGCGTTCCGCATCCGCGCCTCAGGTGAGGAACAGGCTGCCGAGGCCTAACAACGTCGCGAAGCCGATGCAGTCGGTGAACGTCGTCAGGATGACGCCGGCGGACAGCGCCGGGTCGATGCGCATGCGCTTGAGGAACAGCGGCACCAGCGTGCCGACCGCCGCGGCGGCGAACAGGTTGGTCAACGTGGCGGCGGCGATGATCGCCGAGATCTTCCACGAGCCGAACCAGACGACGGTGACGCTACCGACGATCACCGCCCAGATCAACCCGTTCAGGCTGCCGACCGCGATCTCCTTCCACAGCAGCCAGCGCGCGTTCACCCACTCGACCTGGCCGAGCGCGATGCCGCGGATGATCAGCGTGACCGTCTGCGTGCCGGCGATGCCGCCCATCGAGGCGACGATCGGCATCAGCGCGGCCAGCGCGGCCACCTTCTCGATGGTGCCTTCGAAGCGGCTGACGACCGCGGCCGCGAGGAACGCGGTGACCAGGTTGATGCCCAGCCACACGAGCCGACGCCGCGTCGACGGGAATACGCCGGCGAACACGTCTTCTTCGTCGCGCAGACCCGCGGACGACATGACTTCGTGGGCGGCTTCCTCGCGGATGACGTCGACGACGTCGTCGATCGTGATGCGGCCGAGCAGCTTGCCGCCGGTCTCGACGACGGCGGCCGAAACCAGGTCGCGGTCCTGGAACAGGCGCGACACGTCGTTGGCGTTCAGATCCGGCGCGATGCGCGGCGCGTCGATGTCGAGGATGTCGCCGACCGGCTTCTCCGGGTCGTCGGTGAGCAGGCGGGTCAGCGCGACGGTGCCGAGATAGAAATCGTTGCGGTCGACGACGAACAGCCGGTCGGTCTTGTCGGGCAGTTCCCCGCGCATGCGCAGGTAGCGCAGCACGACCTCGACGGTGACGTCCGCGCGGACGCTGACCGTGTCGGTGTTCATCAGGCCGCCGGCGGTGTCCGGCTCGTAGGACAGGAGCGTGTTGAGGCGCTCGCGGTCCTGCGTGTCCATGGACTTCACGAGCTGCGCGCCCACCGTCTCGGGCAGGTCTCCGACCAGGTCGGCCAGGTCGTCGACTTCCATGTCCTCCGAAGCCGCCAGCAGTTCCTCGGCGTTCATGCCCTCGAGGATCGACTGGCGCGCTTCGTCGTTGAGCTCGAGCAGCACGTCGCCCTCGATCTCGGGCTCGACGAAGTTCCACACGACCTCGCGCTGCGCGGGTGGCAGCGATTCGATGAGGTTCGCGATCTCGGCCGGGTGCATGCCGGCGATCATCCGCGCGGCGCCACGCCACGAGCCCTCACGCAACGCCGCGCGCAGCGCGGCGAGACGGCGCTCCTTCGAGATCTGCGGATGTTGGACCGGCTCGGACATTTCGCGCGGAGTGTATGCACCTCGCGTGAACGGCGACAGATTTATTTGCCGCGGTCGCGTGCCGGCGACTGCCGGCAGGACCGATCCGCGAGTCTCAGGCGACGGAGGTCGTGGCCGATCCCGCGAGCGTCGGCGCGCGCGTGATCGAGCGCATCTCGCCGAGCGAGTTGTGGCGGATCGCGATGACGGGATAGTTGTGGGACAGCCGCTCGGCGATGCGTTCGGCGAGATAGACCGAGCGATGACGGCCGCCCGTGCAGCCGATGGCGATCGTCAGGTAGCGCCGATTCGCGGCCTGGTGCTCCGGGATCCGCGTGCCGACGAAGGTCAGGATGTCGTCGGCCAGGCGGTGCACGCCCCGCTGCGCCTCGAGGAAGCGGATGACGTCCGGATCGCGGCCGGTCAGCGCGCGCAACGACGGGTCCCAGTACGGGTTCGGCAGCGAGCGCGCGTCGAACACGAAGTCCGCGTCGCCCGGGATGCCGTTCTTGAAGCCGAACGACTCGATGAGGATCGACATGCGCGACGCGCTGCGTTTCTCGACGCGCTGGCTGATGAGCTCGCGCAGGTCGTGCACGCCCATGCGCGAGGTGTCGATGACGAGGTCGGCCGCGTTGAGGATCGGTTCGAGCAGCCGCCGCTCGATCGCGATGGCCTCCTTCAGCGAGACGTGGTCCGTGCTGATGGGATGCTTGCGGCGCGTCTCGGCGAAGCGCCGCAGCAGCTCGTCGTCGTTCGCCAGCAGGAACACGATCTCGCACTGGATGCCGCTCTTCTTGAGCTCTTCGATCAGCGGCGGCACGGTCTCGATCTCGGCCGCCGCGTTGCGCGCGTCGACGCCCACCGCGGCGCGCTGGTACTGCGCCTCGTTGTTCCGCAGCGTGTGCGAGATGAAGGGCTTCAGCAGGGCCGCCGGGATGTTGTCGACGCAGTAGAACCCGGCGTCCTCGAGCATGTGCAGTGCCACGCTCTTGCCGGATCCCGACAGCCCGCTGACGAGGATGAGCCTCATGGGAACGGATCAGCTCCTCGTGGCCTTGCGCGCTTCCGCGGCATGTTTGTCGGCCTTCATTTCCTTGTGCTTGAGGACGCGCCGATCCAGCTTGTCCGCGAGCAGATCGATGGCGGCGTACATGTCTTCCTCGGTGGCATCGGCGTGAATCGCATTGCCTCGAACGTGCAGGGTCGCTTCGGCCTTTTGTCGGAGTTTCTCGACGGTCAGCACGCAATGCACGTCGATTACGTGGTCGAAATGGCGGGAAATGCGTTCGAGTTTCTTTTCCACGTAAGAGCGCATCGACGGGGTGACTTCGACATGATGACCGGAAAGCGACAATTGCATGGTTCGTCTCCTTTTTTGGCCTATCTACTTACTTCTCTGAAGTCGGTCGGAATCCCTGGTTGGCGGCGGCCTTGGCCTTCCGCTCGTTGGACGGGGCGAGCCCGAGGGCCTCGCGGTACTTGGCAACCGTGCGGCGCGCGACCGCGATCCCTTCGCCCGAGAGCAGCTCCGCGATGCGGCTGTCCGACAGCGGGTTGCCCGTGTCCTCTTCCTTGATCAGCTTCTTGATCTTGGCGCGCACGGCCGTGGACGACGCGCCGCCGCCGTCGGCGGCCTCGACCTGGCTCGAGAAGAAGTACTTGAGTTCGAACACGCCGCGCGGCGTGTGCATGTACTTGCTCGAGGTGACGCGCGAGATCGTGGATTCGTGCATGTCGATGGCCTGGGCGATGTCCTTGAGGATCATCGGCCGCATGCGCTCTTCGCCGTGTTCGAGAAAGGCGGTCTGCCGCTCGACGATGCTCCTCGCCACTTTCATGAGGGTCTCGTTGCGGATTTCGAGGCTCTTCAGCAGCCAGCGCGCCTCCTGCAGCTGCGCGCGCATCGACGAATGGCCGGCGCCGCGGCCGAGCATGTCGGCGTAACTCTGGTTGAGCCGCACGCGCGGCAGCGTGGAGCTGTTCACCTCGACGGTCCAGCCGCGATCGGTGCGGCGCACGAACACGTCGGGCACGACGTATTCCGCCTTTGCCGACGACACCGTGGCGCCCGGGCGCGGATGGCAGCCACGCACCAGCGCGACCGCGATCGCCAGTTCGTCGTCGGACGCGGCGAGCTCGCGGCGGAGCAGGGTGAGTTCGCGATCCGCGAGCAGGTCGAGATGTTTCTCGGCGATGGCCAGCGCGAGGCGCAACCCCGGCGTATCCGGATGCAGCATGCGCAGCTGCAGCGCGAGGGATTCGGACAGGCTGCGCGCGGCGATGCCGGGCGGGTCGAGCGTCTGCACGAGCTTGAGCACGCGCTCGACCTCGTCCGCGTCGGCCGTGATCTCCGGCTTCAGCGTCTCGGCGATGTCGGCCAGTGAATCGGTGAGATAACCGTCGTCGTTGATCGCGTCGACGATGGCGCGGGCGATGCCGAGATCGCGCGGCGCGAGATTCGCGTATTCGAGTTGCCCGAGCAGGTGATCCTGCAGCGAGACCTGCGCGTCGTCGGCGACCTCGGCCGCGCGCTCGTCGTCGTCGCGCCAGGAATCGGAACCGGCGCTGCGTTCCGTCCAGTTGTCCTCGATGACTTCGGCTTCGACCGCGACTTCGGGTTGAGCCGGCGCATCGGCGCGCTGCTCTTCCGGCATCGGGTGCGGCTCGAGTGCTTCGAAGGTGCCGGTGGCCTCGTACTCGTCCACGGGCTCGAGCATCACGTTGCTTTCGAGCTGTTCGCGGATGTGCGCCTGCAGCTCCAGCGCAGGCATTTGCAGGAGGCGGATGGCCTGCTGCAGCTGCGGGGTCATCGTCAGCGTCTGACCCAGCTTCAGCTGCAATGAGGGCTTCATCATCGACACGGGCGTGGGTGTCTCAACGCGTTGAAGTGAAAGAATTTTCCCGCGGGAACTACCAATCCCTACATACGGAAAGACTGACCCAAGTACACCTCACGGACTTGGGGATTGGCAAGGATTTCTTCGGAAGATCCGGAGGCGATCACGGTCCCTCCCGAAACGATGTAGGCGCGCCCGCAAACGCCTAAGGTTTCTCTGACGTTATGGTCGGTGATCAGCACGCCGATCCCCTTCGCCGTGAGCTCCGTCATGATGCGCTGGATGTCGATGACGGACAGCGGATCGACGCCCGCGAAGGGCTCGTCCAGCAGGATGAAACGCGGTTCCGCAGCCAGCGCGCGCGCGATTTCGACGCGGCGGCGTTCCCCGCCCGACAACGCCATGCCGAGGCTCTTGCGCACGTGGCCGATGCGCAACTCGCCGAGGATCTGCTCGAGGCGTTCCTCGCGCTGGTTGTCGTCGAGATCGCGCGTCTCGAGGATCGCCAGGATGTTGTCCTCGACGGTGAGCTTTCGGAAAACCGAAGCTTCCTGCGGCAAATAGCCGATACCCGCCTGTGCGCGGTGGTGCATCGCGAGGTGCGTGATGTCGCGGTCGTCGATGGTGACGGTGCCGGCATCCGGCGGTACCAGCCCGACGATCATGTAGAACGCCGTGGTCTTGCCGGCGCCGTTCGGACCTAACAAGCCGACGATCTGCCCGCTCTCCACTTCGACGGAGAGATCGGTGATGACTTTGCGGGACTTGTAGCTCTTGGCGAGGTGGGTCGCGCGCAGCACGCTCATGATTTCTTGCCCGCGCCCGTCTTCTGGCACGGGCTCGGGCTCCCGGAGTCGCCCTTGGGCTGGATCGTGATGGTGATGCGACCACCCGCGCCGGGCTGCGCCTGCGGCTGGTTCTCCACGCGCTGCATCTTGATGTTGTACGTCAGCAGCTGGGCCTTGATCTCGTTGCAGCCGTCCGGAGACAGGAACGCGTTCTCGCGCAGGCTGACGATGCCGTTGCCCGGCTCGTAGGTGATGGTGCCGGCGTGGCCGCGCGCGATGGTGCCGTCGTCGCGTTGCTGCTCGAACTCGGCCGGACCGCCGGTGATGACGGCGCGCGAGATCAGGTTGTTGTTGAACGAGACGACGGCCTTGTCGGACTTGAGGCTGCCGTTCTCCGCCTTGATGCGCACGTTGCCGGAGACGGTCCACTGGCCGTTCTCGAAATCGAGGCCGCCCACGACGTTGGCCTCGGCCGCCTCGATGCGCGTGCTGCCCTGCGTGATGACGACGTCGCGGAACCGCGCCTTGTTGTTGCGGTAGTCGATGTCGAGCGGCACGGCCTCGAGCACGATCTTCTCGGTGCCGCGCGCGATCTCCGCGCCGCCGGCGACGCCTAACAACCCGAGCGGCGCAAGTCCGGAAAGAACGAGTCCGGCGAGGCAGAGCGTGGCGACGCCCGGCGCGGCGCGGGTGCGTCTATTTGGATGAGAATTCGCCATGAACGTCCGATTCTAGACTCAGCGTGCCGGCCTTCAAATCGGCGCGCATGCCGACGGCATCGAGGGAGTGGCCCGACCAGTCGAGCCGCACCGGGGCGTCGGTCTCGATGAATTCGGTGGGCGTGTTGATGCGCATCGACTCGGTGGTCAGCGTGATCGGGTCCGCCTGGCCCGGCGTGCGACCGGTCACGACGACGTTGCCCACGAGCTGCACGTCGTCGCCGTCGGCGCGCACCTGGCCGCGGTCCGAGCGCAAATGCCATTTGTCGTCGTTGGCGCGCAGCGCGGTGGCTTCGCCGGCCACCTTGTCCTGGGCGCCGGGGTGGTAGTCCATGTCCAGCCCTTCGAGCTCGATGACGCTCGAATCGATCTGCTGGTGGATGACCTTTGCATTCAGGCGGTAGCGCTCGCGGCCGTCGTAGCCGGTTTCGACGACCACGGCGTCGCGCGCGGCATAGCCGGGATCGGGGGGCAGGCCGGAGGTCGTGTCCGTGCCCGCGTCGTCGCGGCCGGAGCGGCCGATGAAATAGGCGATGGCGATGACGGCGATGACCGCCACGGTGCCCAGCGGTTTCGACCAGGACCGCCAGGCCTTCATGCGCGACCCTCGCGCGCGGCCAGCAGCCAGTCGCAGACCTCGCGCACCGCGCCATGGCCGCCCGGCAGCGAGGTGCGCAACACCGCGGCGCTGTGCGCGTCGTCGTGCGCATCCGCGACCGCGACGCCGACGCCGACCGCGGCCAGCACCGACGCGTCGGGCGTGTCGTCACCGATCGCGACGAATCGATCCAGCGGCAGGCCGAGCTTCGCCGCCAGCTTCTTCAGCACGGGCATCTTGTCCGGCACGCCCTGGAACACGTGCCGGATGCCGAGATCGCGCGCGCGGCGCGCGACGGCGGGCGTCTTGCGCCCGGAGATGATCGCGACGGTGATACCGGCGCGCGCCACCGCCTTGATGCCGTGGCCGTCGCGGACGTGGAACACCTTGAGCGTCTCGCCCTTCGCGCCGTAGTACAGCCGTCCGTCGGTGAGGACGCCGTCGACGTCGAGCACCAGCGCCTGTGCGCGCCGCAGCGCCGGAAGGAAGCTCGCGACGTCGTTCGCGGCGCGCGCGTTCACAACACCCCGGCGCGCAGCAGGTCGTGCACGTTCAGCGCGCCGACCAGCACGCGGTTCTCGTCGACCACCGGCAGCGCGGTGATGCGGTGTTTTTCCATGAGGTGCGCGGCCTCGGCGGCGAGCTCGCCGGCCGACACGGACTTGCCCGGCGACGTCATGACCTTGCGCATCGGCGTGACGTGCACGTCGGCCTGCATGTCGAGCGCGCGGCGCAGGTCGCCATCGGTGAACACGCCGAGCACGCGGCCGTTCTCGACGACGACGCACATGCCGAGTCCCTTCTTCGACATCACCACGAGGCCTTCGCCGAGCAGCATGTCGGGCGGCACGACGGGCAGCGCCTCGCCGGTGCGCATGACGTCGGAGACGTGCAGCAGCAACTTGCGACCGAGCGTGCCGCCCGGGTGTGAGCGCGCGAAATCCTGCGAGGTGAAGCCGCGCGCTTCGAGCAGCGCGACGGCCAGCGCGTCGCCGATCGCCAGCGTGGCGGTGGTCGACGCGGTGGGCGCGAGATTCAGCGGGCAGGCCTCTTCGGCGACGCTGACGTCGAGGTGCGCGCCGGCGGCGCGTGCCAGGTTCGACTTCGGATTGCCGGTGATCGCGATCAGCGGCACGCCGAGACGCGAGACGTGCGGGATCAGCAGCAGCACCTCGGCGGTCTCGCCGGAATTGCTGATGGCCAGCAGCACGTCGTCGCGCGTGATCATGCCGATGTCGCCGTGGCTGGCCTCGGCGGCGTGCATGAAAAAGGAGGGGGTGCCGGTGGAGGCGAGGGTGGCGGCGATCTTGCTGCCGATGTGGCCGGACTTGCCCATGCCGGTGACGATGACTCGGCCGCGGGCCTGGAGGCAGAGATGGCAGGCGCGCGCGAAGCCCGCGTCGAGCCGCGGCTTCAGTCCCGCGATCGCCTTCTCCTCGATCTCGAGCGCACGCCGCCCGGCGGCTATCAAGGAATCGGCGTCGGTCTTGACCTCGGCATTCATGCGCCGATCATACCGCCCCCCAAGTAAACTATGCGGCCATGACCCCGCCCGCCATGACTCCCGATGCCATCGCCGACCTCATCCGTGCCGGTCTGCCCGGCGCCCGCGTGCAGGTCGAATCCGACGACAACACGCATTTCGGGGCGCGGGTCGTCGCCAGCCAGTTCGCCGGGCTGCGCCCGATCGCGCGGCACCAGCTCATCTACAAGACGCTCGGCGCGCTCGTGGGTCGCGAGATCCACGCGCTGTCGATCGAGGCGCTGACTCCCGAGGAAGAACGTTAGTGGATAAATTACAAATCAACGGCGGCATCCCGCTCGAAGGCGAAGTGCGCATCTCCGGCGCGAAGAACGCGACGCTGCCCATCGTCGCCGGCGCGTTGCTCGCCGACGGGCCGGTGGAGATCCGCAACGTCCCGCACCTGCAGGACGTCACGACGATGATCGAGTTGTTAGGGCGGATGGGCGTCTCCGTCACCATCGACGAGAAGATGCGCATCGAGATCGACTCGACCACGACCAAGGAATGTTTCGCGCCGTACGAGCTGGTGAAGACGATGCGCGCGTCGATCCTCGTGCTCGGCCCGCTGCTGGCGCGCTTCGGCAAGGCCGACGTCTCGCTGCCGGGCGGCTGCGCCATCGGCGCGCGGCCCGTGAACATCCACGTCGCCGGCCTGCAGGCGATGGGCGCGGACATCCAGATCGAGAACGGCTACATCCGCGCGAAGGCCGCGCGGTTGAAAGGCGCGCGGCTGAACCTCGAGACGGTGACCGTGACCGGCACGGAAAACCTGATGATGGCCGCGACCCTGGCCGACGGCGAGACGGTCATCGAGAACGCGGCGCGCGAGCCCGAGGTCGTCGACCTCGCGAAATTCCTCATTTCGATGGGCGCGAAGATCCAGGGCGCGGGCACCGACAAGATCGTCATCCAGGGCGTGCCGCGGCTGAACGGCACTTCTTATGAAGTGCAGCCGGATCGCATCGAGGGCGGCACCTACCTGGTCGCCGGCGCGATCACGTCGGGACTCGTACGCATCAAGAACACGGACCCCGAACATCTCGACGCGGTCACCGCGAAGTTGCGCGAGGCCGGCGCGAAGGTCGGCGTCGGCAGCAACTGGATCGAAGTGGACATGAAGGGCAAGCGCCCGAAGTCCGTCGACATCCGCACCGCGCCCTATCCGGCATTCCCCACCGACATGCAGGCGCAGTTCGCCGCGTTGAACACGGTGGCGGACGGCGTCGGCACGATCGTCGAGACCATCTTCGAGAACCGCTTCATGCACATGCTGGAGATGCGGCGACTCGGCGCGGAGATCCGTCTCGAAGGCAACACCGCCATCATCAAGGGTGTGCCGAAACTCACCGCGGCGCCGGTGATGGCCACCGATCTGCGCGCGTCCGCGAGCCTGGTGCTGGCCGGTCTCGTGGCCGAGGGCCGGACCGAGATCGAGCGCATCTACCACATCGATCGCGGCTACGAGGCGCTCGAAGAGAAGCTGGCGCAGATCGGCGCCCAGATCCGCCGGGTCCCGAACTAGCGGGGTTGGTGCCGGGTGGGGGAAGTGGGGAGTTAGCCCCCGTTCTCGAAGATGCCGAAATGGGCGGGCTAACTCCCCATTTCCCCCACACGGCACCGACCGCCGCGCACCATTTGTGACCCCCGTCGCGGTCCGGCCAGCGGCGGCAATCCGCCGTGCGACGGATGTGACCCAGTCCCGTTCAGGGGCCGAACACTAACTTAATACTGTCCCTCATTGTCGTTCCCCGGCGACGAGCCACACGGTTCTGTCCCCTGAGGAACAGCGAGCTCGACAAACCAGTTCGATTGAGAGGCAGAGGGTCCATGCAAGCACGTTCCGAACTCGGTGCGGTTTCGCACAGCGAATCAGTGTCGAAGGGCAGCCCCGGTGGCAGCTCCTTCAAATCCAAGAAGCCGCTCGCGTTGATCGCGACACCCGACCTGGACCTCTGGGCCCAGCTCGGACCGATGCTGGAGTCGACCTGCGCGCTCCGCCACGCCGACTCGCTCGGCACCGCCGCGTCGCTGCTGAAGCCCGGCACCCGCACGATTCTCGTCGCCGACCTGCGCGGCCTCAATCCCGAGGACTTCGCGCCGATCAGCGGCTCGCCGCACAACCCCGTGGTCATCGCGATCCGTGACGGCGCCTCCGCCGGCATGGTCGACCAGCTGATGCTCGAGGGTTCGATCCACGCGCTCGTCGACTCGCCGATCGAGGCCGGAGCGATGCTGCGCGCGGTCAACGACGCGGCCCGCATCTCCTCCACGGCCGACGCGCTGTCCGCCGTCACCAGCTCCTCGAGCAGCTCGGGTGGCGAAGAGAAGTCGGGCATGTCCACCGGCCTGATCGCCGGCATTGCCGCCGCCGTCCTCGCCGTCGCCGGCGCGGGCTGGTACTTCATGAAGGGTTCCTCCGAGACGCCCGCCGCCGCTTCGACTGCGCCGGCCGCCACGGATGCTCCCGCTGCCCCCGGCAAGGCCGCCGCGTCGCCGGTCGCCTCGCTCGACGAGGTTCTCGAAAAGGCGCGCTTCGCGATGGACGAACGCCGCTACATCGAGCCGGTCAAGAACAACGCGCTCGAGTACTTCCGCCAAGTGCTCGTGCTCGATCCCAACAACGCCGAAGCCACCGAAGGCCTGAAGCGCCTCGGCGGCCTCCTGATCTCGCGCGCCCGCACCGCGCTCGACGAGCGCCGTTTCGACAACGCGCTGGCCGAGCTCGAAGCCGCGCGCAGCATCGACCCGAACGACCAGCGCCTGGTCGAGGTCGACGCCAAGCTCGACTCGATGCGTGCGCAGACCGCGCTCGCGCAGATCCAGGCGACGCTCGCCGCGCAGAACTTCGACCGCGCCGCGACGCTGCTCGAAGCCGCGCAAAAGGATGCGTTGCTGCCGCCCGCGCAGATCGCGCAGCTCGGCAAGGATCTCGAGAGCAAGCGCCGTTCGGCGACGATCGGCCGCCTCGTGGCCAGCGCCGAAGCCCGTCTCTCCAGCGGCCGTCTCGTGACGCCGGCCGGTGATTCCGCGAAGGAATCGATCGCCGCGCTGAAGGATGCCGGCGGCTCGAACGACCTCGTGAACCGCCTCAACAACGACCTGAACCAGCGCCTGCTGGCCGCGGCCCGCGATGCGGCCGGCAAGAACGACCAGGCCGGCATGCAGGCGATGCTGAATGCGGCGCGCGACAACGGCGTGTCGGCCGCGGCGCTCAACGCCGCGCAGCGCGACATCACCGCCGCGACGCAGAAGCAGCAGCGCACGAACGACGACATCGCGCGCTTCGCGAAGGCCGCGCAGGATCGACTGGCGAGCGGCAACCTGCTGACGCCGGCCAACGATTCGGCCGTGTCCAACGCCGAACGCCTGCGCCTGCTCGACGTGCGCAACCCGACCACGCTGCAGATCGTGAAGGACGTGCGTTCGCGCCTCGTCTCCGAAGCCCGCGCCAAAATCGCTTCCGGCAAGGGCGCCGAAGCCGGCGCGTTCCTCGATGCGGCCGAGAGCCTGGGCGGCGATGCCGACCTCGGCGACCTGCGCCTCGCGGTGACCAGCGCGCAGGCGCAACAGGCCACCGCGGCCGCGCAGCCGAAACTGCCGCCGCTGAAGATGACGCGTCCGCCGCGTCCGAAGTACCCGTCGTCCGCCAAGGGCGTCGAAGGTTGGGTGCGCGTCGAGTTCTACGTGACCCCCGAGGGTCGTACGGAGCGCGTGCGCGTGATGTCGAGCGAGCCCGCCGGCCTGTTCGACGCGGCCGCCATCCAGGCGATGGAGGGCGCGCGGTTCGAAGAGTTCGAAGGCACCGAGTCGCGTCTCGCGGTGCAGCGAATCGTCTTCAAGCCGGAGTGATAGGGAGAACTCTGTGAGCAAGAAAGTGGAAAAAAGCGGAAAACAGAATTTGTCGTCGCGCATGCAGGGCGCTCGCGCCGTGTGGGTCGCGGTGGGCATCCTGGCCCTGGCGTTCCTGGTCGGCGTGCTCGCGCCGGCCTGGTACTTCGCCGGTCGCCTCGTCGACAACAACACCGCGGTTCGCACCATCGGTGAATTGCAGCAGCAGCCCGCGCGCATGCAGGCCGCGCTCAACTCGATCCAGGACCGCTTGCGCGCGCGCGGCTTCGTTCGTGATTCGATCGAACAGTTGAAGCGCGCCACGCAGCAGTTCGACCAGGCGACGGCGTCGCTCGCGTCGAGCGGCGGCTCGAGCGTGGGCGGCGGCGACGACGTGCAGAGCACGATCAACGAGATGACGCAGGCGTGGAAGAAGTACCAGCCGTCGCTCGCGCCGGTGGCGAACTTCACCGCGATCCCGTACTCGGACAGCGAGCGCGAAGGCACCACGCTGAACGTTGATGGCCGCGACCTCCAGCAGAAGGTCACGCAAGCCGTCACGCAGGCGCGCGTCTTCACGCCGCAACTCGAGAAGAACCTCACGCAGGTCATCGCCGGCCTGCAGAGCTCGTCCGATTCGCTGGCCACCGCGCTGCGTTCGGTCGTGCTCATCGGCGTGGGCCTGGCCGCCGCCCTCGCGGCGCTCGTCGGTTACCTCTCGCTGGCGCGCGGCAAGCAGGCCGCGGCCGCCGCGGCTGCCCGTCAGCAGACGGAAGACATCCTCTCGACCGTGCGCGAAGGTCTCTTCCTGCTCGACGGCGACCTCAAGATCGGTTCGATTCACTCGCACGCGACCGCGCAGCTGTTCCAGCGCGAGTCCGTCGCCGGCCTGACCTTCGAAGAACTGCTGCGTGAGCTGGTGTCGCCGAAGACGCTCGCGATCGCCACCAAGTTCGTCAAGGTGCTGTGGAGCGAGCGCACGAAGGAAAACCTGATCCGCTCGATCAACCCGCTCAACGAAGTCGAGTTGGTCGTCGGTGACAAGGAGAGCAAGGGTGGCGGCGAGAAGCGCTACCTCGAGTTCAACTTCCACCGCGTGCGCCGCGAAGGCGCGATCACGCACGTGCTGGTGGCCGTCGCCGACGTGACGGCGCGCGTCGCCCTGGCCGCGCAGCTCAAGGGCGCGCAGGACAGCGCGCAGAGCCAGATGGACGCGTTCCTCTCGATCCTGCACGTGGATCCGAACCAGCTGTCGTCGTTCCTGGACGACTCGGACGTCGCGTTCAAGATGATCAACGCCACGCTGCGCGACCCGGCTCGCGACAGCGCCTCGTTCCGCCGCAAGATCGACGGGCTGTTCCGCCAGATCCACAGCATCAAGGGCGAGGCTTCGGCCATCGGCCTGGGCTCGATGGAAGCGCGCGCCCATGCGCTCGAGAGCGACCTCGCGTCGCTGCGCGAACGCAGCGACCTGTCGGGTGACGACTTCCTCCCGCTGCTCACGAAGTTCGACGATCTCGTCTCGCACTCGCAGTCGGTGCGCGACATGGTCACGAAGCTCGCGAGCTTCCGCGACAGCTTCGGCAAGTCGCAGTCCGGCGCCGCGGTGTCGACCGACGGCACGGGCCGCATGCCGAAGATCAGCGAGGACGCCATCGCCGCGGAAGCGACGCTGCAGCGTTCGGCGCGCGAAGGCTTCGTCGCCTCCGCGCAGCAGCTCGCCGACCGCATCGCCGCGGATCACGGCAAGAAAGTTGTCGTCGCCTGCAAGGGCCACGACCAGGTCCCCGATGCGTATCGCCGCCCGGTCAAGGACGTGCTGATCCAGCTGATCCGCAACTCCGTCGTGCACGGCATCGAGCAGCCGGCCGAGCGCGAAGCCGCGGGCAAGTCGCCCGAGGGCCACATCCGCATCAATTTCGAGATGGTCGAGGGTGGCCGCGCGTTCCGCATGACCTGCGAGGACGACGGCCGCGGTCTCACGCCCGACAAGCTGCGCAAGACCGCTATCAGCAAGGGAATCATTTCGCAGAACGACGCCACGGCGCTGTCCGACCAGGAAGCGATGATGCTGGTGTTCCGTTCCGGGTTCTCGACGGCCGACGAGGTGACTCGTGATGCCGGGCGCGGCGTCGGCATGGACGTCATCGCCGAGATCGCCGCCCGCCTGGGTGGCCGCATCTCGCTGAACTCCGAGATCGGCAAGAACATGAAGTTGTCGCTGTCGTTCCCGGCCGAGCAGAAGGCCGCTGGCGTCGTCGCGGCCTAAGGGAGAGGAGAGGTCTTAGAACATGAGTGCTGTGCCAAAACCGCGCGAACAACTGCGCATGATGATCGTCGATGACTCGAACGTGATGCGGCGTCGCATCGAGCGTTCGCAGCAGAACGACCGCCTCGAGGTGGTCGGAACGGCGGTGAACGGCGTCGACGCCGTCGCGAAGTTCAAGCAGCTGATGCCGGACGTCATGACCCTCGACCTGACGATGCCCGAGATGGACGGCATCGAATGTGTCGAGCACATCATCAAGATCAAGCCGGACGTGCTTATACTCGTGGTGTCGGCGCTGGCCGATAAGGCCACCGCCGTCGAAGCCATCGAGAAGGGCGCGAATGGCTTTCTCTGCAAACCGTTTACGGACGACCAGCTCAACGAAGCTCTCGCCGAGTTGATTGGGGAGTAAGGAAGATGCTCGACGCTGAAGAGGTTCGAACCTTCGTCAATGGCACGGTCCATTTCTTCGAGACCGCCACGGGCCATGCGGCCACGGTGGGCTCGCCGTACCTGTGCATCGACAAGGCGGCCGTGGTGCAGGACTACACCGGCGTCATCGGCATCTCCGGCAACCGCGAAGGCAAGGTCTACTTCACGGCGCCGCGCGGCATGCTCTCCGTCATGCTCATGTGCATGAACGAAACCGACACGGGCGAGCAGAACGTGCGCGACCTCGTCGGCGAAGTGGCGAACACGATCTCGGGCAACGCGCGCCGCGACTTCGGCCGCAACTTCGTCATCAGCACGCCGACGATCTGCGACCGCGCCAACGCGGCCCAGGCCGCCGCGACGACGGGACGCTCGTTCATCATCCCGATCAACTGGCGCAGCTACTCCGCCAACGTCGTCGTCTGCCTCCAGTAGGCAGTCCCGCTCTCTTTTAGATGCTCCGCCGCGTCAGCGGCTTTTCGCGTTTTCGGCCGACCCGTCGGTCAGTCAGGTCGGCCAGTCAGGCTGGATTGCGCGGCCGTTCGCCGACCGCCACCTGGGTGTCGAACTTCTCCGTGCCGCGGATTCCTGTCACGCGCACCTTGTCTCCCGGCTTGGCATTCGCGATGCGCGTCAACGCGTCCTGGGCGCTCTGCACCTTCACGCCGTTCACGGTCAGGATGATGTCGCGCGGCTCGATGCCGGCGTCGGCCGCGGGGCTGCCGATCACGAGTTTCACGACCACGACGCCCGGCTGCGCGAGCCGGAAGCGGCGCGCCTCGGTGGCGTCGATGTCGGTGGGCAGGATGCCGATCCAGCCGCGCACCACGCGGCCCTTCGTCAGGATCTCGCCCATCACGCCGCGCACCAGGTTCACCGGGATCGCGAAGCCGATGCCTTCGACGCCGAGATTCTTCGCGAGCACGGCGGTGTTGATGCCGATGAGCTCGCCGTTCGTGTTGATCAGCGCGCCGCCCGAGTTGCCGACGTTGATCGGCGCGTCGGTCTGGATGAAGTCCTCGTAGGTCGCGACGCCGAGCTGGCCGCGCCCGGTGGCGCTGACGATGCCCTGGGTCACCGTCTGCGACAGCCCGACCGGGTTGCCGATCGCGAGCACGACGTCACCGACGCGCAGCCGGTCGGAATGTCCGAGCGGCATAACCGGGATGTCCGTCTTGAGATTCAGCTGCAGGATCGCGAGGTCGGTGTCGGGATCGCGGCCGACGATCTTCGCCTCGGCGATGCGTCCGTCCGCGAGCTGCGCGCGGATCAGGTCGGCGGAGGCGATCACGTGGTGGTTGGTGATCACGTGTCCGGCGCGATCGACGATGACACCGGAGCCCAGGCTCTGCTCGAGGCGGCGCTGGAAGCGCGGGCGGACATCGCCAAACAACTCCTCGACGACGCTCGGCTGGATGCGCTCGGTCACGAGGCGCGCGGTGTAGATGTTGACCACGGCCGGTGCCGCGCGCTCGACCGCGTCGGCGTACGAGTTGACCGCATGTGCCGGCTCGACGACGGGCGCGACCGTCACCGCCGGGGCGGGCGGCGGCACGGGCTGGGGCGCGACGACCGGCGCCGGCTTCGGGGCGGCGCTGCGCCGGGCGATGAGCTCCGGGCGGACCATCACGGCGATGAACGCCGCAGCGAGACCGACGACTGCCGAGAGGCCGACGAAGCTCAGGATTCGGAGGACGGGTCGCATCGATTTTCCTCATGGGGCGCGGCATTTAGCGCGATTCCGCATGTGTATAATGCGCCGCCTCCCGGGGTCTCGCAGCGGCGCATTTTGCGCCGTTCGTGCCGGGGATGAATTCGATCCTGAGGTCAAGAATGAGCGATCACGCGACCGACGATACGGTCCCCGAAGTCGACGAGAGTCGGCGGAAATTCCTCGTGGCAGCCACCGTCGGAACCGGCGCCGTGGGCGCGGTGCTGACCGCGGTGCCCTTCCTCTCTTCCTGGAGCCCCTCCGAGAGCGCCCGCGCCGCGGGTCTGCCGACGGAAGTGGACCTGAGCAAGATCGAGGCGGGCCAGATGGCCACCTTCTTCTGGCGCAAGCAGCCGATCTACGTCGTGAAGCGCACGCCGGAGATGGTGGCGTCGCTGAAGTCGCACGATGCCGATCTGAAGGATCCGAAGTCCGACGCCTCCGATCAGCCGGCGTACGCCAAGAACGAAGACCGTTCGCTGAAACCGGATGTCCTCGTGCTCATCGGCACGTGCACCCACCTGGGCTGCCTGCCGAAGACGCGCTTCACCCCGGGCGATGCCACCGTCACGGCGAACTGGCCGGGCGGATTCTTCTGCCCCTGCCACGGGTCGAAGTTCGATCTCGCCGGCCGCGTGTTCCAGGGTTCGCCGGCCTCCGTGAACCTGCGCGTGCCGCCGTATTCCTTCAAGGGTGACAACACGCTGGTCATCGGCGCCGACGCCGCCGCAGAGAAAGGAGCCGCGTGATGGGCGCCGCGAGTGAAACGAAAGGCGGCGGGTTCCGCGCCTGGCTGAACAAGCGCATGCCGGTCGACCAGTTCATGGCCGACCAGCTCACCGGCTACTACGCCCCGAAGAACTTCAACATCTGGTACTTCTTCGGCTCGCTGGCGCTGCTGGTGTTCGTCATGCAGATCGTGACGGGCATCTTCATCACCATGCACTACAAGCCGGGCGAGGCGACCGCGTTCAACTCGGTCGAATACCTCATGCGCGAAGTGCCGTACGGTTGGCTGCTGCGCACGCTGCATTCCACCGGCGCCTCGGCGTTCTTCATCGTCGTGTACCTGCACATGGCGCGCGCGCTGCTCTACGGGAGCTACAAGGCGCCGCGCGAGCTGCTGTGGGTCATCGGCATGCTCATCTACTTCGCGCTGATGGCGGAGGCGTTCATGGGCTACGTGCTGCCGTGGGGCAACATGTCGTTCTGGGGCGCGCAGGTGATCATCAACATCTTCAACACGATCCCGGGCATCGGCCCGGATCTCGTGGAGTGGATCCGAGGCGACTATGCGGTCGCGGACTCGACGTTGAACCGGTTCTTCTCGCTGCACGTCATCGCGATGCCGTTCCTGCTGGCGTTGCTCATCCTGTTGCACCTGGTCGCGCTGCGCCAGGTTGGTTCGAACAACCCGGACGGCATCGAGATCAAGGAAAACCTCGGCCCGGATGGCAAACCGGTCGACGGTATCCCGTTCCATCCGTACTACACCCTGAAGGACGTGGTCGGCGTCGGCGTGTTCCTCACGTTGTTCGCCGTGGTCGTGTTCTTCGCGCCGACGTTCGGCGGGCTGTTCCTCGAGAAGCCGAATTTCGAGCCAGCGAACCCGATGTCCACGCCCGAGCACATCGCGCCGACGTGGTACTTCACGCCGTACTACGCGATCCTGCGTGCGATCCCCGACCAGCGCCTCGGCGCCCTGGCGTTCGCATTGTCGGTGCTGGCGTTCGTGTTCCTGCCGTGGCTGGATCGCGCGAAGAACAAGTCGATCCGTTACCGCGGGCTGGCGTCGAAGGCGCTGCTGGGCATGTTCTTCATCGTGTTCCTCGTGCTGATGTGGCTCGGCCTGCAGCCCGCGGAGCCGGTGTACGTGCTGATGGCCCGCATCTGCATCCCGCTGTACTTCGCGTTCTTCATCCTGCTGCCGTTCGTGTCCAAGGCCGACGGCAACGGCCCGGTTCCGAGTCGAGTGACCTACCATGCGCACTAACAAGCTTTCCGTCATTGGCGCGTTGGCGCTGTTGCTGGGCGCGGGCAGCGCGATCGCGGCAGAGCACCACGCGGAGTGGGAGCGCGCGGCGGACAACGAGGTCGCGAACCTGCCGTCGCTGCAGCGTGGCGCACGCAACTTCATGTCGTACTGCTCGGGCTGCCACTCGCTGAAGTACGTGCGTTATTCGCGCATCGGCACCGACCTGCACATCTCGGACGCGGCGTTGGCCCAGTTGCTGGTGCGGCCGGGCGACAAGCCCACGGACTACATCAAGGCCTCGATGCCGGCGAGCGACGCGCAGGACTGGTTCGGCAAGCAGCCGCCCGACCTCTCGCTGGTTGCCCGCTCCCGCGGCACCGACTGGATCTTCAACTTCCTGACCACCTTCTACGCGGATCCGGCCAGTCGACAGACGGGCGTGAACAACCTGCAGCTGCCGGGCACGGCGATGCCGCACGTGCTGGCGAGCCTGCAGGGCGTGCAGACGCTGCGGACCGCCAATCACGAAGCGGGTGCCACGCCGGAAGCCGCGGCGAAAGCCGAAGGCGCCGAGCATGGCGAAGCGCACGAAGGCAAGGCGTCGCCGTTCGAGCCGGGCGTCGTCGGCAGTCTCACCCCGGTGCAGTACGACGAGTTCGTGCGCGACACGGTGAACTTCCTCGACTACGCCAGCGATCCGTCGCAGCTCGAACGCCAGGGCCTCGGCATCTGGGTCGTGTTGTTCCTGCTGATGTTCACCGGGATCGCGTACATGCTGAAGGGCGAGTACTGGAAGGACGTCCGCTGAGACCCATCGACCGAAAGTCCATCGCTGCGGATCGCGGGGCGCGCTGAGTGTCGAGCCGCCGTGCCACGATGACGCTGTTCTCGGCTCCGGACGATCCCTGGAGCCACCGGACGCGCATCGTGATCGCCGAGAAGGCGATCGAGATCGAAATCGTCGACGTCGCTCCGGGGAAATATCCCGAAGACCTGCTCGACCTGAATCCGTACCACACCACGCCGACGCTCATCGACCGTGACCTGGTGCTGTACGACTCGCGGGTCATCATGGAGTACCTCGACGAGCGGTTTCCGCATCCGCCGTTGATGCCGGTGGACCCGGTGTCGCGCGCCCGGGCGCGGCTCGCGCTCTATCAGATCGAGCACGACTGGTACGAGCTGGCCCGGAAGCTGGACGCGCCGGGCGCGAAGGACGCCGCCGCGTTGCGCAAGGAACTGCGCGACAACGTCCTGCAGAGCGCCGACCTGTTCAAGGTGAAGCCGTTCTTCCTCTCCGACGAGTTCTCCATGGTCGACGCGACCATCGCGCCGATCCTCTGGCGGCTGCCGCGCTACGAGATCGACCTGCCGCCGCAGGCGCAGCCCATCGTGAAGTACGCCAGCACCATCTTTTCCCGGCCGGCGTTTCGCGCCAGTCTCTCCGAGAACGAACGGGAGATGCGGCTCGCATGAACGACCGGGCGCGCAATTCGAAACGGCCCTACCTGATCCGCGCGATGCACGCGTGGATGATGGACAACGGCGAGACGCCGCACGTCATCGTCGACGCCGAGAAAGCCGGCGTCGAAGTGCCGCGCGCCTACGTGAAGGATGGCAAGGTCGTGCTGAACCTGTCGTCGACGGCCACGCAACGGCTGGTCATGGGCAACGACTGGATCGAGTTCGAAGCGCGGTTCGCCGGCGTCGTGCACCACGTGCGCATCCCGGTGAGCACGGTGCTCGGCATCTACGCTCGCGAGACCGGCGAGGGCATGGTGTTCTCGGAGCAGGACATCGGACCGGAGCCGCCGACCAAGCCCGCGCCGCCCGAAGACGGCAGCCGCCGGCCGCAGCTCAAGGTCGTCAAGTAGTGAGCTTGGCCAGCGCCGCCTGGTAGGTAGGCTGGGCGGCCTGGAAATCCGAAACCGTCGTGCCGAGGTCGCGAGCCAATCCGTCCGCGATGCCGTAGATCCAGCCGTGCACGTGCAATTCCTGTCCGCGTTCCCACGCGTCGCGCGCGATCGTCGTCTGGCAGACGTTCTGCACCTGCTCGATCACGTTCAGCTCGCAGAGCCGGCTGAGCGCGGTGTTGTCGTCGTGGCAGGCCGCGACGCTGCGCACGTGTTTCTCGTGCACGTCCTGGATGTGGCGCAGCCAGTTGTCCGCGAGTCCGACGCGCTGGCGGCGCAACGCGGCCGACACGCCGCTGCAGCCGTAGTGACCGACGACCAGGATGTGCTTCACCTTGAGGATGTCGACCGCGAACTGCATGACCGACAGGCAGTTGAGGTCGGTGTGCACCACGAGGTTGGCGATGTTGCGATGGACGAACACTTCGCCGGGCAGCAGGCCGACGATCTGGTTGGCCGGCACGCGGCTGTCCGCGCAGCCGATCCACAGATAGGTGGGAGATTGCTGGCGCGAGAGCTTCTCGAAGAAATCCGGGTCCTGGGCCAGGATCTTCGCGGCCCACTCACGGTTGTTCTTGAAGAGATCTTCGAGGTCGCGCATGTGGCGGCGATCTTAAACTACGCGTCGAAGGCGTGCTTGAGCCAGTCGATGTTGCCGTCGCGGACGATCAGCACGTCGAACCGCACGCGGCAACGGGAGTATTTGCGGTGGGACTGCAGGAACAGCGCGGCGGTCATCGCGATGCGCCGTTGCTTGGGCCGGCCGATGCTGGCGGCTGCGCCGCCGTAGTCGTCGCGCGATCGCGTGCGCACTTCGGCGACGACCAGCAGATCGCCCTGGCGCGCGACGATGTCGAGCTCGCCGACCCGGCGCAGGAAATTCCGCGCGACGATCTGGAAGCCCTGCGTCTCGAGAAACGCGGCGGCGGAATTCTCGGCGAGCGAGCCGGTCTGTCGGCGATCCATCGCCGGATTCTCCCGACGCGCGTCAGTTCGGATTCGGCGACGGCAATGCGTCGCTGGCGGGTTCCATCGGCACCGGTGCGCCGCCCTTGATGCGCACCCACTCGAGCTCGCGACGCACGCGTCCCTGGGGGTCGATCGACAACGTGCCCGTGAGGCCCTGCGGATTCACCGGCTGTCCGCGTTGCAGGGACGTGGCGATCCGGAATGCGTCGTAGCCGAACGCGAACAACCGGCCGCGCCGCGCCGGCGGGTCGCTGAACGAGCTGGCGTTGTCGCGCACGGTGGCGGCGAGCCCGTCGGTGTCGACCATCCACGGCATGTCCGGGAACATCACGCCATCGATTTCCTGGTTCGCGGTGGGATGCGGGTCGTACGCATCGCCCAGCGTGTACTCGGGCAGGTCGCCGGCGAGATGGAAGCGCAGCTGCGGGCGCAGCAGGCGCGCCGCGCCCGGCTGGCTCGGCGCAAAAATGAACTGGATGTCCGGCCGGCGACGCGGCTCGAACTCTAGCTTCTGACCGATGGTCGCCTGGATGCGCGATTGGCGCGCCGTGCTGTCGTCGGTGCGCAGCACGTTCATGATGCTGCCGCGATAGTCGCGTTCCGCCGCGTTGAAGCTCGCCTGGCCGAGCACGAAGCCACCCGCGTTCTTCAACTCTTCGCTGAATGCCGCCGCGACACGCGTGCCCCAATCGCCCTCGGGCGTCAGCACGACACCGCGCGATTTGCCGGTGGCACCGATGTAGCGCGCGACGGCGCGCGCATCGTCTTCGGGCGACAGCGCGAACTGGTAGTAGCGGTCGGGCGCCGGCTTGTCCGGCGGCAGAAAGTTCAGTGCGAGGATCGGCGGGCGCTTCGAGATGAGCTCGGCCGCCGCCACGACTTCCTCACGCGTGAGGGGGCCGACGATGAACTCCGCGCCGGCATCCACCGCCATGGCGACATTTTCCGCGATCGACGTTGCGCCCGTGTCGTAGACGCGCAGTCGCGGGCGGCCATTTGCCGGCAGCTCGTAGTAGGCCGTCATGAAGCCGTCGCGGATCTGCGCACTGGCGGCGGCCGTGCGGCCGGACAGCGGCAGCATCAGCGCGACGTGCGGCGCGTTCGCGAGTTGCGACGGTTGCTCCGGCTGTCCGCCGATGCCGGGCTCGTTCGCCAGCGCCGCGAGCGCCGGGTGGGACGGGAACCGCGAGCGGAACGAGGCCAGGCGCGTGGCACCGAGCGTCGGATTGCGCAGGTTGTCGGCAGCCACGCCGGCTGCCTCGAGCCAGCCACGCACGGTGGCGTCGCTGCCGGGCGGCGGCGCGAGAGAGGTGCCGCGATCCGCGGCCGCGCGCAGCTGGCCTAACAACTCGTTGCGCGCCTGCGTGACCTCGCCCGGCGTGATCAGCCGCTCGCGCGCGAGCTCCGAGCGGATGCCGTCGACGAGGTGGCCGGTGGCGATGGCGACCTGCTGCCGCGTCTCGTAGTAGCGCGCGGCGGATGCGGTCGCCGTCGGTGTCTGCATGGAGCTGACGTCGCGCCAGGCCTGGTCGCCCCGGCCTTGCGCGACCGCCGACTGGATGCGCAGCAGCTTCTGTTCGACCGCCTGCTGCTGCGTGAGCGTCGGTGGCAGCAACGCGAGCACGCGGTCCGCGTCTGCGGGACGTCCGGCGGTGAACCAGGTGCGCGCCGCGCGCAGCAGGAATTCAGCGCTGTCGCTGCCGGTGGTTTCGCCGGCGAGTTTTTCGTAGACCGTGGCGGCACCGGCGTAGTCCCCGGCGCTCTTCAGTTGTTCGGCGCGATCGACGCTCGGCGGCCCCCCGCGGCGCGGCGGCCCGCTCGGGCAACCGGCGAGGATCAATGCGGTGGCGACGACCGCCACGATGGAAAGAGGTCTCACCAGAGCTTTCTTGAGCGTCATGCGTCGAATAGCCTTCACGGGTGGCCGCGAGTCGAAGCGCGGCGGAGAAGTATAGTGGCTGCAAACCTGGGACGTCTCGCGGTGATCTCCACGCCCATCGGCAATCTGGGCGACCTCTCGCCGCGTGCGCGCGACGAGCTCGCCTCGGCCGAGCTGATCGCGGCGGAGGACACGCGCAGGACGGGGCAATTGCTGACAACGCTCGGCCTGGCGCGCCCGCTCGTGTCGCTGCACGAACACAACGAGACCGAACGCATCGGCGAGCTCATGATCCGGCTGCGCGGCGGCGCGCGCATCGCGCTGGTGAGCGACGCGGGCACGCCATTGCTGTCCGATCCCGGTTTCGAGCTCGTGCGGCGCGTGTCGGAAGAGGGCATGAGCGTGGTCGCGGTGCCGGGGCCGTCGGCGATCACCGCGGCGCTGAGCATCGCGGGCCTGCCGACCGAGCGCTTTTCGTTCGAAGGATTCCTGCCGGCGCGGCTCGCCGAGCGGCGCGCGCGCCTCGCCGAACTCGCGCGCGAGACGCGGACGCAGGTGTTCTTCGAGGCGCCGCATCGCATCGCCGAATCCCTCGAGGACATGAGCGCCGCGTTCGGCGCCAGCCGCCGCGCCGCGGTGGCGCGCGAGCTCACCAAGGTCTTCGAGACCGTGTATCGCGGCACCCTGACGGAACTGGCCGCGACTGCGCGCCGCGATTCCAACTTCGCGCGGGGCGAGATCACGATGGTCGTGGAAGGCGCGCCGCCGGCGCCGGTCGCCGATGGTGCGCGCGTGACCCTCGACGCCGCGCTGGCGGCATTGCTGCCCGAGCTGGCTCCGAGCAAGGCGGCGGCGGTGGCGGCGAAGCTCACCGGCGCGAAGCGCAACGAGGCGTATTCGCGGGCCCTGGAGCTGGCCAAATCCGGCGAAGGCTGACCCGCCGCACGAAAGCGCGGGTCGCGCGGGATTTCGCCTTGAGAACCGGGTGCCATGCCGCTATGGTGCGCGCGGAGTCGGCCGGATGGTCGCTGCATTTCTCACGAAATGTGGAGGAAAGTCCGGGCTCCTGCGGACGAGGTGCCAGGTAACGCCTGGGCGGCGCGAGCCGACGGAAAGTGCAACAGAAAACAAACCGCCGAAGCATCAGCAATGGTGCTGGCAAGGGTGAAACGGTGCGGTAAGAGCGCACCGCGCCGGTGGCAACATCAGGCGGCACGGCAAACCCCACCTGGAGCAAGGCCAAATAGGGAAGTCGCCCCGCGAGGGGCAGCGGGTGTCCCCCCGTGCTTCCGGGTAGGCCGCTTGAGATCGCCGGTGACGGCGACCCCAGAGGAATGATCATCCTCGACAGAACCCGGCTTACAGGCCGACTCCAACCTTGTTAGTTAGATCGCCGGTGGTTAGTCTGGACCGGCGCCCGGAGGGGGGCGTCAAACCGGAGATCGAAAATGAAGAGTGGGAGTTTCACGGCCGCGACGGCCGTGATGCTGGCGTGCGTCGCCAGCGGCTGCGCGTCGATATTCACGGGCGGCGGTAGTCAGAAGGTGGGCGTGACGAGCGCGCCGGCGGGCGCGCAGGTGTCGATCACGAATCGCGCCGGGCAGGTCGTGTCGACCGGCGTGACGCCATTCGAAGTGAAGCTGAAGAAGGGCGCCGGCTACTTCAGGAGCGAGAACTACACGCTGAACTTCTCGCTGGCGGGCTATCAACCGCAGCAGGCGAAGCTCACGCCGCGGATCAGCGGCTGGTATTTCGGGAACATCCTGATCGGTGGGCTGATCGGCATGGTGGGCGTCGATCCGGCCACGGGTGCGATGTACAAGCTCGAACCCAAGGACGTCGAGGTGACGCTGAAGGCGTTGAACGTCACGCAGCTGCCGGAGGAAGGCACCGTTGTCGTCGTGGCCACGACGCAGCTGCCACCGGAGGTATTGAAACGAATGACGCGCATGGAGCGCAATTGATCCTCTGAAGGAATAATGCTCCGGGAGGCCGTGCGCATCCCGCTCGGCCTCCCCATTCCGCCCCATACAGCGTCCCGGTTTCTGACCCACTGTATGAACTTGCGGTGACAACTCCCTGATCAGTAAGCCGGCGCCCATCGAAATTTCGGCACTGCGGTAGTCAGAAGGCGCCGTAAGTCGCTGTCGCGACGAGAAAAAGTTGTGACTTATTTCTTGACCGCGTCCCCCGCCATTCCTATAGTGGCGGCAAGTGGGAAAAAGTGGGGAGAAATGGGCTTAAGCGGCCTGTCGATCCATGTTTCGCGGTGCAGCAAAAGTGACCCTGGACGACAAGGGCCGGATGGTTTTTCCCACCCGGTACCGGACGCATGCGCTCGAGCGCAGCCAGGGAAAGCTGGTGGTCACCGTCGACCGGGATCAATGCCTCCTCCTTTATCCCTTGCCCGACTGGGAACAGATCGAGCGGAAGTTGATGAGCCTGCCGTCTTTACACGCGCAGGCGCGCCGACTGCAACGCCTGATGGTGGGTCATGCCACCGAGCTGGAACTGGACGGGCACGGACGATTGTTGTTGCCGCCCGAGTTGCGCGAGTTCGCGCTGCTCGAGCGGAACGGGATGCTGATCGGTCAGGGAAATCGCTGCGAACTGTGGGACGAGGCGCGCTGGAACGAGCGCCGCGCCCTGTGGCTCGCGAACGAGGCCCAGGCGACCGATCTGCCCGCGGAGCTGGACTCGCTCACGCTGTGATCGCGTGGGCGCGGTAGTTAGTCCGCGGGCCGGATGATTCTGTCGACGATCATGGGGTGGGATGCGTTGACCGCGCGGCGGCACGCGTCCATGGCAACGGTGCTTGAGAAAACGGGGGCGGACTGACAGCCGCTTGAAGGAGTGAGTGATTTGGACGCGCACATACCGGTGCTTGCCCGGGAAGCGTTCGAAGCACTCACCGTGCAGGCGGACGGCCTATACATAGATGCGACGTTCGGGCGCGGCGGTCACACGGCACTCATCCTCGGGGCACTCGGTCCCGAAGGGCGCGTGCTCGCGTTCGACCGCGACCCGGCGGCCATCGAGGCCGGCCACCGCCGTTTTCCCGACGAAGTGCGGCTTGCGCTCGTCGGCGCGCCGTTTGCCGATATCGCCGCGCGCGTGCCGGGGCTCGTTTCGGGCCGGGCCGTGCGCGGCATCTTGTTCGACCTCGGCGTCAGCTCGCCGCAGCTCGATGACCCCGCACGTGGTTTCAGCTTCCGGGCGGACGGCCCGCTCGACATGCGCATGGACCCGACGAGCGGCGAACCGGTTTCCGCATGGCTCGCGCGAGCGGGCGAGCCTGAGATTCGCGAGGTGATCGCGTCTCTCGGGGAAGAGCGTTTCGCGCGGCGTATCGCCGCGGCGATCGTGGCGACGCGTTCCTCCCGGCCCCTGACGACCACGTTGCAGCTCGCCGACCTCGTCGCGCGCAACGTGCATACGCGCGATGGCAAACACCCCGCGACGCGCACGTTCCAGGCGCTGCGCATGCACGTCAACGACGAGCTCGGCCAGCTGAAGACCGCGTTGTCCGCGGCGCTCGAGCTGCTCGCGGTCGGTGGTCGCCTCGCCGTGATCAGCTTCCACTCGCTCGAAGATCGCATCGCCAAGCAGTTCATCCAGGCGAACGCGAGCGTCGACCCGGTGTACGCCGGCCTGCCGCTGATCCCCGAGTCGGCGCAGCCGCGCCTCAAGCGCATCGGTTCGAAGACGCGCGCCGGCGAAGAAGAGCTCGCCGCGAATCCGCGCGCCCGCTCGTCGGTGCTGCGGATCGCGGAAAAGGTGCGCTGATGGCCGGCGCCAGCAACAAAGCGCTGATCGTGGCGATCCCGCTGCTCTGGGCTGCGGCGCTCGCTTCCGCGGCCGGGGCCATCTACTCCAAGCACCGGGCGCGCGAGCTGTTCGTCGAGCTCGAGCGACTGAACGTCAAGCGCGACAACCTCGAGATCGAGTGGGGCCAGCTGCAGCTCGAGCAGAGCGCCTGGTCGACACACGCGTTCGTCGAAAGCGTCGCGAACAGCAAGCTCAAGATGAACACGCCACCGCCGAAGGAAATCGAGCTGGTGACGCCGTGAAAGTCTTCTCCGGCCGGAAGCGCCGCGAGTCCCGCGGCCGCGGCGACGGCGGTTCCTCGGCCGCGCGCGACAATCCGAACAGCTTCCGCTGGCGCGCGAACTTCGTGTTCGTGCTGCTGGTCTGCGGCGCGCTCGGCCTGGTATGGCGCGCCGTCGAGCTGCAGCTCAAGGATCACAAGTTCCTCGCGGGGCAGGGTGATGCGCGCTTCTCGCGTGTCGCCGAGATCACGGCGACGCGCGGGACCATCACCGATCGCTACGGCGAACCTCTCGCGGTGTCGACGCCCGTCGATTCGGTCTGGGTCAACCCGAAGGAGCTGGCGCTGGCGAGCGATCAACTGCCGCGCCTCGCGAAGGCACTGAAGCGCGACAAGACCGAGCTGGCGCGCCGCGTCACGTCGAACCTGGATCGCGAGTTCCTCTACCTGGCGCGGCACATGCAGCCGTCGGACGCACAGAAGATCCGCCAGCTCGAGATCCCCGGCGTCTACCTGATGCGCGAATACCGCCGCTTCTACCCGGCGGGCGAAGTCGCGGGCCACGTCATCGGTTTCACGAGCGTCGACGACGAGGGCCAGGAAGGGCTCGAGCTAGCGTTCGACCACTGGCTCGCGGGCGAGGACGGCGCGAAGCGCGTCATCCAGGACCGTTACGGCAAGATCGTGCAGAACGTCGAGGAGATCCGCGCGATGCGGCCGGGCCGCAATCTCGTGTTGTCGATCGACCTGCGCATCCAGTACCTCGCGTACCGCGAGCTGAAGGCGGCGATCCGCGACCAGCGCGCGAAATCGGGCTCGGTGATCGTGCTCGACGTCGCGACCGGCGAAGTGCTCGCCATGGTCAACCAGCCGACCTACAACCCGAACGACCGCGACCAGATGAACGCGAAGTCGTACCGCAACCGCGCGGTGACCGACATCGTCGAGCCGGGTTCGTCGATGAAGCCGTTCTTCGTGGCCGCGGGCATCGCCTCCGGCCGCTTCGACGACCACAGCATCATCGATACCAACCCCGGCTACATCAAGGTCGGCAACCGGATCCTCGAGGACCCGCACAACCTCGGCGCGATCGATCTCGCGACCTGCCTCGCCAAGAGCTCGAACATCTGCCTGACCAAGGTCGCGCTGTCGCTCGAACCGGCGCAGATGTACGACACGCTGACGAAGCTCGGCTTCGGCCAGGTGACGACCTCGGGTTATCCCGGCGAGTCCGCGGGGCTGCTGCCTCACTACTCGCACTGGCGGCCGATCGGCATCTCGTCGATGTCGCGCGGCTACGGCCTGTCGATCACGCCGCTGCAGCTGGCGCATGCGTACGCCACCGTCGCGTCGCTCGGTGTGTCGCGGCCGATCTCGTTCCTGCGCGTCGAGACACCGCCGGAAGGTACGCGCGCGCTCGATCCCGCGGTGTCGCGCACGCTGATCCACCTGCTCGAAGCGGTGGTCGCGCCCGAGGGCGGCGGCAAGCAGGCGGCGATCCCCGGTTACACCGTGGCCGGCAAGACCGGCACCGCGTGGAAAGCGACCGCCGGTGGCTACGCGACCGATCGTTACCTCGCGGTGTTCGGCGGCATCGCGCCGGCCAGCAATCCGCGGCTCGCCGCGATCGTCGTGATCGACGAGCCGGGCGCGGGCAAGTACTACGGCGGCGAAGTGGCCGCGCCGGTGTTCTCGGGCGTGGTCGGCGGCGCGTTGCGCCTGCTCGCCGTGCCGCCCGACGCGCCGGTGGGCGAGAGCGGCCCGGGTCTCGGTATCACGCGCCAGGTGGCGACGCGATGACCGTGACGCCCGCATCGACTACCGATCCTGCGACGATGTCCGCGTCGCCGCCGCCCGTGCGCAGCCTCGCGCGACTGCTCGAGGGCCTGGCGCAGTTGCCGCGCGACGTCGAGATCGCCGACCTCACGCAGGACGGCCGCGCCGCGCGTCCCGGCGCCGCGTTCCTCGCGGTGCGCGGTAGCGCCGAGCACGGCCTCGCGTACGCGCCGCAGGCCGTGGCCAATGGCGCGCGCGCCGTGTTGTGGGAGCCGGCATCGATCGCCGTGGTGCCCGACCTGCCGTCCGAGATCCTCGTCGCGCCGGTGCCGCACCTGCGCGAGCACGTCAGCCTGATCGCCGACCGGTTCTTCGACGCGCCGTCGCAGGAACTGGCCGTCGCCGGTGTCACCGGCACGAACGGCAAGACCACCTGCGCCTATCTACTGGCCCAGGCGCTCGACGCCGCCAACCGTCCGGCCGCGTACATGGGCACGATCGGCACCGGACGGCCGGGCCGGCTGACCCCGAGCGCCCTGACCACGGGTGATGCGGTCACCGTGCAGCGCACGCTCGCCGGGTTCCGCGCCGGCGGAGCCCGGCACGTCGCGATGGAAGTCTCCTCGCACGCGATCGACCAGGCACGCGTTGGCGCCGTGCGGTTCCGTACCGCCGCGTTCACGAACCTCACGCGCGACCATCTCGACTACCACGGCAGCATGGACAGCTATGGCGCCACCAAGGCGCGCCTGTTCACGCGCGCCGAGCTGCAGTCGCGCGTCATCAACGTTGACGACGCCTTCGGCCGCCAGCTCGCGCTCGATCCGCGCGGCCGAGGCCGCCTGGTCCTGACCAGCCGCGGCCACCCGCACCAGGCGCGCAACGCGGCGGGCTTCGTACGCGCGATGAGCGTGCGGCTATCCACCCGCGGCATCGAGCTCGAGTTCGATTCGAGCTGGGGCACCGGCGCGCTGTCGTGCCCGCTGGTCGGCGACTTCAACGTCGACAACGTGCTGACGGTGCTCGCGGTGCTGCTCGACTGGGAGATCCCGCTCGACGACGCGCTGCGCGTGCTGTCGGTCGTGCAGGCGGCACCCGGCCGCATGGAGACGTTCGGCGGCACCGCTGCTCCGCTCGTGATCGTCGACTACGCGCACACGCCCGACGCGCTGCGCAAGGCGCTGGCCGCGGCGCGCGCGCATTGCCCGGGCCGTCTGATCGCGGTGTTCGGGTGCGGCGGCGATCGCGATCCCGGCAAGCGCCCGATGATGGGCGCGATCGCGGCCGAGCTGGCCGACGACGTCGTGATCACCGACGACAACCCGCGCACCGAAGCGCCGGACGCGATCGTCGCCGACATCGCCGCCGGGATTCCCGCCGGCAAGCCGTTCCGCGTCGAGCACGACCGCGGCGCCGCGATCCGCGCCGCGATCGCGATGGCAGGCGACGCTGACGTCGTCGTGGTCGCCGGCAAGGGTCACGAGGACTACCAGGTCTACGGCCGCGAACGCCGCGCGTTCAGCGACCAGGCCGTCGTCCGCGCCGCGCTCGCGCCGCGCGCCGGGGGTGCGGCATGAACCGCACGTTGTCCGACTTCGCGCGCGCCTGCGGCGGCGAGCTCATCGGCCCGGACCGCGCCTACAACGGTGTCTCGAGCGACACGCGCACGATCAAGCCGGGCGAGCTGTTCGTCGCGCTGCGCGGCCCGCGCTTCAATGCCAACGAGTTCGTCGGCGCGGCGGAGACGGCCGGCGCCGCCGGTGCCGTGGTCGACGCGCGCACCGATCGCGCGCTCGCGCAGATCCGCGTCGGCGACACGCTCGAAGCGCTGACGCGTTCGTCCGTGGCGTGGCGCGGCGGTTTCAAACTACCCGTGGTCGGCGTCGCTGGCAGCAACGGCAAGACGACCGTCAAGGAACTGACCGCGACGATCCTGGCGCGCGCCGGCAACACGCTGGCCACGCGCGGCAGCCTGAACAACCACATCGGCGTGCCGCTGACGCTGCACCGCCTCGACGCGACGCACCGTTTCGCGGTCATCGAAATCGGTGCCAATCACCCGGGCGAGGTCGCGTCACTCGTGAAGTTGGCGCAACCGACGGTCGGCCTGATCACGAACGCCGGCGCCGAGCATCTCGAGGGATTCGGCAGCATCGAGGGTGCCGCGCGCGCCGAGGGCGAGATGGTCGCGGACCTGCCGGCCGAGGCCACCGCGGTGCTGAACGCCGACGACGAATTCATCGGCTTGTGGCGCGGCATGACGCGCGCGCGCGTCGTGACGTTCGGCGTCGAGAAGCCGGCCGACTATTCGGCAGCCGACATCCACACGGCGATCGACGGCGGTTTCGTCACGCGTTTCACGCTGAACTCGCCCGCCGGCAGCACGCCGATCGAGCTGCACCTGGCCGGCCGGCACAACGTCGCGAACGCCTTGTGTGCCGCCGCGGCTGCCGTCGCGGCCGGCGCCTCGCTCGAGGACGTGCGTACCGGCCTTGCCACGATGCGCCCGGTTCCGGGCCGATTGCAGTTCAAAACCGCGCCGAGTGGTGCCTGGATCGTCGACGACTCTTACAACGCGAATCCGAGCTCGATGAAGGCCGGGATCGAGGTGCTCGCGGGCGTCGACGCGCGCCGCTGGCTGGTCATGGGCGACATGGGCGAGCTCGGCGACTTCGCGCCGGCGAGCCATGAAGAGATCGGCCGCTTCGCGCGCGACCACCGCATCGACCGCCTGTTCGCCACCGGCAAGCTCGCGGCGCTGGCGGTCGAGGCGTTCGGCACCGGCGCGCAGTGGTTTTCGGATACGGAGACGCTGGCGCGCGCCGTCAACGCCGAGCTGTCGCGCGAGGTATGCGTGCTGGTCAAGGGATCGCGTTCGAATCGTCTCGAACGCGTGGTCGATGCGCTGGTCGGGAAGACTCACTAGATGCTGTACTGGCTAGCCAAACACCTGACGCCGCACTTCACGGCCCTGAACGTGTTCTCGTACCTCACGGTGCGCTCCATCTTCGCCGTCGTCACCGGCCTCGGGATCGCGCTGCTGATGGGTCCGTGGATGATCGAGAAGCTGCGCTTCGGTCGCGTCGGCCAGGTGGTGCGCGACGACGGGCCGAAGACGCATTTCTCCAAGGCCGGCACGCCGACGATGGGCGGCATGCTGATCCTGATCGCGATCTTCGCGAGCACGCTGCTCTGGGCCGACCTCACGAACCGGTTCGTCTGGGTCGTGCTGCTGGTGACGCTGACGTTCGGCGCGGTCGGCTTCTGGGACGACTACCTGAAGCTCGCCAAGAAGAACCCGAAGGGACTGATCGCGCGCTACAAGTATTCCTGGCAATCGCTGTTCGGGCTGGCCACGGCCGTCTTCCTGTTCTACACCGCGAAGACGCCGGCCGAGACCACGCTCTATCTACCCTTCCTGAAGAACTTCGCGTTCGCGCTCGGCCCGGTCACGTTCATCGCGCTGGCCTATTTCATGATCGTCGGCATGAGCAACGCGGTGAACCTCACCGACGGCCTCGACGGTCTCGCGATCATGCCGTCGGTCATGGTCGGCGCCGCGCTCGGCGTGTTCGCGTACGCCAGCGGCAACGCCGAGTTCGTGAAGTACCTCGTGATCCCGGCCGTCCCCGGCGCCGGCGAGGTGCTGATCTTCTGCGCGGCGCTGGTCGGCGCCGGCCTCGGGTTCCTGTGGTTCAACACGTATCCGGCGCAGGTGTTCATGGGCGACATCGGCGCGCTGGCGCTCGGCGCCGCGATCGGCGCGATCGCCGTCATCGTGCGCCAGGAAGTCGTCGTGCTGATCATGGGCGGCATCTTCGTCGTCGAGACCGCCTCGGTGATCATCCAGGTCGCGTCGTTCAAGATGACCGGCAAGCGCGTGTTCCGCATGGCGCCGATCCACCATCACTACGAGCTCAAGGGCTGGGCCGAGCCGAAGGTGATCGTGCGCTTCTGGATCATCACCTTCATCCTCGTGCTCGCGGGCCTCGCGACGCTGAAGCTGCGATGAGCGACCACGCACAATCCGCGCGCAGCGCCGCGAAGAATGCCGTCATCGTCGGCATGGGCCGCACCGGCCTGTCCGTCGCGCGCCACCTGCAGCGCAGCGGCTTTCGTATCGCCGTCACCGACACGCGCGAAGCGCCGCCGGAGCTCGAAGGCGTGCGCGCGCTGGGTGCCGCGATCGTCACGCGTACCGGCGGGTTCGACGTGCGGCTGCTCGAGACCGCCGACATCGTCGTCACGTCGCCCGGCGTGCCGCTCGACGATCCGTTCTTCGTCCAGGCACGCACGCGCGGCCTCGACATCGTCGGCGACATCGAGCTGTTCGCGCGCGCCGCGGACGCGCCGGTGGTCGGCATCACCGGCACCAACGGCAAGAGCACCGTGACCACGTTGCTGGGCCGCATGGCCGAGCGCGCCGGCGTGCGCGTTCGCGTCGGCGGCAATCTCGGCCAGCCCGCGCTCGACCTGCTCGATCGCGGCCCGACGGATCTCTACGTGCTCGAGCTCTCCTCGTTCCAGCTCGACACCACGCATTCGCTGAAGCTGAAGACGGCGGTGGTGCTCAACGTCTCGGCCGATCACATGGATCGCTACGCGACGCTCGATCACTACGCGGCGTCGAAGGCGCGCATCTTCGCGAACTGCGAGACCGCCGTCGTGAACGCCGACGAACCCGACGTCGTGAAGATGCCGCGCCCCGGCCAGCGCGTGCTGAGCTTCGGGCTGGGGAAGACCGACGTCGATTTCGGCCTGACGACACCCGCCGGCAGCAAGGAGCCGTGGCTCGCGCGCCGCGGCGCGCCGCTGCTGCCGCTGTCGGCGCTGAAGATCTCCGGCCGCCACAACGCGGCGAACGCGCTTGCGACCCTGGCGCTCGGCGACGCGTTGCGCCTGCCGATCGCGCCGATGCTCGACGAGCTGCGCGAGTTCCCGGGACTGCCGCACCGCGCGCAGTGGGTCGCGGACGTGAAGGGCGTGCGCTACATCAACGATTCGAAGGGCACGAACGTCGGCGCGACGCTGGCCGCGGTCGGCGGTCTCGCCGGCCCGCTGGTCGTGATCGCCGGCGGCGACGGCAAGGGCCAGGACTTCACGCCGCTCGCGGCCGCGTTCCGCGGCAAGGTGCGCACGACGGTGCTGCTCGGCCGCGACGCCGGCCTCATCGAGACCGCGCTCGCCGGCATCTGCCACACCACGCGCGTCACCTCGATGGCGGAGGCCGTGCGCGCCGCCGCCAGGTTTGCCCAGTCCGGTGACACCGTCCTGCTGTCGCCCGCGTGCTCGAGCCTCGACATGTTCCGCGACTACGCGCACCGCGGCAGCGAGTTCGCGGCTGCCGTGAAGGAGTTGCAGCCGTGAGCAACCGCAAGGGCCTGCATCTCGACCTCGTCGCGCTGTCGCTGATCCTCGCGATCGTGCTGCTCGGGCTGATCATGGTCACGTCGGCCTCGGTGTCGATCGCCAGCAAGGAATCCGGCAACGCGTTCTCGTACCTCGAGCGCCAGCTGGTGTTGTGCCTGGTCGGCTTCGTGCTCGCGACCATCGTGTTCTGCATCCGCACCGAGTACCTCGAGAAGATGGCGTGGCCGCTGCTGATCGGCGCGCTCGCCTTGCTGTTCTTCGTGCTGATCCCCGGGCTCGGTCACGTCGTGAACGGCAGCCGGCGCTGGATCCGCCTGCTGGGCTTCAACTTCCAGGCGTCGGAGCTCGCGCGCGTGCTCGTGCTCATCTTCATCGCCAGCTACGCCGTGCGCCGCGAGGACGAGCTGAAGACGACGGCGATGGGCCTGATCAAGCCCGTGGGTCTGCTGGCATTCGTCGCGTTGCTGCTGCTGGCCGAGCCCGACTTCGGCGCCGCCTCGGTGTTGTTCGTGACCGGCTTCGGCATCCTGTTCATCGCCGGCGCGCGGTTGCGCTACGTGCTGATCGCGGCGGCCGCCGGGGCCGGCGCCGCGGTGCTGCTGGTGGTCATGGCGCCGTACCGCATGGCGCGAGTCACGTCGTTCCTCGACCCGTGGGCCGACCCGTACAACAGCGGTTTCCAGCTGACGCAGTCGCTGATCGCGATCGGCCGCGGCGAATGGTTCGGCGTCGGCCTCGGCGAGAGCGTGCAGAAGCTGTTCTATCTACCGGAAGCGCACACGGACTTCCTGTTCGCGGTGCTGGCCGAGGAGCTCGGCCTGGTCGGCGTCGCCGTGACGCTGGCGCTGTTCATCGCGCTGGTGTGGCGCAGCTTCTGGATCGCGCAGCTCGCGGCGCGCGCCGGCCTCAAGTTCCAGTCGTATCTCGCGCTCGGGTTCGGCCTGTGGCTGGGTGCGCAGGCGCTGATCAACATCGGCGTGAACATGGGCGTGTTGCCGACCAAAGGCCTGACGCTGCCGCTGATGAGCTACGGCCGCTCGAGCATGATCGTCACGCTGGCCTGGGTCGGGCTGCTGCTGCGCGTGTACCACGAGGCGATGCAGAGCGGCCGCGGCATGGCCACCACCAAGCGGGCCGGCGCCGACGCCGATTCGCGCGCCGTGGGTGCCGAGGCATGAGCACCGTGCTGATCATGGCGGGCGGCACCGGCGGGCACGTGTTCCCGGCGCTGGCGCTCGCGCGCGTGTTGCGCGCGGCCTCGCACGACGTCGTCTGGCTCGGCACGCGGCGCGGCCTCGAAGCGCGCGTGATCCCGGCCGAGAACATCGACATCGAATATCTCGCGATGAGCGGCCTGCGCGGCAAGGGCGCGCTGACGCTGCTCGCCGCGCCGTTCAAGCTGCTGCAGTCGGTGTGGCAGGCGCTGGGCGTGATGCGCCGACGCGATCCCGCGCTGGTCGTCGGCTTCGGCGGCTTCGTGACGGGCCCGGGCGGCGTCGCCGCGTGGCTGACGCGCCGGCCGCTGGTGATCCACGAACAGAACGCGATCGCCGGTTACTCGAACCGCAGCCTGTCGCATCTCGCAAGGCGCGTGCTGACGGCGTTCCCCGACGCGTTTCCGCGCGGCGTTGACGCGCAGGTCGTCGGCAACCCGGTGCGCGCCGAGATCCTCGCGCAGCCCGAGCCGGGCGAACGCTTCGCGCGACGTGAAGGCGCGCTGCGCGTGCTGGTCGTCGGCGGCAGCCTGGGCGCGACGCGCCTGAACACCGTCGTGCCGTTCGCGGTCAAACTATCCGGCCTCGACCTGCGCGTGCGCCACCAGGCCGGCGAGAAGGGCATCGACGCAGCCCGCCAGGCGTACGCCGACGCCGGTGTCACTGCCGAAGTCACGCCGTTCATCGACGACATGGCGCGCGCCTACAGCGAAGCGGACCTCGTGATCTGCCGCGCCGGCGCGTTGACGATCTCCGAGCTCGCGGCAGTCGGCGTCGCCGCCGTGCTGGTGCCGTTTCCGGCCGCCGTCGACGATCACCAGACCCACAACGCGCGTTACCTCGTGCGCGAGGACGCGGCCGTGCTGATCGCGGATCGCGAGCTCACGCCGGAACGGCTGTCGGCCGAGCTCAAGGTGCTGTGCGAGGGCCGCGGCAAGCTGCTGTCGATGGCGCTGCGCGCCCGCGCGGCCGCCAAGCCGCGCGCCACCGACGACCTCGCGCAGGTCTGCCTGCAGCAACTCGGGGTGGCGGCATGAGCGACCGCATGCGCCGCATCCACCGCATCCACTTCGTCGGCATCGGCGGCACCGGCATGAGCGGCATCGCCGAGGTGCTGCTGAACCTGGGCTACGAAGTGCAGGGCAGCGACCTCAAGGCCAACAAGGTCACGGAACGTTTGGTGAAGCTCGGCGCGCGAGTGCTCATCGGCCACCGTGCGGAGAACGTCGGCACCGCCGACGTGGTCGTGATCTCGAGCGCGGTGTCGCAGGAGAACCCGGAAGTCGCGCGCGCGCTCGAGCGCCGCATCCCCGTGGTGCCGCGCGCCGAGATGCTCGGCGAGCTGATGCGCTTCCGTTACGCGATCGCGGTCGCCGGCACGCATGGCAAGACGACCACGACCAGCCTCACGTCGTCGATCCTCGCCGAGGGCGGCGAAGACCCGACGTTCGTCATCGGCGGCCTGCTGAAGAGCGCCGGCACGAACGCGCGGCTCGGCGCCGGCAAGTATCTCGTGGCGGAAGCCGACGAGAGCGACGCGTCGTTCCTGCATCTCAACCCGATGATCGCGATCGTCACGAACATCGACAACGATCACCTCGGCACTCACGACGGCGACTTCGAGCGCCTCAAGCAGAGCTTCGTCGCGTTCCTGCACAACCTGCCGTTCTACGGGCTCGCGGTGTTGTGCGTCGACGATGCGCACATCCGCAGCGTGCTCGGCAAGGTGAACCGGCCGGTGGTCGGTTACGGTTTCTCCGAGGGCGCGGACCTGCGCGCCGAGAACCTGCGCCGCGAAGGTCTGCGCACGCATTTCGACGTCGTGCGCCGCGCCGACGGCACGCGCTTCACGGTGACCGTGAACCTGCCGGGCGTGCACAACGTGCTGAACTCGCTGGCCGCGATTGCCGTCGCGCTCGAGATCGGCATCCCGCACGAGGCGATCCAGCGCGCGCTGTCGAACTTCCAGGGCATCGACCGGCGCCTGACCCACGTCGCGGAGGTCAAACTACCCGCCGCCGACGGCAAGGATGGCGACGCCGTCACGATCATCGACGACTACGGGCACCACCCCACCGAGATCGCGGCGACGCTCGACGCGGTGCGCCAGGGTTATGCAGGCCGCCGGCTGGTGCTGGCGTTCCAGCCGCATCGCTACACGCGCACGCGCGACCTGCTCGACGACTTCGCCAACGTGCTGGCCGGCGGCGACGCGTTGCTGGTCACCGAGGTGTACGCCGCCGGCGAACAGCCGATCGCCGCCGCCGACGGCCGCGCGATCTGCCGCGCCGTGCGCACGCGCGGCAAGATCGAGCCCGTGTTCGTCGAGAAGGTGGAGACGCTCGACGAGGCGCTGCGCGACGTGCTCAAGCCCGGCGACGTGCTGGTGACGATGGGCGCCGGCTCCATCAGCGCCGTCTCGCACGCGCTGCCGAAGAAACTGGGCCGGGAGGGCGCGTGACGTGCGCACCGCGTACCGCAAACCCGCGCCGCAGGTGGCCGTCGTGACGAACGGCACGCTGGTCGTCGATGCCGAGTTCGAGACGCGCGTTAAGCGCGACGAACCGATGTCGCGCCACACCTCGTGGCACGTGGGCGGGCCGGCCGACGTGTATTTCAGCCCGCGCGACCGCGCCGACCTGCTCGCGTTCCTCGCCTCGCTGCCCGCCGGTACTCCCTTGTTCTGGCTCGGGCTCGGCTCGAACCTGCTGGTGCGCGACGGCGGCATCCGCGGCGTGGTGATCGACACCACCGGCCTGTCGCGTCTCGAACGCGTCAACGACACCGTGATCACCTGCGAGGCCGGCGTGTTGTGCGCGCGGATCGCGCGGCAGTGCGTGAAGTGGGGCATCGGTCCCGCGGAATTCCTGGCCGGGATCCCCGGCACGCTCGGCGGCGCGCTGGCGATGAACGCCGGGGCGTTCGGTGGCGAGACCTGGCCGCGCGTACGCAGCGTCGACGTGACCGACGCCCGCGGAGTAGACAGACGCCGCGACGCGCGCGAATACACGTACGGCTACCGGCACATCGTGCCGCCGGCGTCCGGCGAATTCTTCCTGGCGGCGACGCTGGAGTTCGAGCCGCGTCCCGGCATCACCGACGAGGCGATGAAGGAGATGCTGGCGAAGCGCAAGGAAACGCAGCCGATCGGCGAGTGGAGCTGCGGCTCGACGTTCACCAATCCGCCCGGCGATCACGCCGCGCGGCTGATCGAGGCGGCCGGGCTCAAGGGTCACCGCATCGGCGACATCATGGTGTCGACCAAGCACGCGAACTTCCTCGTGAACGTCGGCAACGCGACGGCGCACGACGTCGAGGCGCTGGTCGGGTTCATCCAGGTCCGCGTGCGCGAACGTTCCGGCGTCACGCTGACCCCCGAATTCCGCACGGCAGGGGAGGCGGGCTGATGCGGCTGCGCCAGGTCCCGGGAATCCGCCGTGTCACCGACCCGAAGGCTTTCGGCCGCGTCGCCGTGCTGCTCGGCGGCACGTCGACCGAGCGCGAGATCTCGCTGAAGTCCGGCAATGCCTGCCTGGCCGCGCTGCAGAAGCAGGGCGTCGACGCGCAGGCGTTCGATCCGAAGGACCAGTCGATCACGGCGCTCGCCCAGGGCTTCGATCGCGTGTTCATCGCGCTGCACGGCCCCGGCGGCGAGGACGGCACGTTGCAGGGCGCGCTGGAATTCCTCGGCCTGCCGTACACGGGCAGCGGCGTCATGGGTTCGGCGATCGGCATGGACAAGCTGCGAACCAAGCGGCTGGCATCGGCGGTCGGCATCCCGACGGCGGACTATCTGTTGCTGCGCGGGCCGCAGGATCTCGACACGGTCGTCGAGCGCCTCGGGCTGCCGCTGATCGTGAAGCCGGCCACGCAGGGCTCGTCGGTGGGCATGACGAAGGTCGAGAAGGCGGGCGACCTCGCGGCCGCCTATGCCGCCGCGGCGGCGATCGAGCCGGCCGTGTTCGCCGAGCGCTGGATCACCGGCGCCGAGTACACCGTCGCCATCCTGCAAGGCCGCGCGCTGCCGTCGATCCGCATCGAGACGCCGGCGACCTTCTACGACTACCAGGCGAAGTACTTCCGCAACGACACGAAGTACCACTGTCCCTCCGGTCTATCTACCGAGGCGGAGAAGCATCTCGCCAGTCTCGCGTCGTCCACCTTCGCCGCCGTCGGCGCCGAGGGCTGGGGCCGCGCGGACTTCATGATGGACAAGACCGGCCGCCCGTTCCTGCTCGAAGTGAACACCGTGCCCGGCATGACCGATCACAGCCTCGTGCCGATGGCGGCACGCGCGCTCGGCATCACCTTCGAACAGCTGGTGTGGCAGGTACTCGAGACCAGCTTCACGCGCGAGCCGGTGACGGCATGATCTTCGGCAAGCCGCAGAACAAGAATCGGCGCAAGCGCGAGGAAGCGCGCTTCAAGCTGTCTGGCCCGATGCTGGCGAAGTTCGGCGTCGGCGCCGCGGTGCTGGGTGCGTTGGCGGTCGCCGTGATCCTCGGGCTCGGCGCGCTCGACCAGAACATCACCCAGGTCTCGGTGATGGGCCGCTTCCAGCGCGTCTCGCCGATCGAAGTGGAACAGGCCGTGAAGGCGCGCGTGCGCGACATCGGCCTGGTCAGCGTCGACCTGGCCGCCGTGCAACGCGCGGTCGAACAGCTGCCGTGGGTCGACAAGGCCACCGTCGAACGCCAGTGGCCGGGCGCGCTGAACATCCGCGTCACCGAGCAGGTGGCCGCGGCGCGCTGGGGCGCGAACGGCCTGCTGAACACGCGCGGCGAACTGTTCGTCTCCGAGGCGCGCCACATCCCGCCCGAGTTGCCGCGCCTGTCGGGGCCGGCCGGCTCGCAGCAGGAAGTCGCGCGCCGCTATCTCGCCGCGCAGGGCGCGCTGACGGAGGCCGGCATGCGGCTGACCGCGGTGCGCCTCGACTCGCGCGGCTCGTGGGAATTCGATCTCGACAACGGCATCACGGTGCGGCTCGGCCGCCGGCAGGTGGACGAACGCTTCACGCGTTTCGTGCAGGCCGGCGTCGGCCAGATCGCCGCGCATGCCAGCGACATCAACTACATCGACATGCGCTACACGAATGGCTTCGCCATCGGCTGGCGCCAGGGCGGGCAACGCGTCGCGAGCGGTGCCGCCGAGGATGACAATTCAGATGGCTAAGAAGACGGACAAGAATCTCATCATCGGTCTCGACGTCGGCACGTCGAAAGTGTCGGCGCTGGTCGGCGAAGTGGCCGCCGACAACTCGATCGAGGTGATCGGCATCGGCACGCAGCCGTCGCGCGGCCTGAAGAAGGGCGTGGTCGTGAACATCGAATCGACGGTGCAGTCGATCCAGCGCGCCGTCGAGGAAGCCGAGCTCATGGCCGGCTGCGAGATCCGCTCGGTGTTCGCCGGCATCGCCGGCTCGCACGTGCGGTCGCTGAATTCGCACGGCGTCGTCGCGATCCGCGACCGCGAGGTCAGCGACGTCGACGTGCAGCACGTCGTCGACGCGGCGAAGGCCGTCGCGATCCCCGCGGACCAGAAGATCCTGCACGTGCTGCCGCAGGAATTCATCATCGACGGACAGGAAGGCATCCGCGATCCGATCGGCATGTCCGGCGTGCGGCTCGAAGCGAAGGTGCACATCGTCACCGGCGCGGAGAGCGCGGCGCAGAACATCGAGAAGTGCATCCAGCGCTGCGGGCTCGAGGTCGACGACATCGTGCTCGAGCAGCTCGCGTCGAGCTTCGCCTGCCTGACCGACGACGAGCGCGAGCTCGGCGTCTGCATCATCGACATCGGCGGCGGCACGACGGATCTCGCGGTGTTCTCGCAGGGGGCCATTCGCCATACGGCGGTCATACCGATTGCCGGCGACCAGGTCACGAACGACATCGCCGTCTCGATGCGTACGCCGACGCAGTACGCCGAGGACATCAAGGTGCGCTACGCCTGCGCGTTGTCGCAGCTCGCGAACCCGGACGAGAGCATCGAGGTGCCGAGCGTCGGCGATCGCCCGGCGCGCCGCCTGGCACGCCAGACGCTGGCCGAAGTGGTCGAGCCACGCTACGAAGAGTTGTTTGGCCTGGCGCGCGAGGAACTGCGCCGCTCGGGCTTCGAGGAGATCATCGCCAGCGGCATCGTGCTGACCGGCGGCAGCGCCAAGATGGAAGGCGCGATCGAGCTCGCCGAGGAAGTGTTCCACGTGCCGGTGCGCCTCGGCGTGCCGCAGCACATCAAGGGCCTCTCCGACGTGGTCCGCAATCCCATCTACTCGACCGGCGCGGGCCTGCTGCTGTACGCGCGCGACAACGCGCTCGCGGGCAACCGCGGCCGGTCCATCACGGGCAATGCGCGCTCGATGGCCGAGCGCATGAAGAACTGGTTCCAGGGGAACTTCTGACGCGGGACATGCCGCGTGGAAGCCATTGTTGATGTATTGAAAACGAAGCTGACAGCCTCGTCTAACTAGTGAAGGAGCGACACAAATGTTCGAATTAATGGACGCTTACAGCCAGAACGCTGTAATCAAGGTCATCGGGGTCGGTGGCGGCGGCGGCAACGCCGTGGCGCACATGGTCACGAGCGGCATCGAGGGCGTGGAGTTCATGTGCATCAACACCGATGCGCAGGCGCTCAAGCACTCGAAGGTGAAGACCAGCCTGCAGATCGGCTGCAACATCACCAAGGGTCTCGGCGCGGGCGCGGATCCGGAAGTCGGCCGCCAAGCCGCGATGGAAGACCGCGATCGCATCATCGAGATGATCGAGGGCTGCGACATGCTCTTCATCACCGCCGGCATGGGCGGCGGCACCGGCACGGGCGCCGCGCCGGTCGTCGCGCAGGTCGCGAAGGAGCTCGGCATCCTGACGGTCGCCGTCGTGACGCGCCCCTTCGAGATGGAAGGCGGCAAGCGCACGCTGGTCGCGAACCATGGCCTTTCCGAGCTCGGCAAATACGTCGACTCGCTGATCACCATCCCCAATCAGAAGTTGCTGACGGTGCTCGGCGCGAAGACAACGTTGCTCGACGCGTTCAAGAGCGCCAACCACGTGTTGCAGGGCGCGGTGCAGGGCATCGCCGAACTGATCACGCGTCCCGGCCTCATCAACGTCGACTTCGCCGACGTGCGCACGGTCATGAGCGAAACCGGCATGGCGATGATGGGTTCGGGCGTCGCGCGCGGCGAGAACCGCGCGAAGGAAGCGGCCGAGATGGCCGTCTCCTCGCCGCTGCTCGAGGACATCAACCTGTCCGGCGCGCACGGCATCCTCGTGAACGTCACCGCCGGCATGGACCTCTCCATCGGCGAGTTCCAGGAAGTCGGCAGCATCGTGAAGCAGTTCGCCTCGGACGACGCCACCGTCGTCGTGGGAACCGTGATCGATCCGGAGCTGTCGGATGAGATGCGCGTGACCGTCGTCGCCACCGGCCTGGGCCGGCCGGAAGTCGCGGTCACGGGTCGCTCACCGTACGGTCGAGACGTACCCACCCTGCAGAAGGTCGCCCCGCCGGTTGCCCAACAGGCACCCGCCGAGCCGCCGATGCGCGTGGTGCCGCGTCGCCCGTTGACGGCCGCGGATTACGCCGCGCTCGACAAGCCGGCGGTCCAGCGCCAGCGCGCGGTGGGTGATGGCCTGCGGGCGGACGTGGAGTCGGAAGACGTGCTGGATATCCCGGCATTTCTGCGGCGCCAGGCCGACTGAGGTCGAAGACGGTAATAAGGCATCTGTGTTACGGTAGCGCCCCTTTTTGGGGGCTCGGCGTATCGCGACCCCAGCGATACTCGCTCCCCGACGCCCGCTTCCTCCCGGTTTGACCGGACGAACGCGGCGCTACTCGTGACCTGGGTGTGAACCTCGGCTACGGGGGATCGGAAACCATGCTCGGACAACGCACGCTCAAAAACTCGATCCGCGCCCAGGGCGTGGGGCTCCACACCGGCAAGAAGGTCCTGATGACCCTCCGGCCGGGCGCGCCCGACACCGGCATCGTGTTCCGGCGTACCGACATGGATCCGCCCGCCGAAGTCGAAGCCAAGGCCGAGAACGTCGGTGACACCCAGCTCGGCACCACGCTGATCAACGGCAACGCGCGCGTCTCGACGGTCGAGCACCTGCTCTCGGCGTTCGCGGGCCTCGGCATCGACAACGCGCACGTCGACGTCAGCGCGCCGGAAGTGCCGATCATGGACGGCAGCGCCGGTCCCTTCGTGTTCCTGCTGCAGTCGGCGGGATTCGAAGAACAGCGCACGCCGAAGAAGTTCGTGCGCATCAAGCAGCGCGTGCGCGTCGAAGACGGCGACAAGTGGGCGGAGTTCCGTCCGTTCGACGGCTTCAAGGTAAACTTCGAGATCGAGTTCAACCACCCGCTGTTCAAGCGTCGCGGCAACAAGGCCTCGATGGATTTCTCGACCACGTCCTATCTCAAGGAAGTCTCGCGCGCACGCACGTTCGGCTTCATGCGCGATCTCGAGATGATGCGCGCGCGCAATCTCGCGCTCGGCGGCAATCTCGACAACGCGATCGTGCTCGACGACTTCCGCGTGCTGAACGAAGACGGCCTGCGCTACGAAGACGAATTCGTGAAGCACAAGATCCTCGACGCGATCGGCGATCTCTACCTGCTCGGCCACAGCCTCATCGGCGAGTTCACCGGGCACAAGTCCGGCCACAAGCTGAACAACCAGCTGCTGCGCAAGCTCATCAACGACACCGCGACCTGGGAAGCGGTGACCTTCGAGAAACCCTCGGACGCGCCCATTGCCTACGTCCAGCCGCCGCCGGTCCCGGTGGGTTCGGCCATCTAGTCCCGCGCGGCAATTCGTTGCCGCGGTCGATCGCGCTTTCCGGTAAGTAAAACCCCGGTCCTACCCCGGACAGTGATGCGGCGCACGCATTGCGCTTGCAGATCGAACTCGCCCCGCCGATATCGGGCCGAGGGGTATCCCAGTGTCGAATCCGGTCACCAATTCCAAACTCGATCGCCGCGCGATGTTGCTCGGCGCCGTCTTCCTCGTGGGCGGCGGCGCGGCGTTGACGCGCTTCCTGAAGCCGTCGGAATCGCGGACCGGCGATGACGCGCCCGCGATGTCGGGCGAGCAGTTCATGCTGCTCGAACAGGTCGTCGACACGATGATTCCGGCCACCGACACGCCGGGTGCGCTGGCCGCGGGAGTGCCGGCATTCGTGCGCGAGATGCTCGGCGAATGGGCCAGCGACGCGACGCGCCGCGAATTCCTCGACGTGCTCGAGACCATCGAACGACAGGCGTGGGCGCAGTTCGGCGCCGCGTACCTCGAATTGCCGGCCGAGCGCCGGCTCGCCGTGCTCGGCCGCTACGACGAGGACGCGATCAGCCGGCAGGATCCCGCGTACGGTCGCTTCAAGTACCTCGTGCTCGTCGGCTACTACCAGTCCGAGATCGGCGCGACGGAAGAGTTGCGCTTCGAACTCGTGCCCGGCGCGTGGCGCGCCTGCCTGCCGCTGACGGAAGTCGGCCGCGCGTCGGCGGTCTGAGGTCGAAATGGATTTCGATGCCATCGTCGTGGGCTCGGGGATCAGCGGCGGCTGGGTCGCGAAGGAACTGTGCGAGCGCGGTCTGCGCACGCTGGTGATCGAGCGTGGCCGCAACGTCACGCACCGCGACGACTACAACGACTTCGCCACGCCGTGGCAGATCCCGAACCGCGGCCTGGTCGCGCAGGACGAGATCGCGAAGCACTACGCGATCCAGAGCACCAACCCGGCCTTCAACTCGGCGACCAAACAATGGTGGGTGCGCGACAGCGAGCATCCCTACGCGACGCCGACCGATCGTCCGTACAGCTGGATCCGCGGCTATCACCTCGGCGGCCGCTCCATCACCTGGGGACGGCAGACGTATCGCATGGGCGACGTCGACTTCGGCGCCAACAAGCTGGACGGCAACGGCATCGACTGGCCGATTCGCTACGCGGACATCCAGCCCTGGTACGACCGCGTCGAGCGTTTCGCCGGTGTGTCCGGCGCGAACGAAGGGCTCGAGCACCTGCCCGACGGGCAGTTCCTGCCGCCGCTCGAGCTCAACTGTCTCGAGACGTCGTTCAAGCAGCGCATCGAGCAGTACTACCCGACGCGGCGTGTGACGCCGGGCCGCTGCGCGCATCTCACCGAGCCGACGGCCGAGCACATCGCGCTGGGCCGCGGGCCTTGCCAGTCGCGCAACGTCTGCGAGCGTGGCTGCGGCTACGGCGCGTATTTCTCGTCGCTGTCGGCGACGCTGCCCGCCGCGAAGAAGACCGGCAATCTCACGATCCTCACGGATTACATCGTCGAACGGCTCGACTACGACCATGCGAAGCGCCGCGTCTCCGGCGTGCGCACGATCGATTCGAACACCGGGCAGGGTCGCAGCTACCAGGCGCGCGTCGTGTTCATGTGCGCCTCGACCATCGCGACGACGCAGGTGCTGCTCGCCTCGCGCTCCGAATATTTCCCGCACGGACTCGGCAACCGCTCGGACGCGCTCGGCCGCCACCTGATGGACCACGTCGTCGGCATCGGCGCGAGCGGCACGCACCCGGGCTTCCTCGATCGCTACTACTACGGCCGTCGGCCGAGCGGTTTCTACGTGCCGCGGTACATCAACATCACAGAGAACGCCGACGTCGATTTCATCCGCGGCTTCGGCTTCCAGGGTTACTCCGGCCGCAGCAGCTGGCAGCGCGCGGAGAAGGAGACGGGCGTCGGTGCCGATCTCAAGCAACGTCTGCGTGATCCCGGCCGCTGGGAAATGACGCTGGTGGGTTACGGTGAGATGCTGCCGCACGCCGACAACCGCGTGACGCTCGACGAACGGCGCCGCGACAAGTGGGGCATCCCGCTGGTCCACATCGATTGCTCGCACGGCGAGAACGAACGGCGGCTGGCCGAGCGCGCCAACCAGGACGCGGTCCGCATGCTGATCGCCGCGGGTTTCGAGAACGTCGCGCCGCTCGGCGCCGTCAAGCCGCCGGGCTCGTCGGTGCACGAGATGGGCACCGCCCGCATGGGCCGCGACCCGGCGACCTCGGTGCTCAACGGGCACAACCAGGCACACGACATCTCGAACCTGTTCGTCACCGACGGTTCGTGCATGACGTCCACCGGGTCGGTGAATCCGTCGCTGACCTACATGGCGCTGTCGGCGCGGGCCGCCAACTACGCCGCGGACCTGCTGGGGTCCGGTGAGATCTGAGCGTCAGCCCTTGCCGCCCCGTCGCGGCCGTACGCGCACCACGAGCTCCCGGAAGTCGGGCGTGACCTTGCGCACCTCGGGCTCGATCTCGGCCAACGCGAACCGCATGCGCGCGGCCCAGGCGGAGGAGTCCGCCAGCACCGTAATCCGTCCACTATTCAAGGTGATGGCGTTTACCTTATTCGCCAAATCCGCACCCAACGCCTTCATCACTGTGACGTGCCACTCGGACGCTTCCGGGGCCGACAGGGCACGCTGGGCCAGAGCTGGCAGACGCGCCGAGATTAAGTCGCCGACCGTTCGCGGCGGGGCTGACGGCCGGACTAATTGCTTGTCTCGAAAGGGTCTTTTGGGCATAGTTTCGCGCCTGCTGGGCCTTACGGTTTCGCCTGAGCTGCTGAGGATGCCAGCCATGTGCAAGTCTTTGAAGAATAAAGACCACCGCGTTTCGGGGCTCGCGCGATGAACATCATTTTCTTCTCGCGCCGCGAAGGGCGTGCGAAGCATTTCAACCTCGCTCATCCGCTCGCCGTTGCCGCGTTCTCGACCGTGCTCGTCGCCATCCTGGCGGCCGCTTTCAGCCTGGGTTTGAAGATCGGCGAGGGCAAGCAGGCGCCGCGCAGCGTCTCCACGTGGTCGGCGACGCTCGCCGAGCAGCAGACCGAAATCAAGGAACTGAAGGCCGAGTTGCAGCGCCGTGTCGACGCGGTCGCCATGCGCATCGGCCAGATGAACGCCCACGTGATCCGCCTGGACGCGCTGGGCAAGCGCCTCACGCAGATGGCCAACATCGACAACCGCGAATTCGACTTCGACAGCACGCCGGCCATGGGCGGTCCCGAGTCGGACATCGGCGTGGCCTCGCAGGTGCCGGACCTCACGGCCATGCTGAATGGCCTCGAAGCCAAGATTTCCTCGCGCGATGCGCAGATGGCGGCACTCGAGAACGCGCTGCTGTCCAAGAAGCTCGACGAGCAGATCCGCCCGGACGGCCGGCCGGTGCGTGAAGGTCACATCTCCTCGTATTTCGGCGAGCGCCAGGATCCGTTCAACGGCCACCAGGCGTTCCACAAAGGCATCGATTTCGCCAGTCCGCAGGGCGCCGACGTGGTCGCGGTGGCGGCCGGCGTGGTCACCTTCGCCGGCGAAAAAGCCGGCTACGGCAATCTCGTCGAGATCAGCCATGGCAACGGCCTGATCACCCGCTACGGCCACAACCAGGCGCTGGCCGTGGGCCTGGGCCGCACGGTCGCGCGCGGCGACACGCTGGCCTACGTCGGCTCCACGGGCCGCTCGACGGGCCCGCACGTGCACTTCGAAGTGCTCAAGGATGGCCGGCAGATCGATCCGTTGACCTTCATCGGCCGGAACGAATAGGGACATTCCTGATTCGCAGGAAAAAAGGGGACGGGCCTCCGCGGCCTGTCCCCTTTTTTCCTTGGTGACCCCGAAGCGCCCGATAAGGTCGGTGCGAATCAGGAATGTCCCTGTGCTCGCACCTGACGCCTTGCAGCGCAGCCCTCCCGACCCCAGACAGGCCCCCACGCATCGTGCCGCTGCGTCGCGCTGAAACCAGTACCCGAGCTTCGGGTCTATCCGTAGAATACCGGCCCGGCCTGGCAGCACGTATTCCTAAGTGTCTGTCCGCCTTGAAGTTTTTTCGCAAGGATTTCTCGTGCTCAATCTCCTGACGCGGCTCTTCGGCAGCCGCAACGACCGCATCGTCAAGGGTTACGAGGCCACGGTGCGCAAGGCGGCGACCTTCGAGCAGGCGCTGCAGGCGCTGAGCGACGAGGCGCTGGGCGCGAAGACCCCCGAGTTCCGCAAACGCCTGGCCGAGGGCCAGAAGCTCGCCGACATCGCCCCCGAAGCCTTTGCCGTGGTCCGCGAAGCCGCGCGTCGCACGCTGAAGATGCGGCACTTCGACGTGCAGCTGATCGGCGGTCTCACGCTGAACGACGGCCGCATCGCCGAGATGCGCACCGGCGAAGGCAAGACGCTGATGTCGACGCTGGCCGCGTATCTCAATGCGCTGCCGGGCGAGGGCGTGCACGTCGTCACCGTCAACGAATACCTGGCGAGCCGCGACGCGGAGTGGATGGGACCCATCTACCGCTTCCTCGGTCTCACCGTCGGCGTGATCCGCAACCAGCAGGATCCGGACGAAAAGCGCGCGGCCTACCGCGCCGACATCACGTACGGCACGAACAACGAATTCGGCTTCGACTACCTGCGCGACAACCTGGCGTTCCACCTGAACGACCGCGTGCAGCGCGGCCTCGCGTTCGCGATCGTCGACGAAGTGGACTCGATCCTCATCGACGAGGCGCGCACGCCGTTGATCATCTCCGGCCCGGCCGAGGAGAACGACGAGCTGTACATCAAGGTGAACAAGCTCGTGCCGCGCCTCAAGATCCAGATCGGCGAAGAGGACAAGGGCGACGACTTCAAGCCCGGCGACTACACCGTCGACGAGAAGCAGAAGCAGACGCACCTCACCGAGGCCGGCCACGAACAGGTCGAGCAGCTGATGCTCGAGTCGGGCCTGCTGCGCGAAGGCGAGTCGCTGTACGACCCGTCGAACATCCGGCTGATGCATCACCTGAACGCGGCGCTGCGCGCGCATGCGATCTACAAGCGCGACGTCGAATACATCGTGCGCAATGGCGAAGTGATCATCGTCGACGAATTCACGGGCCGCACGATGCCCGGTCGCCGCTGGTCCGATGGCCTGCACCAGGCCGTCGAGGCGAAGGAAGGCGTGAAGGTGCGCGCGGAGAACCAGACCGTCGCGTCGATCACGTTCCAGAACTACTTCCGCCTCTACAAGAAGCTCTCCGGCATGACCGGCACCGCCGACACAGAAGCGCCGGAGTTCATGCAGATCTACGGCCTGGAAGTGGTCGTGATCCCGACCCACAAACCGATGATCCGCAAGGACAACGCGGACTTCGTCTATCTGACGCAGAACGACAAGTTCAAGGCGATCATCGAGGACATCGAAGATTGCGTGAAGCGCGAGCAGCCCGTGCTGGTCGGCACCACGTCGATCGAGACGTCGGAGCTGCTGTCGGGCGTGTTGTCGCAGAACAAGATCGCGCACGACGTGCTGAACGCGAAGCAGCACGAACGCGAGGCGCACATCGTCGAGAACGCCGGCATGCCGGGCAAGGTGACGATCGCCACGAACATGGCCGGTCGCGGTACCGACATCAAGCTCGGTGGCAATCTCGACGCGGAGCTCGAAGCCGCGGCGAAGGAGGCCGGCGAGGCCGGACTCGACGAAGTCACCGCCGCGCGCCTGCGCGCGGAACACCAGGCGCGCCAGGACAAGGTGCTGGCCGCCGGCGGCCTGCACATCATCGGCACCGAGCGCCACGAATCCCGCCGCATCGACAACCAGCTGCGCGGCCGTTCGGGCCGCCAGGGCGACCCCGGTTCGAGCCGCTTCTATCTATCGATGGAAGACAACCTGATGCGCATCTTCGGTGACCCCGCGCGCACGAAGAAGTGGCTGGCGATGGCCGGCATGAAGGAAGGCGAGGTCATCGAGAGCGGCATGCTCACGCGCCAGATCGAGAAGGCGCAGCGCAAGGTCGAGGCGCACAACTTCGACGTGCGCAAGCAGCTGCTGACGTTCGACGACGTCGCCAACGACCAGCGCAAGGTCATCTACCAGCAGCGCACCGAGCTCATGGGCGCGGACAACCTCGCCGATGCCGTGCGCGGCATCCGCCAGGAAGTGGTCGGCGGCCTGCTCGACCAGTACCTGCCTAACAACGTCAGCCACGAGGAGTGGAACCTCGACGGGCTCGCGAAGGCCATCGAGAAGAATTTCGCGACGCAGATCGATCCCGTGCAGTGGTTGAAGGACCAGCCGGATCTCGAGGAGTCGGTGCTGCGCGGCCGGATCATCGGCGCCATCGATGCGACCTACGACGCGAAGGTCGAGCGCATCGGCAAGGACAACGACGGCAACGTCATCATGCGGTTCTTCGAGAAGGACATCATGTTGCGCGTGCTCGATCAGCAGTGGCGCGATCACCTGGCCGCGATGGACTACCTGCGCCAGGGCATCCACCTGCGCGGCTACGCGCAGAAGGACTACCGATTCGAGTACAAGCGCGAGGCGTTCGAGCTGTTCGCGGCGATGCTCGAGCGCATCAAGTTCGACACCGTGACGATCCTGTCGTCGCTCGACGTGCAGATCAAATCGCGCGAGCAGATCGAGCGCGAGGAAGAGGCACGTCGCGCGCGCCTGAACCAGCGCCTGCAGGCGCAGCATGCGGAAGCCGCGTCGCTGTCGCAGCTCGGCAGCGCCGACGATGCGCAGGCGCAGGCCGAAGCCGCCGAGGCGGCCGCGGCGCAGGGTGGCGTGCCACAAGGCCGGCCCGCGCAGGCGCCGCGCCTGCCGCCGCAGCAGCCCGTGCGTGTCGCGCCGAAGGTCGGCCGCAATGCGCCGTGCCCCTGCGGCAGCGGCAAGAAGTTCAAGAACTGCCACGGCGTCCTCGAAGGCGTGGAGTAATGGGGACAGTCCCCCTGGTTCTCTCGAATCAGTGCTAGCAAAAGGGGACAGTCATGAACGGGACTGTCGTGGATAAGCCCAGGCTGCGCGTGGTCGCGGCAGCGCTGTTCGATGAACATCAGCGCGTGCTCATCGCCGAACGACCCGCCGGCAAACACATGGCCGGCTGGTGGGAATTTCCCGGTGGCAAGGTGGCGCCCGGAGAGACCGACGTCGCCGCACTCGAGCGCGAACTGCGCGAGGAGCTGGGCATCGAGGCGCGCACCGAAGCCGAGATCATGACGCTCTCGCACGAGTATCCGGACCGCATCGTCGATCTCGTGCTGCTGCGCGCGCGGCTGCTGAGCGGTGAGCCCCGCGGCCTCGATGGCCAGGCTCTGAAGTGGGTGGACTGCGCTGCACTCGCCGGCGAGCGCCTGCTGCCGGCTGACGAGCCGTTCATCGCGGCATTGCAGTTGCTATCATCGCCCGCACTCAATTGACCCCATCCAGACGGGATACCGACATGGCGCAGGATCAGCAGCAGCTACCCGAAATCAAGCTCGACGCGACGCAGCTCTACCGCGAAGAGATCTTCACCGACCGCAAGGCGGGCACGTTGCGCCGGCTGACGCCCGTGACGGGCACGGGTGCCGACGACAGCTCGCGCCCGGTGCTGTATTCGGGCCAGACGCAGCTGCTGACGCCCGCCGGTGTGTTGCCGCTGGCGTTCGAGCTCGAGGCGACCTCGCTCGAGGACGCGTGCAACAAGTTCCCCGAGGCCGTGAAGGTCGCGATCGAACAGGCCATCGAAGAGGCGCGCGAGATGCGTCGCGAGCAGGCGTCGAGGATCGTGGTGCCGGAGGCCGGCGGCGGCATGGGCGGACCGCCCGGCGGCGGCCGAATCAAGTTGTAATGGGGACATTCCTCGTTTGCTAGGAAACGGGGACAGTCCTCCCGGGCGGCCGCCGGCTTGGCGTTTCATCTTCCTTTTCCGCTCCGGGAGATCGCGCTTCTAGAAATTCCGGACGGAATTTCCAGGCGTTCGTTCGTCGCTCACTGCGCGCCTTCACATCTGCAAAATTGGCCAGTCTTTGTGCGCACTACAGCGGCGCGCGGCCGTTCGCTCCTCACCGATCTCCAGGAGCGAAAAAGGAAGATGAAACGCCAAGCCTGCGACCACCGTCGGCGTGACTGTCCCCGTTTGCCAGGAAACGGGGACTGTCCCCATCACGGCGTCACTTCGGTCCCGCGCCGAGCTTCTCGTCGAAGAAGCGCACGAGGTTCGTCGACGAGTGCAGCCCCGCGGCGCTCTGGCGCATGAGGCCGTGCTTGCCGCCAGGGTAGGTCATCAGTTCGAACGGCTTCTGCAGGTCCTGCAGCGTCTTCATCAACACCGTGCTGTGGGCGAACAGCACGTTGTCGTCGGCCATGCCGTGCACCAGCAGCAGCGGGCGGCGCAGATCCTTCGCGTAGGTCAGCACGTTGCTGGCCGCGTAGCCGGCCGGGTTGGCCTGCGGGGTAGATAGATAGCGCTCGGTGTAGTGCGTGTCGTACAGCGCCCAGTCCGTCACCGGTGCGCCGGCCACGCCGGCGGCGAACGCGTCGGGCGCCTGCATCAGGCACATCAGCGTCATGTAGCCGCCGTAGCTCCAGCCGAAGATGCCGATGCGCGCACCGTCGACGTACGGCAGCGTGCGCAGGAATTCGACACCGCGCACCTGGTCCTGCACCTCGACCTTCGCCATGCGGCCCGCACCATTCTCCACGAGCGTCGTCTCGAACTTCGTACCGCGCAGTCCGCTGCCGCGGTTGTCGAGCGCGAACACGACGTAGCCGTGCTGCGCCAGGTATTGATGGAACAGGTTGCCCCAGGCATTCGCCACGCGTTGCACGCCGGGTCCGCCGTAGACGTCGACCAGCACGGGGTATTTCCTGCCCGGCTCCAGCACGCGCGGCTTGATCAGCATGTACTGCAGTTGCTGGCCGTCCGCCGCGGTCAGCGTGCCGAACTCCGGCGCGACGTGTTCGGCCGCATACGGCGCATACGGATGCGAAGCATCCAGTTCGTTCGCCAGCAGCGGCGCCAGCGCCTTGCCATGCAGGTTGCGCAGTGTCACGCGGCGCGGCGTGGTCGCGTTCGAGAATCCGTCGAGGAACACCTTCGCGTCCTTCGACATCGTCACCGAGTGCCAGCCTGCGCCGGACGTCACGAGCGCCGGCTTCGCGGGCCGGTCGAGAGACACCCAGTAGAGCTGCCGCTCGACCGGCGACGGCAGGTTGGCCGTGAAGTACACGCGCCGCGAATTCTCGTCGACCGCGCGCACCGCCGAATCCGGCGGCACCCCGGTGACCATGAACTCGCCCGACGTCAGCTGCCGCACCAGCCGGCCGTCGTTCTCGTACAGGTAGAGATGCTGGAAGCCGTCGCGCGACGACGCCCAGAGGAACTGCGGCCGGTGACGCAGGAACGTGAGCTCGCTGTGCAGCGGAACCCAGTGTTCGGCGCGCTCGGTCAGCAACACGGTGCCCTTGCCGGTGGACGCGTCGAAGCGCAGCAGTTCGAGCGTCTTCTGGTCGCGGCTCTGGCGTTGCACGGCGAGGCCGCGCGAATCCGGGAACCAGTCGACGTGCGGTAGATAGATGTCGGCGTTCGCGCCGAGCTCGAGCTGCACGCGCGTGTCGGCGGCGATGTCCGCGACGAACAGGTCGACACGCGCATTCGGCGTGCCCGTGGCCGGATACCGCTGGCGCACCACGCGCGCACCGGTGGCCTGGATCTCGAAGCGTTCCACTTCGTTCACCGGCGTCTCGTCGACGCGCGCCACGACGATGTGCCGCTCGTCCGGCGACCACCAGTAACCCGTGTCCCGGTCCATCTCCTCCTGCGCGATGAACTCGGCCATGCCGAAGCTCGTCAACCCGCCGCCCTCGCGCGTCACTGCGCGCTCGGTGCCGTTGGCGAGATCGATCACGTACAGGTTCTGGTCGCGCACGAAGCTCACGTAGTTCGAGTGCGGCGAGAACCGCGCGTCGGTCTCGTAGGCCGCGGTGTTCGTCAGCCGCCGTACGGCGTCGCCCGGTTTGCGCGCGAGATCGTAGACGTACAGGTCGCCGTTCAACGGGATCAGCAGGTGCCGGCTGTCCGGCGCGAAGCTGTATTCGACGATGCCCGACAACGCGGCCGTGCGCTGGCGTTCGCGGCGCGCCTCCTCCTCGACGGACAGGGCCTTGTCGGCGCCGGCCAGCGTGCGGGAATCCACGAGCAGCCGGTGCTTGCCTGCGCCGATGTCGTAAGCCCAGAGGTCGAAGCGATCCTTGTCGTCGTCGCGCGCCTTCAGGTAGGACACGAGCCGACCGTCCGGCGAGATCCGCGCGCCGCGCAGCGTCGGGCCGGAGAGATCGGGCGCGGCGAACAGCCGCTCGAGCGTCAGTTTCTCCGCGTGTGCGGTCATGGAGGCGTTTCCGAGGATGGCGAGACAGAAAAGCGCTGCGCCGAATCGACGCGATTTCACGGCGCGCCGGACAGGCGCGGCCGCATCGTTTGATAGACTGCCGGCAAAATTCATCCGGGGAGTTTAGGGATGCCCACCAATCCTCGCTACGGGGTCGCCGTGTTCGCCGGCGCGTTCGCCGCCCTGCTCGTCGCCTGCACGGCCACGAAGCCGCGCGCGGAGAACACACCGCAACCGGCGCCGTCGCTGCAGTATCCCGCGGCCTCGCGCGGCAACGTCGTCGACGACTACTTCGGCACGAAGGTGGCCGACCCGTATCGCGCCTTCGAGGACGCCGCGTCGCCGGCCACGCGCGATTGGGTCGCCGCGGAGAACGCCGTATCGCAGCCGTATCTCGAGCGGCTGCCGCAGCGCGCCTGGCTCGGCAACCGGCTCAAACAACTCTGGACGTACGAACGCTTCGGCGTGCCGCGCCGCGAGGCCGGCAAGTACTTCTACCTGCGCAACGACGGCACGCAGGATCAGAGCGTCCTGTTCGTCGCCGATTCGCTGACGGCGACGCCGCGTGTGCTCGTCGACCCCAACGGCAAGCGCGACGACGCGACGATCGCGCTGTCGCAGTGGGAGCCCAGCCCGAACGGCGAGATCCTCGCGTACGCGTTGTCGGATGGCGGCACCGACTGGAACACCTGGCATTTCCGGCGCGTCGCCGACGGCACCGACCTGCCCGTCATCCTCAAGTACAGCAAGTTCTGGAACGTCTCGTGGGCGCGCGACAGCGCCGGCGTCTACTACAGCCGCTATCCCCTCAAGCCGAACCAGTCGGCCGACGACGCGCGCGGTGACGACTCGGGCCGGCCCGACGTCTATTTCCACGCGCTCGGCGACGAGCAATCCGCCGACAAGCTCGTCTACAAGGTCACGGATCACCCGACACACGTCCCCTCGGTGCAGGTCACCGAGGACGGCCGTTACCTGATCATCGGCCTGTTCGACGGCTACGAGTCGAATGCGTGGATGGTGCAGGACCTGCGCAGCGGCGCGAAGCCGCAGCCGCTGTTCCCGAAGTGGGATGCGCTGTACAACTTCCTCGGCTCGAAGGGCGACGAGTTCTTCTTCCAGTCGACGAAGGACGCACCGCGCGGCCGCGTGATCGCCATCAGGGCCAACGACGCGGACCCGGCGCACTGGCGCAGCGTCGTGCCGCAGGCCGAGTTCTCGATCAACAACGCCGCGTACATCGGCGGCCGCATCGTCGTCGAATACACGCGCGACGCGCGCAGCCTCGTGCGCATCTTCGACGCGGATGGTTCCGCGGCCGGCGAAGTGAAGCTGCCCGGTCTCGGTACCGCCGCGGGCCTGCAGGGCAGCGGCACGGACAGCGAGGCGTTCTTCTCCTACTCCGACTATCTATCGCCGACGCGCATCCTGCGGCTCGACGTCGCCAGCAACGCGGTCACGGATTTCCGCACGCCGACCGTGCCGGCCGACTTCTCGCCGTACGTCACCGAGCAGGTGTTCTACGCGAGCAAGGACGGCACGCGCGTGCCGATGTTCATCACGCGCCGCAAGGATGCGCCGCGCGACGGCAACCGCCCGGTGATGCTGTACGGCTACGGCGGATTCAACATCGTGTTGTCGCCGGCGTTCAGCCCGGCGATCCAGGGCTGGCTCGAGATGGGCGGTGTGTACGCGGTGGCGAACCTGCGCGGCGGCGGCGAATACGGCGAGGAGTGGCACCAGGCCGGCACGAAGCTGCGCAAGCAGAACGTGTTCGACGATTTCATCGCCGCCGGCGAGTACCTCGTCGCGCAGAAGTACACGAACCCGAAGCGGCTCGCGATCTTCGGCCGCAGCAACGGCGGCCTGCTGGTCGGCGCGGCACTGACGCAGCGGCCGGACCTGTTCGGCGCCGCGCTGCCGGGCGTCGGCGTGATGGACATGCTGCGCTACCAGACGGCGAGCGCGAACGCACGCCAGTGGTCGAGCGATCTCGGACTCTCGGAGAACGCCGACGAGTTCAAGGCGATCCGCGCGTATTCGCCGGTCCACAACGTGAAGCCGGGCACGTGTTATCCGCCGACGCTGGTGACGACTGCCGACCGCGATGATCGCGTCGTGCCCTGGCACAGCTACAAGTTCGCCGCGGAGCTGCAACACGCGCAGGGCTGCGCGAATCCCGTGATGATCCGCATCGAGACGCGCGCCGGGCACGGCGCAGGCAAGCCGGTGTGGATGCAGATCGAGGACGTCGCCGACCAGTTCGGCTTCGTCGCGAACGCGCTCGGGATGCCGGCGCCCTAGAAACGGCAGGTGAGGCCGAGCGTGGCGAGGTCGGCGGTGTCGTCGCCGAAGCTCACGCGCTCGTATTCCAGCCGCACCGCGACTCGCGACAGTCGCCATTGCACGCCCGCGCCGTAGACCGGCTTCGTGGACTCGTCGGTCACGCGGGCGTAGCGGGAGCCGTCCGCATTGAACAGTTCGACCGCCGCGCGCCACTGTCCCATGCCGCCGCGCGCGTAGACGTCGAACGGCCCGTTCGCCCAGATCGCCAGTGCCGACAGCGAGAACGAGTTCGCGTCGCCATGTTCGCGCGCGGGGCAGGGCGTGGTCACGCACACCAGCCGCGTCGGCGCCGAATGGCCATCGAAGGACGTGTAGTTGGCCTCGACCGCGAGCCAGTCGAACACCCGGTAGCCGCCGATGACGCGCCACGCGCGCGATCCCAACGGTTCGAGATCCACCGTATCGAGCGGCCCTTCCGGCAATCCCGCCGGCAACGCCACGCGATTCGAAGCCGCGTAATCCGCCGACACCGACGAGATCGCCGCGCCCGCATAGAACCCCCGCTCGGCCGCCTTCGCGGACGCGGAGGCGACGATGCAGACCAGCAGCGACACGCTGACGGAAACGAAGCGGAAACGGAAAACCGGCATGGCGCGCTCCTCGGGGGAACCAGCCGGCAAACTAAGCGCGACGCGCGTCCGCTACTGTGTGGAATTGTTGGGAAGTGTGGGGGCTCGCGTCGCCGACGCGACCCCTCCTAACAACTCACGTAAGGGGTCGCTTCGACCCCTTTTTCCTACGTGGGGGCGCAGCCCCCTGACTAAGTACAGCAGGTGAGGGTGAAAGGCACGTCTTCCTGCGTCTGCTGCGGCCGCGTCTGCAATCCATTCCACGCCAGCAACCGCACCGAGCAGCGGTAGTGAGACCCGCTGGTCTCCGGATACAGCCCGCAACCCGCCGGCAGCGCGATGCGCACGAGCTGGATCGGCGTGTCGCGTTCGAAGGTGATGTGATAAACGCCGGCGCGCGCGATCTCCTGGCGCGGCTTGCCGTGCTGGCGCGTGATCCACAGCAGCTCGGCGATGGCGTCGCACAGCGGGCGCAGCGTCGCCAGCCATTCGTTGAACGAACGCGCGCGCTGGTCGGTGGCCTGGTTCAGCCAGAAGAAGAAATCCGGCAGGTCGAACTCGCAGGTGCCGCCGGGGATGGCGCTGCGATGCTTGATGGCCGAGAGGAACTCCGAGTCCTTGAGCGACGCCAGGTAGTTAGACCCGCAGGCGACCAGGTCGGCGCGCAGGCGCAGCAGGTTGGACATCACGGTGCGCAGCCGCGCCGAGTCGACGCCGGGCTTGCTCTGGAACACGTTGAGCTGCGCGAGGTGTCGCTCGAGCTCCTTCTGCACGTCGGCGCGGACGTCGCCTCTGGCGGCGATCGCCAGGATGTCGAGCAGGCTGCCCATCGCGGCGCGGCTGCCCCACTGGCTCTGCATCTCGTTGTGATACAGCGCCTGGTTGTAGAGGAAATCGAGGCGCAGGAACGTGCGCATCCGCTCGTTGAGCGGTTGCTCGAACACCAGCGGCGCGGCCGTGGCGTCGGCCGCCGGCGCGGGCTGTTTCTGGGCCTCTTCGGACATCGCGGTATTCTGCGCGACCCCGGCGTCCCCCGTAAACCGCGCGTCCTCGCTGACCCGGTCGTCCATGCTCATGTGGCGGTCCTCGCCGATTGATTTCCTGCCGCCTCGACATAACGACGATGCAGCGCGTCGACCTGCTCGCGCAGTCGCGAGAGGTCCCCGTCATTGTGGATCACGTCGTCCGCGATCGCGAGCCGTTCGGCGCGCGATGCCTGCGCGGCGAGCATGTTCTCAGCCTCCGCGCGCGAGCTGCCGTCGCGCGCCAGCAGTCGCGACAGCTGCACGGCCGGGTCGACATCCACCACGAGGACTCGATCGAACCGGTCCCGCCCGCCGGTTTCGACCAGTAGCGGAATGGCGACGAGCGGATAGGTGCCTGGCGCGGTTTCGCAACGCGCGTCGGTCAACGCGCGGATCGCCGGGTGGGTGCGGGACTCCAGCCAGCGGCGCTGCGCGGGATCCGCGAACACCAGCGAACGCAGCGCGCGACGATCGAGGCTGCCGTCGGCCGCCAGGATCTGCGTGCCGAAGTGCGCGACGACCTCGGCGAGCAGCGGCGTGCCGGGCTCGAGGACCTCGCGCGCGAGCAGGTCCGTGTCGACGACGGTGGCGCCGAGCTCGGCGAAGCGGGTTGCAACCGTGCTCTTGCCGCTGGCGATGCCGCCGGTGAGACCCACGCGGAAGCGCCGCGGCACTCAGCCCACCGTGCCCGCGAACGCGAACCAGCGTGCGACGACGTCGTGGCCGATCATCAGGAACAGCCAGCCGGCCAGCGCGAGATAGGGGCCGAACGGAATGTGCGCGTCGAGCCCCTTGTGCTGTCGGTACAGCACCCAGACGCCGAACAACGAGCCGACCAGCGACGCGAACAGGATGATGGGCAGCAGCATCTGCCAGCCGAACCAGGCGCCGAAGGCGGCGAACAGCTTGAAGTCGCCGTACCCCATGCCCTCGCGTTTGCGGATCAGCAGGAACAGCCAGTAGAAGCTCCACAACGACAGGTAGCCCACGGCCGCGCCGACGATGCTGTCCGCCGGCGTGAGCGGTGCGACGCCCGGCGCCCAGACCGGCTCGAACAGGCTGAGCAGCAGGCCCATCCACGTCAGCGGCAGCGTCAGCGAGTCCGGCAGCAGGAAGGTGTCGAGATCGATGAACGTCAGCGCGATCAGCGTCCAGGTGAAGAACAGACCGGCGAGCGCGGTGAGGCCGAAGCCCAGCCGCCAGGCCACGAGCCCCGACGCGACGCCCGTCAGCAACTCGACGAGCGGATAACGCGCACTGATCGGCGTCCGGCAACTGGCGCACCGGCCACCCAGCACGAGCCAGCTAACCACCGGGACGTTCTGCAGCGCGGTGATCGGCGCGTGGCAGTTCGGGCAGGCCGAGCGCGGCACGACGAGATTGAAAGCGGGCCGGGACGCCGGTGCCGGCGGTGCCGGCTCGGGCGATGCGGGCGCGGCCGGTTCGTCGGCGGGCGGCGCGACGACTTCGGGCGGGACTTCGGGACCCAGCTCGGGTGCGGTCATCACGGCTTCGGGTGTCGGGGGCGCGACCCCCGTGGCCGTCTCCACGACCGCCGCTTCCGGTGTTCCCGCCTCCGCCGCGACCGAGTCTTTTCCGAGCGCATCTGCCGCCGCGAGCTCCGCGCATTCGGCGCGCATCGCGTTGTCCATCATCACCGGCAGCCGGTAGATGACGACATTCAGGAAGCTGCCGATCAGCAAGCCGAGCACGGTGCAGCTGCCGATGAACAGCGCCGGGTGCTTCGCGAGCGTATCGAGGAATTCCATGAGTCCTTCAACGGAAACGCCGCGCTGGGGGCGCGGCGTTCCAGGTTATTTCTTCGGGACGGGCCTGCGGGTTTACACCGCGGCGCCCAGCTTGAAGATGGGCAGGTACATCGCGATGACCAGGCCACCGACGAGCACGCCGAGGATCGCCATGATCAGCGGCTCGAGCAGCGAGGACATCGCGTCGACCGCGTTGTCGACTTCCGCCTCGTAGAACGTGGCGACCTTGCCGGACATCGAGTCGAGCGCACCGGCTTCTTCACCGACGGCGATCATCTGGATGACCATGTTCGGGAACAGGCCGGTGTTTTCCATGGCGCGCTGCAGGCGCTGACCGGTGGCGACTTCGTCGCGCATCTTCAGCACTGCGTTCTCGAACACGATGTTGCCGGTGGCGCCGGCGACGGACTCGAGCGCTTCGACGAGCGGCACGCCCGCGGCGAACATCGTCGACAGCGTGCGCGCGAAGCGCGCGATGGCGCCCTTGTAGAGGATGGGGCCGATGACCGGCAGCTTCAGCGACATCCGGTCCATCCACTCGCGCATCGCCTTCGAGCGCTTGTGGAAGTAGATGAAGGTCGCGATGGAACCGCCGACGAAGACGGCGACGACCAGGCCGTTGTCCTGCAGTCCGCGCGACAGGCCGATGACCCACTGCGTGAAGGCCGGCAGGTCCGCGCCGAAGCCCTTGAACAGTTCTTCGAACTGCGGGATCACGAAGATCAGCAGGATGCAGGTCACGATGATCGCGACCGCCATGACCGCCGCGGGATAGAAGAGGGCCTTCTTGACCTTCTTCTTCAACGCTTCGGTTTTCTCCTTGTACGTGGCGATCTTGTCGAGCAGCGTCTCGAGCGCGCCCGCCTGTTCGCCGGCTTCCACGAGGTTCACGAACAGGTCGTCGAAATACAGCGGATGCCGCGCCAGCGCCTCGTGCAGCGAGGTGCCGCCTTCGACGTCCTGCTTGATGTCGAGGACGAGCTTCTGCATGGCCGGCTTTTCATTGCCCGTGCCGACGATCTCGAACGACTGCACGAGCGGGATACCGGCGGCGAGCATGGTCGCGAGCTGGCGGCTGAACACGGCGATGTCGCCCGCATTCACCTTGCCGCCCGACTTGAACGCCTGGGACTGCTTCTTGATGCGGTTGACCGCGATACCCTGGCGACGCAGGTCCGCGCGCAACGCGGTTTCGTCGGGCGCGAGACTCTTGCCCGAGACCTTGTTGCCTTTCTTGTCCATGCCCGACCAGGAGAAAGGGGTGTCGCGTTTGACTCCCTTTCCATTGGCGGTAGCGACTGCGGTTGCCATGCTCGTCGTCCTTATTCGATCGTGACGCTATTCACTTCTTCGAGGCTCGTCAGGCCCTGCTTGACCTTCTCGAGCCCCGCGCGGCGCAGGTCCCAGACGCCTTCCTTCCGCGCCTGGTCCGCGATGTCGATGGCGTTGCCGCCTTCCATGATGATGCGGCCGATCGCGTCGGTCACCGGCATCACCTGGTAGATGCCGCAACGGCCCTTGTAGCCGTCGGAGCAGTTAGAACAACCCTTCGCGGCGTAGATCTTGAGACCCGCCTTGACGTCGGCTTCCTGGAAGCCTTCCTTCAACAAGGCTTCGGCCGGGATGTCGGCGAGCGCCTTGCACTGCGAGCACAGGCGGCGCGCGAGACGCTGCGCGATGATGAGGCTGACCGACGTGGCGATGGCGTACGGCTTCACGCCCATGTCGACGAGACGCGTCATCGTCTGCGGCGCGTCGTTCGTGTGCAGCGTGGACAACACGAGGTGACCCGTCTGCGCGGCCTTGATGGCGATCTCCGCCGTCTCGAGGTCGCGGATTTCGCCGACCATGACGACGTCCGGATCCTGGCGCAGGAACGCGCGCAGCGCGGCCGCGAACGTCAGGCCGACCTTGTTGTTCACGTTGACCTGGTTGACGCCGGGCAGGTTGATTTCCGCCGGGTCTTCCGCGGTCGAGATGTTCGTGTCTTCCTTGTTCAGGATGTTGAGACCGGTGTACAGCGACACGGTCTTGCCGGAGCCCGTGGGTCCGGTGACGAGGATCATGCCCTGCGGCTTCGCGAGGTTCTTGAGATAGAGCTCGCGCTGGAACGGTTCGTAGCCCAGCGAGTCGATGCCGAGCATCGCGCTCGACGGATCGAGAATACGGCAGACGATCTTCTCGCCGAAGAGTGTCGGGCAGGTGCTCACGCGGAAGTCGATCGCGCGAGTCTTCGACAGCTTCATCTTGATGCGGCCGTCCTGCGGGACGCGACGCTCGGCGATGTCGAGGCGCGACATGACCTTGAGACGCGCCGACAGCTTCATGGCCAGCTGCACCGGCGGCTGCGCGACTTCCTTGAGGATGCCGTCGATGCGCAGGCGGATGCGGTACATCTTCTCGTACGGCTCGAAGTGGATGTCCGACGCGCCGCGGCGGATCGCATCGAGCAGCAGCTTGTTGACGAAGCGCACGATGGGCGCGTCTTCGATGTCGTCGCGGGTGACTCCCGCGCCTTCGACGTCGTCGTCGCCGCCCGAAACGTCGAGGTTCTCGAGATCGAACCCGGTTTCGTCATCGGCGAGCTGCGGCATGGCCGTGTCGGCCTGCTCGGACGCCTTGTCGATGAGCTTCTGCAGCTTGTCGTCTTCGACGACGACCGCTTCGATGCCCATGCCGGTCTGGAACTTGATCTCGTCGATCGCGTGCAGGTTCGTCGGATCCGCGACGCCGAGGAACAGGCGCTTGCCGCGGCGATACAGCGGCAGGCAGCGATGCTTCTGCAGCAGCTTGTCCTGGACCAGCTTGACGGTGTCCAGATCGACCTGGTGGGAATCGAGGTCGTAGAGTGGGACGCCGAATTCCGCCGACGCGGCGATCGCGATGTCGCGCGCCTTGGCAGCGCCGGCGGAGATCAGCTGGGTGACGAAACTCGACTTGCGTTCTTTCGACGCTTGCAACGCGCTGAGCATCGCCGACTCTTCGACGACACCGTCCTGCACGAGTCTCTGCGGCAAGCCGCCAAGACCCGCGCGATTGCCGCCGAGCGCTAGAGATGCGTTGTCATTCATGCGGTTACGTGCAAGCGAAATTCCCGCGGGGGCCCAGTGTACTCAACGTCCCCGGGCAGGCAATTGTTAAATCTGCCGGCAATGGTCGCATAGGCGGCCCGCCGGTCGCGTGACCCGGCTCCCAAAAGAAGAAGCCCCTCCTGGGAGGGGCTTCCGGATTCCAGCACCAGGCGCCGGAGATCAGGCGCGGCATTCGGCCGGCGAGTACTTGGCGACAACCGTGCCCTTGGCATCGGTCGCACCCGGCATCACGTTCGTCGTCGGCGAGGCCGTCGACGCGTCCGAACGGCACTTCCACGACACGCTCGCGTCATTGCTAACGAACGGGACGAGGGTGATCGTCTTCGTCGCGATGTTGCGGTTCGCGCGCTGAGTGCCGGTATTGCTGTACGTGATCGTGATGACGCCGTTCACGACGCCCAGCGAGCCTACGTAGTTGCCCTGCGTGTCGGCCGGCGTGTTGGTGTTGCCCATGCCCGCCTGCACGCGGTTCGCCGGGGCGGCGCCCGTCTGCGCGTAGAACTCGGAGACGGCGGCCTTCGCGGCGGCCGCGAGGGTCAGACCTTCCGAGACCTGGCCACGGATCGTGTAGTCCTGGTAAGCCGGGATCGCGATCGCGGCGAGAATGCCGATGATGGCGACGACGATCATCAGTTCGATGAGCGTAAAACCTTCTTGGATTCGTTTCGACATTGCATTCCTCTCCACAAGCTTGAAAAAAACTTCGGGCCAACCGATGGCCTAACTACTGTCGGGGATTGTCGCAGATTACGAATTCTTAAGCCGTGATGCGGCTCGCATACGGCCACCAAAGATCGTGGGGAGAGCGCCGCGATTCCGTCGCGGAAAAAAAGAAGCCCCTCGCGAGGAGGGGCTTCTTCATCCAATCGTGAAGACTTGGATTACGCGCGGCACTCGGCCGGCGAGTACTTGGCGATAACCGTGCCCTTGGCATCGGTCGCACCCGGCATCACGTTCGTCGTCGGCGAGGCCGTCGACGCGTCCGAACGGCACTTCCACGACACGCTCGCGTCATTGCTGACGAACGGGACGAG
>Ga0335075_10000364_pt1 | contig 81610 bp, 68 predicted proteins | sample Lox_Sample_24_FD_206723 | JGI IMG/M metagenome (GOLD analysis project Ga0335075, IMG submission 206723) | Soil microbial communities from Loxahatchee National Wildlife Refuge, Florida, United States - Lox_Sample_2.4 | ecosystem: Environmental > Terrestrial > Soil > Wetlands | place: USA... | reverse complement strand
GCCTCACTGAAACGTGAAGACCTCTGCGTGGAGCTAAGGGGATTCGAACCCCTGACCTTCTGCATGCCATGCAGACGCGCTACCAGCTGCGCCATAGCCCCTTGCGGGTGTCCGGCCGGGCGGCTGCCGCGAACGGAACACCGATAGCTTACCGAACTCGGCGCGTGGGTTGTACAGCCGGCCATCCGCCGGCCCCGCTGCGCCTGGCCTGTGGAAGGCCGTCGTGGCCCGCGGGCCAGGCCGCAGGTGACGTGACGAGTATCCCGTCCTGGGCGGGTGTGCCGTGCTGCCAGCCCGGGAACCGTCTTCGCGTGCACCTGCCGACCAAGCGCCCGGCATCCGCCTGCGGCCAGCCCGTCCGCTGGACGAGAACGGGGCGTGAAGTTGCGGCGGATCAGGCACCCGCGCGGACTCGTGTGACTACGCTGACCGCCGTGATACAACCCGATCCCCATCTCGTCACTCCCTCGGGCAAGCCCCGCGCCCGTTCCCTCGGCCTGAGCTTCGCCGGCGACCCCGGACCGCTCAACGCGATCACCGACGTGCCCGGCGTCGAGGTCGGCTACGTCACGCTCGTCGAGGGCGACAGCGTGCGGACCGGGGTGACGGCCATCCACCCGCGCGGCAAGGCGGGCTCGGACGACCCGATGGCGGCCGGCTTCCACAGCCAGAACGGTAATGGCGAGATGACCGGCGTCAGCTGGATTGAGGAGTCGGGGACCTGCGCCGGGCCGGTCGCCATCACCAGCACCCATGCCGTCGGCGTCGCCCACGCGGGCGTCATCGCCTGGCTGAACCAGCGGCACGGGATCGCCACCTGGCACCTGCCCGTGGCCGCCGAGACCTGGGACGGCTACCTCAACGACATCAACGGCCACCACGTCAACGAGGAGCACGTCGTCGCGGCCCTCGACGACGCCCGCGGCGGGCCGGTCGAGGAGGGGTCCGTCGGTGGTGGCACGGGGATGAACTGCTACGGCTTCAAGGGCGGCTCGGGCACCGCCTCCCGCGTGGTCGAGCACAAGGGGACGGACGCCAGCTACACCGTCGGCGTCTTCCTCCAGGCCAACTTCGGCGCCCGCCGTGAGCTCACGATCACCGGCGTGCCGCTCGGCTCGGAGCTGGCCGACGACAACCCGATGAGCGACTTCTTCGCCGTGCCGCCCGGCGCCGGCTCGGTCATCGTCGTGGTCGCCACCGACGCGCCCCTGCTGCCCGGGCAGTGCGAGGCGCTTGCCCGCCGGGTCACCCTCGGGCTGGCCCGGACCGGCACGGCCGGCTCGCATTCCTCCGGCGACCTGTTCCTGGCGCTGTCGGTGGCCAACCCGGGCGCGTTCGCGCCGGGCAAGACGGGCCTGCGGCAGCTGTCCTTCCTGCCCTGGGGCGCGATGGACCCGTTCTTCACCGCGGTCGTCCAGGCGACCGAGGAGGCGGTCATCAACGCCCTGGTCGCCAACGAGGAGATGACGGGCCGCGACGAGCACCGCAGCCCGGCGCTGCCGCGCGACCGAGTCGCGCAGATCGTGCGCCGTCGCACCAGCGGTTAACTGCCCCAACGACGGGAATATACCCCGGCGTTACCTTGTAGTTGGGAAAAGTTATATCCTCGTTCACCTATGTTCGACTGGGTCACGCCACGCGAGGAGGGAAGAAATGCTGCGCTCGCCTGCTGTATCCCGCCCCGCCTGGATTAACCTCATCGCTGGCAGCGGCCCGGATCGCAAGTCACCGGTTGAGATCTTCGCCACCGCGGCCTCGGTCCTCACCCACAGCCCCTACGCCGGAGTGTCAGGGCTGCGTGGTGGCCGTTTCGAGCGGTGGACCGACGGCGTCGGCTCCATCCGCGCGGACTGCCGGACGTTCGCCCGCTACTGGCACGACAACAACGACGCCGTCCTGGCCGACCCCGAGGGCGGCCCGGTGTGGGTGGTCCTCGGTGACTCCACCGCCCAGGGCATCGGCGCGCCCGGACCTGACGGCGGTTACGTGGGGCAGTCGCTGCGCCAGCTCGAGGCGCGGACCGGGGAGCGCTGGCGGATACTGAACCTGTCGGTGTCCGGGTCGCTCATCCGCGACGTGCTCGCCGAGCAGATGCCAGCGCTCGAGGCGCTGCCGTTCAAGCCGGCCCTGGTGACCTGTGGGATCGGCGTGAACGACATCCTGTTCAGCGCCCCGTCCAAGCTGTTCGGCGACCTGCGGTCCCTGCTCGGCCGGGTGCCGCCGGGCACCGTGATGCTCGACCTGCCGGTGCCCAGGGGGTTCTGGTGGATCGTCGGGCGGTGCAGCGTCCCCTACATCACCCGGATCAACCGGGTCATCCACGACGCCGCCGACGAGCGGGGCCTGCTGGTGGCCGAGGTGTCCGCCCAGTTCCGGCCGCCGTGGCCGGGGAAGTTCTCGGTCGACAGCTTCCACCCCAGCCAGGACGGCTACCGGGACTGGGCCCGCGCGCTGCTGGCCGTGCTGCCCACCGGGCGCTGCGGGCCCTACGTGCAGCCGGGCATCCTCCCCGCGACCTAGCCGCTACTGGCCGCCGCCGCTGCCCGCCACGACGGTGCCGATCGTGAGCAGGTGCGTCCCCGGGTCCGTGCAGCCGGTCGAGTGGTAGCTCAGGTAGATCGGCGCGGTCTGGTTCGGCGGGTAGATCTTGATCGAGGTGGTCGGCGTCGCGTCGCACTTGGACGCCGGGAAGTTCTGCGCCTCCACGATCCGCAGCGTGGCGCTGGCGACGCCCTGCGGCTGCAGGGTGACGACCGCCGCCTTCTCCCCGCTCTGCCGGTCGGCCGCCGCCCCCACCTGCGCCAGCGGGCTGCCGCCGGCCAGCGAGACCCCCGGGTACCCCTGCAGCGTGCACGGCGTGGTGCCGGTGTTGGTGAACGTGATGACCTGGTAGACCGATCCGGCCGCCCCCTCGCCCGTGCCCGTGCCGGCGCGCAGGTCCTGGCTCGCGCACCCGGGCCCGGCCGCCGCCGGATTCGCCGTGCCCGACGGGGTCGAGCTCCCGGCGGCGGGCGCGGTCGTCGTGGCGGGCGCGGACGTGGCCGCGGGCGTGCTCGCCGGCGCCGACGTGCTCGGCGGCGACGACGCCGGTGCGCTGGACGTGGAGCTGGCCGAGCAGCCGGCCGCGAGGGCCAGCCCGGCCAGGGCGGGCGCGAAGGTCAGCCAGCGTCGGGTACGCGCGGATGTACTATTCAACCATGCCTCTTTGTCACTGGAGGAAACACTTAGCGTGCACGATACCTGGGCGAACCCTGTGCCCGGGCCGCAGGCTAGCCGAGTGCCCCGACGGGAAGGGGGCGTTCCGCGACACGCCCGATCTTCCAGCGCTCGCACCAAGACAGGGTGCGGATCGAGGAGTAGCTTCCGATTAAGGGGAAGTAATCCCTTACGTGATGGCTTCGCGGCCGGTGCCTCTTCCCCGGGCGGCACCGGCCGCGCGGCCTTACCAGCGCAGCGGCGTCCCGGTTCCTGCGAGAATCCCCGCTATTCAGGAAAGTGCCTGCACCGCCGCCGACAGGGTCTGCCCCAGCGGGGCGTCCAGCCGGATCGCGGCCAGGTCGTCGCCCCGGGTGGGCCCCTGGTTGACGATCACCACCGGGATGCCCAGCTTGGCCGCGTGCCTGACGTACCGCAGGCCGGAGAAGACCGTCAGCGACGACCCCAGCACCACCAGGGACGACGCGCCCGCGACGAGCTGGTAGCACTCGTCGACCCGGGTCCTTGGCACGTTCTCGCCGAAGAACACGACGTCGGGCTTCAGCATGCCCCCGCAGGTCACGCAGTCCACCACCGCGAAGCCATCGGTGTCGTCCAGCGCCACGTCACCGTCGGGATTGACCGCGGGCCGGTCCGGCTCGGCCCCGTCTTCCTCCTGCCCCGGTGGCAGCAGCGGCCCGCGGCCGAATCCCCACGACGGGTTCGCCGCCCGCAGCCGGGTGTCAAGCGACCGCCGGGACGTGCGCTGCCAGCAGCCCAGGCACACCACCCGGTGCAGGCTCCCGTGCAGCTCGGTCACCGCGACCGCGCCCGCCGCCTGGTGCAGCCCGTCGACGTTCTGCGTGATGATCGCCGGCACCAGCCCGCGCCGCTCGAGCTCGGCCACCGCCCGGTGCCCGGCGTTCGGCGCCGCGCCGGTGATGTGCCGCCAGCCCAGGTGGCTACGCGCCCAGTACCGCTGCCGCGACTGCCCGCTGCCAGTGAACGCCTGGTAGGTCATCGGCTGTGCCCGCCGCGCCTGCCCGCTCGGCCCGCGGTAGTCGGGAATGCCCGACTCCGTAGAAAGCCCGGCGCCGCTGAGGACTACCGCGCCGCCGTTGCCCAAGATCTTCACCAGGGACCCGAACGTTCCGTCCCTCAGTTCTACCTCAGCCTGCTGTCCTGCCGGTCCTGCGTGCGCCACCCCTCTATGGTGCAGCACCCGGCGGACTGCCTGGGCGGCTACCCCGGCCGCGGCCGGGCCGGAAAGGCGGCCGAGATATTGACCGAACATTATTTATCGTTACGATTCCGTGCTCTATGGTCAGTTAGTCGGGATTCCTAGCTGACCAGGAGGGAACACGTGCGCAAGGGGAAATTCACCGCGCTGGCGGTGGGCGCTACCGCGCTCGCGGCTGGCGTGATCGCGGCGGCCGCGCCGACGGGATCCGCGGCGGTCAAGCCGACCGCCACGACGGTGACGAGCACGCCGAACATCGAGACCACGCCGGGCGTGATCCACCCGATGGCGGTCATGTCGACGCCGTCCCAGGCCAACTGCCTGAAGTACGGTGACTACCTTTGCTATACGCCGCAGCGAGTCCAGGCGGCCTATAACCTCGGCCCGCTGTACAAGCGCGGCATCACCGGCAAGGGCAAGACGATCGTGATCGTCGACTCCTTCGGCTCGCCCACGATCAAGCATGACCTCCAGGTCTTTGACCAGCAGTTCAAGCTGCCCGCGCCGCCGTCATTCAAGATCATCGCGCCCGCCGGCGCGATTCCCAGGTGGAACGCCAAGGACTCCGACATGACCGGCTGGGGCGGCGAGACCACCCTGGACGTGGAGTACGCGCACACGGTCGCCCCCGGCGCGAGCATCCTGCTGGTCGAGACCCCGGTGTCGGAGACCGAGGGCGTGCAGGGCTTCCCACAGATCGTCGAGGCCGAGGACTACGTGATCAAGTTCCACCTCGGCGACGTGATCAGCCAGAGCTTCAGCGCCACCGAGGAGACGTTCGGCAACTCGCCCAGCCAGGACCTCACCACGATCGACTCCCACCACCTGCGCCGGGCCTACAACGCGGCCGCGGAGCAGAAGAACGGCCCGACGGTGCTCGCCGCCTCAGGCGACAGCGGCGTGGCCGACGTGGAGCTGAACGGCACCACCTACTACACCCGCCCGGTGACCTCCTGGCCCGACAGCGACCCGCTGGTGACCGGCGTCGGCGGCACGGAGATCAAGGAGGGCGGGAACCACAACTACTACCAGGTGGCCTGGAACGACACCTACGACAAGAAGCTCGGCGGCGGCACGGTGCCCTACGCCAGCGGCGGCGGCCTGTCGGTGCTGTTCACCCGCCCGTCCTGGCAGGACGGGTTCAAGAGCGTGGTCGGCGCGGCCCGCGGCGTTCCCGACGTCTCGATGAACGGCGCCTGCTCAAGCCCGGTGTTCACCTACCAGAGCTTCCCCCAGGAGGGCTTCCCGGCCGGCTGGTACCCGTCCTGCGGCACCAGCGAGGCGACGCCGGAGTTCGCCGGCATCGTCGCGCTCGCCGACCAGGTCGCCGGGCACGCGCTCGGCGTCATCAACCCGACGCTCTACCAGCTGTCGGCCAGCAAGGCCCCCGGCGTCGTGCCGGTCACCTCGGGCAACAACACGGTTAGCTTCGTTCAGGGCGGCAAGACCTACAAGCTCAGCGGGTTCAGCGCCCAGCCCGGCTACAGCCTGGTCACCGGCGTCGGCACGGTCAACGCCTGGTACCTCGCCTACGAGCTGGCCCACAAGACCCCGCCGAAGTAGGGGCTCGGGACAACAGGCTCAGGACAGGCTCAGGACAACAGGCGCCGCAGGACGTCGGCCAGCCCCGCCGGGTAAACGACGTCCTGCGTCGCCTCTAGCTCCTCAAGCGTCCACCAGTGCACGCCCCTGATGCCATCGCTCGCGTGCATGCCGTCCACGTCGCTGACCGGGCGCCGCGGCTGGGTGACGCGGGCGAGGAAGAACCGCTCGTACTGGCGGAAGAAGCTTCCCGCCTCCTTCTGCAAGATGACCCGCCAGCCGGCGACTCCAGGGACCTCCGCACCGACCGGCACGTCATCCCAGCCGGTCTCCTCGCGCAGTTCCCGTGCCGCCCCGGCGTGGTAGTCCTCTCCTGGCTCAAGCCCGCCGCCCGGCGTGGCCCAGTGCACTCCGGAAGGCGGCGGGTCGTCATAGCGGAACAGCAGCACCCGTCCCTGCGGATCGACCGTGATCACCCGCCCGGCATGCCGTTCGGGCAGCTCAGCCTCTGCCGTGTACCGGGGGACATCCCCCTCGGAAGTTTCCGTCACGCCCCCCATTGTCCCCGACCGCCGCCCCGCTTCCCGCCCGCCGCGCCGCCCCGTGGGTCAGCGTGCGTCAGCTCGGCCAGCAGGCCGTCCACCCGGCTGGCGATGTCGTCGCGGATCGGGCGGACCTGCTCCACGGTCAGGCCGGCCGGGTCGGGCAGTTGCCAGTCCAGGTACCGCTTGCCCGGGAATACCGGGCAGGCGTCCCCGCATCCCATGGTCACCACGACGTCCGCCGCCTCGGCCTGGCCCGCCGCCAGCGGCCTGGGCAGCTCCACCGAGATATCGATCCCGATCTCCGCCATCGCCGCCACGACCGCCGGGTTGACCTCGCTCGCGGGCTCGGAGCCGGCCGAGGTCACCCGGACCCGCCCCGCCGCCGCGCGGGCAAGCAGCGCGGCGGCCATCTGCGAGCGTCCCGCGTTATGCGTGCACATGAACAGCACCAGGGGTACATCGCCCATCGCTATCTCACTCCCTTGCGTTAGCCACCAGGCGGCGGCGCCGTCGCTGCCGCCGCGGCTTGCCGTCTCGCCGCCGCCGCTCCCACGCCGGTCGCGGGGGTCTCGCTCGTGTCCCTGCTGGCCGGGTAGAGGACCAGGACCGCGGCCATGCCCGCCACCGCGCCGGCCGCCTGCGCGGCGATGAAGCCCGGCACGGAGCCGGCGGCGATGCCGGCGAACGTGCTGGTGAAGGCCCGGCCGATCGTGACGGCCGGGTTGGCGAAGCTGGTCGATGACGTCCACCAGTACGCCGCCCCGATGTAGGCGCCGACCGCCGTCGGCGCGAGCCTGCCGCGCCCGGACCGGCCCAGGGCGAAGACCAGCAGCACAAGTCCCGCCGTGGCCACGGTCTCGCCCAGCCACAGGTGCGGGGCGGACCGGTGCTTGCCTGACGCGGCGACGGCCGGGAGGGCGAACATCACGTTAGCCAGCACCGCGCCGCCGATCGCGCCCGCAACCTGGGCCGGCAGGTAGGCGAGCAGGTCCGTGGCCGGCAGGCCGGTCCTTGTGCGCCGGCCGAGCGCCCAGTCGGCCACCGAGATCACGGGGTTCAGGTGCGCCCCGGACACCGGGCCGACGACCACGATCACCGCGCCGAGCCCAGCGGCCGTGGCCAGGCTGTTCTCCAGCAGCTCAAGCCCGCTGTCGCCGGGGGACAGCCGCGATGCCATGATCCCCGACCCGACCACGACCGCGACGAGCATCGCCGTGCCGGCCAGTTCCGCCAGCGCCCGCCGCGCCAGCGACGCCTCGCTCATCCGGCGGTGCCCGCAAGCGCGGCGGGCTGCGGCAGGAGCACGGCCGACATGCGGGCCATCACGCCCGGGTTGACCCGGTAGTACACCCAGGTGCCGCGCCGCTCGGAGCTGATCAGCCCGGCCTCGCGCAAGATCTTCAGGTGGTAGCTGACCGAGGGCGCGGTCATGTCGAACGCGTCGAGCAGGTCGCACACGCACGACTCGCCGCCGTCGTGGCAGGCGATAAGCGAGAGCAGCCGCAGCCGCACCGGGTCGGCCACCGCCTTGAACAGCGGGGCCAGCTCCGCGGCCCCGGCCCCGGACAGCGGCTCGCACGCCAGCGGCGCACAGCACTCCTGCTCGTCCGCGTCGGCCAGGGGGAGCAGCTTCTGGTTAAGCACATCTCTAATTTGACACATCTTTAAGCAGGAGCGCAAGCTGGCCCTGGGCGCTGGTTAGAGATCTCTTTAATCAGTGCCATGAGCCCGCACTGCAAGGGAGGAACTGCATGTCCCGTGTCCAGCTCGCGCTGCGAGTCGCCGACCTGGAGGCCGCGGTCGGCTTCTACGCCAAGCTGTTCGGCACCCCGCCGGCCAAGCGCCGCCCCGGTTACGCCAACTTCGAGATCGCCGAGCCGCCGCTCAAGCTGGTGCTGCTCGAGGGCAGCCCCGGTGAGCCCACCCGGATGGACCACCTCGGCGTCGAGGTCGCGACCACGCAGGAGGTCGCCGCCACCACCACCAGGCTGTCCGCCGAGGGCCTGCTCACCGCCACCGAGCAGGACACCGCCTGCTGCTACGCGGTCCAGGACAAGGTCTGGGTCACCGGCCCGGGTCAGGAGCCGTGGGAGTTCTACGTTGTCAAGGCGGACTCCGACGTCCTGTGCGACGACAGCCTGTGCTGCCAGATCGCTACCCGCTAGCGCGGCCGGTCAGCAGCTCGTGACGGTGCTGCTGCGGCGTTCGAGGAACACGACGTCCCGCCACCGGCCCAGATGGCGGGCGATCTGCTCCCGGACGCCGACCGTGCGAAAGCCGGCCCGCTGGTGCAGGCGCAGGCTGGCGGCGTTCTCGGGGAAGATGCCCGTCTCGATGGTCCACACCCCGGCGTCGTCGGCCGACTTGATCAGCGCGGCCAGCAGCGCGGTGCCGACCCCGCGGCGGTGGCTCGCCGGGTCCACGTAAATGCTGTGCTCGATCACCCCGGCGTACACGCAGCGGCTGGACACGCCGGTGGCCGCGACCCAGCCAAGCACCCGCCCCGTGCCGGCGTCGGCGGCGACGAGCCGGTGCGCGCTCAGGTGCGCGGCGTCGAAGGTGTCCCAGGCCGGCACGGTGGTCTCGAAGCTGGCGTCCCCGGTGTCCAGCCCGGCCTGGTAGATCGCGAGCACCCGCTCGCCATCACCGGCCACCATGGGACGGATCACGATCGTCACCACCCGTTCGTACCCGCTAGGAGGGGCCGTGCCACGCGAGCGGTCCCCGGCTTGGGAGACCAGCCAGGGACCGTTCGGCAAAAAGGGAGAGCTACTGGGCCTTGCGGGCGAGGGTGACGCGGTCGAGCTCCACGCCGTCCTCGTTCAGGCCGCGGACAAGCAGCGTGGACGCGCCGCCGTGGGCGGCCGGGGTCACCGTCGAGCCGGAGGGGGCGTTGACCGTCTGCTTGCCGCCCGAGTGGCCCAGGTTCGCCGGGATCTCGTACGACACGTCGTTGGCGTCCAGGCTGACCGCGGCGTGGAGCTAGCGATGGCGCCCGCGCCGGCGGCGATGCCGCCGCGCAGGAGGTTGCGCCGGGAGGTGGCGCGACGGAACCACTCGTTCTGCTCTGCGAGGCTAAGTTTCCTGGCCTGCTCAGGAGACAGGTCTGAACCCATGGCCGGGACGCTAGATATCCCGAATTGCCCCCGAGAAAATAGAGGTTAACGCTGAGGGCATAGCGGATGTCGGGGTTCCGATACTGTTACGGGCGTGCTTGAACGGGTTACCGTCACCAGCTACGTGACGCCATTGCGCGAGGGAGGCAGCCTGCCGGCCGTGGTCGAGGCCGACAACCTCGGCACCTACGTGCTGAAGTTCCGTGGCGCCGGGCAAGGACCCCTCGTGCTAGTGGCGGAGATCATCTGCGCGGAGCTGGCCAGGCGGCTCGGCCTTCTGGTGCCCGAGGTGGCCCTGGCCTGGCTTGACGGCAAGATCGCGGCCAGCGAGCCGGACCAGGAGATCCAGGAACTGCTGACCGCGAGCGAGGGGCTGAACCTCGCCATCGACTACCTGCCAGGGTCGGCCGGCTTCGACCCGCTCGGCTGGACCGCCGACGACAAGTTCGCCAGCGAGCTGCTGTGGTTCGACGCCCTCACGCTCAACGTGGACCGCACCTGGCGCAACCCGAACCTGCTGGTCTGGCACTCCCGCATCTGGCTGATCGACCACGGCGCGGCGCTGTACTTCCACCATGACTGGTCCCGCGCCGACCCGGCCAAGCCCTACGACATAACCAACCACGTCGTCCGCGAGCGGGCTACCCGGCTGGCCGAGGCACACGCCAAGCTCGCCCCGCAGGTCACGAGGGAACTGCTGCGCGAGGTCACGGCCAGCGTCCCCGACGAGTGGTTCGGCCCGCGCGGCGCCGACGCCTACGTGGACCTGCTCGCGCGCCGCGCCCCCCTCGTGCCCGAGGTGATCAGGCCATCAGCGAGCACGCGGGAGCCAGCATGAGCGAGCACTCCGGAGCAAGCACCAGCCAGCCGAGGTCGCTGAACACGGCCACCGGCACCGAGGCGTTCCAGTGGGCGCTCATCCGGGTCGTGCCCCGGGTGGAGCGGGGCGAGTACATCAACGCGGGCGTGATCGTCTACTCCAAGCGGCTGCGCTACCTGGGCGTGCGCATCGAGCTCGACGAAGCCAGGCTGCTCGCCCTCGCGCCCTCGGTCGACGTGGCCGCCGCCCGCGCGGCGCTGATGGCGTTCGAGCGGGCCTGCAACGGCGGACCGCACGCGGACAAGACGATCAGCGAGCGGTTCAACTGGCTGACCGCCCCCCGCTCCGCCATGGTCCAGCCCGGTCCCGTCCACGGCGGCGTCACCACCAGCCCAGGCACCGAGCTCGACCGCCTCTTCGACACCCTCGTGCGCAGCTAATTCAGCCGGCCCCCGGCCGGTGTCCCGCGCCCCGCAGCGTCAGCCGGTTTGCTCCATGGGCTGCCGGGCAGCAGCACGGGATGCCAGAGTTGCCAGACGTTGAGGGCTTCCGCACGGTGCTGGCCGAGCACGGTGCCGGGCAGCGGGTGGAGCGGGTCGAGGTGGCCGACGCCGGGGTGCTCCATGACGTCAGTGCCGCCCAGCTTGAGCGGTCGCTGCGTGGTCGCCGTCTCGGCCAGCCGGAGCGGCACGGGAAGTGGCTGATCGCGCGGACCGACGGTCCGGTGCTGCTCATGCACTTCGGCATGACCGGGCAGTTGCACTGGGCCGAAGCCGGAGTCAAGCGGCACCCGGCGACGTCGGCCCCGCATAACGTCGCCGATCGGTGGAGGCGCGACCGAAACGGCGGGACCGGAAGCTGATACGTACGGCCAGGTCGGCCCCACTCGCCGAACGGCAGCCGGGATCCGGCATCCATCGCCCGCAGTGAGGGACGGCCAATGTGCGCGAACACCAGCCGCTGGACCCCGTGCTCGCGGGCGCGGGCGGCCACGTCAAGCGCGGCCATGTGCCCGCCGACTCCATGGGCGAAGCGAATCGGCCGGTCCCAGGCCGCGGCGTCGGCGAACATCAGGTTCACCCCGGCCGCCCAGGCCGGGAACTCCCAGAACTCCGGTGCCCAGGCCACCCGCAGGCCCGGAAGGCGCAGCAGGTATCCCCAGGTGAGATGGCTCGTGTGCGCCACCGGATGGGGCTCGATCACCAGGCCGGCGATCTCGGTCGTGGTCGCGCTCGGCGCGAGCCCGCGGGCCTGCGCCAGTGAACGCAAGTCGCGCCGCAGCTCGCTGTGCTCGTCGCTGACCAGCCAGGCGGCGATGTGGCCCGGCGGCTCGGAGCCAGGGCCGCCGTCGAGCATGACCCGCTGCCTGCGGTAGCGGACAAGCAGCCCGGCCGGGGCATAACGGGGGGAGTTCATCGCCCCCGTTCCCAGCAGGGTCAGCCGCAGCCGCGCCGCCATGGACGCCGCCTCAGTCGGCCCGCCTGACTTGCTTCAGGCTGCTGCGGTCGCGCACCGGCTCGGCTCCGCCCCGGCTCACCTCGCGGCCGGTGCTCGCCCGGTCGTCCTGCATCTTCACCAGCAGCCATCCCTGCGTGCGGCGCAGTCGCATCTTCGTCAGCGCATAGTCGCCCTGCAGCTTGTCGCCCTCCAGCCGCACCGCCAGATGGCCACGGCGCAGCGCCTCGGCCACCGGCACCGGCTCGCCGTCATCCTCGGTGATGTTGCGGTAGGTTCCCGTATCCCACACCGCCACCGGGCCCGCCCCGTGCTGGCCGTCGGGGATGACCCCTTCGAAGTGCTCGTACTCCAGCGGGTGGTCCTCGGTTGGCGTGGCCACCACCCTGTCCGCCGGATCCGTCGGCGGCCCCTCGGGCACCGACCATGACTTCAGCACGCCATCGGCCTCAAGCCGGAAGTCATAGTGCCGGCTCCGCGCATCGTGCTTCTGGACCACGAACCGCGGTGCGTTCCCGGTCCGTCCGCGTGCGGCCCCCGGCTCGTTCGTCCGCCGGAAATCCCGCTTGCTCCGGTAGTCCTCAAGCCCATCCCGCCTAGGCATCCCTTCTCCTTCTCCCCGACAGTGATTCCGCGCCGGACTAGATTCCGCGCCGCACTACCCAGGCCGCGGCAGCCTACTCCGCCCGGGGCGAGTGTTAGGAGCGGCTGGTTCCGGGCAGTCGGCCAGGACCACAGGACAACCTCCCGGAAGGAGAACCGGACATGCAGCACGACGATTTCATCGGCCAGGTGCAGAGCCGTGCGCGTCTTTCCAGCCGTGGTGACGCCGAGCGAGCCACCCGCGCGGTCCTCGAGACCCTGGGCGAGCGCATACCTGAGGGGCTGGCCGACAACCTTGCCGCCCCGCTCCCGCAGGAGATCGGCGAGCATCTTCGCCGCACCGAGGTCTGGGCCGGAGCCGGGACCGGTGAGCGCTTCGACCGCCAGGACTTTATCGACCGGGTGGCAGAACGAGCCAGCGTCCGTCAGCAGCAGGCCGCGTACCTGACCCGGGCCGTGACCGAAGTCGTCGGCGAGGCGACCCAGGGCCACCTGATGGGCAAGGTGGCCGAGAGCCTGCCCGATGACATTCGTGACCTCGTCACCTCCGGGTCAGGCGGTAAGTAAGGCAACCGGCCCAGGTTGTCGCAGACCTGGGCCAGGCCCGCCGCCCTCATCCGGCCCCGTCCTCGTCGCCCGGTACCCTGCTGCACGTGACGGAACCAGTCGAGGCAGGCCAGCACGCCGACGACGGCCGTAGCTCACTCGACCTGGACGCGCTGGCGGTCAGCGACCGGTTCCTGCTGTTCAACTTCACCCGGCGCGACGACCACGTGGCCTACCTGTGGGTGCTGCGGGCGCTCGACCGGCTCCGGGCGGTCCACCAGGTGCAGGCGCACACCGACGACGTCGGCCGGGCGCTGACCGAGCTGGCCGGGCTGCACGAGGAGGTGCCGACCCTCGACGGCCGGCTGCGGGAGCGGCTGGACGCGCTGGCCGACGACAAGGTGCTGCACCGGCTGGAGGACGCGTCCCGCGCGGGCAGCCTGGCCAGGTACCGCAACCGGCAGTCGGTCTACCAGTTCAGCGAGCTCGGCTACCGGGCGTTCACGGCGGTAGAGGGCGTGCTGTCCGCCCGCATCCGGGATGCCAACCTGTCCCGGCTGGTCTTCTCCGACATCCTCGAGGACCTGCGGGAGCTGGCCAAGGCCACCAGGACGCGGGATTCAGAGCAGGTCTACCGCCGCCTGTCCCGGCTCGACACGGTCCTCGACGACATGTCAAGGCGGGCCGCGGCCTTCCACCTGACGCTGGGGGAGATCGTCCGGTCGACCGACACCTCGCCCGGCACGTTCCTGCGCTACAAGAACGTGCTGCTGACCCACATGACCGACTTCATGGACGAGCTTGACCGCTACCTGCCCCGGCTGACCGCCGCCGTGGCCGAGGTCGAGGCGGCGAGCACCAGCCTTGACATCATGCTCGAACTGGCCGCCGACGCCGACGAGCGGCCCTTCCTGACCAGGACCGAGCTCCTCGACGACTGGCGCCGCCGCTGGATCGCGCTGCGCGCCTGGTTCGCCGCTGGCGAGGCAAAAGACGACGAGTCACGGGCCGAGGGCCTGCGCACCGCCACCCGGGCCGCCGTCTCCGGGGTCATCGCCCTGCTGCGCCAGGTCACCGAGGCCCAGCGGGGCGGCGTCAACCGGTCCTCTCAGCTGCGGCACCTGGCCGAGTGGGTCTGGGCCACCCCCGACGAGCCATCCGCGCACGCGCTGATGACCGCCGCCTTCAACCTGCGGACGGCGCGGCACCTCGGTGCCGCTCACGTCGACGCCGAGCAGGTCTCCACCCGCAGCGGCTGGTGGGACGCGCCCGGCGTCGAGGTCTCCGTGACGTTGTTCAGGAAGGGCAAGGCCCCCGCCGCCGGGGTGCCGCGGCCGGCCCGGGCCAACACGGCCGTCCAGGCGGAGCTGCGGCGGCGGCAGGCCGCCGAGCGCGCGGCCGAGCGGCAGGCCGCCGCCCGCCTCCTCGACGACGGCGCTCACGGGCGGGTGCTTGATGACGCCGAGGTCAAGATCTTGCTCCGGCTGCTGACCCTGGCGATGGAATCCCGCACGGTCGTCGCCGGGCGGATTGCCGCCTCCGGCGGCAACGACGTGCTCACGATGCGCCTGGTCCCCGACACTAAGGGCAGCACCGTCCAGACCGCCGGCGGCACCCTGCGCCTGCCCGGCGTCCGCCTGGAGCTCGAGCCGGCCGCCCAGGCCGCGCCGGGAAGACCGGCCCTCGCAGGAAGAGCAGGCGTCGCGGGAAGACCAGCCCTGGCGGGGAGGCGCTAGCCGTGCCCGTCGCCGCCAGCGTCCCCGCATCCGACCTCGGGGCCTACCAGCAGGCCGCGCGGCTGGTGCTCACGCACGACCTGATCACCGCGAGCCGGCCCCGCCCAGGAGCGCTGGAGGCGGTGCTGCGCTGGGCCGACCAGCTGACGGCGGACCTGCGCGACGTGCTGGGCTACGTGCTCATCGCCACCACGCGCCAGGTTCGCCTCATCCGCCGGCTTGACGTGCTCGATGACACCCAGACGACGATCTTCGCCAAGAACGGACGGCCGTTCGACCGGCGCAGGCTCGCCTACCTGTGCCTCATCCTCGCCTCCTTCCAGCGCAGCCGGGTGGAGGTGAGCCTGGCCGACCTGGTCCGCGCCCTGACCCCGCAGGCCAACGCGATCGACGGCCTGGCCTTCGACGCGACCGTCACCGCGCACAAGGCGGCCGTGGTGGACGTGGTCGACTGGCTGGTGGAGCGGGGCGCGCTGCGGCTGTCCGACGGGTCCGCCGAGTCGTGGGCCCAGGACAGCGAGCGCGGTGACGCGCTCTACGACATCGACCACGACATCGCCAGCGCCTTGTTCCGCCCGGCTCGCCCGGTGCAGCACCTGACCAGCGCGGCTGGCCTGCTGGATGCCACGCTGGTGTCGGCCAAGGCCCGCGCCCAGCGCGAGGCCGCCGCCCAGCAGGCCGCCCGCGCCCTCATCGAGTACCCGGTCGTCTACTTCGCGCAGGTCCAGCCCGAGGTCACCGAGGCGCTGCGGACCTCAGCGGTGGCCGATAACCTCGCCCGGCTCACCGGCCTGGCCATCGAGCGCCGGGCCGAGGGCGTCCTGCTCGCCGACTCGAGCGGCCGGTTCACCGACAAGCCGTTCCCCGGCCGGGGTGGCGCCGTCAACCGCGCGGCCGGCCTGCTGCTGGCCAAGATCGCCGACGCCATCGAGGACCGGTCCACCCACCTCGCCGCCCTGCCGCTGCCCTCAGACACCGACGACCAGCGCGAGCTCCTGGCCAAGATCGACTCCGCCCTGCCGACCTCGGGCATCGTGCGCGAGCTGGCCTGGGTTGCCCCTATCGATTCCCAGGCGGAACGGTCCCTCCCCCCGGCCGCACCCGCCCCCTCAGCTCCCGACGTCCCGCTGGTCGAGGCCAGCACGCTCGGCCAGATGATCGACGAGCTCTTCGACGAGCTTGGCGCCGCCTCGTTCACCATCACCTGGCAGCATGACCCGCGTGGCCTGCTTGAGGCGGCGGTCGGCCTGCTGTCCGACCTGCGCCTGCTGCGTCGCGTCCCCGGTGGCGTCCTGGTGCTGCCAGCGGCGGCGAGGTTCCGCAACATCAAGCTGGCCCTGCCGATCAGCCAGGGCGCCGACTCGCAGCTAGCCCTGGACTTCTCCGCCGCCGAGTGAGGCGACGGGGCAGCCCGGCTCGCACGGCTTGAGCGGGCCGGCCGGCCAGCCCTGCCTGATCAGCGCCCGGGCGAACTGCTCGGCCTGGTCGCACGGGTGGTTGGCGACCTCATTGAAGCCGTAGCGCAGGGTCTTGGCGTCGGCCGCGATGAGCGTCTCGTTGTCCCTGCGGCGGTTCAGGTCGAGATCCTCGGCGCGCTGAAAGGCCGCGCCGTCAAGCTCGACGCACAGCCGGTAAGGCTCGTAGAAGTTGTCCAGGCGGCGACTGCCGTCCGGGCCGTACCGCCGGGCCTGCCTCGTCGCCCGGGGCAGGCCATGAGCACGCTCCACGTCCCTGGCCCACCGGCGCTCGAGCGGGAAGTGGATGCCCTCGCCGATGTCGGCCAGCGCGTCGCTCAGCCACGCCCGCCGGGCGAACTTCTTGCGCTCGGCCAGCTGGGCCGCGATCTGCTCCGAGGGCAGGTTGCAGCTGGTCACGGCGCGCGACAGCCAGTCGTAGGCGTCATCAAGCGTGGCCGCGGAGTCGACCAGGTCAAGCACCGTCATGACGATCGGGGTGCAGGGCAGGTCGAGCAGCTCGGCCTCGTATCCCCGCCAGTTGGAGTTCCGGTGCACGACGACGCCGTCGAGGTCCTTGTACCGCTCCGGATTGCTCTGCACGGGCACGGTGACGTGGATCGGCTCGCTCTCGCCACGGCCCGGGCCGGCCAAGCCCAGCACCTCGGCCGCGCTCTGGTGGCTCAGCGCGGCCCGGCCGCCGGCCCGCAGCACCACCGCCCACAGCCGGGCCTGCCGGGTGAGCGGGCCGCTGAACGTCGCGTACGTGCCACGGTAGCGGCACTGCCAGCGTCCGGACTTCACCTTCCACCGGACCTGCTCCTCGGTCAGCCCGGCCGCGCGCGCCTGGGCTCCCGAGATCACCTGGTGCTGCTTGTCGAGGATCAGGGCAAGATGGACCTCGGTCAGCGCTGAGTCCCTCTCGGGCAGGAAGTGCATCATCCCACTATGGCACGGCAACCGAGATCATGTGTAGTAACCGTGCAAAATCAACGGGAAGCGCACGAGATCATGCAAGGCTATGACCGCCGGCCTGGCCCCGTCCCGCTCCGCGGCGAGCGGCGCTTCGCTTGGCGGTATCGTGCAGGCCAGGTTGCGCTGAGGGGGTGACGAGTGACGACGCGGTTCCGGCCGACGCGGGCAGGGGTCATCAACGTCTGGGATTACGTTGACGAGGAGTTCGCGTTCGCCGACGGTCGGCTCGCGCTGCGCGGGCACAACGGGTCGGGCAAGACCAAGGCCCTGGAGGTGCTGTTCCCGTTCGTGCTCGACGGGGTCGCGGACTCGCGACGGCTGGACCCGTTCAGCGGCGAGAACCGGACCATGAAGTCCAACCTGCTCTTCCGCGGCCAGGACTCCGAGTACGGCTACGTCTGGATGGAGTTCGCCCGCACCCCCGCCGGCCCGGCTGCCGCCCCCGCCGGCCCGGCTGCCGCCCCCGCCGGCCCGGCTGCCCCCGACGACCTGGCCGCCCCCGCCGGCCCGGCCCACCCCTCCCCTGATAACAGCAAGAAAGACGTGGAAACGGTCACGCTGGTGATCGGGATGCGGGCGAACCGGAGCCGGGACGGCGTGAAGATGTCGTTCTACGTGACCGGCAGGCGGCTGGGCGTGGACTTCGGGCTGCTGTCGGCCGACTCCCGGCCGCTCACCGAGCGCCAGCTGCGGGAGGTCCTTGAGCCGCAGGCGTACCGGCGCACGGCGACCGAGTACCGGGACCTGGTCGACGCGAGGCTGTTCGGGCTGGGCCGCGAGCGTTACGCCCAGCTGCTTGACCTGCTGCTCGCGCTGCGCCGGCCGCTGCTGGCCAAGGACCTCGACCCGGGCAAGGTGTCCGACACGCTGACCGCAGGCCTGTCACCGGTCGACGACGCCCTCGTGCAGCAGGCGGCAAGGGACTTCGAGAACCTGGCCGCCGTCCAGGCCCTGTTCGACGACCTCACCCGGGCGCACGCGGCGGTCCAGGGCTTCCACGGGCACTACGCCACCTACCTGCGGTCTCATGCCCGGTTCCAGCTGGACAAGGTGCAGCAGAAGATCGACCTGGGGGCCGCGCACGCCGCGGCGATCGGGGCGGCGGCCGCGGCGCACAAGCGCGCACTGGCCGCCGAGCGGGAAGCCGAGCGGGGGCGGGAGGCCAGGCGGGCCGAGGGCGAGCAGCTTCAGGGTCGCCTGGACGGCCTGCGGAACTCCGAGGAGTACAAGGCCCAGGGCCGCATCGAGGACAAGCGGCGCGAGGTCGTCGCCCGCGCCCGTGAGGTCGCCAGCCAGCGCGACCGGCTGGCCCGCGACAACAAGAAGATCCGCCAGGCCCAGGAGGCCGCGCGCAAGCTGGAGCGCCGGGTCGCCGACGCCCGCGCCGCCGCGTCCAGGCACGCGGCCGACCTGGCCGACGCCGGGACCAGGTCCGGCATCGCCGACGACGGCTTCGGCCCCGTCGATGCCGGGGACGAGCTGCTGGCCACCGCCCGCGCGCGGGTCGCCGCCCGCCGCGACGACGTGGGGGAGATCCGCCGGCTGCTCCAGGCCATCCGCGACGCCCAGTCCCGGCGCGAGTACGCCGACGCCGAGCTCGGCCGCAAGCAGCAGGCGCAGCAGGAGCAGGAGGCCAGCAGCAAGAAGGTCGCCGAGCGGCTCGCGACGGCCAGGGAGCGAGCCGCCGCCGAGCTCGCCGCCTGGACCGCCCGCTGGGCACCACCAGTGCCGGCCGCCCCGGCGCCGTCGCCCGCCAGAGCCTGGGTCGACATCCTCATCCCGCCACCAGCGTCACAGCCATCACGAGCGTCACAGCCAGCACTGGCTTCGAAGCCAGCATCGTCGCAGGCAGTGCCGCCGCCCTCCGATGGCGCCGGCCAGCTGCCCGGGCACGTCATCGCCCAGCAGGACGCGACGGTCCTGGCCGAGGCGCTCGAGGCGATCGGCGAGCCGGGTGCCACCGGCCTGCCCGAGGTGTACGCGCAGCTGACCGGCGAGCGGCAGCGGGCCGTCATCACCGCCAAGGCCAACCTGGAGACCGAGCTGCGGGCCCACCGGGCCCGCCTGGCGGACCTCGTCGCCGAGCGGGACGCCATCGCGGCCGAGAAGGACGACGCGCCGCCCGCGAGCGACCTGCGCCCGGCCAGCAGGGACGGCCGTCCCGGCGCGCCGCTGTGGCAGCTGGTCCGGTTCGCCGACGGCATCACCGGCGACCGGGCCGCGGCGATCGAGGGCGCGCTGTACGGCGCCGGGCTGCTCACCGCCTGGGTGCATCCCGACCCGGCGCTCACGCAGCGGGCGCTGGCCGCGGCCGAGGCCGACGGCTACCTCGTCGCGGCCGAGGCAGTGCCGGGCCGCAGCCTCGCCCACGTCCTGATTCCCGAGCAGCAGGACCAGGTTCCCGTGGGCGTGATCGACGCGGTGCTGCACTCGGTCGGGCTCACAGAGGACGTGCCAGGGACCGCGGGCGCGGTCGTTCTGGTCAGCGAAAAGGGGCACTTCGCGGCGGGACCGCACGTCGGTGCCAGGCCCAAGGCGGCGCCCGAGTTCATCGGCGCGACCAACCGGGCCAGCAGGCGGCAGGCCAGGCTCGCCGCGCAGGACGCCCTGATCGCCGGCGCGCATGAGCGCGAGCAGGACCTGGCGGCGCGGCTGGCCGCGGTGACCAGCCTGCTCGACGACTTCGCCGCGGCTCGCCGCGAGCTGCCCGGCACGCGCCCGATCGCCGCGGCCGCCGAGGCGGTGGGCAGGCACGCGGCGCTGCTCGCCCGGGCCAGGGACGACCTGGTCGCGGGGCGCAAGGCCCTCGACGGCGCGATCGCCGAGCTGGACGCCAGGACGCGCCAGCTCAGGCAGGCCGCAACCGAGCGGCGCGTGCCCGTCTTCTCCCACCGGACCGACGGGGGATCGCCCGCGGGCGGGCAGCTGATGGCCACCGCCCACGAGCGGGTCGACAGCATCGCCCGGGCCGCCGCCGAGTTCGAGAACGCCGCCGTCGCCCTGCACAACGAGCGGTCCAGCCTCGCCCAGGCGCAAGAGGACCTCGCCGAGCAGGCCGAGGTCATCGAACGGCAGCGCTCGGAGTACGCCGAGGCGGAATCCGTCCTTGACCAGGCGCAGCGACTTCAGGAGGCACTGGAAGAGGAGTTCCGCGCGCTGGAAGAGGCCCTGGCCTCGGACGTGCAGCGGGTGCTCGAGGAGATCAGGGCGGCCGAGCTCGGGATCGCCGCCGCGCGGCGCGGCTACGACGACCTGGACCGGGTCGCCCGGGGCGAGCACGACCAGGCCGTGACGGCCGCGGGGACCCTGCGCGGCGAGCGGCAGTCGCTGGCCGAGGCGGTGGCGGCGGTGCATGAGCAGGCCGCGGGCTTCGCTGAGCTCGCCCGGCCCGACCTGCGGTCGATCATCGGGCTGCCCGGCGGCGACCTGCCGCACTGGCCCGACGCCGCCCAGTGGCCGGACCCGCGACGAGCCAGCGAGGAACTGGCGGCCATGCTCGAGGCCGGCGCAGGCGAGCCGGACATCCGCGCCGTCCTGCCCGCAGGCGTGCCGGAGGTCCTCGACGCCTACGGGGCCGCGACGAAGGGCGGACGGCAGGTCACCGAGGGCGTGGTCAAGAACGCGTCCGACCGGATGTCCACCGGCCTGAAGGACTTCGAGCAGGCCCTGGAGGCGTGCGAGGGGGACTACCGGGTGGACTGGGAGCCGGGCGCGGTCGTGGTCGTCAGCGTCATCGACGACGAGGGACGCAAGCCGGTCGGAGCCTTCGCCGACCGGATCAGGGAGCGGGCGCAAGACCAGGGCGTCCTGCTCGAGGACCGGGAGCGCAAGGTCCTTGAGGATGAGCTGCTGGCCGGGCTCGCCCACCAGATCCACGGCCGGGTGCTCGCGGCCCGCGACCTGACCCGCGACATGGACGCCGACACCCGCTCCAAGCCGATGTCGTCCGGCATCACGATCGGCATCCGCTGGGCCCAGTCGGACAGGTCCGACAACATGGTTCCCAACTATGCCGAAGCCCGGCGGGCGGTCTCCAGGCTCCTGGAGCGCGACCAGCCAGGACCGGAGCGCCTGGCCGAGCTGAGGGGCCTCATCCGGGACATGGTCAGGGGATACCGTGCCGCCCATCCGCGGGCCACCTACCGTGAGGCCCTGGCCGCCGCCCTTGACTACCGAAGCTGGCACGCCTTCGAGCTGCTCATGAAGACGCCGGGCGAGCCCGAGGCGCGGCTGACCCGGGCCAAGCACTCGGTCATGTCGGGTGGCGAGAAGTCCGCGTCCATTCACCTGCCGCTGTTCGCCGCCGCGAACGCCCTCTACTCCTCGGCCAAGCCGGACTGTCCCCGGATGATCGCGCTGGACGAGGCGTTCGCGGGAATCGACGAGCGCTACAAGCCCGACCTGTTCGGCCTGACGGTCAAGTTCGACCTGGACCTGTTCATGACCGGCCACGACCTGTGGGTCACCTGCGACACCGTGCCGATGATCGCGCACTACGACATGTACCACGACAAGACCACCCGGACCGTGTCGTCGCTGCTCGTGCTGTGGGATGGCACCGCGCTCGTCGACGCCTCGGCCTCCTTCGCCGACAACGAGGCGCTGGCGACGGAGCTGCTCGGCTTCCGCTCGACCAGGCACGCGCCGCTGGGCACGGCCGCGACCCTCTACACCCAGCCCGCCGGCCCGGACCCATCCGACGACGAGGACGAGGACGACTGACCGTCCCGAGCGGGCGCGAGCGGCAGGCCGCTCGCGCCCGTTGCCTCGTCAGCCCAGGGACCGGGCGGGCTGGACCGGCAGGTTCGCCGCTCGCCAGGCCTGGAATCCGCCGTCCAGGTCGGTCACCTCGGCCAGCCCCAGGCGGCGCAGCGAGATGGCCGCCAGCGACGAGGCGTACCCCTGCGAGCACATCACGATGATCCGCGCGTCCGGGCGGGCCAGCGCCGGTATCCGGGCCTCGCTGCGCGGGTCGAGCCGCCATTCAAGGACGTTGCGGCCGATGATGATCGCCGCGGGCACCTCGCCCTCCACGATCCGCTGCTCAAGCGGGCGGATGTCGACCAGGACCGCTCCCTCGGTCATCGCCGCCAGCGTGGCCTCGGGCCGCAGCCTGGCCAGCCCGCTGCGCGCCTCGACCAGCAGCTCGTCGATGCCAGGCGCGCCATCGGGCAGCGCCTCGAAGCCCAGCCTGGCCGCCGACGCGCTCGCCGCGGCCAGCGCGGTGTCGGCGCCGCCGCGCCCGCGCGAGCCCTCCGGGCCCTCGATCGCCACCGTCTCCCGCGCGATCAGGCCATAGTCGGTCGCCATGTAGTAGGTCATCGCCGACAGCGGCGGTGAGTACGCGTGAATGCTGGCCGCCGCCGTGCCACCGCCGTGGCCGACGTCGTGCACGTGGCCAGGGCCGAACGCGACCGCCTCGCCCACGACCAGCTCACGATGGGCCAGCCGGCGGCCGCTTGGCACCCGGTACTGCTCAAGCAGGCTGCCGCTGGCCACCGCGAACGACCCCGACGAGCCGCCATGGTCATGCCAGTCGGTGTTCTGGCCGCGCTCCCAGGCCAGCAGCCACACATCGCAGGAGTTGGACCGGTGCAGCGGCAGGTACCAGCGCACGTCCGGGTCATAGACCACCAGGTCGGCCCACAGCTCACGGCGCTGCACCAGCGCGACCGTGACCGCACGCAGCTGGGCCACCGACAGCCGGCCGCTCTGCGGCGCGAGCTCGCGCATCACGTCCGCGATGGCCTGCTGCCGCTGCGGGCTGACGCCCCAGCCCGGCTTGAGCCCGCTGCCGGCGCCATAGCCGTCGGTGGCGTCGGTGATTCCATCCTGCTCGGCGCCGGATCCGCTGGACCTCACAGTTGCGGCAGTCATTCGGCCTCCTTCGGTTGGCGTAGCCCTCTAGGCCTATCGTCTTTTCCTGCGCAGGATTCGTCGATTCTTCGTATCGGCGTCCGCTGCTGTCAAGCCGACGGCTCCCTCGATTGTCGGCCTTTCCGGTGATCTGTCCTGTGGCGGGAGGGCCTCCCGGGTAGGGTCGGGTGGGGGTTGGCAGGCGCTGGAGGCGCGGTGAGCGAGGATTTCCTGGTACGGGGCGGTTTCGAGGCGGGGTCGGTGGTGGCCGGGTACCGGATCGAGTCGCGGATAGGGTCCGGCGGGATGGCGGTGGTGTACCGCGCCCGCGACGAGCGGCTCGGGCGGTCGATCGCGCTCAAGGTGATGGCGCCCGAGTGGACCGGGGACGAGGAGTTCAGGCACCGGTTCGTCGCGGAGTCCCGCGCCGCGGCCAGGGTTGATGACCCGCACGTCATCCCGGTGTATGAGGCGGGCGCGGCGGGCGGGATGCTGTTCATCGCGATGCGGCTGGTGACCGGCACTGACCTGCGGGGGGTGCTCAGCCGCGAGGGCGTGCTGCCGCCAGCGCGGGCGCTTGAGCTGCTGTCTCCGGTGGCGTCGGCGCTGGATGCCGCGCACGCCGCCGGGCTGGTGCACCGGGACGTGAAGCCGGGCAACATCCTCGTCGACGAGCGGCGCGGGCGCCCCGATCACGTGTACCTGGCCGATTTCGGGCTGAGCAAGGGCGCCGCGGGCGGCGTGAGCCTGACCGGGGCGGGCAACTACCTGGGCACGCCGGATTACTCGGCCCCCGAGCAGGTCCAGGGGCATTACGTGGACGGGCGCGCTGACCAGTACGCGCTGGCGTGCGTGGCCTTCGAGTTGCTGACCGGCGAGGCGCCCTATGAGCGGGACATGCCGATGGCCGTGCTGCTCGCGCACGTGTCCGAGCCGCCGCCGTCGCTGGCCGCGCGACGGCCGGGCACGCCGGTGATGGCGGACCGGGTGATGGCCAGGGCACTGGCCAAGCGGCCGGACCAGCGGTTCGCGTCCTGCCGGGACTTCACCGACACGCTTCGGCAGACGTTCGGCCTGATGCCTTACGGCTCGAGCGTTGCCACCTACCCGGGCGCGGCGGCCCACCCGCCCGCCAGCCACGGACCAGGACCAGGCCAAGGACCGGCACCAGGCCGGGGGCCAGGACTGGGACAGGGGCCGGGGCTCGGCCAGGGGCAGGGGCAGGGACCGACCGTGGCGGACCGGTACCGTGAGTCCGGCACCACGCGCGGCGTGGCGGCTGGCCGGGGTGCCCGCCCGGGCGATGGCGCGCCGGCCCGGCGCCCGCGGCGCCGTCCGCTGCTGATCGCGCTGGCCCTGGCGGTGCTCGCCGCCGCGGTCGTCATCCCCTGGCTGCTTGTCTCCAGGCCCGGCGCCAGCCCCGCCGCCAAGGCCCCGCCAAGGACCACACAAGCGGCGCGGGCCACGACGCAGGCCGGGCTGCCGGGCACCCTCACCGCTCCGGCCGGCAGCCACGCCGCGGAATCGGCGGCGTTCAAGCCGGGCACGGCCACCCTGGCCGTGGGCATGTTCAACGGCGATGCCGACCTGTGGGACACCACGACCAGGAGCATCATCCACGTCCTGCACGAGCCCGGCGGAGGGACCGAAGGCACGGCCATGGTGGCGTTCGGCCCCGGTGGCACCACCCTGGCCGTCGGCGACGGCGGCGACGTGTACCTGTGGGACACCGCGACCGGCAAGAACACCGCCACCCTGCCCACCCCCGCCGATGCGTCCGGCCAGAGCGTGACCTCGGTCGCGTTCGGGCCCGGTGGCACCACCCTGGCCGTCGCCTACACCGGCGGCGGCGTCTACCTGTGGGATACCGCCAGCGAGCAGACCACCGCCACCCTCACCGGGCCCGCCGAGGGCGGCGTGACCCTGGTGGCGTTCGGGCCCGGCACCACCCTGGCCGTCGGCTACAGCACCGGCGACATCTACCTGTGGAGCACCGCGACCGGCAAGAGCACCGCCACCCTCAGCGGGCCTCCCGGCCTGGTCGGCACGGCCGGCGTGAGCTCGGTGGCGTTCAGCCCCGGGGGCTCCACGATGGCCGTCGGCTACGACAACGGCGACGTCTACCAGTGGGACACCACGAGCGAGCAGGCCATGGCCACCATCGCTCCTCCGGCCAGCAGCCAGGCCAGTGCCACGGTGACGTTCGGGCCAGTCGGCGCCACCCTGGCCATCGGCTACGACAACGGCGACGTCCACCTGTGGGACACCACGACGCAGAAGACCATCGGCATCCTCCACGCCCCCAGCCACGGGGCCGGCGGCGTCAGCGCGCTGGCGTCCGGGCCCGGCGGCACCCTGGCCGTCGGCACCGCCAACGGCGACGTCTACCTCTGGCATGTCAGGGGCTAGAGCCTCGGGCCAGCCAGATGGCTGATTTTTCGCTGACGCGGACGGTGGACGCCCTGGGGCTATCGCACAACCTGCCGACGCAGATGTCCAGCTTCATTGGCCGGGAGGCTGAGCTGGCGGCGGTGCGGGCGCTAGTGGCGGGGTCCCGGCTGGTGACGCTGACCGGTGCGGGCGGAGTGGGCAAGACCCGGCTGGGACTGCAGGTGGCGGCCGGGCTGCTTGACGGGTCGGGAGACGGGGTGTGGTTCACCGACCTTGCCCCGCTGGGCATCGACGGTGAGCGGGTGTACCAGGTGCCGTCGATGGGGGTGCCGGCTGATGATGCCGACGTTGCCGCGGTGCGGGCCAGTGAGGCGGTGCGGCTGCTGGCGGACCGGGCCGCCGCGCAGGGGGTGACGCTGGCCGGAGATGAGGACGGCGCACAGCTAGCCGCGCGGATCTGCCGGCGGCTTGACGGTATCGCACTGGCCCTGGAGCTGGCGGCCGCGCGGCTGCGGGTGATGTCCGCGCAAGAGCTTGAGGCCCGGCTGGATGAGCGATTCGCCCTGCTGACCGGGGGGTCGCGGGCCGGGTTGCCGCGGCAGCAGACGCTGCGGGCGATGGTGGACTGGTCATGGGGGCTGCTTTCTGGCGCCGAGCGGGCGGTGCTGGCCCGGCTGTCGGTGTTCGCCGGCGGGTTCGGGCTGGCGGCGGCCGAGGCGGTGGCCGCCGGACCAGACGTTCCCGCCGCCGAGGTGCCGGCGCTGCTGGACGCGCCGGCCTCCCAGCGGGCGTCACTGCCTCGTGCCCGGGCGCTGGTCGCTGTCGCCCACCTCTTGGAGCACACGGGTGGTTACGCGATCGCGGCCAGCTACTGCCAGGAGGCGCTGGTCCTTGCCCATGCGGCCGCTGACGATCACCTGGTCGCCGAGTTGCTCTATCAGCAGGCCTGGCTCTTGCTGCGCCATGGGCAAGCTGGGGCCGCGCTGCCGCTGGTCGAGCGCGGACTTGACCTCGTCCGCCCGGCCAGACAGCCCCGTCTGAACGCCCGCCTGCTGGCCGCCCGGGCGTACGCCAGGGACGCCGAGGGAGACCATCAGGGCGCGACCCGCGACGCGGCCGAGTCCCTGCGGTTGTTCCGCCAGGCCGGTGACCGGCTCCAGGCGGGGCGAATGCTCGGCAACCTCGGCACCGTCGAGCTGTCGGCGGGGGACCTGCCTGCTGCCCGCAGCCACCTGGCCGAGGCGCTCGATATCGCCCGCACGTTCAACGACCGTTCGGGCGTCGTCTTTGAGGCTTTCAGCCTTGGCCTGGCCGAGTACCTTGGCGGCTCGCGGGAAGCTGCCCGTGCCCTGTTCGAGGAATCGCATGACCTGGCCCGGCGGGCGAGGATGAGAGGGCAAACCGCCCTCGCGTTGCTCGGCCTGGCCCTGACCCGCCAGGACAGCGCGGACCAGGCCTGGTCGGCCCGGCTGCACGGCGCGGCCGAGCAGGCCCTCGCGGACCTGGGCCATGCCCTCGAGCCGCTGGAAGCCCGACTCGCCGACCAGGATCGAAAGCGGCTGCGGGGCCGGTGGCGATGCTGACGCCACGCGAGCTTGACGTGCTCAGGCTCGTCGCGCAGGGACTGAGCAACCCCGACATCGCCCGGCGGCTGAGCAGAAGCGAGCACACCGTCCACCGCCACCTGGCGAACATCCTGGGCAAGCTCGGCCTGTCATCCCGCGCCGCCGCCGCGGCCTGGGCAGTGCGCGCCGGGCTGGTATGAGCCTGGCCCGATCGGGCCATCCGCCGCGGCCGCGAGTACCTGGCCCGATCGAGCGAAGCGCCAGCGCCGCTCGGCCGTGTACCAATAGGCAGCGTGGGGAAGCGATTTCAATCGGGCAGAGCACATGGTCCCGCGCGGGTGGTCGTCTCCTACTGGACTCGCCTGCTGGACTTCCCACGAATCTGGGATAGCGGGATCGTGCCTGGCTTGCATAATGGGCAGGGACGGAGAGAGGGGACATGGGCTCGCCGGAACTGAGGCGTGGCACCGGGTCTGTCGCGACGGCGCAGCACCAGCCACAGTCGCGAGACGTATCTGAATAGAACCGAGTTAGGGGTTATGCGTGGGCAGGATTTCTTGGCCATTTCCGGTAGGCCGGTCACGGAGCGGCGGGCTGCGGGCGGTGCTATCGACCTCCAGCGCATTTCTTTTTCTCGCTGGGCTCCTTGTTGCGCCGTTCGCTCTTCTCGCAAGTGCTCCGGCTTATGCGGACACTCCCGCCAACACGCCCTTCCTCACCTGGAACATGCAGGGGGCGACCACGGGAGGCCAGAGCCTTTGGACGTCCTACCTTCCCACGATCCTGAATGCACAGCAGGTGGAGGGTAATAACGCGCCTCAAGTTATCATGCTGCAAGAAGCGGGTCCCAGTGCGCCGGTCCCGTCTACCATCCAGCCCAACCCGACTGCAACCGCGTCCAACCCGAACGGAGACGGGCGGGTTACGTACGTCGTGTGGAACCGGGGGAGCAATAGTCGCCCCGACGTCTGGAACATATATTTCCTGCAGAGCAGTAATCCGCAGGTGCCGGGCGGCCGGGTCAACACGATAGTCATGTCCAGGCTGGTGGCCAACCAGGTCATGGTGGTGGATAATCCATTTGCGCTCACCCAGAACCGTCCGGGCCGGCCGGCTATCGGCATCCGCCTGGGGGACGACTGGTACTTCAGCTATCACGCGCTCACCGGAGGAGGTGGAGACGCGTCGGCCATGCTCACCGCGATCGGCGGGGCGGTTCGGGGCTCGCAGCCGGCGGGAGTCACCTACAACTGGACCGTTGGCGGGGACTTTAACACCGAGCCCAACTCCCTGGCAGCTCGGATTGGCCATGGAGCGGTCCCCACTCCGTCGGGTCAGCCACCCCGAATCGTAGCCTCCGGCCAGCCCACGCACAACAGCGGCAGGGAACTGGATTATGCCGTGACGACCACGCCGAACCCCGAGTCCATCGAGGCACTCACCCCGCTACCGAACCAGGGCGGGTCAGACCACCAGCCGGTAGCGGTGGTACCGGCGCCGACAAGGCCTGCCCCGAGCCCGACCGTTCCTGCGCCCACCTATGCGTATAGCCCCATGGCAGTCGGCGGATGGGCGATGGACGGGGCGAACCCGGCGGGGGCTGCACTCCTCGGGTACGCAGGCATGCGGGTTCCAGTGCGACAATGCGTACAGCAGTATGTTGGTAGTTCCTCCTGCCGGGCCTCCTTCCTGCCATCCAGTGCCTCAAAGGCCGCGCCCGCAGCGGCCGCCAGCAATGTCACCTTCGATTACGTGGGTTCCGTGACCGCGGGAAACGTTGGTACGGGCGAGGATGAGGAAGACGCGTTCCCTGGGGAGAGCATCGACCAGATCCGGCAGCATCTGGTCACGGACCTGCCGGTGTACAAGCCCGACGTCATCCTCCTGCAGCTTGACGTCGCCAACGACCTGGACAAGGGCGTGACGGCCACCCAGGAAGCGAGCGAGCTGCAGGCTCTGCTGAACCAGATTTACTACATCCTGCCCAACACGACAGTGCTGCTCGGCGACCCGACTCCGTCGGTCAACGCGGCGACCCAGAGTGCGATCTACACCGGGAGCGGCTCCTACATCTCCCAGTCCAACCAGATCGTTGCCGACATGGCATTGGCAGGGCATCGGATTCAGGCGGTCCCCCTCGATTTCGAGGACGATACCGGTGACCTGGACACCACCGCGCCGGCCGACGGGGTACCCAACTACAACGGCTACGTGGACATGGCCAGCGTTTACGCGACCGCCCTGCTGAACCTGGAGCAGGCCCGCACGATCGTCGATCAAGACGCTGTCGTCGTGAACCCGTCCAGCATCATCGAGGATGGCTCCGGGATCGACGACACCGGCGAGGGGGGCAGCCTCAGCGGCGGGCCGTGCGATATCTACGATTACTACGGCACGCCGTGCGCAGCGGCCTACAGCATGACCCGGTCGTTGTACGCGAACTATGACGGGCCGCTGTACCAGGTCACGCGGGCGGACGGCACGACGGATGACGTCGGGCCGCTCACCCCTGGCGGGGTTGTCAACGCGCCCGCGCAGGACTCGTTCTGCGCAGGGACCACGTGCACGGTCACCAAGATCTACGACCAGTCGCCGGACGCGAACAACCTGACGATCGAGGGCGGCGGCGGCGCCAACCACTCGGCGGACCAGGGCGCGATCGCCAACGCGCTGCCGGTCAGGATCGGCGGCAACGAGGCGTACGGTGCGGACATCGAGCCGGGTACCGGGTACCGGGACGACACCACCACCGAGATCGCGACCAAGGGCGCGCCCGAGGGCATGTACATGGTGGCCAGCGGCACCCACGTCAACTCCGGCTGCTGCTTCGACTTCGGCAACGTCGAGACCAACAACAACGACAACAACGCCGGCCACATGGACGCGGTCAACCTCACCACCTGGTGTGGCGGCAACTCCTCGCCCTGCGCCGGGGACGGCCCGTGGGTGGAGGCCGACCTGGAGAACGGCCAGTGGATGGGCAACGGCCCCAACCCGAATGACACGGGCAACGACAGCAACTACGTCACCGCGATGCTGAAGAACAACGGGCAGGACGCGTTCGAGCTGCAGGGCGGTGACTCGACGTCCGGCGGGCTGACGAAGTGGTACGACGGGGCGCTGCCGTCCGGCTACCAGCCGATGCACCAGGAGGGCGCGATCGTGATGGGCACCGGCGGTGACAACAGCAACGCCGATATCGGCTCGTTCTTCGAGGGCGTGCTGACGACGGGCTTCCCGTCGGATGCCGCCGACGCGGCGGTGCAGGCCAACATCGTCGCCGCGGGCTATGCCGGCAGCACCAACCCCGCCGGGTTCACCAGCCCCGTCCCCGGCGGCGCGGCGGCGAGCGCGGCCGGCGAGGGGCTGGTTCACCAGGGGTACTCCAGCGTGTTCACGGTGGACCCGGTCAACGGGCACTTGCATGAGACGTACCTGCCGAAGATGTTCGACTCCTGGCAGACGCATGACCTGTCGTCGACGGCCAGCGGCGACCTGCCGGGCACCCCGCCGGTGATGGCGGGCACGCAGCCGGTGGCATTGCTGCACTGCGGGTACACCAGCGTGTTCACCGTGGACGAGAACGGTGACCTGCAGGAGACGTACCTGTCGGCGATCGGCCAGTCGTGGAAGACGCATGACCTGTCGGCGCTGTACGGCACGCCGCCGACGAACGTGACGCCGACCGCGGTGGTGCATGCGGCCGGGGCGCCGGGCAGCCCGCCGGCGGCGTGCGGGTACACCAGCGTGTACACCCGGGACCGCAACGGCGACCTGGAGGAGTCGTACCTGCCCGCGGTGGGCCAGGGGTGGACGAAGCAGGACCTGTCGGCGAACTATCAGGCCCCGCAGATCCAGCCGGGGACGTCGCCGGTGGCGGTGGTGCACTGCGGCTACACCAGCGTGTTCACGGTCGACGCGGTCGGCCATCAGCTGCAGGAGACGTACCTGCCCGCCATCGGCCAGGCGTGGAAGACCCAGCCGCTGAACGCCCCGCCGACGGCCACCACCCCGACGGCGGTGGTGCACCTGGCCGGGGCGGCGGGCGCGTCGGGCGACTGCGGGTACACCAGCGTGTTCACGGTGGACGAGGGCAGCCAGCACCTGCAGGAGACGTACCTGCCGAACGCGGGGTTCCCCGGCGACCCGTGGCTCACCCACGACCTGTCCTCGACGGCGCCGACGATGGCCGGCACCCCGCCGGTGGCGCCGGGCACGCAGCCGGAGGCGCTGGTGCACTTGGGCTACACCAGCGTGTACACCGTCGATGAGGGCAGCCAGCACGTGGAGGAGACCTACCTGCCCGCGATCGGCGACAGCTGGACCGCCCAGGACCTGACCACTAACTACAAGGCCCCGGTGACCGACCAGTCCCCGGTGGTGCTGCTGCACCCGGACGCAGGCGGCAGCCTCGGCTACGTCAGCGTGTTCACCGCCGGTGAGTTCAGCGACGACCTGGAGGAGACCTACCTGCCCGACACCGGGTTCCCCGGCGACCCGTGGCTGACCCAGGACCTGTCGACGGGCTACACCGTCCCGCCGGTGGCCGTGACGAACTCAGCCAACCAGGCGAGCTGGACGGTGGCCCACGGCGGGTACACCAGCGCCTACACCGTCGACTGGCCGGCCAATGGGGCCAGCGGCGGTACGCTGCAGGAGACCTACCTGCCCCAGATGTTCGGCACCTGGTCCACCAAGCCGCTGCCGGCCCCCGGCGTGTCGGTGTTCACCCGGCCGGTCGCGCTGGTCCACGACGGGTATGCCAGCGTCTACACCGTCGACTCGGGCGACTCCAGCCATGCCGCCGGTGACCTGCAGGAAACCTACCTGCCCGCGATCGGCGGCTCCTGGTCCACCCAGGACCTGTCCAAGCAGACCGGCGCCCCGCCGATCGCGGCGGGCAGTTCCCCGGCGGCGGTCTTCCACGACGGGTACACCAGCATCTACACCGTCGACACGAACGGCGACCTGGAGGAGACCTTCCTGCCCGCACTCGGCGGCTCGTGGAAGAGCCAGGACCTGACCCAGGTTTACCAGGCCCCGAAGGTCCTGGCCGGCACCTCACCGGTCGCGATCTACCATGACGGGTACACCAGCGTCTTCACCGTCGACGCGGGCAACCCTAACGGTTCCGGCGGTGACCTGCAGGAGACCTTCCTGCCCGTCATGGGCGGCGGCTGGTCCACCCACGACCTGACCCAGATGACCAGCGGCCAGCAGGTAGAGGCGGGCACGTCCCCCACCGTCGTCTTCCACGACGGCTACGTCAGCGTCTACACCGCCGACGCGAGCTACCCGAACGACACCTACGGTGACCTGCGGGAGACCTACCTGCCCGCCATCGGAGACAACTGGGTCACCCAGGACCTGACCAGCAAGTACAACCTCCCGGGCGTCATCTACGGCGCGACGCCGGCCGCGCTGTACCACACCGGCTTCACCAGCGTCTACTTCTCCGACTGGTCGACCGGCGGCCTGGATGAGGCCTACCTGCCCGCTATCAGCGACGCCTGGGGCTGGAACGGCCTGTCGAAGTCCCCTCCCGGGGCCCCGACACCAGACCAGTCCCTGATCTCACCGCTGCTCCATTACGCCCCCAACGACGGCCTGACCTGGACCAGCGTCTTCACCATCGACAGCGGGAGCAACGACCTGCAGGAGACCTACCTGCCCGCCATCGGCGGCACCTGGAGCAGTCAGGACCTGTCTACGGAGAGCCCCCCGGGCACCCCACCCTGGTAAGCGGCCGCCCTCCCGGCCGAAGCCGAGCCGGCTGGCCCACCCGGGCCGGCCGGCTCGGTGGTGCCCGCGACCGCGGTACCGGGAAGGCGGGCCTGACCCGGCGGTACCATCGGGCTGCCGGACGAGGGGGAGGATGACAATGACGAGCAGGCCGTTTGACGGTCCGGAGTACCGCCGCCTGCTTGACGCGGCCCGCCGCTCCCTGGAGCGGACCGGTGGCTCGCTGGACGGCTCGATCAGCATTGCCGCTCCCAGCGATGCCGAGCGCAAGGCCGTCATCGGCATCACCGGGACCTATCGTGAGGGTGGCGCCAGCCGCCTGACCGCGCGACTGTCCGACCTGGACGCGGCTGTCGCGGAGGCAACAGGCAGCGGCCTGGCTGACCTGCTGGCCGCGATCTTCGGCGGTCCGCTGCGTGACCGGCCGGCCGAGCGGGAGCGGCTCGCGGCCGGCGTGGACAAGTGCGCCCGGCTGCTGAGCGACAGCTACCTGGCGTCGTGTGACTGGTACTCGTCCTGGGTGGCCGGGCTGCGCGCGGACGGGACGCTGACCCGCCTGGTCAACGCCTCCGACATCGGGCCGGTGCTACAGGCGGTCAACGTCCTTGAGGCGATGGACGGCCGGGACGCCCCGGTCCTGCTCCAGGCCCTGGCGGCCGAGGTCACCGGGGACACCAAGGCGCTGAGCCACCCGGCGCCGCTGTCCTCGCTGGTCCTGCGGGCGCTGGCACTGCGGCTCGGATTGCCAAGGCCGCTGTCGGCCGAAGACCGGCGCGACCTGTGGGACGAGTTCGACGTGGTCGTCGATGACCTGGCTAGCCGGGTGCTCGTGCTCGGGCTGCCCGCCGTCGGCGAGGGCCTTGGCGACTGGCTCACCTCGGCGGCGCGCCGGGGCATGCCGTTCTACGTGACGCTCCAGCAGCTGGTCTCGATGCCGCTGTCGGTCGGCGAGCCGGTCGTCTACGTCTGCGAGAACCCGGCCGTGCTGCGGGCCGCCGCCGGCTCGCTCGGGTCGCTGTCGCTGCCGCTGGTCTGCACCGAGGGCCGCCCGTCGACGGCGTTCCACCGGCTGGCGTCCGCGGTCGTGGCCGGCCGGGGCGAGCTGCGCTACCACGGGGACTTCGACTGGCCAGGCATCTCGATCGCCGCCTCGGTGATGTCCCGCCACGGCGCCACGGCGTGGCGGCTCGGCTCGGCGGACTACCTGGCGGGCGTGCGCGCCTGCGCCACGTCGGGCGAGAGCGTGCCCCTGTCGGGAGCGCCGCTTCAGACACCCTGGGACCCGTCCCTGTCCCCGGCGATGGCCCAGGCCGGCCAGGTCATCTACGAGGAGTCGGTAATCGACGCCCTGCTGGCCGACCTCCAGGGCTGACCGGCTCGATTGCGATGCTCGCCTCCTGGTCACGGCAGCCGGCCGGCCAGGGCAGCTCCTAGGGCACCGCCGTCACGGGAAATCCAGTGGCGACGTGACCAGGACAAACTGGATCATGGAAGCATGGGCGAGCTCGCAAGGAACGGGTGGGGTCCAGTGAACCAGGGATGGTCCGTCGCCGGCCCGGCCGGGCAGCAGGGGTCGTCGCCTGGTTCCCCGCCACGGCACGTTACCGACCTGACCCGGCAGCGGCTGGTGCGCCATGGGCTGGCCGCCGCCGTGGCGCTGGCCGAGCGGCTCGAGCTGCCCGGCGAGGACCATGTCGTGCTGTCCAACCGGGGGAACCTCCTCGTGCACTTTCCCGTCGCCGGCGTCGTCGCCCGGGTCGCGACGCTCACCGCCTGGACGCGCCGCGAGCCGCTGCGCTGGCTGGCCCGTGAGATAGCGGTCGCCCGGCACGTCGCCGCAAGCGACGGCCCGGTGGTGCCGCCCGCGCAGGGCACCGACCCAGGACCGCACTGGCAGGACGGCTTCGCGATAAGCCTCTCCGAATTTCTCGCCATAACGTCCCCTTCCGCTGTCCCCACCCCCGCCGACTGCGGCACCGCGCTGGCCGAGTTCCATGAGGCAGCCAGCGACTGCCCAGCCGACCTTGGGTTCCTCGCGCCCGCGACCGATCAGGTAACCGATGCCCTGGCGGTCATCGAGCGTGAGGCGCTCGCCGACGGCGCGACGGTCGCCGCGCTGCGCGCGGCCCACGGGCGCGCGCTGGCCGAGATCGCCTGGGCGTCCGGCGGATCGGCCCGCATGCCCGGGGGGCAGGCGACCGGGGACCAGGCGGCCGGGGGACAGGCCGCCGGGCTGGCGCCCGTCGTGCTGCATGGCGACGCGCACGCGGGCAACCTGCTGCACGACGCGCACGCGCCGGGCCGCGGCTGGGTGTGGACCGACCTGGAGGAGGCCACCCGCGGCCCCGCCGCCTGGGATCTCGCCACGCTCACCAGCGGCTACGACGAGGCGGGCACCCGCCAGGCGCTGGCCGCCTACGCGGCCAGGTCCGGGATGGGCGTCCCCGCGGCCGAGTCCCTGGTGCCGTTCCGGCGCGCCCGCGACCTGGAGGCGACCGTATGGCTGATCTGCCTGGCCCGGCTGTATCCCGAGCGCTACGCCGCCCTGGCCGTCGAGCGCCTTGCGGCGCTGCTCAGCCGCCAGTGAACTCGGCGATCGCCGACTCCCAGGCGTCCAGCGCGCGATCCACCGGGCCAAGGCCCGCCGCGGGCAGCCAGTGCACGACCCGGTCAAAGCCGGCCGCCTCGTAGGCCTCGATCTGCCTCGGGTCGGCCGGCAAGCCCATCACCTGCAGCGAGATGGGCCGCTCGGCCCGGGCGCGAAGCTCGGCCGCGCGCGGCAAGATGCCGTCCGGCTGGTAGTTGGGCATCCAGGCGTCGCCATACGCGAGCACCCGGTCGACGACCGTCGGTCCGTCCCCGCCGACGAGGACCGGCGGGTGGGGGCGCTGCGCGGGCTTCGGCCAGGACCAGATCCGGTCGAAGCGCACGAACTGCCCCGAGTACGACGCCTCGTCCTGCGTCCAGATCGCCTTCATCGCCTCGACCCGCTCGCGCAGCACGTCCATGCGCCGTCGCGGGTCGGTCCCGTGGTTGGCGATCTCCGGCCGGTTCCAGCCCGCGCCGATCCCGAACTCGAACCGGCCACCGGACAGGTAGTCGACGCTCGCGACCTCCTTGGCCGTGATGATCGGGTCGCGCTGGATGAGCAGGCAGATGCCCGACCCGACGCGCAGCCTGGTCGTCGCGCTCAGCGCGGCGGTGACCGCCACGAACAGGTCGAGGGTACGGGAGTAGTGGCGCGCCAGCGGCCCGTTGCCGCGGGGCGTGTGATCCACCGGAATGTGCGTGTGCTCAGGGAAGAACAGGGACTCCTGGCCGCGCTCCTCGGCCAGCCGTGCGACGGCATCCGGCGCGATCCCCTCATGGCTCGCAAAGACGGCAACGCCAAACTCCATGTTCATCCTCTCTCGCCCCGCTGACCGCTCTACCCGCTGGCCGGCGCTAGACACCGCAAACCAGCAGGTAGCAAACTACAACGGTCAGGCCGCGACTCAATGACGAGGGGACAGGCAGCATGCCGGGCAAGAGCTACACGTCGACGGTGACGGACACCCCGCTGCTGGGCGACACGATCGGGGAGAACTTCGATAAGACGGTCGCCCGGTTCCCCGATCGCGACGCGCTCGTGGACGTCCCCGCCGGCAGGCGCTGGACCTACGCGGAGCTGAAGGCGGACGTGGACGCGCTCGCCCTTGGCCTGCTCGCCGCGGGCATCGGCCAGGGCGACCGGGTCGGCATCTGGGCACCGAACTGCGCCGAGTGGACTCTCACCCAGTACGCGACCGCGAAGATCGGCGCGATCCTGGTCAACATCAACCCGGCCTACCGGACCAGCGAGCTTGAGTTCGTGCTCAGGCAGTCAGGCGCCAGGCTGCTGATCGCCGCCCAGCGGCTGAAGACCTCCGACTACGCGGCCATGATCGAGCAGGTCGCGCCGCGGGTTGACGCGCTGCGGCAGGTAGTGCTGCTCGGCACGCCGCAGTGGGACGCGCTGCTCGCGGACGGCCGGGCCGGCGACCCGTCCGCACTTGACGCCATCGAGCTCGGGCCCGACGACCCGATCAACATCCAGTACACGTCAGGGACGACCGGGTTCCCCAAGGGCGCGACCCTGTCTCACCACAACATCCTGAACAACGGCTTCTTCGTCGGCGAGCTGTGCCACTACACCGAAGCCGACCGGATCTGCATTCCCGTCCCCTTCTATCACTGCTTCGGCATGGTGATGGGGAACCTGGCGGCCACCAGCCACGGCGCCGCCATGGTGATCCCGGCCCCGTCCTTCGACCCGGTGGCGACGCTGCGCGCCGTCGAGGCCGAGGGCTGCACCTCGCTGTACGGTGTGCCGACGATGTTCATCGCCGAGCTCGCGGCGGACGAGTTCGCCGGCTTCGACCTGGCCACGCTGCGCACCGGGATCATGGCCGGATCGCCGTGCCCGGTCGAGGTGATGAAGCAGGTCATCGACCGGATGGGGATGACCGAGGTGTCGATCTGCTACGGCATGACGGAAACCTCGCCGGTATCGACCCAGACCCGCTCGGATGACTCACTGGAGCGGCGCGTGGCGACCGTGGGCCGGGTCGGGCCGCACCTGGAGGTCAAGGTGATCGACCCGGCCTCGGGCAAGACCGTCCCGCGCGGCGTTCCCGGCGAGCTCTGCACCCGCGGCTACTCGGTGATGCTCGGTTACTGGAACGAGCCGGCCAAGACCGCCGAGGCGCTGGACGCCGCCCGGTGGATGCACACCGGCGACATCGCGGTGATGGACGACGACGGGTACCTGTCGATCACCGGCCGGATCAAGGACATGGTCATCCGGGGCGGGGAGAACGTTTACCCGCGCGAGGTCGAGGAGTTTCTCTACACCCACCCGGACATCCTCGACGCCCAGGTCATCGGCGTCCCGGACGCCAGGTACGGCGAGGAGCTCATGGCCTGGATCCGGATGCGCCCCGGTGCCGAGCCGCTGACCGCGCCCGCGGTCCGCGAGTTCGCGGCGGGCAAGCTCGCCCACTATAAGATCCCGCGCTACGTCCACATCGTCGACGAGTTCCCGATGACCGTCACCGGCAAGGTCCGCAAGGTGGAAATGCGCGAGAAGTCCCTCGCCATCCTCAACCCCAGCCCCGGCCCCTCCTAATGCCCCCCAGCCCCCCAGCTCCCCCAACCCCCCGCTCCCGCTCCCGCTCCCGCTCCCGCCCCCGCTCCCGCTCCAGCCCCGCCCCCGCCCCGCGCGACAGCGATGCGTCATCGTCTTCACGGCACTTTGCCCGCAATGCCGCAGACCTGCTGCCCAGGCGACAGCGATGGAGCAGCGCGTACATCTCCCGAACGCGTCGATGCCGCCATCACTGCCCCTGCCCCACCCGGCGAGGGCTCACGCACGGCTTCATCATCCTCGACCGGCTGCGCCGGCACTTCCCGAACGTCGCCTCGATGCTCATGGACCGGGACACGCTGCTGGCCCACCGCTCCCAGTGGGTCACCGAGGCGGAGCCAGCTTGTCCCGCCCTGACCGCATTGTCACCTGCGGAACTGGGGCTGTACGGCTCGCTCGTCGCGGGGGACTACGGGCCCGCGGTTCGCCTGGAGCAAGAACGAGTCAGCTTCGGGGGCGTATGGGGAGCCGCGGTGGCTCGCGGGCATTAGGCTAGCCACTCAGCATGTGCACGGGAGCGTTGGGTGGCTAAGAGCAACCGCCGGAAGAAGCAGGACCGCGCCAGGGCGGACGCGAAGCAAGCGCTGGAGCAACGGCGGCGAGACCGGGTCGAGCAGGACCGGCTGGCGCAGCGCCGGCTCGAGCTCATCCGTGACCCGGCGACACCGCCCGATGAGCTTGCCGGGCTGCTTGACGAGCATTACGAGGGCACCGCGATCGACGGCGCGCTGGTGGCCAGCTTGCTCGAGGCCGGGGCCGAGCCCGAGCGCCTCGAGGAGACGTCGCGGCTGCTGTGGAGCGATGACTCGCTGACCGCGATCACCTTCGCGGCCGGAGTCGCGCACGCCTGCGGTGACGAGCCCGAGGAGCGCAACCTCCTGGACAAGGCGCTAGCGGTCAGCGACCCGGCGCGGTTTCCCGGCGACCAGGCGACAGCCGGGCGGCTGGGCGTGACCCGGTTCCTGCTGGACGTCGGCTACCTGGGCGAGGCCGTCGAGCACCTTGAGGCGCTGGCCGGCGACTGGCCGCAGGACGAGGAGGCCACCGAGCAGTACGGCGTCGCGATCGAGCGGATCACCGAGGCCGCGGGCGAGGCAGGCGAGGCGGGCGAGGAAGGTGAGGCGGGCGAGCGGGAGCAGGCCGCCCTCGCCCGGTTCGGTGACCGGTCGGGCCTGATGGACCTGTACGAGGCCCTGGGCAAGTACCTGGCGGGCACCAAGCACGGTGCGCACCTGCAGGCCACCGTGGAAGCCCATCGCAAGGCCGTGCTCGACATGGGCTGGGCCGACGGGGAGGCGCAAGGGTTCGGCGAGTTCGCTGAGGAGCTCGCGCTGCTCGGCACCGCCGATAACGACGACCCGGACGCGAACCCGATGGCGGCGTTCGCCGCCGGGCCCTCGGTCACCGCCGACCTGGCCGCCCGGGCGACCGCCTGGTACGAGCACATCCGCTACGGCCTGTGGAAGGTCGACGATCCGGTTCCGTCGCCCGGCGTGTGGGTCACCGACATCGTGTCGGCCGCCCGGCGCTACGTCCAGTTCCCGGCCGAGCGGGTCGGCCGGCTGCCCCGCTGGGCGGTCTGGATGGGCGGCCTGCTGCCGGTCGATGGCATCTGGCGGATCACCGGGCGTGGGGTGTGGCTCTCGCCCCGTGAGGCGGACGCGGCGGCTGAGTTCATCGACCGCGCGGGCGACGAGCTTGCCCGCGCCGTCACCGGCAGCGTGACCCGGGGCATGTCCGACCACCACCCGGAGAAGATCAGGTTCGCCTCGGCCGGCCCGCGGGGCGTCCAGGCTGGGTACGACAGCGCCTTCGACCCCGAGACGGCCGTCATCTCCAGCCGGGTCATCAACGCGCTGGCGACCCGCGTCGCCGCCGAGGTCTACGACTACCGGCGCAGCCCCGCCCGGGCCAAGCACGTCGCGGTCACGGGGTACGACGAGAAGCTGCCCATGCTCCGCGGGCGGACCATCAGGCAGGCCGTGCGGGGCATGCCCGAGGACCAGCTGCGGGTCGAGGCCCTGCTGCGGGACTGGGAGTACCAGTCGGACCTGCTGGCGGCCGTCGGCAAGCCAACAGTCGACATCGGCTCGCTGCGGGCCGAGCTCGGCCTGCCCAGCGACCTCGACGGCGTCGAGGACATCATCGACGTCAGCGACGCCTCCTTAGGCGATCCCGAGGACGGCCGGGTCCGTGGCCAGCGCACGCAGCCGCTCGGCCGGGTCGGCTAGCAGCCTGCGCTCGTCCAGCTTGAGGAAGCCGTTAGTCGAGGTCATCTCGGCGGCCAGCAGGCCGTCGAGGCGGCGGAAGTCGTGCCTGATCTGGAACGTCTTGCCCTCGCCGAACTGGAACACGCAGCCCACGTCGACCTCATCGCCGCCGCGCAGCTCACGGCGGAACTTCAGCTGGACGTCGAGCGCGGCCGGCCCGACCCCGCTGGCCAGCAGGGCGTCCTGGGTGATCCCCGCCGCCGCCATGCACTCCCACCGGGCCTGCTCGGCATAGTGAAGGTACTGCGCCCAGTTGAGGTGCCCCTGGGTGTCGACCTCATACCCCCGGACCCGGAATCGGACATAGAACTGATCGCTCACCAGGCCGACTCTATCCGAGCACAGGCGGTGGCCCATGATCGGCTGGCCGTCATAGGATCGGGTGGTGACCGACTTTGACCCGACCAAGCCGAGTATCGCCCGGGTCTACGATTACGTCCTCGGCGGCAAGGACAATTTCCCCGCCGACCGGCAGCTGGCGGAGCAGCTCATCGCGCTCTTCCCGCCGATCATGGTGACGGCCAAGGAAAACAAGGAATTCCTTGACCAGGCCATCACCTGGGCCGCGCAGGCGGGCTTCGAGCAGTTCATTGACCTGGGCTCCGGGCTGCCGACCACCCCGAGCACGGACTCCAGCGCGTGGGCGGTCGCTCCCGGCGCCCGCGTCGCCTACGTCGACAACGACCCCATCGTGATCCGCCACCTGCACGGGACCCTGGGCATTCAGCCGCAGGTGACCATCGTGGACGGCGACGTGCGCGACGTGAGGTCGATCCTCGCGGCCATCTCCTCCGGCATCGACCTGTCCGCGCCGGCCTGCCTGATCATCGCGGCGATGGTGCACTTCTTCGAGGCCAGCGCGGCCCGTGACCTGGTGGCCCGGTATGCCGCGGCGATGGCGCCAGGCAGCCTGCTGATGCTCACCATGCTCCACGCCACCGGCGAGGAGGCCGACCAGTTCTACGGCCGCTACAGCCAGGGGCCCGCCCGGCTCTACCAGCACTCGGCGGCGGACTTCGCCTCGTTCTTCGGTGACCTGGAGCTGATCCCGCCTGGCATCGCCGACGCCCGGACGTGGCGCCCGCAACGGTCCACGGTCCCGGTGCCGCCGCAGCGTGACTGCCAGATGCTCGTCGGCGTCGCCCGCGTGAGCTAGGCAGGCACCAGGGAAGCTAGGTGGACCCGGAGACGTAGCCTGTCTCCGGGTCCTCGAATGCCGCCCAGTTGCGCACCCCAGCACATTTAAGCGAGCAGGTCAGTCATAAATTTGCCGCGCTCTGCCGTTAAGCTACCGCCGCATGATGGCGCGGCGAACTGGATTTGAACCAGTGTCTCGACAATAGTGCCTGCCCGCAATCGATCTGGAGTTCAGCGGCGAATGCTGAACCTAGAGCGATAACTTCAGCGTTAAGGGCTGCCTCTGCCAGTTGGGCTACCCCGGCCCGCGTGCCGGGGGAGGGACTCGAACCCCCACTGAAACCCCAGGTAAGCCTGAACATCAGATTCAGCTTGCGCTCACGGTGAGCTTACCGGGACGCACTGCGGCCCGCCAGCGGATAAACAAGCCCCCAGGGGGCCGCCCGCCGGGGAGCCTCAGCCGAACAGGAAGCTGAAGACGGCGTCACCCACCCGCTCGTCGGTGACTTCCGCCGAGTTCGCCTCCTCGCGCGCGAACTTCACCGCGGCCCGCAGCTTCTCCACCCGGTCAGCGAGCTCGTGGACCCGCCGGGCCGGAAGCGCGCCGGAGAACTTGGTCGTGGACCAGTAGCCGACCGGAATGTCCTCGTAGTACACCTCGACCTGCGCCGGGTGATGCTCAGTCGCCTCGGCCTTGACGTGGTTGCGCGGCACCTTCCTGGTGCGGATCGTGCGCACTGCCTCAGTTCGATAGCAGTCGGCGGAGGCGTCGAACGTCCATGTCTCCGCGGCGTCGAGCACCGGCAGCTTCTTGACGAAGGTGTGCAGGTCCGTCAGCTGCTTCTCCAGGAACAGCAGGTAGGTCACCGGCACGTCGCGCAGCAACGGCCGCCCGTCAACGGTCACATCGGCCCGGGCCTGGCAGTTCGCCCAGTCCTTGGTTGCGGTGACGTCGAACAGCGCGGTGATCGTGGCGGCCATCTCCCGCAGGACCTCCTCGACCTTCACCTGCACCCGGGTTGACTCCGGCGGCAGCTGCTCGCCTTCCTCGTCCTTCGGCTGGTAGACGCGGGAGATACCGGACAGCAGGGCCGGCTTTTGCACCGAGTGATGAGCCTCAGTCAGGTCCTGGAAGGACTTGCTCTTGACGCCCTTCTCCACGGCGATGATCTGGTTGAGTTTCGCCACAACGCCCCCTTTCGTCACAAACGCACTTATCTGAAAGGAGGCTAGCATCGGGCGACCGTCCGGCAAATCCAATTCCAGGCCGGAGCGGCATCCTCACGACTGCCCGCCGCGCCCTAGCGCCAGCCGTGTGCGGGCGCGGCGGAACGGGCAGTGGCCGGCCTCGCAAGGCAGGCCACTGCCCGTTATGGCTGGGCGGGGATTTACGCCTCCTCGAGGGCCTTGGCCACCCGGCGGTGCGCCGTCCAGATCTCCTCGGGCAGCCCGCCGAACTGGGCCAGGTGCTCCTCGCGGAAGCCGATCTCCTGCTTCCACCGGTCGACGTCTATCGTGAGCAGCGCCTCAAGGTCGGCCGGGTTGATGTCAAGGCCGTCCAGGTTCAGCTCCTCCTTGGCCGGGATGATGCCGACCGGCGTCTCCACCCCGGACACGTCGCCGTCCTTGAGCTGCATGAGCCACAGCAGCGCGCGCAGGTTCTCCCGGTAGCCCGGCCACAGGAAGTGCCCGTCGCGCGCGTCCCGCTGGAACCAGTTGACGTGGGCGAAGATCGGCTGGTCCGTGCACTGGCCGATGATCTTCAGCCAGTGCGCGGCGTAGGCGCCCTCGGCATACGACATGAACGGTCGCATCGACATCGGGTCGTAGCGCAGCTGCCCGTCCAGGCCGTCGGCCGCGAAGGTCGCCTCGGCGCCCAGCGTGAGGCCGTCGTAGACGCCCTCGGCCACGTCGGTGATCGCGCGGACCAGCGGCTCGCGGTCACGGGTACGGCCGCCGAAGATGATGCCGTCGATCGGCACGCCCGCCGGGCCCTCGAAGTCGGCGGCGATGTTGGGGACGTTCGCCAGGGTCGTGGTGAACCGGCTGTTGGGGTGCGCCCACGGGTCGCTGGCCTGCTCTGGGGTCCGGTCCGCGATCGGGTTGCCCTTCCAGTCCAGCCACCCCTCGAGGTCGGCTGGCGGCTGTGGGGTGCGGCCCTCGAACCAGGTCTCGTGGGTCTTGAAGTTGTAGGCGATGTTGGTGAAGATCGCCTTGGTGCCCGGCTTGATCGCCTCAAGGGCGGTCGGGTTGGTCTCCTCGTTGGTGTCCTTGGCCACGCCGAACACGCCGAACTCGGGGTTCATGCCATACAGCCGGCCGTCGTCGCCTACCCACATCCAGGCGATGTCGTCACCGTAGAAGTCAACGTAGTACCGGTCGCCGAGCGCGTCGGGCGACAGCGTCATGGCCAGGTTGGTCTTGCCCGACGCGCTGGGGAAGCCGCCGGCGATGTGCCACTTCTTGCCGGTCTGCTTGTCGGTGATGCCAAGCAGCATGAACTGCTCGCCCAGGAACTTGCCCGAGGCCCAGCCGTCGTAGGACGCCTGGCGCAGGCCGTGGGCGATCTTGCCAAGCAGCGCGTTGCCGCCGTAGGACGAGCCGAAGTGCAAGATCGTCCGCTCGTCGGCCACGGTCACGAAGTAGCGCTTGTCGTCCGGGGTGCCCTGGCCCAGGTTCGGCAGGTCGCCGGTCACGTGCACGGCCCGGACGAAGTGGTCGGAGTCCGCGAGGTCGTTGACGTACTTCGGGCTGACCCGCGCCATCCGGTTGATGTGCAGCACCACGGCCCGGTTGTCGGTCAGCTGGACGCCCACGGCGTACTTCTCAAGCGGGGAGCCAGGCGCGGCCATCAGGTACGGGATGACGTACATGGTCTTGCCCGCCGACGCGCCGCGCATCAGCCCGGTGAGCAGCTCCTTCATCTCCGCCGCCGGGTGCCAGTTGTTGTACACGCCCTTGTCCGACGGGTTGCTCGTGGCCACGATCGTGCGCTCCTCCGAGCGCGCCGTGTCCTTGTAGTAGCTGCGCGAGTAGTAGAGGCCCTCGCCTGCGGGCAGGATCTCCCCGGCGTCCAGGGCCTCGGAGATAAGGCGGGCGTCGTCGGCCGCACTGACCACCTCGATGCGCTCCGGGCCGGTGACCTCGGCCCAGTAGCGCACGTACTCGCGCACCTTAGCGTTCGTCAGCCCAGCACCGTCAAGGATGGCGTCAACGTCGGCCACTGAAGGTCCTCTCGTCTCGTCGTCATGCATTCCGCCTGACGAAGTTTGCGATTCCTTCATAGTGCCGGGCCCATGACGAGTCCGGGAGCGAGACTTACGCCATATCCGCAGGCCACAGGGTTGAGCGGTCTGGACCAATTAGATAGATGCCAAGCTTGGCCACGGGGGAAGAAGCACTAAACTGAGCCCGCGTCGCTAATTGTGATTTTGGTCGCATTGCGGCACGCTGGCCCTCTCATGGGCCTTATTTGACCCTCTTTTGACTATTCACAACGAATCCTCCCCCGGTCTCAACCACACCAGGGGAGGAGTTCCGCCGCGGCTTGCGCCACCGTCTGGCTGCACGCTGTCGACCGGGACCGTGCCGGCTGCACGCTGTCGACCGGGACCGTGCCGGCTACACGCTGTCGACTGGCACTGCGCCGGCCACCGTCCCGGCGATCGCCGGCACCGTCATGCCCGGCTGGCGGACTCGCAGGACCGCGGCCAGCCAGCCGGGGAACCACCAGTTCGCCCGGCCAAACAGCGCCACCATCGCCGGGACGAGCAGGCAGCGGACGACCACGGCGTCGACCAGGATGCCCGCGCCCAGGCCCGTGGCGAGGATCTTCAGGTCGGTGTCCGGCGCGGTGGACATCGAGACGAAGCTCAGCATGAGGATCGCCGCCGCGCCAGTCACCAGCCGTCCGGTCCGGCCCAGGCCGGTGACGACGGCCGCCCGGGCGTCAGCGGTCGTGTCATACTCCTCCCTGATCCGGGACAGGATGAAGACCTCATAGTCCATCGACAGGCCGAACAGGAACGCGAACACCATGAGCGGGACCCAGAACGTGATCGCCCCGGTCGCCGGCACGCCGAAGATCGCCTGCGACCCGTGCCCGTCCTGGAACAGCCAGGTCAGCACGCCGTAGGCCGCCCCGAGGGACAGCAGGTTGAACGCGACGGCCTTGGCCGCGAGCACCACCGACCGGAACGCCCGCGCCAGCAAGATGAACGTGGCCACCGCGATCAGCGCGAGCATCAGCGGGAACATGCCGTACACCGAGTGGTCGAAGTCGATCAGCGAGGCGCCCTCACCGCCGACGCCGAGCACTCCGCGGGCGCCGAGCAGGTCATGCTCAAGCGAGCTGATCGTTGCCTGCCCGGCGGGCACCGACGATTCCGTGACCGGCAGCACCGCCACCAGCTCCGTGCCGCCCGTCGCCTGGCCCAGCGCGGTCGCGGCGTGCGCGGCCGGGCCGTGGGACCAGTCCGCGCCCGTCGGGGCCACGGCCGCGTAGACGCCCGGCAGGTGCGCGGCCCGCGTGGCGACCGCGCGGGCCGCCGACGGGGTCGTCAGCACCTCGGCCGGGGTGAGGATGCCCGAGGGCACGCCGCCTGAGGTGAGCGTGGTCAGCACGTCGTGCGCCGAGCCTGTCGTCGCCTCGGAGCTGCTGCCCGGCTCGCCCAGCTGGAGCGACAGCGCGGGAAACGCGATCGCCCCCATGATCGCCAGTCCCGCGATCGCCGACAACCACCGGTTGCGGTAGACCACGGCTGCCCAGTTGGCGAACAGCCGCGAGGGACGCCGGTCCGATCGCACGTGCGGCCAGTCAAGCCGCGGGCCGATCGTCGCCAGGATCACCGGCAGCAGCGTCACCGTCACCAGGACCGAGACCAGGGGCACAAGCACCCCGCCGTAGCCCACGCTGCGCAGCATCGGCACCGGGAGCACGATCATCGACAGCAGGCCGATCGCGACGGTCAGCCCGGAGAACACGACCGAGCGCCCGGCGTGCGCCATCGCCACCGTGATGGCCTCGACGTTGTCCCGGCCGGCCGCGTGCTCCTCGCGCCAGCGGCTGACCACGAGCAGTGAGTAGTCGATGGCCACGCCCAGCCCGATCAGCGCGATCAGGAACTCCACGATCTGGCTGACCCCGGTGATCTCGGTCAGCCCGCCCACGATCAGGAAGGTCGACATCACCGAGACGCCGGCGATGATCATCGGCACGAAGGCGAGGAAGCTGCCGAACAGCAGGGCCAGGATCAGCAGGGAGCCAACGGACCCGATGGCCGCCTCCACCATGATCCCGGTGCCCTTGGCCGGCTTCGACCCGTTCTGCAGCAACTGCTCACCGGTCAGCCCGTCGTGCCATCCGGGCGGCAACGATCGCGCGAGAGCCTCCTGCAGCGCCGGCGTCACGTCCGGGCCGCCGAAGCCGGTTACGTCAGCCGTGTACACCAGCGCGAACGTGGTCCGCCCATCCTTGGTGATGAACGCCGGGTTGCCGGTCGAGGCGTAGTCGGCGATCCGGGCGCCAGGCACCGCGCGCGAGATGGCGGCAAACGCCTGCCCGGCCAGCGCCGCCGTCGCCGGCTGCGCGGCTCGCTCGCCTTGCGGGACCGTGAGGACGGCGACGTATGGGGCCTGCGAGCCGCCGTTGCCGTACTGCGCGGCGATCTGGTTGTCCACCTGGTATGCCTGTCCGGGCATGGAGAAGTCGTTCGTCATGCGGTGCAAGGTCCCGCTGACGGTGAAGACGCCCGCGATCACTATCGCGAGCCACCCCACGGCGATGATCGCCTTGTGGCGCAGGATGAATCGGGTCAAGTTCGTCATGCCATCAGGGTCGGAGGCGGAGCCGTACTCGCGCGTCCGGCGGCAGTTGCCCCTTGCCCGGCCGGTGTACTCCGGCAGTAGTACATCGCCAGTGGATGGCCCCGGGCGTGCCGCTGGCCGTACGCTGCCTGACATGGACTCCGGCCCGGTTGCCCGCGCACGCCTGGCCCCCGCGACGGCGCGGGCGCCCGCGCCGGCCCGGGCGCGGCGGCCGGTCTTCGGCCTGTACTGGCTGAACGAGGACTGGCGGCCGTCGCCAGTGCGGGACGTGATCACCGCGGTGATCCTGACGGTCATCACGGTCTACGCCTCTTACGGTGAGGCCCACCCGGCGGTCCCAGGCAACTACTTCACTGGGTCTCATCACCTTCCGTATACGCCGGACGCGGCCTTCCTGCTGCCCGTCGCGTCCGGCCTCGTCCTGGCCTTGCGGCACAGGTACCCCCGGCTGGTGCTGTGCGCGTCAACAGCGGCCGCGGTGGCCTACAGCGTGGCTGGCTGGGAAAACGGCGGGATAGTGCTGATGCCTGCCGTGGCGCTTGGGACGCTCGCGGCGATGGTCCCCGCCCGGTCGGCGATCGCCTGGGGGGTGGGCCTGCTCGTCGTCCTGACGCTGGCGAGCGTGGTCAGCAACCCCCTGGGGACATTCGGTGGCGGCGTCATCGTGCTACCGGGGACGCTGGCGGTAGCGCTGCTGGCCGGCATCGCGATCAGGAACCGCCGGGCCTACTCGGGCTCGGTTCGCCGCCAGGCCGAGCGCGACGTGCAGCACCGGATCGATGAGGAGCGACTGCGAATCGCCCGTGAGCTCCACGACGTGGTGGCGCACACGATGGCCACCATCACCGTGCAGGCCGCTGCGGCCTCGCAGTTGCTGCCCACCAGCCCAGAGCGGGCGGCGGAGTCGCTAGCCGCGATCCGCGCCGCGAGCAAGGAGGGGCTGCGCGAGCTCCATGCGATCCTCGACGTGATGCGGAACGCCGGCGACCCGCCCGACAGCACCACGCCGGTGCCCGGCCTGGCCCGGCTCGGCGCCCTGGCCGAGGGCGTAGGGCGCTCCGGCGTCCCCGTCACCGTGACCGTTGCTGGCCAGCCCCGCCAGTTGCCCGCGGTGACCGACCTGTCGGCCTTCCGCATCATCCAGGAGGCCCTGACCAACACCGTGCGCCACGCCGGAGCCTCCAGCGCGAGCGTGGCCGTCCGCTACGGCCCCGCCGACCTCCACATCGAGATCTCCGACAACGGTCAAGGCAGCCTCACCGGGGGCAGTGTCACCGGGGGCAGTGCGACCGGCGCCAGTCCGACCGGGGGTGGTATCACCGGGAGTGGTGTCACCGGGAGTGGTGTCACCGGGGGTGGTGTCACCGGGGGTGGTGTCACCGGGGGTGGTGTCACCGGGAGCAGCGTCATCGGAGCCAGTGCGACCGCGAGCGAGGACGGCCGCCCGCCCCTTCCCTCGCCGGGACACGGCCTGCTGGGCATGCGCGAGCGCGCGGCAGCGGCAGGCGGGACCATCGAGATCGGCCCGCTCCCCTCAGGCGGTTTCCGCGTCGCCGCCCGCCTCCCAGCCCCGCCAGACCCCATCCATCCCATCCCATCCCCTTCAGGCTCCACGCTCCCTCCAGGCACTCCAACTCTTTCAAGCTCTTCAGCCCCCTTTAGCACTCCACCCACTGGGGACTCCCCAATCTCACCAGGCTCCCGAGTTCCTTCAAGGATCTCACCCACTCGAAGCGCCCCAGGAACCGCAAGTACTCCGCCCCCTCCGGGCACCTCACCCACTCAAAACTCCCCAACCACTAGCGGAACGGAGGCTGGCTGATGATTCGGGTAGTGCTGGCGGATGATCAGGCGCTGATCCGGGCCGGGTTCCGGGTGCTACTTGAGGCGGCCGAGGACGTGACCGTAGTCGGTGAGGCGGTCAACGGGGCGCAGGCGGTCGACCTCGTGCGGCGGGAGCGGGCCGACGTGGTGCTGATGGACATCCGCATGCCCGAGGTCGACGGGCTTGAGGCCACCTCGCGGATCGCTGCCGATGAGGATCTCGCCGGGGTCCGCGTCATCATCTTGACCACGTTTGAGACCGACGCCTACGTTTACCAGGCACTGCGCGCGGGGGCGAGCGGGTTCCTCGTCAAGGACTGTGAGCCTGAGGACCTGATCCGCGCCATCCGCGTCGTAGCGCGCGGCGAGGCCGAACTGGCACCGAGCGTGACCCGCCGGCTCATCGACAGCCTGGCGGGCCGGGGCGCCGCCGGGGTCGGCCACTACGCGGCCGGTGGCTCCGTCGCGGGCAGGCGCGGCTCCGCTGGACAGCCGATTGGTGGCGATCTATCCCGGCTGACCGAGCGGGAGCGGGAGATCCTGTGCCTGGTCGCCGAGGGCCTGTCCAACGACGAGATCGCCGGTCGCCTTTTCCTCAGTCCCTTGACCACCAAGACTCACGTCAGCCGCATCCTGACCAAGCTGGAAGCCAGGGACCGCGCCCAGTTGGTGGTCATCGCCTACGAATCCGGCCTGGTTGTACCGGGCGGCCCCGCATCCTGACTTAGACCCGCCTCCTCGTGGGCCGCCACCCGATCGGCAGCGCAACAGAGCACTTCCTGCTAAGTCAGGGCAGGTCAAGGCAGCAGCAATGACGCATCGTCAGGGTCGAATAATGTACACAATGTCACAATGCTGTCGCCATAGCGGCAGCTATGACACACCATCCATAAAGTCTCGCAGCAGCAATGACGCATCACCCACAAAGCCGCGCAGCACCAATGGCTGCATTGCTGTTGCGAGATGGCGAGATGGCGAGATCGCGAGATCGCGAGATCGCGAGATCGCGAGATCGCGAGATCGCGGGAAGAGGGAAAGCGGCAACGCGAGATCGCAGAAAGTGGGACCAGGGGTGAGGCGGCAACGCCAGATCGCAGGAAGAGGACAGCGCGGGGTCCGGCGAAGGCGGGCAACGCGAAATCGTGGCAACGCTAGGTCGCGGGACCGCCGCACCAGGATGATGGGACCGCCTCACCGGGTCCGGCAACGGGAGATCGAGGAGATCGCGGAACCGGGGGACCGGGGAGCAAGGGGCGGCCGCCGGCGTCGAGTCGCGACGCGCCGGGACGGCTTACTTCAGGACGGTATTTGCTGGCATCGGTGTAGTTTGGCCGCATGGACGAGCATGCGGAGGTCATCGAAGCGCTGCGGGAGGCCGGGGTGCTGGTGGCGATCCGGTGGGCGTATGAGTCGGCGGTGCGGCGAGCGCTGGAGACTTACTCGCCGGAAGACGGGCACGACACGGCCTGGCTCGGCAACACCAGGTACGTCTTGTTCCGCGACCGGCTGGACCGGGCGCTGCGCTGCGGCCGGTACGCGATGCCGGACGGCGACGCGACTGACCACCCGGATGGGCTGTTCGCCGAGTTGTCCGAGCAGGACTCCTCGACCCTGCCGCACGTCAAGAACGGCACCGTGGTGCGCCATGACCTGCACGGCAGCCCCGGCTGGGCCTGCGGGGCCGGACGGTTCCTTATCGCCTCGGCCGACTTCGGCTTCGTCAGGACGCTGCCGTGGGCGTACAAGAGCCGGACCAAGCGCATCGTCGCCATGCAGAAGCCGCCAGTGATGGACTTCGAGGATGTGCTTTTCGGCCTGCACGAGGTGCTGCCCGCCGGCCCGCACGGCCTCGCAGGCAGCGCGCCGGGCTCGCTCGGCCTCGCAGGCAGCGCGCTCGACCCGCGCAAGCTCCACGACCTGCCCACGTTCGTGGTCGCGCACAGCCTTGAGCCGATCAGCGGGCAGACAGAGCTGATCCTTGGCCGTCCGAGGATGAACGCGGCGGGCGGGCCCGCCTGGTACTGGCTCGAGGACCTGTCCGCCGTCGACCTGCCTGCCACCGGCCGGGCACCGCTGGCCCGCGCCGGTTAGCCTGTTTCCTGGCGATCGACGGGGAGGCCGCATGCGGGCACGCGCGCAGCCAGCGGCCCGCCGCCGTCAAGTGGCCGGGAGCGCCGCTACGCGTCGTACTTGGCGATGTCGAGGACGATGGGAATCATCACGGTCAGCGTGCGCAGCAGCACCGGCACCTGGATGGCGGCGAACTTGACCGTGTAGTGGTCGGCCGAGGTGAACGCCTCCTTGAGCGGGCCAGCGAACGTCTTGCGTATCTCCGCGAACGGCGGCACGCTCGCTCCCTTGACCTGGAACCGGGTGACCGAGAGGTCGCCGACGGCCGAGCCGATCTCCGCGTCCTCGGCGTCGATGAGGGTGTAGTGCCGGCGACTGCCGCCGACGCGGATACTGCCGAGGAGCGCGCCGTCCGGGTCCGTCAGCTGGGCGAGCCACTTGCTGGCCACGAAGTCAAGGGTGTACATGTACTCGCCGACGGGGGAGGTCACCGCGAGCACCCGCGCGGCCGGGGCCAGCTGGGTGATCTTGTCGAGCACCGTCCGGCTCTGGGTCTCCCTCGCCTCCGCCAGCAGGTTCTTCTTGCCGTCGAAGATGTCGTAGCTCGCCCGGCCGGGGAGGATCTTCCCCGGCTGGCGGACCCGCACTTCCTTGAAGTCGAAGAAGTCATCCACGTCTTGAGGTTATGCGCGGTTTCCCTGTGCTGACGCGAATCTTGGGCATCACCTAACGATTGCCAGGCACCGGGCGGCCGAGCTCCTTCCCCTCAGCCCATTTGCCTTCGGTGGGGCACGCCCGATGAGGTGCCTACGAGCTGCTCCGCACCAGGGCGTGGATCGCGTCGTGGCGCGGGCGGCCCTCGGTGAGGAGCTTGCTGACGGCCTGCCAGGTCGCGGCCGGCTGACCCGACCACAGCTCTTCGACCACCCGGGTCGCGCCGTCGATGAGGTCCTCGCGGGACTGCCCCTCAGCGAGGCTGCACTGCGCGAACTCCTGCGCCACCATCTCGGCTCGGGCCGCGGGGCTGGTGACGTCCATCGCCGGGGCGCCGCCAGCGTCTATCGCCGGGAGGGGCACGGCGATCGTCCGGCGAGTGACCGCCGCGCTCAGCTCGGTGACGTTGGCGTCGCTGGTCGCCAGGTCGCTTACGTAGGCCCGCGCCAGGGCCGTGCGCGGGTCCGCGTAGGCGGCGGGGAATTCCTCAAGCGCCTTCGGCACCGCCGCCAGGAGCTGCTCGGTGGCCCGCTCCTCCAGGCCCTGGTTTTCCGCCGCCCATGTGGTCCACGCGACCAGCGCCCGCTCCATTCCCGCGCGCTGGTCGTCGGTCAGCTCGAACGAGCTGGCCACGTGCCCCAGCATCGCCGCGAGCTTGCGCGGACCCACCTGGGCCGGCGACTCGCTGGCGATCCGGCCGCTGTAGCCGGTGAGCGCCTCCGCCCAGAACCGGGCCACCTGCGGGTCACCGGCCTCGGCTGCCTGCGGGCTGGCGAGGAACGCCTCAACGGCCTCGGTCCGGTCGGCGGCGGCGTAGGCCTTGATGCCGGTGCCAGCGTCCTCGGGGACGGGCAGGCGCCTGACATGGGCGCGGGCCAGCGGCAGGAACGTCAGCGAGCTCGGTGTCAGGCCCCGCCCGCCGGTCTGCGCAGCGCGGGCCAGCGGCTCCTCGACCAGCACCCGCGCGACGGCCAGCGAGACCTGATCGGTGCGCTCAAGCGGGCTGCCCTCGCCCGTGATTGCTGACACGAGTTGCTCGGGCTCCGGGCTGATCCCGATCACCGTAGCGGTCGGCAGCACGGTCCGGTCGATCCGGACGAGCAGCGCATGCCGCTCCTGCCCGTAGGCGAACGTGATGACGACCGCCTCCTCGTCGCCGAACACGTTGTACCTGTGCCACGCCTGGACGCCGGCCGGCTTGCCGATTTCCGTCACCCAGCTCGGCGGGTAGACGCCATTGGAGGTGACCTCGCGCAGCGCGCCGCTGGCCATCTTCTTGACGCTGGGCGAGCCGAAGGCCATCAGCAGCCGGTAGAACGCCGCGGCCGACGAGACGGGCTGCCTGCGGGCCGCCGCCGCGATGAGGGCGCCCGCGAACTCCTGCGCGTCGGCCCGCGTGGCCCCGTTCAGCGCGGGCAGCGCCAGCAGCCCCGCCACCTGCACCTCGGCGTCGAGGAGGTTGCCCGTGTCAAGGACTCCCCACAGCTCGTCGAGAGCCTCCTCCATGCTCGGGCCGGTGCTGGCTGGGGAAGGAGTGTCCTGGCGCTTCTTCGTGCTCACCCGCGACAGGGTATCGCCTGGCCACGACGGCCTCACCAGGAGCGGTCGGCTATCCCCAGATGGCCTGCGCCGCCTGGAGCGCCAGCTCGAGCTTGGCCTTCTGCTCGTCTCGGGTCAGCTGGTTGCCGCCGCTCGTCGACGCGAACCCGCACTGCGGGCTGATCGCGAGGTCGTCGCCGTCCACGTACCTGGAGGCCTCGTCCACCCGCCGCCTGAGATTATCCAGGGACTCAAGGACGGGCGATTTCGAAGTAATTAGGCCCAGAACGACCGTCCTTCCCGGTGGCACGAAGCGCAGCGGCTCGAACCCGCCGGCCCGGTCGGTGTCGTACTCAAGCAGGAACCGGTCGACCGGCAGCTCGCTGAACAAGCGCTCGGCCACCGGCTCGTAGCTGCCCGCCGCCATGTAGGCGCTGCGGTTGTTGCCCCGGCAGATGTGCATGCCGACGGTGATGGTCGGGTCCTTGGCCTTGACCCCGGCGACGATCGCCGTGTCCGCCTTCACCGAGGCGTCCAGTATGACCTGCGCCGGGACGCCGCTTCCTGTCGCCTCGCGGAACCTGCGGTCCATCACCTGGTTGTAGGAGAGCGAGTCGAGCTGGACCCAGCGGGTGCCGATGTCGATGAGCCCGGCGATCTCCTCGACCTGGAGCCGCACCAAGTCCTCAGTCAGCTCGGCCGGGCTAGGGTAGACCGCCGAGCTGATCTCTGGCCGCCACACCATGCCGCCCATCGCCGCGCTCATCAGCGTGACCTTGAAGCTCCCTGGCGCATGCTCGGCCAGGTACGCCGCCTCGACGGCGGTGAGGTTCTGCTTCTGGTACACCCTCTCGCTCGCGACCAGCAGGTCGAAGTCGGTCTCCTCGTGCGGCGGCACCTCACCGTCCGCGCGGTGCCAGACGACGCCGTCGGGATTGCCGTAGGAGGTCATCCCGCCGATCGACTCGAGCAGCCCCGCCATCCAGTTGTTCCTGCGCACCTCGCCGTCGGTGAAGACGGGCATCCCCACGGCCTGCTGCATGGCGATGTTCTCTGCGGCGGCCCGGTCTTCTGCCTCGCGCAACTCGGCCAGGCTGGTCGCGCCGGCCTTGTACTTCGCCTTGGCCTCAAGCAGCCAGGGCTGCCGAAGCAGGCTGCCGACGTGCTCGGCGTGAATGTCCGTGGCCATGGGACCGTCTCCTTTGCCGGTGGCTCATGCGGGAAAGCCAGCAAACGTACTTTCCCGCGCCGATCCGGCCTCGTCCATGGTCCCGGCACCGAATCAGGCTCGGGCCTGCTGGTGACCCGCCCCAAACCCGCTGACCGCGACGGGTGGCTAGCTGGCCCGCCGGATGTGCAGGTGCCCGTCGTGCGGGAAGTCGGGCAGCAGCGGCGGCAGCACCGCGGACAGGGTGAATCCGGCCTTGTCCGCGACCCGGCAGGACGCGTGGTTGTCGATGGCATGGATGAGCTCAAGCCGGTCGAGCGGGCGGAGCCCGGGTAGCAGGAAGAGCCAGTCGCAGACCGCGGTCACGGCCCGCGGTGCCGTGCCCCGCCCGCGCCAGGGCGCCGCGACCCAGTAGCCGACCTCGCCCGAGGCGGCCGCGCGGTTGAGCCGTATGACGACGCCTCCGGCGAGGTCACCGGCCGTGCCATCGGAGTCGGCCCGCACGATGGCGAAGCTGAAGCCGGTTCCCGCCCGGTGCTCTGCCTGGCGGGCCTCGATGATCCGGGCTGCCTCCTGCTCGGTTGTGGCCGGGTACCGCAGCCACTGCCGGATGACCGGGTCCTGGTGCGCGGCGACCATCGCGGGGATGTCCTGCTCGGTCCAGGGGCGGAGCAGGAGGCCGGGCGCCGTCGCCGACGGCGGCACGCTCAGCGCGCCGTCCGTGCCCGGCGGCTCCGCTTCATTCCGGTATGCCACGATTGAAGCCTAGTAGAACTCGAAGTACTCCCGGGTCTCCCAGTCGGTGACGGTGGCGTGCGGGTCGTCGACCGGTGTGCCGGCCCCGGCCAGGTGGGCCAGGTGGGCGTCGTAGCGCTTGATCTCGGCCCGCTTGAGCATGACCAGGTAGTCGATGAAGGTGTCGCCGAAGGCCTTGCGGTAGAAGCTGTCGCCCTCGAGCGCGTTGACCGCCTCCGCCAGTGAGGCCGGCAGCAGCGGCACCTCGGCGCCGTAGGGGTCGGCGGCCACCGGGTCGGGCAGTGCGAGGCCCTGGGTGACGCCATCGAGGCCCGCCGCGATGTTCGACGCCATGTACAGGTAGGGGTTGGCGGCTGGCTCGCCGCTGCGCATCTCCACGTGCGAGCCGGTGTCGCCGGGCGACCCTTGAACCCGGACGAGCACGCCCCGGTTCTCCACTCCCCAGCAGACCCGGTCAGGCGCGAACGAGTAGGGCCGGTAGCGCTTGTAGCCGTTCACCGTCGGGGAGGCGAAGGGCAGCGCGGGGATCGCATGCTCAAGCAGGCCGGCGACGTAACCGCGGCCAAGCTCGGACAGCGCACCGCCGACGGCGCCGTCAGCCTCGTCGGTGGCGAAGGCGTTCCCGCCGCCTGCGCGGTCGGCCAGCGACTGGTGCAGGTGCCACCCCGAGGGGAACATGTTGGGCAGCGCGGGGCGGCACATGAACGTGGCGAGCAGGCCGCGACGCTGGCAGATCTGCTTGACCGCGGACCGGAACAGGACCGCGCCGTCGGCCGCCGCCAGCCCCTTCATCGGGGCGAAGGAGAACTCGAGCTGGCCGGGTCCCCACTCGTCTTCCATCGAGCGCGGCGGCAGCCCGAGCGCGGTGAGGCCGTCCCGCAGCGCCTCGAGCGTGTCGGCGACCGAGTCAAGCCGCACCTCGGACAGGTACTGGTAGCCCAGCTGGAACACGCTGACCGGGGGCGGCGGCGGGGTGAACCCGGCGTCCTGCGGCGACCGCCGGTAGCCCGGGTCGACGGCGAGGACGTGGAACTCGATCTCGAGGCCCGCCACGAAGTCGTAGCCCCTGTCCGCCAGCGCGGCGAGCTGCCTCTTCAGCAGGCCCCGTGAGTCAAGCGGGACCGGCTGGCCGTCGCCGAAGTAGGCGTCACACAGCATCCATCCGGTGCGATCGGCCCATGGCAGGACGCGGAACGTCGACGGGTCAGGCACGATCACCACGTCGGGAAACCCGGTGAACTCCGCGATGCCGAAGCCGCCACCGGCCGCGAACGGCGGGACGAACACGTTGTTCCCGCTGTCCATGCTGTAGATCGCGCCGGAAAAATCCAGTCCGTTGGCCAGCGCGGTGATCGCGGCCTCAGGGGACAGCGCTTTCGCCCGCGGCTGGCCGTGCTGATCGACCACCACCAGCCGGACGGTGCGCAGGTCGAGGTCGCGGATCTGCGCCGCGACATGCTGAGCTTCAGCGGCCGCCGCTTGCGTGCGCAGCTCATGCCGCGCTACGAAGCCCGGCTGGCCGACGCCCGCGTGGAGTGGATCAGTCATGCGTATGAGTTTCCACCAGATGGGCTTCGAGCAACAGGGACTGGAAGCAACGCCGGGAGATGTGTTACGCATCGCGAGTGGCAACTGAGCAGATTCGGCGAGAGCTCGCCGGCGAGCTCTGGGAGGCGGAGCGTTCCCGCCAGCCGGTCGAGCCGCTCACCCGGCGCTACCCAGAGCTTGACGTGGCCGACGCGTACGCGATCCAGTCCCTGAACGTTTCCCGGCATCTGTCCGGCGGCGCCAGGATCGTGGGGCGCAAGGTCGGCCTCACCTCCGTGCCGATGCAGCGGCTGCTCGGCGTGAACGAGCCCGACTTCGGCGTCCTGCTCGATCACATGGCCGTGGAGGACGGCGACGAGGTGCCGCTTGGCCGGCTGCAGCTGCCTCGGATCGAGGCCGAGGTCGCCCTGATCATGGAGCGGGATCTCGAAGGGCCGGGCGTCACCGCCGCGCGGGCGCTGACGGCCATCGCCAGGGCGGCGCCCGCCCTCGAGATCGTCGACAGCCGGGTCGCCAACTGGGAGATCAGGCTCATCGACACGGTCGCCGACAACGCCTCGAGCGGCATGTTCGTCGTCGGCGGCAACATCCGCCCGCTGGCCGGCATCGATCCGCGGCTGATCGGCGTGGTCGTCTCGCGCAACGGCGCGCTCGCGGACACCGGGGCGGGCGCCGCCGCCTTCGGCAACCCGGTGCGCTGCGTAGCCTGGCTGGCCAACAAGCTCGCGACCTTCGGCGACGGCCTGCACGCCGGCGACATCATCTTGCCCGGCGCCGTCCACGAGATGATCCCGGTCGCCCCAGGCGACTCCTTCCAGGCCGAATTCGCCCACCTCGGCACCGTCACCATCCGCTTCTCCGCCCAGCCCCCGCCCCCCAGCCCCCCGCCCCCCAGGCCCCACCGTCCCCTCGGCCCACCCGGTTACTCGTAAGTAAGTGTGGACTTCGGCCGCCATTTGGGGGTGGCGAACTACGCACCATCATGCGGCCACTGTCACGTCGGCAGGCCGACCAGGCACTGTCACGCCGGCAGGCCGACCAGGCACTGTCACGCCGGCAGGCCGACCAGGCACGGTCACGTCAGCAGGCGGAGCAGGGCCGCGCTCCCGACGCAGACGATGAGCGCCCGCAGGCCCCACGGCGGCAGCCGGCGGCCGACGCGGGCACCGACCTGCCCGCCGACGATCGACCCGGCGGCGATCAGCCCCGCGGCGGTCCAGTCCACGTGCGTGGCGACGACGAAGGTGATCGACGCGATCGCGTTGACCACGCATACCAGGACGTTCTTGACCGCGTTGATCCGCTGCAGGGTGTCGCTGAACGTGATGCCGAACAGGCCGAGCAGCAAGATTCCCTGAGCGGCACCGAAGTAGCCGCCGTAGATGCCCGTCAGGAACACGAGCGTCCACACGACCGGGCCGCCGCGCTGGAGCCCGCCAGCCCGCTGGCCCGCCTCGCCCATTCCATCCAGGTGCGCGCCATCCAGGCGCGCGCCATCCCGCTGGCGGGCCGCCACCATCGTGGCCAGCCACGGCTGGCAAATGATCATGACAAGGGCGACGACGATCAGCGCGGGCACGATCGCCTTGAAGGCGGACTGCGGCAGGACGAGCAGCAAGATGGCCCCGACCAGGCCGCCGAGCAGCGACGCCAGCCCGAGCCTCAGCACCCGGGCGCGCTGCCCGGCAAGCTCCCTGCGGTAGCCGTAGATGCCGGACAGGACACCAGGCACCAGGCCCACATTGTTGCTGACGTTCGCGAGTACGGGTGAGTAGCCGAACCCGAGCAGGGTCGGAAAGGTAATCAGCGTGCCCGAGCCAACCACCGTGTTGATGGTCCCCGCCGCGAGGCCTGCCCCGAAAATGGCGAGGGCTTCGATGACGGCATGGCTCACTGTTTAACGATACCGTTAGTTCCGTTAATGACCTATGTGACACTTGTCGCAGGGCGCGATCACGACATCGCATCGTGCAGCGGCGCCGCCGGGCGGGTCGCCACGTCGCTGACGAAGCGCCGCACCAGCTCATGTGCCCGCGCGGCCGCGTCGTCGGCCAGCGCCCGGGTCTCGCCCAGCAGTCGCCGCGGGTCCAGGCCGATGGCAGTGAGCTCCTCGGCCCCGCCCTCGGCTAGCCAGGCGTTCAGGACCGCCTCGTTGACCTCCGGGTGGAACTGCAGGCCGAGGGACCGGCCGATGGCGAACGCCTGGCTGGCCACCTCGCCCCCGCCCAGCTCGGTCGTCGCCAGCGATGGCAGCCCCGACGGCAGCAGGAACCGGTCATAGTGCCACTCGAACCAGGGGCCGGGCGGCAGGAGAGCGGAAGGGGCCGTTCTGGAAATAGGGGTCCAGCCAATCTCGGGAGAAGGCGCGCGCTCCACCCGGCCGCCCACGGCGGTGGCGAGCACCTGGCCGCCAAAGCAGATCCCGAGCACCGGCACGCCCGCGGCTATCGCGGTGCGGGTGAGCTCGATCTCGCCGCCGATCCAGGTGCCGATCGTCGCCTCGTCGTAGACCGACCAGACCGCGCCGAAGGCGACGACCGCGTCGTAGGCCGTCAGATCGGGGAACGTCACCGCGACGTCGGGGGACCGGAACCTCGTCCCTGGCACCACCTGGAACTCGGTGATGTCGTAGCCCAGCTCGGTGAACGCGTCTCCCAGCAGGCCGCTGGGGGAGTTGTGGTCGTGCTTGATGAACAGCGCGCGCACCGGATCAGCCCCGGCAGCCTGCGTGGTCCGGGCCGGCGGCGCACATCGGGCCAAGCCTGTCGATCATGGTCAGATCATAGGTTCCCTGGTGTTCGGCTCGAAGCGTGAAGAATGACACAAAGCATCCAGGGAAGTAGCCAGGACACATCCGGTAGAGCGAGAGCGGGACGGCATGCTCCAGTTGGCGTTCGATGTGGCCCAGTGGCTGGTGTGGGTGGCCGGCGCGGTGGCGGTAGCGGCTCTGCTGCTGCTCGCCTGGCGGGCCGCCCGGCCGCCGAGGCGGTTTTCGACCGGGTCAGCCGTCGCCCTCGTGGTAGCGGCCGGGGTGTGCATCGCGTCGCTTGAGTTCCTCGGCACCAGGATCCAGCAGGTCACGATCGGCACAATCACCCAGCTTGGCCTGGAGAAGAGCCACACGGGACTGCGCGGCAACGCCCTCATCGACAGCGTCCCCGTCAGCGTGACGGCGAGCTGGAGCCCAGTGCCGTCCTACCTGGGCGGCGGTGTCATCCGCTACCTCGACCACAAGACGATGACCGTGACCGCGCAGGTCGCCGTCTACGGCATGATCGACTTCACGACGATCAGCCACCAGACGGCCACCGTCGACCGGCAGGCCCGCACCATTACCCTCGCCCTGCCGGATCCGGAGGTCAGCAAGAACACCACCTACATCTGGTCGGTGGACAACGTGCAGGAGCGCACCGGCATCCTCCCCGCCGTCGAGCAGAGCCTGGAGGGTCCCTTCCAATCGCTCTTCGGCCACTCGCAGGTGTCGTTCGACATCAACCCGGAGCTCAGCCGGGCCGAGGCTGCCGCGCTGGCCAAGGCCCGTGCCAGCACGGCGCTCGCCTCATGCGACAAGGAGGAGATCGTCAGGCAGCTCACCGCCGAGTTCAACCTGCTGCCCGCCTACAACGGCTACAGCGTCCACGTCACCTGGCCACACCCGCCGGTGGCCACGATCAGCTGCACCGGCCTGCAAAGCCAGCTCTCCAAGGTCGATCCGGCAAGCTGATCCCGCCCGCGGCCCCCTCCGAGTCAGGACGGCTCGAGAGGGCAGCCAAGGCAGCCATCCGCATTCGCCGTCAGGGCGGCCAGTCGCGCACGTAGTAGCCCGACTGGGAGTCGTCGAAAGTGGCCGCCGGGACGGCAGCACTTGCTGAAGCGGCGGCCAGAGCCGCACGGGCACGGGTCGTTACCGCCAAGCTTCTCGATCAGCTCGGTGTCGATGCCGACGACGCGGTCACCGCGCTTGACGCGAGACTCGCTAGAGGGTACCCCCGGCGGCGCTTGCTGGTCGGCTCAAAAGGACGCGTCGGCGTCGTGGTCGCGGTACATGGCTGCCTCCTGAAGTAACCCGGGTAACCGTCCGGTCGATCATGAGGTTCTGCGCGCATTTCGGCAACCGAATTACGCCAGCGAGGGCCGGGCAACCGAATTACGCCAGCGAGATGGCCTGGCCGAGGGTGACAGGAAGCAGGAGGGAGTCAAGGCCGGCGGCGCTGAAGGCGGCACGCAGGCTCGCGCCGTCCTGGGTGAAGTGCTCCCACCCGTCGGTGTGGACAGGAAGGACCGGGGGCGTGCCGAGGATCCTGGCCGCTTCGACGGCCTCCTCGCTGGTCAGCGTCAGGTAGCCGTCCACCAGAGGAGTACGCGCGGCTCCGGCGAACAGGACGGCGAGGTCGATGTGGCCGAAACGGTCGGCGACTTCGGCCACCAGGCGCAGCGAGGCGTTGTCGCCGCTGACGTACAGGTGCGGGCCGCCGGGTGCGGCCAGGACGAACCCGGTCACTGGGCCGGTCAGGTGCTCGGTGCCATCCGGGCCGTGCTGTGCCGGGACCGCCGTGACGGTGACGTCGCCAACCTGGCGCGCCTCCCAGGGCCGCAGGCCCGCGGCCGTCCCGCCCAGGTGCTCCGCCGCGACGGGGGTCGTCAGCGTCAGGGGCGACTCGCTCGCCAGGTAGGCCCGCCCGCCGTGATCGAGGTTATCTGGATGCTGGTCGTGCGACAGGAGCACCGCGTCGACCTGGCCGACCTGCTCGGGCGTCCAGACGGCGTCCGTGGTCTTCACCAGGACCCGGGAGCCAATCGGGTATTCACCCGCCACGTCGAACGTCGGATCGGCCAGGAACCGGACGCCGCCGACCTCGACGAGGACCGTGGGTCCGCCGAGTGGGGTGAGGATAACGGGGTCCGCTGAGGTGCTCATCCGCCCATTGTGGCGAACCGCCCGTCCTCACGCGAACCGGCGCCGCCGCAAGCATCGGGGTCGCCCCGTACGCCGACTTCACCGCCACCCAGGCAGGCCGACTGGAGTGCCTACCGGGCGGACTGGGCCGGGGTGCGCAGATGATGACGGCCGTAACCGGTCGGCGCCAGGGGTGCGGATGACCAGCACGGACTCCACCGTCGCGGTGCCGAGCGCCAGGTAGGTGTGTGGCCCGTCGCTGAGCCAGGTCGCCGACTGGCCCGGGCCGATGTCCGCCTCCGCGCCCTCGCGGCCAGCGCGGGCGTGGCCGGCGGTGACCAGCAGGTACTCGGTCACGCCGCTGCCGTGCGAGCCCGAGCGGTGCGTCAGGCCCGGATGCAGCCGCAGCCGGTAGACCTCCACCGTGTGGCCGTCGTCGTGGCTCACGTCCAGCAATCGCGCCTCGATGCCGGGGGAGGCCACGGTCGCGCCCGCGTGCTCGGCCAGCAGCGTGGCCAGCGGCATCCGCAGCGCGCCGGCGAGCGAGTACAGCGTGCTCAGCGTGGGGTTGCGGGTGCCGTTCTCGATCTCGGACAGCGACCCCTTGCCGACGCCGGCCGCCTCCGCCAGGCCGCCCACGGACAGCCCGCGCTCCCTGCGCGCCGCGCGCAGCCGCTCGCCGACCAGCCGGGCCAGGTCATCCATAAGGCAATAGTAGTTCCATATACAGAACGAACCGGGCTAATGTTCCATATATGGAACCGTCCCGAGTGGCCCGGCAGGATCCCGCAGCGCGCCGCGGTGATGGCCGCGCCAGCCAGCCGGTCCAGGCCGGGATCCTGACCGCGCTCGTCGGCTACACGAGCTCGTCCGCCGTCGTCATCGCCGGGCTGCGCGCGGTGGGAGCGACGCCAGCCCAGGCCGCCTCCGGGCTGCTCGCGCTGTGCGTGATGCAGGGGGCGGCCAACATCTACCTGGCCAGGCGGCACCGGATCCCGGTGACGCTGGCCTGGTCAACCCCGGGCGCGGCCCTGCTCGCCAGCACCGGGATCGTCGCAGGCGGCTGGCCGGCCGCGGTTGGCGCGTTCCTCGTCGTGGCCGCGCTGATCACGCTCACCGGGCTGTGGCCGCGCCTTGCCCGCCTGGTCGCGGCCATCCCGATGCCGATCGCGCAGGCGATGCTCGCCGGGATCGTCTTGCAGCTGTGCCTGGCTCCGGTGCGCGGGCTCGCGGCCAGCCCGTGGGCGGTCGGGGCGATCCTGGTCGCCTGGCTGGTGCTGCTCCGCCTCGCGCCCAGGTGGGCGGTGCCCGCCGCGTTCGTCGTGGCCCTCGCCGTGGTGGGCATCGACGCCGCTCGCGGTGGCGGCGTGCACGGCTCGCTGCTGCCGCACCTGACGGCGACGATGCCCGCGTTCACCTGGGCGGGCTTGCTCAGCATCGCGGTTCCGCTCTACATCGTCACGATGGCCGGGCAGAACATCCCCGGCGTCGCCGTCATGGCCAGCCACGGCTACCAGGTGCCGTGGCGGGAGACCATGACCGTGACCGGAGTCGCCACCGCGGCCACCGCGACGTTCGGCGGCCACGCGCTGAACCTCGCGGCGATCACCGCCTCGCTCGCCGCCTCACCCGACGCGCACCCGGACCCGGGGCGACGGTGGATCGCCTCGTTCACGGCCGGCTGGACGTACCTGGTCCTTGGCGCGCTGTCGGCCGCCTTCACCATCGCGGTCAGCGCCGCCCCGGCCGACGTGCTCGGCACCGTCGCGGGCCTGGCCCTGCTGGGCACGCTGTCTGCGTCGCTGGCCGGCGCCCTGTCGGCCGCCGAGGGCCGGGAGGCGGCCGCGATCACCTTCGTGGTCGCGGCATCCGGCCTGACGCTCGACGGAGTCGGCGCGGCGTTCTGGGCCATGGCAGCAGGCCTTCTCGTCCGCGCGGTCCTCACCGCGCCACTTCCCGGCGGACAGGCCGCTGGCTGGGCCTTCAAGGACCGGGTCGCCGGCCGCCAGGTACCCTTGCACCGGCGACGGCCGAAGTTTTAGCTGATCGCCACCTGAGCATGAGGACAGCCGTGAGCCTGAGCGGCATAACGGTCACTGGAGGCACTTGATGCGCGTCATACTGCTCGCTCCGCCGGGGGCCGGGAAGGGCACCCAGGGCGAGCGGATCGCCAGCCGGTACGACGTGCCGCACATCTCAAGCGGCGACCTCTTCCGTCACGAGGTCGCCAGCGGCTCAGAGCTTGGCAACGAGCTGCGCCGCTACGTTGAGGCCGGTGACCTCGTCCCGGACAACCTCGTCGTCCAGCTCATCGCGGACCGGGTCATCGAGGCGGCCGCGGAATCCGGTGGTTACGTCCTCGACGGGTTCCCCCGGACCCTGCCGCAGGCCGAGGCCGCCGCCGAGATCGCCAAGAAGACCGACGCCACCGCGCAGGCGGCGCTGCACCTCGACGCGGCGCGGGAGGTGCTCATCAAGCGACTGGCCGGCCGCGGCCAGGACCGGACCGATGACTCCGAGGATGTCGTGCGGCACCGCCTTGAGGTCTACGACGCCAACACCAAGCCGCTCATTGACTATTACTCCAGCCGCGGGATCCTGCTGCACATCGACGCCGCGCTGTCCAAGGACGAGGTCACCAAGGAGATCTTCCGCGTCCTTGACCCCATCAGGGCCAGCGAGGCCCGAGGCTGAGCCGCGCGGGCGCGGCTCAGCTCTCGTCACCCGACGGCCTGCCGGGCCCGCGCATCTGGCGGGCATGCCTTGGCATCCGGCCCGCCTCGGTCAGGGCGTGGCGTAGCAGGAACTCGATCTGGGCATTGGTGCTGCGCATCTCGTCGGCGGCCCACTTCGCCAGGGCGTCGTGGACCGCCGGGTCAAGCCTGAGCAGCACGCTCTTGCGCTCCGCCATGATGCCTTACTGGTACAGCGAGCCCGCGTTGACGACCTGCTGAGTAGCCTGCTCGGAGCACAGGACCACGAGCAGGTTCGACACCATGGCCGCCTTGCGCTCCTCGTCCAGATCCACCACGTCCTCCTCATCCAGCCGCTGCAAGGCGAGTCGGACCATGCCGACGGCCCCCTCCACTATCCGCTGCCGGGCCGCCACGACGGCGCTGGCCTGCTGCTGGCGCAGCATAGCCTGGGCGATCTCCGGGGCGTACGACAGGCGGGTGAGCCGGGTCTCGATGATGTGAACGCCGGCCGTCCGCACCCGGTCGGTGAGCTCGGCCGCTAGCCGCTGGGTGATCTCATCCGCGTTGCCCCGCAGCGAGAGCACGTCTGTTCCCCGGCTGTCGTAAGGGTAGCTGGACGCGACGTGCCTGACCGCGGTCTCGGCCTGGATCGCGACGAAGTTCCTGTAGTCATCGACCGCGTAGATCGCGTGCGCGGTGTCCTGCACCTGCCAGACGACCACGGCCGCGATCTCAATCGGGTTGCCGTCGGCGTCGTTCACCTTGGCCAGGGCCGACTCCAGGTTGCGGACCCGCGTCGAGACCGGGATGCGGCTGGTGAACGGGTTCACCCACTGCAGCCCAGGCGTCCGGATCGTGCCCCGGTACTGGCCGAACAGCTGGACGACATGCGCCCGGCCGGGAACGACCGGCGTCAGGCCGCGCAGCGTGAAGATCCCGGCAAGGAGCAAGATGACGCCCGTCCACGCGAGCGCGAGCGCCGTCGCGCCGGGATGGTTGGCCGCCAGCCAGAAGAGCGCGACCGCCGCGATCAGCAGGACGACCCCGAGGACGAGCATCCCGATCCCGGGAACGAACCGGGCGGTACGCTCCGGCATGGACTGGCTTGGGGTGGCCGGACCGCTGCTCGCGCCCTCGGCCAGGTGAGTCTGGGCCGTCATCGTGCCCACCTCCATCAGAGTGATTCCCTAGATACCGTCGATCTAGCATTATGATATCACTTTTTGCCAGGAGGCTTGCGGCCCAGGGCGATCACCGCCAGGAAGCAGGACAGCCGCCACCGCTCGCGCTGCCGTCGTCAGTCAGGCCCGGCCCGCCCCCATGGCGGGCCGGGCCTGACCTGCTGTCGCCTGCGCTGGCTTGGCGCGCTACCTGGTTGCGGCGGCCAGTGCCGCGCGGATCACGGCCTCGCTGGCCGGCTGGCCCTTCTCGTTGTCGAAGGTGCCGTAGGGCGGGCCATAGGCCGGGGTGTCTGGCTGCTGGCGCCAGCCCTCCTTGAGCCCTCCGGCATCGACCGTGCCGTAGCCGATCTCGTCGAGGAAGCGCGCCACCGTGGCCTTGGCCGGCTCGCTGTCCCCGGCGATGGGCAGGAAGCTGCGATCAGCCGCGCCGGCCGGGCGGGGAAGGCTCTGCAGGTGCTTGAAGAAGATGTTGTTGAAGCCCTTCACGACGAGGGCGCCAGGGATGAACCGCTGGGTGTGCTCGCAGTCGGTGAGCTCCCTGCTGTCCAGCTCCGGGATCTGCCCGTCGCGGGCCGGGTAGTAGTTGCCGGTGTCGATGACCGTCTTGCCCGCCAGTGCCGCGCTCGGCAAGCTGGTGACGGCCTTGACCGGAACCGACACGACCACGATGTCTCCCGCGCTGGCCGCCTGCTCGGGGGTCCCCGCGCTGGCCAGCGGCCCGAGCTCGGCCACGAGGTCGGCCAGGGTCTGCGGCCCGCGCGAGTTGCTCAGCACCACCCGATGCCCCGCCGCGACCGCGAGCCGTGCCACCGTGCCGCCGATGAGCCCGCTGCCAATCAGTCCAATAGTTGTCATGTCAAGCATCAACCGGAGAGTTAATCCGGTTATTTCAGCTGATGGGCGGGAGGCAGCAGCTAGGCGGGAAGGGTCTCCTCGATGGCGGCGAGCACTTCCGGTGCGTCAGGCACGGTGCGCGGGCGGAAGCGGGCCGCGACCGTGCCGTCCGGCCGGATGAGGAACTTCTCGAAGTTCCACTGGATGTCGCCCGCCTGGCCCGAGTCGTCTGACGCCGCGGTCAGCGACTCGTGGATGGGGTGCCGGCCGGGGCCGTTCAGCCAGCGTCTTCACTAGGACGTCCCGGATGCTCACGCCCCACCACCGTACCGCCCGGGCGACGACAGCCGGTCAGCGCTTACCATAGGCCCATGACCCCGGCTCTGGCGCCGGCGTGACGTACTCACGCAGGTCGGCGGGCAGGGTCTCGGTCACCTTGGCCATCAGGCCGCCCTCGGTCGCCGCGTGGAGGGCGTCCAGCACCGCGCGGGCGATGTAGGCGGCCCGGTCGTCGCCCACCCCGGCCCGCTCGGCGACCCGGCTGATGAAGTCGCCCTGGCCGAACTGAACATGGGTGCCAGAACGCTCCCGAGCCTCTGTCCTGCGCAGGTGCCCGGCGATCTCCCGCGGAAGCTGCACAGCGATGTTGTCCGCCAGCCCCTCGGGTACCCGTTCGCCCAGGGTCTCCAGTGTCGCCTGGCATGCGCGCTCGGCGTCGCCCATGCTCGACAGGCGACCCTGCTGCTGCACCCGGCCGATGAACTCGTCGTGCTCCATGTCCGCTCCTTCCTCTCGCGTGCGCCCGCCCAGCCGGCTGCCCGCGATTGGCGCTGGCTAACAACCAGGGCCCGGGCGTGTGAGGCGCCCCTGGCGGGGCAGCGGCAACCCATGAGCAATAATCCACAGGTCAACGACTACGCCAGCACCCAGTCGTACCGAGCGGAGCGCCCGGTCGGCGAGCACAAGCTCCGGCACGGCCGGCCCACCTCGTGGGCGCTGGTGGCGGTGGTCCTCGCGGCGTTCGTCGCCGGCGCCTTCGCCATCGTGTTCAAGCTGTGGCCGCTGTTCTGGGTCTGCGTGGGGATCTTCGTGCTGTCGGTGCCCGCGGGGAAGGTCATGGGCATCATGAACGACACCGTCGGAGTCGAGGAGCCGCTCGACGACGTCAAGCCGGCCGCCGACCGGGGCAGCCGTGCCCACCCCGGCGTCGACGTGGGGCCAGGCGCCAGGTCAAGGTAAGCGCCAGGCGAGAGTGAGCGCCGGGGGAGGGCAGCGCGCGAGGCCGCCTCATAGCCGGGCCAGGATGCGCGGTAGCACCTTCACCGCGTCGAAGTGGGCGGCTCCGCGCTGCACCTCGACCTGCGCGCCGGGTATCTGGCTGGCCAGCCAGCGGGTGTGCGCTACCGGCGCGAACACGTCGTCGGCGCCGTGCCAGAGGAGTACGGGGACGTCGATCTTGGTCAGGTCGAACCCCCATGACTCGCGCAGCGCCAGTATGTCGTCGATCCACCCCTCGGGCCCCTGCCGAAGTGCCTCGGCATAGGTGCCGGTGAGCAGCCGCCGGATGCCCGGATCGCGCAGGATCCGGCGATCAGGCGCAGTGAGCTCAGGCTCAAGGAACTGCAGCAGGAACTCGGGGTCCTCGCGCACGAGCTCGCCCCGCGCGCTGAGCTCCGCCGCCAGCACGTCGGCCCCCTGGCGCGCCCGCCCGTACTCTTCTACATTCGAGCCGGTCATGCCGTCGTACCAGTCCAGGCCGTCCGCGTCGGAGGGCGCGACGCTGACGAGGACCGCGACCTTGCGCACCCGCTCGGGCAGCAGGGCGCCGCAGGCGAGGGCGTGCGGTCCTCCGCCCGAGCGCCCGACCACGCTGAACTCCTCGAGTCGCAGCTCGTCCGCGATCGCGGCGATGTCCCGCGCGGCATCCGCGACCCGTCGCCGGGGATGACGGGTCGACTCGCCGTAGCCGGGGCGGTCGTAGCAGATCAGCCGGACCCCGAGCCGGTACAGGACGCTCGGCCGTGGAGTAGGGCCGTTACGGCTGCCCGGGGTGCCATGCAGGAGGAAAACCGGGTTTCCGTGCGCGGCGCCATGAATGTCAAAGGCGATCCAGTGGTCACCGTGCTCGTCTACTACGTGCGCACGCTGAGTCATGAGTCAGGCGGTGCTGTCAGATCGGCTGCGGCTCCAGGTCGCGATTTTGCAGGTGCCAGTGTCGCAGCGCGGTGACATTGGGATGCTCCTCTCCCAGTACGAGCGCCATCTCTCCCAGGACCTGCTGGCGGCGTGACTCCGCTTCCTCGGCCCTGCCGTTCTCGCGGATGGTCACCGCCAGGTTTGCCTCGCACACGAGGGTGTCAGGATGGCGCGCGCCATAGGCTTGCTTGAGCCTGACGAGGGTGTCGGCGCCGAGCGCCTCGGCACTGTCGGCCGCCCTGAGGTCCACTAGGCAGTTAGCCAGGTTGATGGCGCACGCGAGCGTGAACGGATGGGCGTTTCCGAGCCGGGACCTCAGCGTCGCCAGGGTGCTCTCCGCCAGCGCGTGCGCGTCCTTGAGCGCGCCCGAGCCGCGCAGGTAGGTCGAGAGGTTGCTGGCGACCGCCAGCGTGTGCGGATGGGTCACGCCGAAGGTCCGCTCGAAGGACCGCCTGACGTTGCTGGCCAGGTCGCGGGCGGCTGGCTTGTCGTCAAGGGCGGACAGGTCGCAGGCGAGGTTCAGGGTGCAGGCGAGGGCGTCGGGGTGGTCGGGTCCCATCCGGCTCAGGAAGCGCTGCTGGGTCTCCCGGGTAATCGCGTAGGCCGCGTCGAGGTCGCCGAGCTTGCGCAGCGACATGGCCAGGGACGTGGCCGTGCGCAGCGTGTCCACGAAGTACTCCCCGAGTACCTCCACGTACTGCTCGTAGGTCTCGCGCAGCAGCTCGGCGGACTCGGCGTAGTTGCCGGCCAGGCGCAGGTCGCGGGCGTACATCGCGGTGGAGTGCAGGGTATAGGGGTGCCGCTCGGACAACACCGCCTGGCGGCGGCTCAGCGTGTCCCTGTCGAGGTCGCGGGCGGCATAGAAGTCGCCCACGCAGCGCAGGTCAACCGCGAGGTTGTTCGCCGCGGACAGCGTGCTCGGATGGTCCTCGCCGAAGACGTCCTTGAGGATCTCATGGGTCCTGCGGTCCATGGCGAACGCCTCGGAGAACTCGCCGAGGCCGCGCAGGTCCGCGGCCAGGCCGAGGGTGGTGCTCAGGATGTGCGGATGGCTTTGCGGCAGCACCCGGACTTGCCGCTCGAGGATGTCGGTGTCGGAATCGCGGGCCTCCGCGTAGAAGCCCTGCGAGCGCACCACGTTCGCCAGCTGGAAGCGCAAGTACAGCGTCTGCCGGTCGTCCTTGCCGAGCTGCTCGTTCCACAGGCTCTCCAGCCTGCCGCCGAATTCCAGCGCCTCGTCGAACTCGCCCCGCTTCCACAGGTACCTGACCCGGTCGATGAGGAGCTGGCGCGTCTCGTCCTCGGTGCACTCGGCCGCGTGCGAGACCCCGAGATGCGGCCAGATCCAGCTGTACCTCGGCCAGTTCTCCGGATCATCGGTGTCGCCTTGCCTGGGCCTGGCGCCGACCAGGATGTGATGGACCTCGTGCATGGCCGCGTCGCGCTGATCGTCGCCCTGCAGGCTTGACCTGATCACCTCCTGGACCAGCCGGTGCACCTGGACCGAGTTGTTGCCCTGGTCGACCTTGGCCAGCGCGAACCGGGCGATCTGCCGGATGAGCTGCCCGAGCACGATGCGCTCCTTCAGGCGGCCATCCAGCGGCACCAGCGACCTGATCATCTCGTCGCTGTACAGCAGCCGCAGCGAGATGGGCTCGGGAGCGAAGAACGCGCACAGCTCGAGGAGCCGGGCGGCGCCCGGCGATTGCTCGCGCAACGTGTTGAACGACAGGCGCCAGGTGACCGCCACCGGCACGGGGTAGTCCGACGGCTGGCTCAGCTCAAGCACCCGGGTCAGCTGGGTGTCCAGCTCCTGCACGTAGCTCGCGGGCGGGGTCCCGGTCTCGGCCAGCCACGCGCCCGCCTGCTCGATGGCCAGCGGCAGGTCGCCGAGCTTGTCCGCCACCAGGCCCGCGTCCTCGTCCGACAGGCCAGGCACCCGCCGCTGTAGATGCTCGACGCTCTCCTCCCGGGAGAACACGTCGACCTCCACCGGGTCCGCGACCTGTGACCAGATGGGGTTGCGCGAGGTGATCAGGACGTGCCCGGGACCGCCGGGCAGGAACGGCCTGAGGTCTTCTGGCGTATCGGCGTTGTCGAAGATCAGCAGCCAGTGGCTGTACGGCGTGCCCCGCCTGAGCGTGTCCCGCGCCGCCTGGGCGGCCTCGGCCACGTTGTCGCCGACCCGGATTCCCAGCCTGGCCGCCAGGTCGGCCAGCGCGTTGTTGATCAGCTCGCGCTGCTCGGCCGACACCCACCACACCACGTCGTAGTCCGCCATGTACCGCCAGGCGTACTCGAGCGCGACCTGGGTCTTGCCCACGCCGCCCATCCCGTGCAGCGCGATCGGCACCACGACGGCCTGGCTGTTGCTCGCCAGCTGATCCCGCAGCTTCTCCAGCACCTCGTGCCGCCCGGTGAAGGACGCGTTACGGGCGGGAACGTTCCACACCGGCGGTATCGCCCGCGGGAACCGGACCTCGGGGACGTCGCCCGCGGGGCGCTCCTCCACCGTCGCGGGCCGGCCGAGCACGCGCAGCAGCTCCTCCTTGGCCTGGGCCGCGTTCCTGCGGGTCAGGTCGACCACCATGCGATCGGCGAACGTGCCCGACAGCGGGACCTCACCCACCCGGATCGGGATCAGCCTCCTGCTTGCCCCGACAGGATCGTCGACGATGAGGGACTCCCATACCCCGCGGGCCTGGGACGATCGCTGGTAGCCGGCAGAGAGGATGACGAGCCTGCGCACGGCGGAGTCCGCTCCGCGACGCGCCTCGGCCCGGGCGCCGCCCGCGGCGGCCGATGTGGCGTCTTCCCGCGAGATGTTGAAGCCGGCCTCCGTGAGGGTGGCGGTGATCCAGTCGGCCCACATGCGGTCCTCGGGCACGTAGCTGAGGTACAGGTCGGCCGACGGCATGGCGCGGCGCCGGGTGAAGGCGGCCTTGTACCTCAGCCTGAGCCCCTCGTCCATCGGGGGCAGCGCGGTGACCTGATCCTCGGTCACCGCCTTGGTCAGCCGCTCGAAGGCCGCGAGCAGGGTGATGGGGGAGCCGGGGGCGTCGCCGAAGGTGGCGAGGATCTCCTCGAAGGAGTAGAACCGCTGATACGGGATCTCCACCGAGGTCCAGTACCGGTTGGCCTCCTCCTCGGTCAGGCCGCGCGGGAATCGCTCGAAGAGGAGCCGGGCCAGCATCCGTCCGGCGTCCAGCTTCTCCTTCTCCCCGTCGTCGATCCGCATTGGCACCGGGAGGATGCGGATATTCCTCGACGCCTGATCGTCGATCTTCTGGGCGACGAGGGCCGCTCCCTCGATGCTCTGGTCGCTGAGCGTGAAGCAGTCGACGAGGATGTCGGGGAAATGCGCCGTGCAGATGTCGGCGATGTCGCTCAGGCCGGTACGGCTGTCGATCAGCGTGTAGTCGTAGTTCGCCTTCATGTCGGCCCGCATCGCGTCGAAGAACTGGCCGCCGCCGAGCCGGGCGTAAAAATTGTCCCAGTCGATGATCGCGAGGGTGGCGGCATAGTCGCGGTTCTGCGCGCCAGCGCTCACGAAGTCGAGCTGGCCATCGTCGGGAAAGTGCGGCCACTTCACCGGGACGGCGAGTCGCGAGATCCGGGCGTGCGACAGGTGCCAGTCGGCCGGCCTGTCGTCCTGCTTGGTCGCCGCCCACGCGTAGTCGTTGATGAGATCGATGACACCGGGAGCCCCGCTGATCGCCGCGGCGTCAAGGAAGGGATGGTAAAACTTGTGGAGTCCCGGTGAGTCGAGGTCCCAGTCAACGACGAGCACCTTCTTGCCATTGCTGGCGAGAATCCATGCCGTATTGGCAAGCGCCATTGTCCTGCCGGTACCGCCCTTGTAGGAATAGAAGGTGACGATTTTCCCCTCGGACATCAGCGAGCTCCACGTTCAGTTGGTCCTGATGGGTCGTAGTGAGTGGTCGTCCCTGAGGAGCCCAGTGGCGGGCGAAGCACCTGGGGTTTCTTCACCAGTGTCCCCTCCGGGGGGAAGGCGTCGGCGTACCGGAGATAGTGCCGTACCGCCTCGGCCACGATCCGCGGCAGTGCCTCACTGAAGTCCTCAAGTGACGGCATGCTGCGCAGCACCCTCCTGGCCGTGGTCCCCTGGGCGAGCTTGGTTTCGAACAGCTTGTCTATGCTGTCCTGGAGCAGCAGCCGGGCGTTCGCCGTTTCCTCGTCCTTGACGTTCAGCGGGATCATCAGCTGGATCCAGGGCTGCTCGGCGTTGTTGAACCGGGCGAGCGCCCGGCGGCACTCGGGATGAAGGGTCGCCCACGGGTCGACCAGGAGTAGCTCCGGCTCGGTGGACCGGTCATCGGGAAGGATCGCGGCGTCGCGGTCGCTCAGGTCGCAGACGATCGTCTCGTAGCCGAGGTTGCGGGCCAGGTCCGACACGTGCTCGGCCAGTGAGCGGCGGCAGTCGGGCAAGTAGGGATTCCAGTCCAGCGGGCTTCTGCCGTACGACGAGCCTCCTCGCCCATCGGGCAGGGCGTCGCCCGGCGGCGCGACGATGGTGATCCGCAGGCGGCGGCCACCCGGGTCGGAGGCGAGCGCCGATCCGAAGGCGCTCTCCAGCGTGGCATAGTGGCGTGGCTGCCAGGTCTCCACCTGGATGCGCTCGGCGATCTCGACGATGCGCCTGGCCAGCCCCATCACTGCTCGCCGGTAGGCCGTGTTGTACACCGCATCGCCATCGAGCTGGCTCAGGGCGAACAGCCCCTCCGACGCGTACAGGTGACCGAGATCCCGGTGATTGAACTGGATCGCCCTGGCCGCCTCGGGCAGCAGGGAAAGATCGACGGGAGTCCAGATGACTGGGACTATCGCCTCGATCGGCCTTGCCTCGCGCGCGGCCTGATGGGCGACGCGAAGCGAGAACGCCCACCACTCTTTACCGCAGTTAGTGCTGGTGAAGAACCGCTGTGAGTACAGCGGCACGAAGACGCGACAGGTGGCCAGGGCTTGTGACAGGTTCCAGGGCCAGACGTTGCCCGGGCGCAGGTCGTGGTCAATGAAGCCGACTCGCCGGCCAGCAGGCAGGGCGCAAAAGTTCAGGATGTACTTGCAGAGCTCGTTGTAGAACTTGGCCACATCCTCGTCGGGATCCGGGTCAGCCGGGTCATGCCGGGGTGTGCGCGCATAGCTCAGGAAGAAGTACGGAGCGTTGTCCCCCTCAGGAAGCCCTGACTCTGCCACCCGCCCCTCCAGTCGTTCCGTGAGCGACATAGCACGCATCGGTAGGGCCACTATATGAGGCATGTGAATTATTTGTGAAGTGTATCTACCCGGGCCCGCTACGGGCCTCCCACGCAGGTCATGAAAGCGCTTGAGCCAAGTCGGCCGAGAACGTATCGGTTGACTCGGGGCTTATGGCGCCCGGTGTTTACCTGCGGTGTTCGCGCATCCAATTCGTAACGAAATCCACCAGTGGTCGCATGGGCATCAAGCGGGACTCTGCGTTTCCGATGTATCCACGGTGCATGTCCACGTTCTTATCAAGAACCTCGCCGATCACTTCGAAATCGCTGTCATCGAGAACTACATCGCGGTAGGTGCGCCACTGCCGTTGCCCGCGATGCCGGACGACGCAGCGGTAGGCCCGTCGTGGCGGCGCGGGAAGGTACCTGTACTCGGCCAGGTGCAGGGCCGTGCAACTGGAGAATCCCACGCCGAGCAAGAGCACCCACGCGCCGGCCTCGTAGAGCTTGCCCAGCGGGGAGTCCTCGCCCAGATGGCAGTCGATCCTGTGCTTCCTCATCAGCGGGCGCGCCCGCAGGCCCACCGCGGCGAAGGAGCTCTGCGGATGCGCGCTGCGGATGGCCCCGGGCGTTGTCCTGATCTCCTCGGCGATCCGTCCGGCACCGGTCGCGGGCGTGGTGGCCCGGTCGAACGGCGGCATGCCGTCCCGGTGCGCCCTGATCTGCGCCGGGCTCAGGCCGGCGACCGAGGTGAGGTAGGCCCGGGAAGTGTCGGAGTTCTCCGCCGTCGTGGCCGGGGTGACGAGCGTGCCCGCGGGCCCAAGCACGTCGCGCACCGCGTGGACCACCGTGGCCGCGCCGCCGGCCACCGGGCCCATCATGCGCAGCGACGCGTTCAGCAGCACGACGCGGTCGGCTCCAAGGCCCAGCGCCCGCAGGTCCCCTGCGATATCGCTACTGCTGCGGCCGGCCTCGTGATCGCTCATGGCGGGCCGGCCGCCGCTGGCCACCTCGATCGGTGCTCGTCGGCCCATTGCCTTGCCCGGCTGGCGGCCGCGGCGGGGACGGGCTCGCCGAGCCATTGCCCCAGCGTTGCCCTGATGCCGTCGACGAACCGCGCCCCGAGCGCCGTCAGTGATCTCGACGCGGCGAGGGTCTCCGCCGCCCCGCTGGTCTGCGCTCGCCACAGCGCGAACCGCGCCGCCGCCTCCTGCGCCTGCGGCGCCGGCCGCCGCGAGCGTGCCCGCCAGTACTCCGTCACCGCGATGTGCGCGTACGTGCCCTGGAGCAGGGCCTCAAGCGGCCGGGGCGCGTCCTTCCACGGGGCGTAGAACAGGCGGGCGTCGTTCCGGTCGTACAGGTCGAACAGGTCAAGCACGGCGCCTAGCTTCACGTGCTGGAACTCATGCAACAGCAGCAAGGCAAGCGTGTCGGCGCTGTCGGGCAGGGCCACCGCCACCGAGCCGAACGCCTGCCGGGCAGTGGCGCTGATCTCGCGGTCCCGCGCCTTATTCGCCAGCGGCGTGACCGTCGTCAGCCCGGCGGCAAGCCCGGGGGCGTACCCGGGGAACTCGGCCGTGATCAGCTCCCACGACCGCCGGTAGAGCAGCTGCCACCGATGAACCTCAGCCGCGGGCAGTCGCTGCGCGGCGGGCCACTGGTGGCAGTCACGGTAGGGATCGGTGTCCTCCAGCCTGAGGGTCAGTCCGTCGGCCCGAAGCAGGCGTACCGGCTCCCAGTTCGCCTGCGGCTCGGGACTGTTCACCTTGATCACCCGGTCGCCCTCGGGCAGTCGCGCGGAGAACCAGTCGGTGCCCGTGGCCACCGTCAGGCTCGTCCCCGTGACGAGCGGAATGCCCAGTCGCCCGAGCGTCGGCAGGTGCAGGAAGCCGTCCCGGACCGGCACCTCAAGCTCGACCGGCAGCCCCGCGCGGATCGCGGCCGCGGCCGCGGCCGATCCGAGGTGCTGCACGTCGGAATCGGTCAGGCCCTGCCGGTCAGGCGAGCCTGCGGCCGGCCGCAGGAAGCGTGCGCCCCAGGCGCGGATATAGGGGTGGCCGAGCACCTCATCCAGGTAGGGGGAATGCATGGCGTCAAGGCGAGCGAGCACGTCCCACGCACCCGAGGGAATGTCCTCGCCCCCGCGCTGCCTTACCACGCCAAGCAGCGTGCGGACAATGCCTCGCTGTGCCCGCAGGAGATGCTCCACCGCCGCTTCTGTGCCGTATCCGGTGGCGAGGGAATCGAAGTCTCCGGTCGGCAATGACTGGAAGGGAAGGCGCGCGGCGGCCGGCCTGACTGAGCTCCTGACGTGGGTGATGAGCTTCATCAGGTCATCGCAGTAGACCGACGGATTATTGAAGCCCTTCCCCGAGCTGTACCTGTGCGTGTAAAGGCCGCCGCCACAACTGGTGACAACCGGGCACCGGCGGCAGGTAGCGGACAGGCCAGCGAGTCCTTGCTGCCGGGCCACCACCCCCGGATGGCCTGCCGCCTCGTCGAGGCTGTGCCGACGGATATCCAGCCCCGTGCCAGGAGCGCCGTCATAGGCCACCTTGAGCGAGTCCACCTGCTCAATCGAGCCATCAGCCTCAATGACGAGAACGTCGCTCGGGGCCAGTCCCAGCGCCTCCGTGCCGCTGCGCCCGCCGTAAGTGGTGGTGATGATTGATTCAAACAGGCGGACGGAAGCGCCCTGCCCCGTGCTCTTCCAGCGGTCGAACACCGCTATCAGCCAGTCGGCATAAGGTGTCGTGCCATTGCTCGCCTCCGGCGGCGGGCTGTCCCAGGTCGCATGCGGTAGCAGGAAGTCAATAACTGGCGGCTGGAATGCGGCGAGGGCGTCAAAGGTTCCCGCCGGGTCGTTCCGCACGTCCACCGTGCAAAGCAGGCCCGCGTAGAGCGGGCGGTAGCGCTCGCTCCGCAGCCGGTCGATGGCCCCGGTCGCCCGGTCGTAGCTGCTCCGCCCGCTGGCATACCTGCGGTGACGATCGTTGGCGGCGCGATCCCCATCAAGCGAGATCCCGATCCGCACCCGCTGCTCGGCGAACATCTCGAGAAACGGCTGATCGAGCGTGACGCCGTTGGTGTGCAGGCGCAGATCGAGCGGGCATGCCCCCTCGATCACCCGGCGCAGCTCCGTGCAGATCCACTCGAGGCTGGCCCGGCCGGCCAGCAGTGGCTCGCCCCCGTGCAGCACAATCCGCACTCCTTGAAGCGCGTGCCGCCGGGCGTGCTCGGCGATGCGCTCCGCCGCTATCGTGACCGTGCCCTCGGATATCACTTTCGGCTTGGCCCGCCAGCTCTGGTCGGCATGCTCGTAGACGTAGCAGTGGTCACACGCGAGGTCGCATCTGCTGCAGACCTTCAGCACGAATTGCCGGAAGGGCATGACGCCTCCGGTCATTGCCAGCCGGAAGCTTCGCTATAGTGCGGAATTGAAGGCGGATACGCCGGTCTGCGGCATGATCCGATCGGCGAGGGCAGCGGCAACTTCGGGACCCACGCCTTCTCCGAGCGGCAGGCCGTGCAGGTCGGCTAGGCTTGATTCGAGCTGGGATCCGATAGCTGAAGTATCCACTGGTGCTCCTGTAGGGTGAATTACCTGCTTTGGGTGCTTACCTTAAAGATGCTGTGCTTCTAATCAGGCTTGTAATCAGGCGTCACTGCCCGCGTCGAGCATCTCCGGTCTTGCCCGCATCACTTGCTACTCGAGCGGCGAGTGGTCTTACGGTACCGGCTTGACCCGGGCCTTGGGGCTCACTTGGAGGCGTCACTGACGAGTAACATGGGTGGTGCGGCAAGGGAAGATGCTCGTGTGGAGATTGGTCCTCTGCTTGATTACAGTCGACCGTTCTTGCCCATTCCTAGCGGCTCCCGGTAACTGTACGGCCCAGTCTATGAGCGGTTCGCCTCCGCCCGCCACACGGGCACAGGTGGTAAATGGGATGCCGCGGCCACGCCTGGCTGGCAGGATCGGGCCATGACCTGGACAGCACCGGAAGTAATGGACCGCAAGGAGCCGGGGCCGCGTGGCGGTGAGCGGGAGCAGCTTGAGGCCTGGCTGGACTACCACCGCAAGACGCTGCTGGCCAAGTGCGCCGGGCTGACCGGCGAGCAGCTGGCCACGGCGTCGGTGCCGCCCTCCAACCTGACCTTGATCGGCCTCGTCCGGCACATGGCCGAGGTCGAGCGATCCTGGTTCCGTACCCGCTTTCGTGCGGAGCCGACCGGCACCATCTGGATCACCAAGGACCAGCCCGACGCCGAGTTCGAGAACGTCGCTCCCGGCACCGCCGAGGAAGACTACGCCGCGTTCCTCCGGGAGGTCGAGCTCGCCCGGGCCGCGGTCGCCGATAGCGACCTCGACGATACCTATCACAACGAGTTTTTCGACGCGCCCATGGACCTGCGCTGGATCGTCACCCACATGATTGAGGAGTACGCCCGGCATAACGGGCATGCCGACCTCATCCGGGAGCGGATCGACGGGGCCACTGGGGACTGAGCGATCGCGTGGGTCTCTGGTTACTGCAGGTAACTTGAGTTAGAGATGAGTTAGGCATGCGTATCGATGGGTGCCGAGTCTTGCGGAGAGGCACCCGCGCTGCCGATACTTCTGGGGTGAGCGACCGGAATGTACTTGGCGGCGACCTCGAACCGTGCGGCAGCGACCCACTGACCGGGTTCTACCGGGACGGGACCTGTACGAGCGGGCCCGAGGACATGGGGAGCCACACCGTCTGCGCGGTGGTGACAGCGGAGTTCCTCGCTCACCAGAAGAGCATTGGCAATGACCTCTCGACCCCGATGCCGCAGTACCGGTTCCCCGGCCTGGTGCCCGGCGACCGGTGGTGCGTCACCGCCGCCAACTGGCTGCGGGCCTACAACGACGGCGTCGCCGCGCCGGTCGTGCTCGCCTCGACCCACGCGCGGGCGCTCGACATCGTCCCGCTCGAGGCGCTGCAGCAGCACTCGGTCGACGTCCCCGCCGACCTGAGCGCCCTGGACGAGTAGCCCGGCCCGCGCCGTGTGGCCCGCGCCGTCCCGTGGCTTTCGCCTGCCCGATAGCGTAGGCGCCATGGCGATCGAGACGCGAACCCTGGAGTCCATCGCGGTCTACTGCGGCTCAAGCCCCGGCCTCGACCTCGTCTACGCACGGGCGGCCGGTCGGCTGGGCACGATCCTGGCCGAGCGGGGCCTGAAGGTCATCTATGGCGGTGGCCAGGTCGGGCTGATGGGCGAGGTGGCGGATGCCGCGCTTGGCGCCGGCGGCGAGGTGCACGGCATCATCACTCGCGCGCTGGAGGCCAAGGAGATCGGGCACCGCGGGCTGACCAGCCTCACGGTCGTGGAGACCATGCACGAGCGCAAGCTCGCCATGTCCGACCGGGCGGGCGCCTTCGTCATGCTGCCCGGCGGCTTCGGCACCTTCGATGAGTTCTTCGAGGTCGTCACGTGGACCCAGCTCGGCATTCACGTCAAGCCGTGCGGCGTCCTCGACGTGGCCGGGTTCTTCGCCCCGCTGCGCGCCCAGCTCGACGCGATGACCAGCGCGGGCTTCCTGCGCGCCGAGCACCGTGACATGATCCTCATCGACCAGGACCCAGACGCCCTCCTCGACCGGCTAGCGGCCTGGACGCCGCCCCAGGTCCCCAAGTGGCTCGACCCGGCCCAGCGCTAGCCCGAGCCCGCGGGTACCCGCACCAGCTCACAGCCGGGGGTCGACCGGCTCGGACTCCGGACACGTCGCGGATGTCGAGCACGCCAGGATCGCGGCCCGAGGCGGATGCTGGCCTGCCGGCTGCCGGATCGAGCGGCTTGGTCGGCTGGTAGTAGACGCGCGACGCTGCGACCGAGCGATGAGTCCGTTCCGGATAGTTAAAAGCGGTGAGGCGGCCGCCAAAGACACAGCCCGTGTCCAGGCACATCGTGTTGTTCACCCACTCGGTGGCGGGCACCGGCGTGTGGCCGTACAGGACCATCGCCCGGCCACGGTAGTCCTCGGCCCACGGGTAGCGGACAGGCAGCCCGTAGGCGTCGGTCTCACCGGTCGTCTGCCCGTACAGGCAAAACGACCGGACCCGCCCCGACGCGCGCCCGTGCATCCGCTCGGCCAGTCCCGCGTGCGCCACCACCAGCCGTCCCTCATCGAGCACGTAATGGCTGATCAGTCCGTCGAGGAACTTCTCTACCTCGCGGCGGAACGATCCCTCCTCGCGCTGCAACTGCGCCAGGGGTCGACCTCGAGCAGCAGTGCTGCCGTGTCGCAAGCACGCCGCCGATTGTCCCGGCATCTACGGACTAGTTCAAATGGGTATCACCGGTGACATGACTCACTGGGTGCTGCACGTAGACCTGGACCAGTTCCTCGCCGCGGTCGAAGTGCTGCGCCATCCCGAGCTACGCGGCCAGCCAGTGATCGTCGGCGGCGATGGCGACCCAACCAAGCGCGCCGTCGTCTCGACCGCCTCGTATGAGGCCAGGGCGCATGGCGTTCATTCCGGCATGCCGCTGCGCACCGCGGCCAGGCGCTGCCCCGACTGCACCTTTCTGCCGGTGGACGCCGACGCGTACAACGCGGTGTCCGCCGTGGTGATGGATACGCTGCGGGAAACTGGGTGCCCGATTGAGGTACTGGGGTGGGACGAGGCGTTTGTCGGGGCCGAGACCGATGACCCGGAAGCGCTCGCACGGGGGATAGCCGCCGACGTGAAGGCCGCTACCCAGTTGGACTGCTCGATCGGGATCGGGGACAATAAGCTCCAGGCCAAGATCGCGACCGGGTACGCGAAGCCCGCCGGGGTGTACCGGCTGACTTCAGCGACCTGGCTCGATGTGCTTGGCGACCGGCCACCGGACGCGATCTGGGGGATAGGGGCCAAGACGATGGCTAAGCTCGCGGCCGTCGGCATAACGACAGTTCGCTCGCTGGCCAGCGCCGAGCCGGAATCGCTGGTCCCCGTGTTCGGCCCGATGACCGGCCCCTGGCTAGTGCTTCTCGGCCTCGGGCGCGGCGACAGCGACGTAGACCCAACCCCCTATGTCCCGCGATCGCACGGGCGCGAGGTCACCTACCAGCGGAACGTCAAGGACTGGAATGAGGTAGTCGCCGAGGTTGCCCGCCTAGCCCGCCTGGTCTTTTCCGAAGTCTCACCGCACGAGGTCACTCCGCGTCCAGTCGCCCGTGTCGTAGTCAAGGTTCGCTATGCCCCGTTCTTCACCGTGACGCATGGCGTGCCGCTGGCCGACTTCCAGGCCGCCGCGGCCGGACCGGTGGCGGCGTTCCAGGATGCGGCCCTGGCCGCCCTGGCCGACTTCGAGCCAGATCGCCCGGTCCGTCTGCTCGGCGTCCGCGCGGTCTTCGCCTCGTGATGTTGGCCGGTTTTTCGCATTTTCCCAGGTGAGGAGGGCGACGGTACCCACGGTCGCACCCCTTCAAACCTCGTGACGCGGATGATGGCCGCATCGATTCGCGAGACGTCCGAGACTCGTGTAAGGTTCTCGTTGTCAGGGAGAAGCCCGAAAGCAACGTGGCTCTGGAGTCCCCGGGAAACTGGATGGATTCAGATAAACGGTTTGGCGGTTGGGTTTCGACCGGGTAAGCTTGACTGACGAAGCCCCCTGAGAACTGCGAGAGTGGTTTGATGGTGTGCGTCCGTACCTTGAGAACTCAACAGCGTGCTAAAAGCCAGTGCATTAAGCACAACCTCGTCAATGCCTGTCGTGTCCTTGTGGCATGCGGGTGAGGTTATTTTTTGCCATGGATAAGTCCTCGCTGGCATGGCGGG